>Ga0247822_10003180_pt1 | contig 10681 bp, 7 predicted proteins | sample 13C_Cellulose_Da_FD_192423 | JGI IMG/M metagenome (GOLD analysis project Ga0247822, IMG submission 192423) | Soil microbial communities from agricultural site in Penn Yan, New York, United States - 13C_Cellulose_Day30 | ecosystem: Environmental > Terrestrial > Soil > Agricultural land | place... | reverse complement strand
CTCCCCCGCCCATCCTCCCAAGGCGAGCTCAGTCTCCACCACGGTGGGCGAAATCGTATTAGCAGTAATGCCATGCGGCCCCCACTCCAACGCCAGTACCCGGGTCATCCCCAAAAGCGCCGCCTTACTCGTACAATAAGCAAGATGATGCTCAAGGCCAATCACCGCAGCCTGGGAGGCGATCGTGACGATGCGTCCGTATTTCTGCCGCAGCATCTCACGCCCAACCCGGCGCGAGTAAAGAAAAGGGCCATTCAGATTAATGGCTAAGGTTTTATTCCAATCCTCCGTGCGCGTCTCTTCCGCCGGGGCCAGGATTCCGATACCGGCATTATTGATGAGGTGATCGATCCGACCCAGCTTGGCAACGACATCACTAACAATCACATCACACGCACCTTCGTCCGAAACATCGGCCACATATCCGAGATGCCCCGCACCCAGGCTGGCAGCGTACTCGATCACCACAGGATTGCGATCCACCAACACGAGGGTAGCACCACGTTCACGGAAGGCCTCAGCGATAGCCTTTCCAATCCCGGCAGCTCCGCCGGTGATCAAAGTAACGCGTGAGGAAAAGTCAAAGGCGACAGTGAAAGGAGTAGGCATGGTTTTAAAAGAAGAACCTCCCCTTCACCATGAAAGCGAAGGGGAGGAATTGAAGGTTACTTTTTGAGGAACTCAGCAGCGTTTTCCTTGGTCACCAAGGTCCACTGCACCGAGTAGAGCTTGGCCGTGCCATCACCCCAAGTCAGGTCGGGGTACGTGGTCCACACCTCGGACTGAGGCTTGTAGTCAGCCCCGGCCAGGTTGCGGATGAGCACGTCGAGCGCGCCTTGCGCCTGGGTCTTGGCATCCTGACGAATACTCAGAATCATCTCCCCCTTGGAGACCGCCTTGATCGCATCAGAGACTCCATCGATACCAGCGACCGGGATTTTTGTCACATCGACGCCAGCCTGCTTCATTGCCGCCACTGCGCCCAGCGCCATTTCGTCATTCTCACCGATCACGCCCTGGATCTGGTTAGGATGAGCCGTCAGCCAGTTCTGCATGAGCGTCATCGCCTCGGCGCGCGACCAGTTAGCGGTCTTGCGCTCGATGACCTTGATGTCAGGATGCTTGGCTAGGACTTTATCGATACCCTCGCTCCGCTGAATCGCGCCCGTTTGACCCACAGGCCCCTCCAGGACAACGATATTACCTTTTCCACCCATGGCCTTGATGACGGCCTCGGCAGCAAGTTGCCCACCGAGCACATCGTCTGAGCCGACATAGCTTACGAGCTTGTCGGACGTGGTCGGCCCGTTGGAGCCCACCACAGGCAGGCCGGCGGCGGTCGACTTGGCCACGACAGCGGCCCCTGCATTGGAGTCGATGGGGATATAGATCGCACCGTCGAACTTCTGCGTGATCATGCTGTCGAACTGATTCGCCTGCGTGATATGCTTATACTGGCCGTCGAAGACCGTCAGATTCACTTGGCCGGATTTCACGGCTGGATGATCCTTGAGCGCCTTCACCCAGAGTTGGACGAATTCGTTTTTGACGCCATAAACGGCGGCACCGATTTTGTATTTCTTAGCTTCCTGAGCTTGAAGCCCGGTGGCGGCCAGGGAGAGCAGGGCCGTCGCTGCGATGAGTTTTTTTAACATGGGAGGGTATTTGGTTGGTTTGGGGTTGTTTAGTTTTCCTTACGAGAAACCACGTCGATGAGCACCGCGAGGACGATGACCGCACCCTTGATGACTTGCTGGTAGTAGGACTCTACACCCAGCAGATCGAGGCCGTTATTGATGACGCCAATAATCAGCACGCCGATCAGACTGCCTAAAACGCCGCCAACTCCACCGGTCAGGCTCGTGCCACCGATAACGACCGCCGCGATGGCATCAAGCTCATAGCCAGTACCGGCGTCGACCAAAGCCGTCGTCGAGCGTGCCGTATGAATAATGCTCGCCAGTCCAGCACAAGCTCCGCAGATCACATACACCGAGGCGATGACTGCCCGGGTCGGTACACCGCTCGTGCGGGCGCTCTTTTCATTACCACCCACCGCATAGACATAGCGGCCATAGCGCGTGTACTTCAGCACCAGCCAGGAAAGCAGGAGCAAAGAGGCAAAAATCCATACCGGCACAGGCACTCCCAGCAAGCGGCCAGATCCGAGAAAAATAAAGGCATCAGACAAACCAGGAACCGGCATCCCGTCGTTGTAGATCTGGGTAAATCCACGTGCTGCACTTAGCATACCCAGCGTCACCACAAAGGCAGGTACGCGACACCAGGCTATGATGGAACCATTCACCAATCCCAACACTGCGCCCGTCGCCACACCAGCCGCCACCGCCACCACCGGGCTATGAACCGTATCGCCCGCCACCATGCTGGCCGCCACGATGCCCGCCATGCCGAGAACGGAACCCACCGAAAGATCGATGCCCGCCGCCAGAATCACAAAAGTCATCCCGATCGCCAGGATGCCATTCACCGAGATCTGCAAAGCGATGTTGGAAAGATTGCCCGCCGTCAGAAAGTACGGGCTCATGATGGACAAAGTCACACAGAGCACCGCGAAGGCGATGAGAATACCGTACCGAGACAATACACGAAAAGAGAGGAGACGATTCATGAGGGGATTTCTATTTAGGATGCCATGTGCGTTAGCTTGGCGTGCGTGGCTTCAGAGGATTTGATTTCTCCCGCGATCTTGCCGCGACGGAAGACGAGGATGCGGTCGCTCACCTGCAGGATTTCATCCAGCTCGGAGGAGACTACGATCGCCCCACAGTGCTCGCCTTTGACGAACTCGGAGAGAAACCCGTAAATCTGCTGCTTCGTACCCTCGTCGATTCCACGAGTCGGCTCGTCACAAAGAAGGATCTTGGGCTTGGTGGTGACACATCGGGAGAGCACGACCTTTTGCTGGTTGCCACCGCTCAATCGCTGCACCGCCAGTTCGGGCGAGGAGGCCTTGATATCGAAACGCTGATACATCGCATTGACGATTCCCTTCTCGCCATCAATCTCCCCGGACCGAATGAATCCCAGGCGCGAAATGCGACGCAATATCGAGAGGGAGATGTTTTCCCGGATCGGACGACAACCGACGATCCCGCTGTCCTTGCGATCTTCCGTCAGGAGAGACAGCCCCCGGCGCATTGCATCCTTGGGCTTCTTGATCCGGGCCGACCGACCGAAAACTTCCAGATCTCCGCGATCAGGACGGGTCAGACCATACAGGCAGTTCAGGAATTCACTTCGTCCCGCACCCATCAGTCCATAGATCCCGAGAATCTCCCCCTCGCGCAGAGCGAGGCTGATGCCTTGAAAATGCACCCCTTGCGAATAGTCGTTCGCCTTTAAGATGGCAGGAAACTCCCCCGAGCGCTCAGGACGCTGGGAGCGGCCCACTTTGCGCCCGACGATCAGCTCAATGAGACGCTCACGCGTAATATCAGCCATGGCACCGCTCTCAACGAAGGCGCCATCGCGAAACACCGTGTATTCATCGGCCACCTGAAAAAGCTCACTGAGTCGATGGGAAACATAGACGATACCCACGCCCTTCTTTTTAAGCGTGGCAATGGCATTAAAAAGCACACCAGTTTCGTGCTCACCGATCGCGGACGTCGGCTCATCCATAATGAGGATGGAACTGTTGAAGCTGATAGCCTTAGCGATTTCCACGAGTTGAACTTTTGCCAAACTCAGATCACACATGTTCGCCTTCGGACTGATATCAAAACCAAGCCGAGTCAGCAGCTCACCAGCCCGGGCATTCAAAGCCGCGTAGTCGATCACAAACCCCATCCGCATGGGTTCACGCCCGAGATAGATATTCTCCGCCACCGTCATTCCGCGAATCGGACTCAACTCCTGCGTGATGATCGCTATCCCACCATCCAGCGCCTGAGCCGGGCTGGAAAACTCCACCTCCCGCCCACGGACTGAGATTTTTCCGCCATCGCGGGACAGAAGCCCCATCAGAATCGAAAGAAACGTCGACTTTCCCGCCCCATTGCCGCCACAAAGCGCGTGGACCGTTCCTGGACGCAATTTCAACGAACCATCACGAAGAACAGTCACGCCAGAGAAGCGTTTCACAACCCCCGCCGCCTCAAGCAGATAGGGATCATTTACAGATCGAGCCAATGTTTTATCGTCGTTCATCGGGAGGAATGATTGTTACTTTTGTAACAAGCGAATTACTTTTGATAGAATATCGCATCAATTCTCCCCGTCAAATAGAAATCTCCCCTTCCACGAGTTCCCGATGGGGAGGGTAAAGCCGGGCCATGGAGAGGCCACTGACAAAACAAAGGCATTCGGCAGAAGAGACGGACGCGAAACAGAAGGCTCAGAATCTGATGGGAGCGAGGCTCACGTCATTCTGGGCCAGAGCTCTGCGAAAGCAGAGCCCTCAAATACGATAACCGAGACGAGGTCAGGCGCGCGCGACCGACGCCGAGCGATGAGGAGGACCGTTTTCCCTGTAGTTTCGCAGGCTTTCTCCGAGTAGAAGGATTTGCTTATGCACTCCCTGATACGCCTTCCCGGTTTTCTTGACCTGCCCGTGAAGGACGAGGTTTTGCAGCTTATCATAGGTGCGCAGTCGCATCATCTCCTCTCCCCCACCCACCTTACGGCTACGGAGGGCCTCATGGATCTTTTCAAAAAGAGCCTTAAACTCATAAGCCTGCGTCCCAGACAAGACTGCTACTAGCTCCTCGGTGATGGTGTCTGGACCACGACGGGAGAATGCGAAGTTTTGGTTCATTTTGATAGGATTGCTTTTGTTAGTTCGTCGAGATCGACGATGCCGATGGTTGAGCTGGTGTCACTTAAGGCGTATGGCAAGATTAGTTTACCCTGATGGATGATCCCTCCGCAGGAGTACACAACATTAGGCACGTAGCCCTCACGATCGTTGCCTTTGGGCTCGATCAGAGGTCTTTCCAGGCAACCGATGATCTGGGTGGGATCGGCGAGATCTAGCAGCATGGCACCGATGCAGTACCGGCGCATCGGCCCGACTCCATGTGTGATCACGAGCCATCCGTGCTCGGTCTCGATCGGAGACCCGCAGTTGCCGATCTTCACAAACTCCCAGGGATACAGGGGCGCTCGCAGGAACTGTGGCTCGTTCCAAAAGTGCAAGTTCTCAGAGAACATTAGGAAAAGGTTCTCGTCATCCTGGCGGGATATCATGGCGAACTTCCCATTGATCCTGCGCGGAAAGAGAGCCATCCCTTTGTTCTGTACGGCCGAACCATTCAGAGTTAAGACGCGAAAGTTAACAAAGTCCACCGTCTCGATGAACTGGGGCAGGATGGCACGACCATTATATGCCGTATAGGTCGCGCAGTAAAAGGCCGTCCCGTCCTCCTCCTCAAAGCGCACGAATCTCGCGTCCTCGATACCGTTGCTCTCATTAGCTGAGATCGGGAATATCACCCTCTGGGAAAAAACCGTGTCCGGGGAGAAATGAACCTCATAGTTCGACCGAGCCAGCCAATCGAGACACTCCATGGTTCGCTCCTCTTCACGAGGCTGCGTATCGACACGCTGAGCCGCCGCTTGGATGGACTCGGACAGATCCCGATGAGTGAAACTCTCCCCCAAGGACTCCATGACGAGTGCGGACCAGTCATTCTCAAAGCCCATCTCTCTTAGCTTATGAAGAAAGATCTGCTTGCGATAGGTGGGGTTCTTTTTCACCTCCGGCGCTACGACCAAGGGAAAGACGTCGTCCACCTGGACCGAGCCATCAGCGAGGATCACACCTGAGCGAAACTCGATCGAAGAGATGTGGCCCTCCCCTGTCGCACGCAAACTCAGCACGAACCGCAGGGCACCTGAGGCAACTCCGGACTGATCTGGATGGGCGACCAGCGATGGGTTGAACAGCGCGGCCGACTCCAAAGCGTACTCTCCGGAAAAAAGCGCACCGACGTAGCTCTTTCGCGACAGGGAAAGCTCGTCCGAGAGTCCGGCTCTGTGTTTAACGATCTCGAAATTTCTAAGCCAACATCCGCCGATATCGATATGCCTACTATCGAAGTCCTCCCTGAGAATGCCCAACTGCGTCTCGATGTCCGCGTCGCTCAATGCCAGAGCGCGTGATGCGATGTTTCGGACCTTTACGTCATCGGCAGGGATGAAAGGACGTATCAATACCCGCTTGCTGTCAGGACGAAAGAAACACCCGGTAGGTTGTACAGTTATATCGTGCATGAAGCCTCCTCGCGCCCCCACATTGCCTCAGAGCGCCGCATTTCGGTGAGAGAAAGGTAGAAAGCTAGGCTGGATTCCGCGCCTTGGTTTTGATTTAGATGATCCTGTAGGAGCGCATCGCGGCACCCTCCACTATTAGGATCATAAAGAGGCTGGCCCAGGTCGTTGCGACCCAGGAACCACTCGAAACACCGATAAGCAGCCGTGCGCCAATACTCATCGCGTGTGATGGAAAATGCCTCGAGGCAAGCGGAGATCATCGCATGCGCTTCCAGCGGCTGCTGATCGAAGCGGGCACACTCGCCGCCCTGAGGCCAAAATCCATGGCAGCCAATGGGCGCGAAATGGTCGTCCGTGGTCGTTTGCGCCTCGAGCAACCAGCGCAAAGACTCCAAGCCGATCTCCAAAGTCTCGCCCTGAGATGTCCAATAGCCGCTCAAGATCATCGCGTGGGAGAGCTTGGCATTGTCATAGGTCGCGATCCTCTCGAACCAGCGCCAATCGGGAGATGAATTCGCCCGATAGAGGTCCAGGAGCATCGACGTCAACGTATCGCGCATCTGGCTGACCACCCGGTCTCCCGAGAAGGCCCGTAAATACTCATGGATCGCGATGAGAGTAAAGGCCCAAGCACGCGGCGAACTAAAGCGGGCCACCTGCGGGAGTCCGCGCTGGAATAACAAAGCACACAAGCTGCGATGACCTTCATTCTTAGATCGTCCGAGCGCCGTCGCCACCGCCCATAGGGCGCGCGCGTGGCTGTCCTCCGACCCGTGAAGCTCCAACCACTTCCGGGAATAACTCATGAAATTTCTAAACCGACCGGTATTCCCGTCAAAGGCGTACCACAGAAAGGCCAGGTAGCTACTGGACAGTCGCTCCACCTCGCTGGTCCGCGCATCCAACTCCTCCAGCATGATCGTGAAGATGAACGCCCGCGCGTTATCGTCCGTGCAGTAGCCTTCGTGAAAATTTGGCACGTTGTAGATCGCGTGCTGAAAGATTCCCGTATGATCGCTCATCGTGAAGAGATGACCGAGATTTAGCTCCGGCAGGGTGTATTCAACCACCTCTGGTGGATTCTGCGTGGCGCTTCCGCTTTCACTACGACTTAGTCGGGCCCGACCGAAGCTCTCCATGTAGCGTCGCGCCACCATCGGCCAGATCATCTCGCGCCCTTGCTTCCAGGCACTTTTCCGCATCGCCGTCATACGAGTCGGCTCCGAGAGGATTTTATTTACCCCGTCGGCAATAGCCGCAGCATTGGAAAAGGGAACCAGGATACCGCGGGAATCAGCTAATAACTCCTGAGCATGCCAATACGGGGTGGAGATGATCGCCTTCCCCGCGCCGAAAGCATAGGCCAGGGTGCCGGACGTGACCTGAGCTTCATTTAGGTAAGGAGTGACATAGATATCGGCGGCGCCGATAAACTCCTTAAGCTTCTCCAACTCGACAAACCTATTATGAAAAATCACCTGAGACGAGACATGGAGAGACTCGGCCAGTAGCTCGAGCTTCTCGCGATATTTCTCTCCCTCGGTGAGAACGAGATTAGGATGGGTCGCGCCGAGCACGATGTACACGACATCCGGATTCTTGGCTAGGATGGCCGGCATGGCCTCGATGACTTTCTCGATACCCTTATTGGGAGACAAGAGGCCGAAGGTCAGAAGCACCGTCTTTCCTTCGACGCCGAACTCATCTTTATAAAAGTTCGAGTCCATGAAGGGCATGTCGATCACGCCATGAGGGATGAGGTCGATCTTATCTGGACTGACTCCGTAAACCGTCTCCAAAAGGTGACGGCCGCGGTCCGCCATCACGATGAACCGGCTGGAAAGTTCGTCGAGTTCCGCCATGACGGCCCGCTGATCAGGATTAGGATCCTGCAAGACGGTATGCAGCGTCGTGACGATCGGCATGTGGACGCCTCTGAGCAGAGTGAGCAGGTGACGTCCTGCATCCCCTCCATAAATGCCGAACTCGTGCTGCACAGACAACACCTCGACATTGTTAATCTTAAGAAACTCCGCGGCCCGTTGATAAGAGGCGATTTCCTGCTCCTCGATCTCGAAGCGCACTCTTTGCGGATACTCGTACTTATGCCCTCGATCATTGAGTGCGCCAACTATGCACTTGGTCGCGGGGTACTCGGCGGCGATCGATTCGCAGATATCTGCGGTAAAAGTGGCAATGCCACACCGGCGGGGAGCGTAACTCCCTACAAATGCAACGTGAGAGGTGCGAAGACAATTATCCATAGGCGTACCGATGAATCGCGCGCCTCTCGGTGGCAGCGATCCTTAAACTGCCAAAAGGCAATCGGTCCCTGCACGAAACAAACCAGAAATCACTATCGACCCAATTCCGGCAATGTCAATGTCGTTATGGCTTAGCAGATTTTCGCACGGCGTAATCGGCACAACGACAACATCTCGCGGAGATGCGTATTTATAGAGATCACTCCGGTACAAAGGCACGGTTTTGACTGATTTAGCTCGAAATCGTCGTCGTTCCCGAGCAAAACTGGCTCGCATGTCGATAAGCTCTCAAGGCGCCACTTCTCATGCCGCACGGCTGTCAGATGGCCTGCCGACAGATGACATTCTTCAGCGGTTACGCCCTCGTTTCGATCCCCTGCCCCCGCGTGTTCCCGGGGCCTCGCTTTGCTCGGAAGACGCGGTAATGCGCCGATGGAATCTGCTGACCGACGGATCATCGGCCAAGGAGTTGCTATACACCGGCGAGAATCTCGAAAAATTCGCAAAAAACATTGAGAACATCATCGGCACCGTCTCGCTCCCCGTCGGTCTCGCGGGACCGCTACGGGTGAATGGATCGGCCGCACACGGAGATTTTTACGTACCGCTCGCCACGACCGAGGCCGCTCTCGTCGCATCCTATACGCGCGGATGCCAGGTCTTGAGCGAAAGTGGAGGATGCTCCACCCTTATTCTCTCCGAAGGAGTCAGCCGCGCGCCGGGCTTTGTTTTTGCAAATCTGGTGGAGGTCGGCGGATTCGCTACTTGGGCGTTAAGCCAGAAAGAAGCATTCGCGGAGCAAGCTCACGCCACCACCCGGCACGGCAAGCTGATCGACATGCGGCTGACGGTGGAGGGAAATCACGTGTACGTGACCTTTGAATACTACACGGGAGATGCAGCGGGACAGAACATGGTGACCATCGCGACGCAAGCGATCTGCGACTACATCGCAGAGCATTCACCGGTCCGGCCCAAGCATATCTTCGTCGAGGCCAATTTCTCCGGTGACAAGAAGGCCAGCGCGTTGTCGTTCCTAACGGTTCGCGGTCGAAAGGTCTCCGCCGAATGCCTGATCTCAGCGGAAACCATCGCCAAACGCCTGCATACGGATGCGAGGACGCTGGAGGAATACTGGCGGATGTCGGCGCTCGGCGGCGTGCTCAGCGGCACGATCGGCGTGCAGGGTCACTATGCTAATGGCTTGGCCGCGCTCTTCCTGGCTACCGGACAGGACGCGGCTTGTGTCTCCGAGGCGGCAGTGGGCGTGACGCGCTTTGAGGCGAAGGACGATGGCTCTCTCTATGCCTCCGTAACTTTGCCCAATCTCATCGTCGGCACGGTCGGTGGAGGCACGGGCCTGCCGGGACAGGCGGCTTGCCTGGAACTCATGGGCCTGCGCGGCAGCGGACATGCTCGCGCACTGGCGGAGGTCGCGGCAGGGCTCGCGCTGGCGGGAGAGATTTCCATCATCGGAGCCCTCAGTGCCGGGCACTTCACCCGCGCCCATCAGAAACTAGCTCGCACACAGCCTCATGTCAGCGCGTGAAACGGGCTTGAAACGCTGGTGGGTGTACCAGCACGAGCGATTTCCCCTAGTCGCTCATGGTCCCCTGATTCTGGCGTTCAGCCTCTGCGCAGTCTGCTTCTCCTCACTGTTGCGAGGAGCCGATCACTTTCCGGCGTGGCCCATCGTTTTAGTAGCCTTCGTGACGTGCCTCATCTCCTTCCTGCATCTGCGGCTGGCGGATGAGTTTAAGGACTTCGACGAGGACTCCCGATACCGTCCCTATCGTGCAGTGCCGCGCGGATTAGTCAGCCTGCGGGAGCTCGGCGTGGTGTGGGTGGCGACGGGAGCCCTGCAACTAGGCCTCGCGCTTTGGCTGGACTGGCGCTTGGTCGGTCTCCTGCTTGTGACGTGGATCTACCTGGGGCTGATGAGCAAGGAGTTCTTCTGCCGCTCATGGTTGAAGAGCCATCCCTTCACCTACATGTGGTCGCACATGTTTATCATGCCGCTGATCGACTTCTACGCGACATCGTGCGACTGGCTCCTAAAGACAGGACACCCGCCGAGCGGCCTTTATTGGTTCGTACTGGTAAGCTTTCTGAATGGCTTCATTATCGAAATCGGCCGCAAAATCCGCGCGCCGCAGGATGAGGAAGACGGTGTCGAGACG
>Ga0247822_10003179_pt1 | contig 10682 bp, 10 predicted proteins | sample 13C_Cellulose_Da_FD_192423 | JGI IMG/M metagenome (GOLD analysis project Ga0247822, IMG submission 192423) | Soil microbial communities from agricultural site in Penn Yan, New York, United States - 13C_Cellulose_Day30 | ecosystem: Environmental > Terrestrial > Soil > Agricultural land | place... | reverse complement strand
CATCAGGGTTGAGAATGCCGCTCGGGTCGAGCAGACGCTTGAGCTGCCACATCAATTGATAGGCGTCGCTACCCCATTCCAGCTCGACGAAGGGCGCCATGTTGCGACCGGTGCCGTGCTCGGCCTTCAGCGAACCGCCGTACTCCACGGCAACCAGCTGGGCGACGTCATCCATGAAAGCTGAATAGCGCGCCACCTGCTGTGGCGAGTCGAAGCCCTGGGTGAAGACAAAGTGCAGGTTGCCTTCCAGGGCATGACCGAACAGGATTGCTTCGTCATAGCCGTGCTTGTCGAACAGCGCGATCAGGCGATTGACGCCTTCGGCCAGTTTTTCCACGGGGAAGGTGACGTCTTCGATGATCACCGTGGTGCCGGTCTCGCGCACTGCACCGACAGCCGGGAAGGTGTCTTTGCGGATGCGCCAGAGCTGGTTGTAAACCACCGGGTCTTCGCTGAAATCAACCTGTTTTTCCACCGGGAAGCCGGCGATCGAGGCACTGATGTGTGCCAGTTGCTCGTGCAGCAGCGATTGTGTGGCGGCGCGGGATTCGATGAGCAGCGCACAGGCACCAGCGGACAGGCTCTTCACCCACACCGGCATGCCTTGCATGTTCTCCACCGAGCGCAGGCTGCGGCGGTCGAGCAGCTCGACAGCGGACACCGGTTGCTGCTTGAGCACCGGCACTGCGTTGCAACAAGTCTCGACATCGGGGAAGACGATCAGCGCACTGGCCTTGTGCGGATGGTCCGGCACGGTGTTGTAGGTCACCGCGCTGATGAAACCGAGGGTACCTTCGGAGCCGACCATCAGGTGGGTGAGGATATCCACCGGTTCGTCGTAGTCCACCAGCGCATTGAGCGACAGTCCAGTGGTGTTTTTCAGCCGGTATTTATGGCGGATCCTGGCTGCCAGCTCGGTGTTGGCGCGGGTCTGCCGACCCAGTTCACCGAGTTGATCGAGCAGCGCGCCGTGACTTTCGCGCAGACGCGTGACGCTCTCGGGAATCTCGCTGTCGAGCAAGGTGCCGTCGGCCAGCAGCAGACGCATGCCGGCGAGGGTGTGGTAGCTATTCTGCGCGGTGCCGCAGCACATGCCGCTGGCGTTGTTGGCGACGATGCCGCCGATTTTGCAGGCATTGATCGAGGCTGGGTCCGGGCCGATCTTGCGTCCGAACGGGGTCAGCCAGGCGTTGGCCTGGGCGCCGATCACGCCTGGCTGCAGACGGATCTGCTTGCCGCCATCGCGGATGTCTCGGCCGTTCCAGTTGTCCCCCAGCACCAGCAGCACCGAGTCGCTCACCGCCTGACCGGACAGGCTGGTGCCGGCAGCGCGGAAGGTGACTGCAACCTGCTGGGCGTGTGCCGCCTTGAGCAGGGTGGCGACTTCGTCTTCGCTCTCGACGCGGATCACCAGCTTGGGAATCAACCGGTAAAAACTCGCGTCGGTACCGAAGGCCAGGGTCGAGAGCGGGTCGTCGAAACGCCGCTCGCGGGGGATCAGGTGTTCAACCGTGTCGAGGAACGCGGCGGGCAGACTCATGCAATCTCCTCGCGGGACCGCGGCGTCTGGTGCGCCATGTGTCCCGGTCAATCAGGCGGTGATCGGTGCGGGCGCGGCAATCAGGCGCCCAGTTCGCGTACCAGCGAATCACGGGTGATCTCGCTGATGGTCTTGGCGCCGGTTAGCACCATGGCCACGCGCATTTCTTTCTCGAACAGGTCCAGCAGGTTCTTCACTCCGGCTTCACCGGCGGTGGCCAGCGCATAGAGGAATGCACGACCGATCAGCACCGTGTCTGCACCCAGGGCGATCATGCGCACCACATCCAGGCCGCTGCGAATGCCGGAGTCAGCGAGGATCTTCAGGTCGCCTTTTACCGCATCGGCGATCGCCGGCAGGGCTCGGGCGCTGGACAGCACGCCATCGAGTTGGCGGCCGCCGTGGTTGGAAACGACGATACCGTCGGCACCGAACTTCACCGCGTCCTTGGCATCCTGCGGATCAAGGATGCCCTTGATCACCATCGGGCCATCCCAGAACTCGCGGATCCACTCCAGGTCCTTCCAGGAAATCGACGGGTCGAAGTTGGCACCCAGCCAGCCGATGTAGTCGGCCAGGCCCGTTGGGCTGCCACGGTAGGTGGAAATGTTGCCCAGATCGTGCGGCTTGCCCAGCAGGCCGACATCCAGCGCCCACTGCGGATGGGTCATGGCTTGCCAGATGCGGCGCAGCGGCGCATTCGGGCCGCTCATGCCCGAGTGTGCGTCACGGTAGCGGGCGCCAGGTACCGGCATGTCGACGGTGAACACCAGGGTGGTGACACCGGCGGCTTTCGCCCGCTCCAGGGCATTGCGCATGAAACCGCGGTCCTTGAGGACGTAGAGCTGGAACCACATCGGACGATTGATGGCCGGAGCGACTTCCTCGATCGGGCAGACCGACACCGTCGACATCGTGAAGGGGATGCCCTTGGCCGCGGCCGCACGGGCAGCCTGGACTTCGCCGCGTCGGGCGTACATGCCGGTCAGGCCGACCGGCGCCAGGGCCACCGGCATGCTTAGCGTTTCGTTGAACAGTTGGGTCTCAAGGCTCAGCTCGGACATGTTTTTCAGCACGCGCTGACGCAGTGCAATGCTGGCCAGGTCTTCGACGTTGTGGCGCAGTGTGTACTCGGCGTAGGCGCCGCCGTCGGCGTAATGGAACAGGAACGGCGGCAGCTTGCGTTGTGCTGCGGCGCGGTAGTCGGTAGAGGCAGAAATGATCATGTGGTCTCGCTGCGTCGGTGGAAAAGGGCGGATGCCGGGCGCGCAGCAACGCGCCCGGCCTCTGACACTTTAGTGAACCAGCATGCCGGTCAGCCAATATGCCTGGATCAGGGTGATCAGGCCGACGATGGTGGCGAAGAACAGGCTGTGCTTGAGGGTGAAGCGGAACAGGTCGGATTCCTTGCCGACCAGGCCGGTGGCCGCACAGGCTACCGCGATCGACTGAGGCGAAATCATCTTGCCGGTTACGCCGCCGCTGGTGTTGGCCGCCACCAGCAGGGTGTCGTTGACCCCGATCTGGTGCGCAGTGGTGGCCTGCAGCGAGCTGAACAGGGCGTTGGACGAGGTGTCGGAACCGGTCAGGAACACACCCAGCCAGCCGAGGAACGGCGAGAAGAACGGGAATGCCGCGCCGGTGCCGGCCAGTACCAGGGCCATGGTCGAAGACATGCCCGAGTAGTTGGTAACGAAGGCAAAGGCCAGAACCATACCGATCGACAGAATCGGCCAGCGCAGTTCGAAGAAGGTCTCTTTCAAAGTGGTAAGACCAGTTTTGAAGTTGATCTTCAGGACCAGCATGGAGATCAGCGCCGAGAAGAAAATCGCTGTACCGGTGGCGGAAATCGGGTCGAGTTTGAACACGGCCGGAATCGCAGTCGGGGTGGCGACGATCGGGGCGGTCTTGATCACCAGTTGATCAAGGTGCGGGATGGCGAAGTTGAACACCCAGCTGTACATCGAACCGCCGGCGGCGAAGGCTGCCTTGAACGGCTTGAGGGTCCAGATGGTGACCAGCACGGTGAGGATCAGGAATGGCGACCAGGCTTTGAAGATCTCGCCGAGGCTGTATGGCGAAGGCTGACTGCCGCCTTTGACCACTGCTGCGCCGACGCTGCCGGTGGCGCCAGCGAACGAACGCTTGGGCTGCCAGACTTTGAGGAACAGAGTCAGGGATACCAGGCTGGCCAGGGCCGAGGTGATGTCCGGCAGTTCCGGGCCGATGAAGTTCGAGGTGAAGTACTGGGTCACAGCGAAGCTCAGGCCGGCTACCAGCGCGGCAGGCCAGGTCTCTTTGACGCCGCGCAGGCCGTCCATCATGAACACCAGCCAGAACGGCACGAACAGCGACAGCAGCGGCAGCTGGCGACCGGTCATGGCGCCGATCTTGAAGGCGTCGATACCGGTCACCTGACCGGCGACGATGATCGGGATGCCGAGAGCGCCGAAGGCCACTGGCGCGGTGTTGGCGATCAGGCACAGGCCGGCCGCGTACAGCGGATTGAAGCCCAGGCCGACCAGCAGCGCAGCGGTAATCGCCACCGGCGCGCCGAAGCCTGCCGCACCTTCAAGGAAGGCGCCGAAGCAGAAGCCGATCAGCAGCACCTGCAGGCGTTGGTCATCGGTAATCGACAGCACCGAGCTGCGGATCACTTCGAACTGGCCGCTCTTGACTGTCAGTTTGTAGAGGAACACCGCCGCGACGATGATCCAGGCGATTGGCCACAGGCCATAGGCAAAACCGTATCCGGCGGCGGCAAGCGCCATGTCGGCGGGCATCTGGAAGGCGAAGATCGCTACCAGGATCGACAAACCGAGGGTGATGCTGCCGGCGACGTGGCCCTTGAGCCGGAACACTGCCAGAGCGAGAAAGAAGAACACGATCGGGATGACTGCCGCGAGCGCGGACAGGCCAAGACTACCAAGCGGACTGTAGAGCTGTTGCCAGGTTTGCATATGGGGTGGCCCCTAATTGTTGTTGGTCAGCACTGGCATTGGATAATTGGTAAGACCAATTTACAATGTCGAGGCGCTAGGTTAAAAGCCTCGCTGTGGGTGTGTCAATTTGTCCCAAGAAAACTTTCGTCGGATGGGTGTCGGCGAACTGGCCTGAGCGGCAGCGAAAGTTGCAATCTGATGGGTGTCGGCAGGGAGCGGATAGGCCAGAATAGACGGCCCCGAACGCACTCGGGATTGTGGAGAGCATGTGATGGTTTTTGATCAGGTCCGCCAACGCCGTTTGTCCGACGATATCGTCGACAGGCTTGAGGGGATGATTCTTGAGGGCACCCTGACTGCCGGTCAGCGGCTGCCTGCCGAGCGGGTATTGGCTGAACAGTTCGGGGTGTCGCGGCCTTCATTGCGTGAAGCGATCCAGAAGCTGGTGGCCAAAGGGTTGCTGGTCAGTCGCCAGGGCGGCGGCAACTATGTGGCCGAGGCGTTGGGTTCGACTTTCAGCGATCCGTTGTTGCAGCTACTGGAGAGTAATCCTGAGGCCCAGCGCGATCTGCTGGAATTCCGGCATACCCTGGAGGCATCGTGCGCCTATTACGCGGCAATCCGCGCGACTGAGCCGGATCGTCAGCGCCTCAAGGCAGCGTTCGATACCTTGCAGGATTGTTACGCCCGCTCGGGTGAAGTGGATCGGGCCGAGGAGGGCGCTGCTGATGCACGTTTTCATCTGGCGATTGCTGAAGCCAGCCACAATGCGGTGTTGCTGCACACCATCCGTGGGCTGTTCGATCTGCTCAAGCGTAACGTGGTGACCAACATTGGCGGCATGTACAAGCAGCGTGCCGAAACCCGCGACATGCTGATCAATCAGCACCGTGAGCTGTACCTGGCGATCGTCGAAGGGCGGGCAGAGGATGCTCGCGAGGTGTCCAGCCGACACATTCTGTATGTGCAGGAAGTGCTCGATGAAGTGCGCCAGGAAGTGCAGCGAACGGCGCGGGCGGAACGGCGTAGCGGACGTTAGTTGGCGCGTGCAAGGCTGTGCCTTGCATCGCCGGCAATGCCGGCTCCCACAGAAATAGCAGTAATCTGAAGCTCTGCTGTGGGAGCTGGCCTTGCCAGCGATGAGGACATAACAGGCAACCCGGGGTCACCTGCCAGAAAGAATCAGTCTTCCTTGCCCTTGTTGCGCACCGCACGCTGCAATTCGCGATTGGAATCACGCTCGCGCTGGGTATCGCGCTTGTCGTATTCCTTCTTGCCCTTGCCGAGCGCGATTTCGCACTTGATCAGGTGCTTGCTCCAATAAATCGACAAGGCTACGCAGGTGTAGCCCTTTTGCTGGACGGCAGCGTGCAGGCGCTCCAGCTCGCGTTTATTGAGCAGCAGTTTGCGGGTGCGTGTCGGGTCGGCAATGACATGCGTACTGGCGGCCGTCAGCGGCGTGATATGGCTGCCCATCAGCCAGGCCTCGCCATCTTTGAGCACCACGTAACTGTCGGTCAGATGCGCCTTGCCGGCACGCAGACTTTTTACTTCCCAACCGGACAGGACCAATCCGGCCTCGAACTTGTGCTCGATGAAGTAATCGTGTCGCGCCTTTTTATTCTGCGCGATGGTCCCTGTCGGATGTTTCGTTTGTTTAGCCATAGGGGCGGCATTATAGGCAGTCGTTGCGCTGTCGGCTACGGGGTAGCAGTGCGCTTGAGCCTGTGAGGTGAATCCCGGACAATGCGCGCTCTTTTTTTCCACAGTTGAGCGTGTTGATGTCGACGGACAAGGTTTCTGTCCATGGTGGCTGGGCCAGTCGCTGGGTATTTGTACTGGCGGCGACCGGTGCCGCGGTGGGCTTGGGGAGTATCTGGAAATTCCCCTACATGGTCGGCGTCTACGGTGGCGGTGCCTTTGTTCTGGTGTTTCTGGCCTGTATTGCCTTGATTGGTATTCCGGTGATGCTGGCCGAGACCCTGATCGGCCGCCGCACCCGGCAAAGCCCGGCCAACGCCCTGCGTGACCTGGCGCTGGAGGCCGGGCACTCGCCGCGCTGGTCCTGGTGGGCATTCGCCGGGATGGTCACGGCGTTGCTGATCCTGTCGTTTTACAGCGTGGTCGGCGGCTGGTCGTTCGACTACATCATCAATATGGGCCGGGGCGATTTTCAGGGGGTGACGGCTGATCAGGTCGGCGGTTACTTCAATGGCGTGATCAGCGACCCTTGGCGGCTGGTGCTGTGGCACAGCCTGTTCATGCTGCTGTCGGCGCTGGTGATTGCCCGTGGCGTGGTGGCGGGGCTGGAGAAAAGCCTGCGGATCATGATGCCGCTGCTGTTCCTGCTGCTGGTAATCCTGCTGGGGTACAGCCTGACGACCGGGCACTTCATGCAGGGCCTGCACTTCATGTTCGACTTCGACACCTCGCGCCTGCTGGATGGCTTGTTGCCGGCCATGGGGCACGCCTTTTTCTCGTTGAGTGTCGGTGTCGGCTCGCTGTTGATCTATGGGGCCTACATGCCGAAAGGCGCCTCTATTGGCGGCACCATCGTTGCTGTTGCCTTGCTCGATACCTTTGTTTCGCTGCTGGCCGGCCTGGCCCTGTTCCCGATCGTCTTCGCTGCCGGCCTGAACCCGAGCGAGGGCCCGGGCCTGATGTTTGTCGCCTTGCCGTTTGCCTTCGGTAATGTGGCCTTTGGTCAATTGATGGGCGTCGTATTCTTTGTTCTAGTGGCGGTGGCGGCCTGGAGCTCGGCGATTTCCCTGCTTGAGCCCATGGTCGCCTACCTGGTGGAACGTACTGGCGTACGCCGTGGCTGGATCACTACCTGGCTGGCTTTCAGTTGCTGGTTGGTCGGCCTGGGTACAGTGTTTTCGTTCAATATCTGGCAACAGGCACGCTTTTTCGTGAACGACGGCAGCGGTTTTCAGCTCTACCAGTGGGGTGTGAGCGGCGGGCTGGACTTCTTTGGCGTGATCGACTTTTTCACCTCGCGGATCATGTTGCCGCTGGGTGGTTTGTGCTTTGTGATATTCGCGGGTTGGATCATGGGGCGTGAGGCGGTGCGCGATGAATTGGCAATGCGCAGCCCGTTGCTGTTTGCTCTGACTTTCTTCTTGATGCGCTATGTGGCGCCACTCGGCATTCTGGTTGTGTTTGCCGCTCAGCTTTGGAAGTGACACCTGGATGACTACCCATATTCAACGTTCGGCCCTGCTGCCCTATCCGGCCCAGGCGTTGTACGACCTGGTCAACGATGTTGCGCGCTACCCGGAGTTCCTGCCCTGGTGCTCGTCCAGCACGGTGCTCGAGGTCAATGACGAGTTGATGCGCGCCAGCCTGGAAGTGGCCAAGGGAGGCATGAGCCAGAAGTTTGTTACCCGTAATGTACTGGTGCCCGGGCAATCCATCGAGATGAACCTGGAGGAGGGGCCGTTCAATCAGTTGCACGGTCTGTGGATCTTCAAGCCATTGGGCGAGAAGGCCTGCAAGATCAGTCTGGACCTGTCTTTCGACTACGCCGGACCACTAGTGCGGGCGACCCTCGGGCCGCTGTTCAATCAGGCGGCCAATACCCTGGTCGATGCCTTCTGTCAGCGGGCCAAACAACTTGCGGGTTGAAGTGGTTTACGCCACGGCCGAGCAGCAATGGTTGCTGGCTGTGGACGTGGCGCCCGGCACGACACTGCGTGAAGCGGTGCGGTTGTCGGGCATCGCCGAACAAGTGCCGGGTCTGGATGTAGACGCGTGTCCGCTTGGCATCTTTGGTAAAGTCGTCAACGAGGCGGCGCAGCAGGCGGTCGCTGAAGGTGATCGTATTGAGCTGTACAGGCCTTTGTTGATCGACCCCAAGGAAGTGCGTAAACAGCGCGCCGACAAGGTGGCGAGGGTCTTCAAGAAAGCCAAGCGCTGAATTGCAGGCACAAAAAAGCCCGGAATGTCCGGGCTTTTCTTTGCCTGCAGAATGCTTACTGCGGCGAGGTTTCCAGTGGGGCTGGGGTCGGTACCGGGATCGTTTCGATGGTATCGACTTCGCGCTGGATCTTCTCTTCCAGGGAGCCTGGCTTGGCCGGGGTTTCTTTGACCTGTTCGGTCGGCTCCGTGGTGGTGCCTGGCTGTGCCGGGCTGACGCTGGTGTCGCCGCTGCCGCCGAGGATTTCCTGGTCGCGGCTGACGCCTGGCATGAAGTCGCCGGACAGGCTGACCAGTTGATCGTTCTCGTTGAAGAAAATGCTCATGCGTTCCTGCTGGCGTTGGCCGCCACCAGGTTGCAAGCTGTACAGGTAATCCCAGCGGTTGGTGTGGAAGGTATCCTGGATCAGCGGGTTACCCATGATAAACCGTACTTGCCGGCGGGTCATTCCGGGGCGTAATTGGTCTATCATGTCTTGCGTGACGACATTGCCCTGCTGGATGTCGATTTTGTAAACCCCGGGGAACGAGCAACCGGCGAGTGCGAGCAGTCCCACAAAGGTGAGGCTGGTTAGCAAGAGCTTGGTGTTTTGCATCGGTGGGCGACTTCCACTATCTTGGCTGGACAACGTAAACCCCGATCATACCCGTATTCAGAGAAGCTGCGAAGCAGCATCGGCGAGAAAGCTGACCATGGTTGAAAATAGCGAACTGCGCAAAGCCGGTCTCAAGGTGACACTGCCTCGAGTAAAAATTCTACAGATGCTCGACTCTACCGAGCAACGTCACATGAGTGCTGAGGATGTCTACAAGGCGCTGATGGAGGCAGGCGAGGATGTCGGTCTGGCCACGGTCTACCGTGTTCTGACCCAGTTCGAAGCTGCCGGTCTGGTAGTGCGCCACAACTTCGACGGCGGTCACGCCGTGTTCGAGCTGGCCGATGGCGGCCACCATGACCATATGGTCAACATGGAGACTGGCGAAGTTATCGAGTTCTTCGATAGCGAAATTGAAAAGCGCCAGAAAGAAATCGTTGCCGAACATGGTTTCGAACTGGTTGACCATAATCTGGTCCTGTACGTGCGCAAGAAAAGTAAGTAACACTTCTTGTTGCGCAGCATCAAAGGCGACCCTGGGGTCGCCTTTGTGCTTTCTGGGGCGGGTGTCAGGCTTTGCTGGTGACCACCATCTTGCGGGCGTGGGCCAGGGACTCCTTGGTCAGGTCGATACCGCCGAGCATCCGCGCCACTTCTTCAACCCGTTCGCGCTTGCCCAGGTTGGCCACGGCGGTATGTGTGGCGTCACTGTTGCGCACCTTGTGGACAAACAGGTGATGATGGCCCTGGGCGGCCACTTGTGGCAGGTGGGTCACGGTCAGTACCTGGCCGCGTTCGCCCAGGCGTCGCAACAATTGACCGACGATCTCTGCCGTCGGGCCGCCGATCCCGACATCGACTTCGTCGAAGACCAGCGTCGGGATGCGCGAGGTTTGCGCGGTGATCACCTGGATGGCCAGGCTGATCCGTGACAGCTCACCCCCGGAGGCGACTTTGGCCAGGCCCTTGAGCGGCTGGCCGGGGTTGGCGCTGACCAGTAGCTCCACCTGCTCCAGGCCGTGGGGAGACAGCTCGTCGCTGCCATTGGCGTGCAGTTCGATGCTGAAGCGGCCGCCGGGCATGCCCAAGCGCTGGATTTCCTGCTCGACCGCGCCGGCCAGCTGGTTGGCAGCCTGAATGCGCAGGGCGCTCAACTCACCGGCTTTGTCCTGGTAATGGCGGGCAAAGGCCGCCAGTTCTTCGCCAAGACGCTCGATGGACTCGTCATTGGCATTCAGGCCTTCGAGTTCTTCCATCAGCCGCTGTTGCAGGTTTGCCAGTTCTGTCGGGTGCACACGGTGTTTGCGGGCGAGGGTATAGATGCTGTCGAGACGTTCTTCGAGTTGCTGCAGGCGCGCGGGGTCGGCGTCGAAGTGATCAAGGAAGCGGTTCAGCTCGCCGACCGCTTCTTCAACCTGGATCTGTGCACTGGCGATCATGTTGGCGGCTTCGCCCAGTGCTTTGGGCGCATTCTGCACTGCTGTCAGGCGATTGAGGCTGGCAGTCAGGGCGTTGAGTACATTTCCTGAGTCGTTTTCGCTGCAGTGATCGATCACCTGGCGGCAAATACCAAAGAGTGCTTCGGCGTTGGTCAGGTTCTTGTGTTCCTGCTCCAGTTGCTCCAGTTCGTTCTCGCCCAGGCCGAGGTTGTCGAGTTCTTCGAGCTGGTAGATTAGCTATTGATGT
>Ga0247822_10003176_pt1 | contig 10689 bp, 5 predicted proteins | sample 13C_Cellulose_Da_FD_192423 | JGI IMG/M metagenome (GOLD analysis project Ga0247822, IMG submission 192423) | Soil microbial communities from agricultural site in Penn Yan, New York, United States - 13C_Cellulose_Day30 | ecosystem: Environmental > Terrestrial > Soil > Agricultural land | place... | reverse complement strand
ATCCAGGACGCGGGCTCGGCCGAGGGCGTCTTCGTGAACGGCCACCGCGTCACGGCGTGCGAGATCCGCTCCGTAGACGAGGTGCTCTGCGGCCCCTTCGTGCTGAAGACGCGCGTGCTCTCGCAGAAGCCCGCCGAGAAGCCGCCGCCCTCGCCCGAGGTGGCCGCCCTGCTCGGCGCGCCGACGCCCGCCGCGCCCGCGCCTCATGCCCCCGGCCGGATGAGCCGGCCCACGCCTCAGGCGACGATGCCCGCGCGCGTCTCTTCGCCGGCCGTGCCCGCGATGCAGGACACGGTGCCCAGCCAGCTCATGGCGGAGACCGTCCCCACGGCGCCCGCACCGCAGCGCATGTCTCGAGGCACGGCACCGCAGCCCACCGGCCTCCCCCTCACGCAGCCGACGGATCCCGAGCCCATGCCTCCGGTGCAGCAACGCGTCTCGCGAGGCGGCCCCACGCCCGTGGCGCCGGTGCAGCAGCGCACCTCGCGCGGCGGCCCCACGCCCGTGGGCCCGGCTCCCGTGCCCGTGGTGCCGGTGCAGCAACGCACCTCACGCGGAGGCCCCGCGGTGGCCCACGCCCCGCAGCCCATGGCCGCCCCGGTGCCTGTCCAGCCCGCGCCGCCCGTGCCGGTGCCCGCCAACACGGTGCCCTCCGCGCGCCGCCGCGCCACGCAGGATCTGTTGCCGGTGCAGACGGCGGATCAGGAGCTGCCCTCCTCCATCCAGCTGGCGAGTGAGCTCTTTGATGAGCCCTCCACCTCTCCGAGCCTGGACCAGGCACCGGACCTGGAGCAGATGCCGCCGCTGGAGCCGATGCAGGCCCTGGAGCAGATGCCGCCGCTGGAGCAGGATCCGCTCCTGGATGAGCGGCCGGTCCAGGGGAGGGCTCCGGTCCAGGCGCAGCCACCGGTCCGGATGTCCCAGCCGCGCGGTCAGGCCTACGCCCACACCGCGGCACCGCAGGGCGAGCCCGGCCGCCCCACGCATGCTCCGAAGGTGGGTTCCGGCAAGGGCCGGACGCAGCTCTATCTGGAGCTGTACTGGGGTGGCATCCGCCGCGACGCTCGCCGCTTCGCGCCAGGCAAGGAGCCCCTCAAGGCCGCCACGGATGAGCTGGCCCCCATGCCGCTGTGGGGCTTCGCGCTGCCGGAGGAGGGCTTCACGCTCGCCGAGCCGCTCAGCGACGCCTTCCGCCTCTTCGTTCCGCCCGGCTCCGCGGTGGAACTGGCCAACGCGGGTGGCAGGTACCAGCCCGTGCAGATCAACGCGCTGGAGACCGAGGGCTCCCGCCGCTACATCACCCTGCGAGACGGCTCTGCTGCCCGGCTGAGCCAGGGGAACATGTCGCTGGTGGCCTACGCCGCTCCTCCGCCGGAGAAGGCCTGGGTCAACCCGCTGGCGGGCATGCCCTGGCTGTTGGTCTTCTGCTTCTTCTTGTTCGGCGCGGGCTTCGGCACCTTCGTCGTGATGCGCCCGCAGATGCCCGAGTCTCCGGACTTCCAGCAGAAGAACCTCCCGCCCGTGGCCCTGCGCCTGCTGTCGCCCGAGCCGAAGAAGAAGGAGGAGGCGAAGAAGAAGCTGGCCGAGATCAAGGAGAAGGCCACGAAGCCGGAGAAGAAGGTGGAGAAGGCCGAGCCCAAACCCAAGGTGGTGGAGAAGACGCCTCCGCCCAAGGAGACGGCTCCGCCTCCCCCTGAGTCCAAGGCGCTCAAGGCCCTGGCCAAGCTGTCCGCGGCTGGCCCCGCTACCAATGACGTGCTGGCGGCGGTGGACAAGCTGGGCAGCGGCCCCGGCAGCAAGAACGTGAAGACGTCCAACTACAAGCTGTCGGGGCTGATCGGGAAGGCTCCCATCGCCAACGCGGGCCTGGGCACGTTCGGCCTGGGCGGCGGTGGCAAGGGCGGCGGCGCCACGCTGGGCGCGGAGTTGCTGCGCGGCAAGGGCGCGGGCGGCATCGGCGCGCTGGGTGCGGGCGGCGTGGGCAAGGGCAAGGTGGGTGGCGTGGTGACGCGCGCCACCTCGCGCAGTGTGGCGACGCAGGGCAGCATCGACCGCGAAGCGGTGGCCAAGGTGATCAACAGCCACCTTCAGGAGGTGTACGCCTGCTACGAGCGTGCCCTCCTCAAGGACTCGGGTCTGGCAGGCAAGGTCGTCCTCGAATGGACGATCGGCGGCACGGGGAGCGTGGTGGCGGCCAAGACGAAGTCCTCCACCCTTCGTAACGGCTCCGTCGAAGCCTGTATCCTCAGCAGCCTCAAGAAGTGGCAATTCCCCGCCCCCAAGGGCGGCGTCGTGATCATCAGCTACCCGTTCATCTTCAACTCGGTCGGCTACTGACGTGGAGCTCCCCACGTCAGGCCGGCCTCCCAAACGGACAGTGCCCATCGTGCGATACGCCCTGTTTCTCCTTCTGTCGCTGGCTCCTGGCCTCGCGCTCGCGCAGGCCGAGGCGCTCGAGAACCCTGGCACCATCTCCGCCGTACAGGATCGCCTGTACCGGATGAACCACGAGCTCATGCTCGGCGTGGGCGCGCTGCCGGCGGATGCCTACTACAAGGGCTACTACGCAGGGGTCAGCTACACCTATCACTTCACCGACAGCTTCGCGTGGCAGGTGGGCCGCGGCGCCTACAGCTACAATGTGGAGACGAGCCTGCGCCGCCAGCTCGAGCGTGACTTTGGCGTGTCCCCCACCGCCACCGCGTTCGAGGACGAGGTGAACTGGATGGTGGGCTCGGATCTCGTGTGGAGCCCCATCTACGGGAAGGTGGCCATCCTCAACAACAGGGTGATCCACTTCGAGGCGTTCCTGCTGGGCGGCGCCACCGTCTTCAAGCTCAACCGCAGCGGCCCTGAGGGCTTCCGGCCCGGCGCCAACGTGGGCGTGGGCTTGCGCGTCTTCAAGAGTGACACCCTCTCCTTCCGGCTGGATGTGACGAACAACTTCGTCTTCACCGGCGCCACCCGCGTCATCAACATCCCCACCTTCCAGCTCGCCACCGCGCTCAACTTCGGCGCCACGGAATGACGCTGATGCTCCCCTCTCGACTCGCCGCGCTGGCCAGCGCCGCGCTCCTCTTCCTCCCAGTGGCCTCCCGGGCTGCCAACCAGGGTGGCACACCCCCCAAGGCTCCTGCTGCCGCCCCCGGTGCGCCCGCTCCTGCCGCCGCGCCCGCCGCGGACGCCGCGCCCGCTGCGCCCAAGGCCGAGGAGCCCCCTCCTCCCCCCGAGAAGGTGGATCCGAAGCTCTTCGACGAGGCCCTGGCGGCGTACTTCGACGGCAAGCCCCGTGATGCCGCCGGGCCGCTGTTCGCGTGGCTGGCCGCCACGCCCAGGACGGACGACAACTACGCCTGGGGGCAGTACTTCCTGGCGCGCAGCCTGATCGATCTCGGGCTCACCCATGCGGGCGCCGTGTACCTGGCCCGCATCGCCCGCGAGCGCTCCAACCCCAACGTGCTGCCCCGCGCCCTGGAGCTGCTCAAGACGCTGACGGACAAGCCGCACGACGAGGTGATGATCGACGAGCAGGTGTTCGCCGCGCTGGACTTGGGCTTCCTGGAGCAGGAGGCCGGCGCCTATGCCCACTACCAGCAGGGCCTGGTGGACCTGCGCGTGGGCAACGAGCGCTGGGCCAACACCCACTTCGCCAAGCTGGACGAGGGCAGCGCCGAGGCCAGCTACGCGAGGTTCGCCCTGCTCGTCACCCGCCTGAAGACGGTGAAGGAGCCCTCGGCGGAGCTGATCGAGGACTTCCTCAAGCTGTCCAAGGACGAGAGGCTCACCCGCGAGGCGCGCAATGAGGCGGCGCTCGCGGTGGCCCGCCTGCGCTACGAGCGCAAGGACTACAAGGGCGCGCTGGAGGCCTACTCCCTGGTGCAGCTGCCCGAGCTGGATCCGGGCCGCGCCACCCTCTACCTGGAGGAGGCGTGGACCCGCTACAAGATGGGCGAGCTGCGCGCCGCGCTGGGCATCCTCACCACCCTGGACGCGCCCTCCTTCCGCGACGAGTTCCTCCCGGACAAGTACCTGCTGCGCGCCCTCATCTTCCGCGACTTGTGCCACTACCTGCCGGCCAAGCGCGCGGCCAAGGAGCTCACGCGCCGCTTCGCCGACTCGCTGGAGGCCATCGCCGAGCGCGACGATCTCACCCAGGATCTCCGTCTGCGCCGGGCCGCCGAGGCCCACGGCTCCACCAAGCGCGCCTACCGCCTGAAGGAGCTGATGGAGCTGGAGTCCGAGCGGCTCGGCCGCTACGCCGGCAGCTTCGGTGACAGGCTGCAGAGCCACCTCACCAAGCTCTACGCCCTGTCCCTGGGCGAGGCCGAGCGCGTCTACCAGGCGCGCCTGAACGAGGCCGTGCGCCATGAGGCCGACACGCTGCTGCGCGCCGCCGAGCAGGTCCGCCTGATGGAGTACGAGGTGGGCCTCAAGCTCTATGAGCGCGTGAAGAGGGGCTCCAAGCCCGTGCTCCCCCCGGAGGAGCAGCTGCTCAGCCCCGAGCAGGTCGCCTTCCGGTTCGAGGGCGAGTACTGGAATGACGAGCTGAAGTCCTACCGGGTCCGCATCGACAGTCGCTGCATCGAGGAAACTCCATGACCGGGCCGTTGACCGGGATCATCACCGCGGCGCTGCTGGCCGCCAGTCCCGCCGGGCCTCAGCGCCTGGATCGGAATCTCAACCCCATCGTCTCCAAGGCGAAGGAGCGCGAGGAGCTCATCGTCAAGCTCAAGCGCGACATCTTCAAGGTGGACCGCGCCATCGGCGAGACGGAGAAGCTCATCTCCAAGAGCCGCAACGCGCCGTACCTGCCGGATCTCCAGTTCCGCCTGGCCGAGCTCTACGTGGAGAAGAGCCGCTACGTGTACTACCTCCAGGCCGAGCAGCGGCCAGAGGGGGCCACCGGCGCCATCGTCTCTCCGGAGACGCGGCTGATGAAGAACAAGGCCGTGCAGCTCTACACCCGCCTGCTGCGCGAGTACCCGGACTTCCACGACGGGGACAAGGTGACGTTCTACCTGGCGCACGAGCAGCGCGAGCTGGGCAACTTCGACGAGATGCTCAAGACGCTGGGCGAGCTGACGCGCAAGTACCCCACCAGCCCCCTGCGCCTGGAGGCCGAGCAGATCATCGGCGACCACTTCTTCGACAAGGCGGACCTGGTGGAGGCGGAGAAGCGCTACACCGCCATCCTCGCGCAGCCGCCCTCGCCCACGCATGACCTGGCCCGCTACAAGATGGGCTGGATCCGGGTGAACCAGGCCAAGCACGCCGAGGCCGTGGTCTTCTTCGAGGCCGCCGCCGCCAGCGAGCCCCTGCCGGGCGTGGACGCGAAGAAGGCGCTCAACGTCAAGCGCGAGGCGCTGCTGGATCTCGTCTACAGCTACACCGAGGCCAAGCCGGCCAAGGGCGCGCTCAACTACTTCGAGAAGCTCAGCGAGAGCCGCGCCACCTTCGCCCTGGCGCTGGACAAGCTGGGCAACCGCTACTTCATCAAGGCCCAGTACGAGTGGGCCATCCCCGCGCTGCGCAAGCTGATGGAGATCCAGTTCGATCCCGAGCTGGACCTGGAGCGCGGGCAGAAGCTGTATGACGCGCTCAAGGCCGCCAAGGGCAAGGTGATGCCCGAGCCGGCGGACATCCGCTTCCTGGTGCGCGCCTCGGTGCAGGCCAAGACGGATCCCGAGCTCATCGAGGCGGACCGCAAGAAGCAGCTGGCCGAGCTGGAGGAGATGGCGCGCGACTTGTCCACGCAGCTCCACGTGGCCGCGCAGAAGAAGGACGACAAGGCCATGTACCTGACGGCCGCGGCGGCCTACCGGGAGTACCTGAGCCTGTTCCGCCCGGAGCAGTACGTGCGCCCCATCATGAAGAACCGCGCGGACGCGCTCTTCTCCGCGGGCGTGTTCCCGGAGGCCGCGCGCCAGTTCGAGGAGCTGGCCCGCTACGAGGAGAAGGCCAAGACGCGGGACGAGAAGGCCATTGACGCGGCCATGTACGGCGCCCTGCTGTGCCACTTCTCCACCGTGAAGCCGGAGGAGGCGGCCAAGCGCAGCACCTTCGAGGTGGCGGATGCGCGCCAGGCCCTCAAGGTGCTGGGCTCCAACTACATCACCCGCTTCCCGCAGAGCCCCCACATGCTGGAGGTGAAGTTCAACATCGCCCGCGCCTACTACGAGGACGGCGAGTACCCCAAGGCCGCCGAGCTCTTCACCGCGTTCGCCCTGGCCCACCCACAGCACAAGGACGCCCCCGTCGCCGGCAACCTGGCGCTGGACAGCCTGCGCCAGCTCAATGACTTCAAGGGCCTGGAGGCCACGGGCAAGAAGTTCATCGGCACCGCGCTGCCCGCCAAGTTTCAGGACGACGTGAAGAAGATCCTCGCCCAGAGCAAGGCCGAGGCGCTGGACGAGCTGGCCCTCAAGAGCGCCGAGGAGACGGGTGACGTCATCCAGGGCCTCATCAAGGTGGCCGAGGAGAACAAGAACTCGGAGATCGGCGAGAAGGCTCTCTATGGCGCCTTCACCGCCGCGCGCGAGAAGCGCGATCTCATCGCCGCGCGCGACCTGGCCAACCGGCTGATGGCCGAGTACCCCAAGAGCCAGTACCTCTCGGACGCGCTGCTGACGCTGGGCCGCTACTCGGCGGAGGCCGGCTCCTTCGGCGAGGCGGCGGACTGGTTCGAGAAGGTGGGCCAGAAGCTGGGCGCGGACGCGGTGGGCCTGGACGGCTACCTGTCCGCCGCGCGCCTGCGCCTGGCCATGGGTGACTACAAGGAGGCCGCGCGCAGCCTGGAGACGGCGGCCGAGGTGGCCGGCGCGCGCAAGGGCGAGGTGCTGGTGCTGCTGGCCGACGCCCGCCTGAAGCAGAAGGACTACGCCGCTGCCCGCCGCGCCGCGGAGAGCGCGCTGGCGCTGAACAAGACGAGCACCGGGGCCGCCGCCGTCATCGCCGAGGTGCAGGCCACCACCTCTCCCAATGATTCGCCCGACAAGCTCATCGCCACCCTCACCACCGCGGTGCAGGGCCCCGACGGGCAGACGGAGGAGGCCGCCAAGGGCCTGTGGTTCCTGGGCGAGATCCTCTACCGCAGCTACAAGGCCCTGCCGGCGGACAAGGTGGAAGAGAAGGTGGGCGCGCTGCAGGGCATGGAGGGCATCTACACGCAGGCCGCCTCGCTCGGGTACCCGGAGTGGGCGGTGGCCTCGCTGTGGAAGCTGGCCATGGCGTACTCGCACCTAGCGGACGTGGTGGACGCCACGCCGGCCCCCGCGGGCTCCTCCGCGGCCGAAGTGAAGGCCTTCCAGCAGGCGGTGAAGGAGCAGGTGGCGCCGCTGCGCCAGCGCTCGGACGAGGCCTTCAAGGCATGCCTGGCCCGCGCCGAGCAGCTGGATGTGTTCACCGCCGCGGTGGTGGGCTGCCGGGGCCGGACGGACACGGCGCAGCTGCCGGTGCCCAACCCTGGCGCGCCCACGCGCAGCGCCGGGCTGGAGGAGGTGCGCAAGAAGGCGGAGGCCACGCTCACCGCCGAGGCGCTCGAGGCGCTGGGTATGGCGTACCTGGAGAACAGGCAGTATGGCCTGGCGCAGCTCACCTTCGGCCGCGTGACGGAGCTGCAGGACACGCGGGCCGCGGCGCACAACGCGCTGGGGTGGGCGATGCTCAACCAGGGTGATGCCATGGGCGCGCACGCCGCGTATGCCAAGGCGCTGGAGGCGGACCCCACGTACAGCAAGGCCCGCCTCAACGTCGCCGCCCTGCGCTGCCGCTTCGGCGACACCGAGGGCGCTCGGCGTGAGCTGTCCGTCCTCAAGGACGTGAACTCGCTCGGTGGCTCGGACGTGGACGCGGGGTGGAAGCAGTGCAAGTGAGAGCGCGCATACTCCCCGCCCTGTCCCTGCTGGGGCTGATGACCGCGTGCGGCCAGGGGCCGCACCTCGAGGGCAGTGTCACCTCTCTGCTGGATCTGCGCTACGACACCGCCGAGGCCCAGGTCAACGAGGAGGAGGCCTCCGTGCGCTTCCTCACCGCGCAGGGCGCCGGCGAGAACACCATCCTCAAGGTGGCCGCGCGGCTGGATGATCTCACGCTCACCCCGGGCGCGAAGATCGATCTGGCCGAGGTGCTCGGCGACACGCCGGACTCCCCCCAGCGCGGCGCGGTGAGCCGCAGCGTGCTGGACGAGCCCCAGCGCGAGTTCCCCCGCCTGCTCCGCGGCGGGCTCACCTTCGATCAGGCCCTCAACCCCCAATCCAAGGTGACGGGGGAGTTCCACGTCACCTTCGTCAACGGCACCGACGTCTACTCCGGCCGCACCATCTTCGGCCGCTTCGAGGCGACCGTTCCATGAAGCGCATCCTCCTGATCACCCTTCCCCTGCTCGCCGCGTGTGGCCCGCGCTACGGTCTGCGCGTGCCGGACGACGTGGTGAAGAAGCTCCCCTACGAGACGCGCGTCGAGCTGCTGGAGGCGGAGAACGACCTGGCGCTCGCCATCGACAAGGTGGACCAGGCCAGCAGCGAGATCCTCCGCGCCCGCGACAACATCCGCCGCGCCCGCTCCCGCGCCGATGCGGCCGAGCAGGAGCTGGATCGCGCCGAGGACCCCGTCTCGAAAGAGGTGGCCCAGCTCACCATCGAAGAGGCGGAGGCGCGCGTGGAGTACCTGCGCGCCCGCCAGCGCCTCAACGTGGCCCTGCTGGAGGTGGAACAGCTCGCGCTGCGCTGCGCCTTCAGCCGCTTCGAGCTCGCGCGGATGACGGCCGCCCGGAAGGCGAAGGTGGAGGGCAGCGAGGAGCTGGAGCCCAAGGAGTTCGAGGCCCAGGTTGGCGAGTGTGACGCGGCGGTGAAGGAGGAGCGGGCGGGGCTCGGCCAGGACACCGCGGACGAGAAGGCGGCGCGGGAGGCGTGGGAGAAGAAGAAGTCCGCGCTGGCCAAGAAGACGTTCGACGCGCGAACCAGTCCCTACGTGGAGAACCTGTGATGACTCCAGCCGGTGTCCTCGTCCTCCAGCTCCTCACGGCGCAGACTCCGGCGCCAGCCACCCCTCCTGCCACACCCGTGGCGGCCGCCGAGGCCGCGCCACTTCCTCCAGAAGTGGACGCGCTCTACAAGCTGGGCGTGGCCTTCCTGAACCAGAACCAGCCGAAGAAGGCCGTGGGGCCCCTGAAGAAGCTGCTGGAGAAGTCGCCCGAGGTGGTGGCCGCACGGGTGGCGCTGGCCCGGGCGCTGCGTGAGTCCGGAGACACGGGCGAGGCACGCACCCTGCTGGACGGCTCCATCGCCATGTACCCGGAGGAGTCCACCCTGCGGGCCGAGCGCGGCCTGCTGGCGCGGGTGATGGAGGAGCACGACATCGCCATCAGCTCCTACGCGGTGGCCGCGGAGCTGTCCCCGAAGGACGCGGAGCTGCAGTTCAACTTGGGCGAGGCGCTCCAGCGCGCGGGCCGGACGGAGGACGCCATCGCGGCGTACGAGGACGCGCTGAAGCTGGACGGCAAGCTGACGGTGGCCCGGGTGAACATGGCCAAGGCCTATGCGGACAAGGGCCTGCTGGGCGAGGCCAAGGAGACGCTCAGGGAGGCCATCCAGCTGGCGCCCACGGACGCGGAGGCCCACTACAACATGGGCGTGCTGCTGATGCGGGAGAACAGCCTGCCAGCGGCCATGTCCGAGTACCAGGAGGCCTTGAAGATCAACCCCAAGCACGCCCTGGCGCACAACAACATGGGCGTGGTGTACGACGGGCTGGGGCAGCACCAGAAGGCCACCGAGGCCTTCAAGAAGGCCATCTCCGCGGATCCGAAGTACGCGGAGGCGCACTTCAACCTGGGGCTGGCGTACTTCTGGCTCGGCGAGCAGGTGCTGGCGACGAAATCCTTCGAGAAGGCGCTGCAGTTGGAGCCGCGGCGCTCGAGCGGCCCGTACACGCAGCTGGGCCACCTCTACTTGCAGCAGGGCAAGAAGGACCGGGCGGTGGAGGCCTTCCGCAAGGCCATTGAGGCCAGCGCGGACGATGGAAAGAAGACCACCGAGGCGTACCAGGGGCTGGCGCGCGCCTACCTGGCGCTGGGCAAGGTGGACGACGCGGTGGCCACGCTGAAGAAGATCGTGGAGGAATTCCCCAGGGACGCGAGCGCCCGTGAGGCATACGGTGACGCGCTGAGGGCCAAGGGCGATCTGGACGGTGCCATCACCCAGTACGAGGAGGGCGTGGAGCTCTCGCCGACGACGGAGCTGCGGCTGGCGCTGGCAGGCGCGTACTCGAAGAAGCGCGTGGCGGCCAAGGCCGAACCGCTCCTGGCGGCGATCCTGAAGGACGAGCCGGGCCACCGCACGGCGAAGCTGGGGCTGGCGGACCTGTATCTGTCCATGGGGCGCTACGTGGAGGTGGAGGAGCTGCTGAAGCCCAAGGACGGCGATCCCACGGACACGGGCGCGCTGGCGCGGCTGGGCATCATGCACTCGCGCCTGGGGAGGCCGGACAAGGCGCTGGAGATGCTGGAGCAGGTGGCGAAGCGGGATCCGTCCCAGCTCGAGGCGCGGGCGGAGCTGGGCCAGCTCTTCCTGCGTGGTGGTGACGCGGACAAGGCGGTGCGGGTGCTGGGAGACGTGCTGGCCATCGAGCCGCGTCACTCGCTGGCGCTGCTGTACACGGGACAGGCGCTGTACCGGCTGGACAAGAAGAAGG
>Ga0247822_10003175_pt1 | contig 10689 bp, 11 predicted proteins | sample 13C_Cellulose_Da_FD_192423 | JGI IMG/M metagenome (GOLD analysis project Ga0247822, IMG submission 192423) | Soil microbial communities from agricultural site in Penn Yan, New York, United States - 13C_Cellulose_Day30 | ecosystem: Environmental > Terrestrial > Soil > Agricultural land | place... | reverse complement strand
CCTTGGACGACTCGGCCAGGCGGTTGGCCGTCGCCGTCACCTCTGCCGGAGTGTCGGGGGTCGGATCGAGGTCGGCCTCCGCGTCCTTCGCCTTGTCGTCCACGCAGTCGACGGCGGTCGACGCGCCCACGCCGCGAGGATCGAACCCGACGATGTCGAAGCGGGCCTTGACGTTCTCCGGGAGCTCGTCGACGAGGTAGTGGACGGTCTCGATCCCCGAACCGCCCGGCCCACCCGGGTTGACGAACAGCGAGCCGATGCGGGTGGCGTCGTCGGTGGCCGGAGCCCGCGTGAGGGCGATGGTGATGGTTCGCCCCGACGGATCCGCGTAGTCGAGGGGCACCTCGACGGTGCCGCACTCCCAGCCCGCGACGTCGTAGTCGTCCGAGGTCTCGCACTCCCCCCACTCGACGGGCGCCGCCGGGCCGGCCGCGGTCGTCTCCGCCGTCGTGGTGCTCGATTCGCCGGCCGGCGCGGACACGTCCGCCGGCGGTCCGACGGTGACCACGGGGGACGCCGAGCAGGCGCCGAGCAGCACCGCGGCCACGCACAGGGGCAGTCGTCCGCGCATGGGTCACACAGGCTACGGCGACGAGGCGTGGTTTGCCGCCGCGCCCGCTCCGTGCGGATAGCGTCGGCCCCGTGCTGGCCCGTCAGGACGTGGCCCTCCGCTGGGTGGCGCCCGTGGGCGTCGGGGCGGCGGCGGTGGCCGGAGCGCTGTACGTGCGGGCTGTCGACCCCGCACGCGGCGGGGCCTTCCCGAGCTGCCCGTTCCACCGGCTCACCGGCTGGTGGTGCCCCGGCTGCGGCATGACCCGCGGCCTCCATCACCTGCTCACGGGCAATTTTGCCGGGGCGCTGGCGTCGAACCTGTTCCTCCCCATCGTCATCGTCCTCGGCGGTTGGCTGTGGCTGGCGTGGCTGTGGCCGTCGATGACGGGGCGCCGGCTGACCGGGTTGCAACGGGTGCCGGACGGGGCATGGATCGCGGTCGCTGCGCTCGCCGTGATCTACGGCGTGCTCAGGAACGTTCCATTTGCACCTTTCGACGCGCTGGCCCCCTGACGGCCCGCCGCCGGGCTCAGACGAGCGCTTGCAACGCCGCCCGGGTCTCTGCCTTCTCGTCCGGGGAGACGCCGAACTCGGCGGCCACGAAGTCGGTCACGCCGACGTCCGTGAGGGCTCCGATCCGATCCTGGACCTCGGCCGCGCTGCCGACGATGGCCAGGTCCGCCGGGCCGGCGACGCCCTCCCGATCCATCATCGCTCGGTAGGAGGGGAGCTGGCCGTAGATGGCGAACACGGTCGACGCCCGCTCGCGCGCTCCGTCGGCATCGCCGGTCACGCACACGGGAAGGGCGGCGATCACCCGCGGCGCGGGGCGCCCGGCCTCGTCGGCGGCGGCCCGGAGCGTGGGCACAGTGAGGTCGCGCAGGGTGTTGGGGCCGACACACCACGTGATGGTCCCGTCGGTCAACGAGCCGGCGAGACGCAGCATCTGGGGGCCTAGCGCGGCCACCGCGACGGACGGCGCGCCCGCGCCGCGGACCGACATCGCGGCGTGGACGCGCAACGTCTCGCCGTCGAAGTCGGCAGCCTCGCCGCGCAGCAGCGGCAGGAGGACGGACAAGTACTCGCGCAGGTGGCGCACCGGCTTCTCGAACGACAGACCGAACATCCCCTCGATGACGATCTGATGGGAGAGGCCGATACCCAGGCACAACCGCCCGTCGCAGGCCGCGTTGGTGCTGAGCGCCTGCTGGGCCAGCGCCGTCGGATGGCGCGGATACGTGGGCACGACGCTGGTGCCCAGTTCGATGCCGGGGACCTCGCGCCCGGCCACGGCGAGCACGGTGAGCGCATCGTGGCTGAAGATCTGCGAGGCCCAGAACGAGGCGAAGCCCTCCTCCTGCGCGGCCCGCACCTCGGCCACCACGTCGTCGACGGTCCCGCCCACCATCGATTCGCTGAAGATCCCCAGACGCATGGCGGCGGACCGTAGCTCCCCCTAGCCTCGGCGGGAGCGGGGCGGCGCACGACCAACGAGGGCACGGACCGGAAGGGCGCGAGCCGACGGTGCGGGCCGCAGCAGGAGGTGCCGTGGTGAAGCAGCCGAACGTGAAGTGGTTCGCCGTGGGCTTGGCGGTGGCCTTCGGTGTGGCGGGGTTCGCCCTGGTAACAGGCCCGGCCGTCGCGGTGGACAACGTCTGTGTCGCCCGCACCTCTTCTTCGCCCGGCAACCTCAGTTGGCGGCTGCGGCAGGCGTCCGGCCTCACGTCGCTCGCCGCTTCGCCGAACGTGCTGTTCACCCACAACGACCGCGGGATCAGGGACAGCCCGGCGCCCGGCGAAGACACGACCCACGCCGCCGTCTGGGCAATCGGGCTCAACGGGACGGCCCTCGCCCGCTTCCGCTTGACCTCGGGCGGCACGCCCATCCCGTACTTCGACACCGAAGCCATCAGCCGCGACCCGCTGGGCCGTCTGGTCCTGGCCGACACCGGGACCAACGTGGACGGTCGCGTCACGGTCGCGCTGTACCGGTTCACACCGCCGCCGGTCACGGCCGGGCAGGCCTACGTTGAGCAGGACCTCGGCGGCGATGTCCTGCTCAACGTGGAGGCGATGGCCATCGACCTCGCCGGCAACGCATGGTTCGTGCCCCGCAACTCGAACCTCCCGTACTCGTACACGGCGACCGCAGCAGCGCTGAACCAGGCGGCCGGGAGCACGACGCCCGCTCGGGCCGTTCGCTCGACACGACTCGCCGTCAACGGGCCCATGACGGACGCCTCGTTCTCACCCGACGGCACGATGCTCCTCGTGAAGTCCATCTCGACCGTCTACGCCTACGACCTCCGCACCACGCCGGTCGTCACCGCGCTCGCCCGCACGCCGTGCGCCGTGGCCACGGCCAGCAAGGCCAAGGCACCCGGCTACGGCGAGGCGATCGTGGTCCGCGACGACGGCAGCTTCGTCACCGTGGCCGAGGGCTCGAAGACCCAGACCAGCGGCCTCTCCTCGGCCCTCTGGTCCTTCTCGGTCTGACCGTGTGAACCTGAGCCCGTGCAGGGCTACGAACCACAGGCCTACGGCGAGGCCATGGCCGAGGTCTACGACGACTGGTACGCCGACATCTCGGATGCCGACGCCACCGTGGCCGCGGTGGTCGAGCTGGTGCGGGCCGCCGGTGGTGGGCCTGTCCTCGAGCTGGGCGTAGGCACCGGCCGCCTCGCCCTGCCCCTGGCCGCCGCCGGGCTGGAGGTCACCGGCATCGACGTCTCCGCGGCCATGCTCGACCGCCTGCGGGCGAAGCCCGGCGGCGAGGCCATCGCCCTCGTCCAGGGCGACATGGCCGCCGGCCTGCCGGACGGACCGTTTGCCGTCGTGCTCGTGGCGTTCAACACGTTCTTCAGCCTGACGAGCGCCGACGCGCAGCAGCGCTGCCTCGTCCACGTCGCCGAGCGGCTGGCGCCGGGCGGCCGCTTCGCCCTGGAGGCCTTCGTCCCGGACGACGAGCTCATCGACGCCGGCTCCCGGGTGGAGCTGCGCTCGCTCAGCAGGGACCGGGTGGTGCTCACCGTGAGCCGTCACGACGCCGGCCTCCAGCGGGCCGAGGGTCAGTTCGTCGAGCTCACGGAGGCGGGCGGTGTCCGCCTGCGACCGTGGTCGCTGCGCTACGCCGGTCCGGCCGAGCTGGACCGCATGGCCGCGGCGGCCGGCCTCGAACTGGCTTCACGATGGTCCTCGTGGACAGGCGCGGCCTTCGACGCAGGGAGCACGAACCACGTGTCCCTGTACCGCCGGGCCGGGAGCAGCCACGCCTAGGATGGGTGCACCGTGAGCCAACTGAGATTGAACCCTCTGAACGGGCGGTGGGTCACCATCGTCGCCGAGCGTGCAGAGCGTCCCTACGATTTCGCTCCCCGGACGATGCAGGTGGAGGCGGATCCCAGCCGGGCCTGTCCGTTCTGCCCCGGTTCGGAGGACGCCACGCCGCCGGCGCTCGAGACGCACGGTCGCGACGGGACATGGCACGTCCGTGTCGTGCCCAACCGCTATCCCGCCTTCGAGGGCGAGGACTCGATGTCCGTGCACAACCTCGGCCCCGTGCACGTGCAGGCGGACGCCAGCGGCATCCACGAGGTGATGATCATCACCCCGGACCACGGCGCCAGCTTTAAGGATCTCGACGACGAGACGGCGGCGATGGTGATGGCGGCCGTCCGCAACCGCATGGCCGACCACTCCCTGCAGGCCAACATCCGCTACACGCAGGCCATCGTCAACCAGGGTCGGGAGGCGGGGGCGTCGCTCTCTCATCCCCACGGCCAGCTTCTGGGCATGCCCTTCGTTCCCGGCGAGATCACCGACGAGGAGCGGGCCTTCGCCCGGTTCGAGGGCGGTTGCATCCTCTGCGTCACCGCCGAGGCCGAGCTGGCCGACGGCTCCCGGGTGGTGGTGGCCAACAAGGATGTGGTGGTGGTGTGCCCCTTCTGGAGCGGCACGCCGTACGAGATGCTCATCATCCCCACCCGTCACGAGGCCCACCTCTACGACTCGCCCGACGCTGACCTGGCCGCGGTCGGGCGCGCGATCCGCGACGCGCTGACGATGCTGGCCGACCGGCTCGGGGACGTCGCCTACAACCTCGTCTTCCACACCGCGCCCCACCAGCACGACGGCGCGTTCCACTGGCATGCCCACCTGTGGCCGAAGCTCGTGACCGTCGCCGGCTTCGAGCGGGGCACGGGCGTGATGATCAACATCGCCCCTCCGGAAGAGGCGGCCCAGGAGCTGCGCTCGGTGGCCCGGGTCGCGCTCGCCTGAGCCTCTGTCGAGCCTGGCCTGAGCCTCGCCTGCCGGCGGTAGCGCATGCGACGCATCTCCGTGGCCATCGACATCGAGGCGCCGCCCGACGAGGTCTGGCGCGTCGTCGAGCCGATCGAGGATCACCCGGACTGGATGCACGACGCCGTGTCGGTTCGCTTCGCCACCGACCAGACGCGAGGTGTCGGGACGCGCACCCTCGTTGACACCAAGGTCGGGCCGCTCCGCCTCACCGACCACATGACCATCACCGAGTGGGAGCCGGGCGCCGCCATGGGGGTCGAGCACACGGGCGTGGTGACGGGCACCGGCCGGTTCGCGCTGCGACCGGACGGGCGCGGCGGCACCAGCTTCTCCTGGGACGAGGAACTCCGCTTCCCGTGGTGGCTGGGCGGCCCGCTCGGAGAGCTGATCGGCGGCCGCGTCCTCGTCGCCGTATGGCGTCGCAACCTGCAAGGCCTCAAGGCGCTGGTCGAGGGCGGCACCGCACACGCCGTGTGACCTCTGTCTGACCTCAGCTGGCCACGCGCACCGGGCGGGCGGCCACGCTCAGCTCCGCGCAGACCTCAGACGCGATCTCGACGAAGCGGTCGGCCGCCGGGGGCAAGGTGCGGGCACGGCGGCGGATGATCGAGATGCGGCGGGCCGGGATGGGCGGGTCGAGCTCCTGGGCCACGACGTCCGGGTCGCTGGCGTCGAAGGCCAGCACCGGCAACACGGCCCGGCCCATGCCCACTCGGACCATCGCCTGCACGGCCCCGTTGTCGTTGGACCGGAACACATAGGACGGCTCGACGCCGGCCGCGCGCAGACCGTGCTCGATGGCCGCCTGGCAGCTCGAGACAGACTCGCCGATGAGCGGCGCCCCGCTCAACTCAGCGGTGGCAAATGTCGCCGGCAGGGGACGGTCGCCGCGGGGCGAGATGAGGAGATACGGATCCTCGAGGAGGTGGACCTGCTCGAGCCGCTCGTCGAAGCCCTCTCCCACCACGAAGCCGAGGTCGAGGTCGCCTTCCAGCACCCGCTCCACGATCGTGTTGTGGTCGTCGGCCTCGAACAGGCGGATGTCGAGCTGCGGTCGTTCAGCCTTCAACACCTGGATGACGGCGGGGAGGACCTTGACCGACACACTCTGGAAGGTCCCGACGACGAGGCGACCACCATCGCCAGCCCGTAGACGGGCCACCTCTTCCTCGGCCTGGGCCAGCCGCCGGAAGACCTGCTCGGCGTGGTCGAGGATCACCTGACCGACCGGCGTCAGCTCCACCGGACGGGGGCCGCCGGGGCGGTCGAAGACCGTTGCGCCGACGACCCGCTCCAGCGCGGCGATCTGCTGGCTGATCGCTGACTGCGTGTAGCCGAGGCGATCGGCCGCCCTCCCGAACGACCGCTCGGCGGCCACCGCCTGCAGTGCCACGAGGTGGCGGAGTTCCAGTTCGCGCTCCCACATGGCGATCAGCTTAGACGATCAACTCGACATCTATCAATCGTTGGACTTCATCGACCGCTCTCCGTACCGTGACCTCCATGACCACGATGACCCTCCACCCCGGCACCACCGTCCATCCCGGCCCGGGCGTCGAAACGCTCGACGATCTGGCCTGGGCCATCGACCGCGACGGCATCGCCCGCCATGAGGCCGCGGTGGCCCGTCTGGCGAACTGGGCCCGGGCCCACGGCCTCGACCCAGTCCTCGCCGACGTGCTGGCTGATCCCGCACAGCCTGAGGCGGCCCGGGAGCGGGCCTTCGGAGCGCTGAGCCGGGGCGTCGCCCGCCCCGGGCAGGGCGAGCACCGCCCGTCCGATCCCCGCCGCTTCGCCGCCTGACGGCCCTCGCGCGCTGGTCAGGGAGCAGCGAGGCGCACGAGGGCCGTGACGCCGGCGCCGATGGCCACGACCACCGGGAAGGGCCATCGGCGCCAGGCCGCGAGCGCGGCGGCGAGGACGCCGGGCAGCCGGGCGTCGATGACGAGTTGCTGGCCCAGCGTGACCGTGTTGGCCACGATGAGGGCGGACAGCATCGCCGCCGGGATGAGCGCCAGGCAGGACTGGACCCGGGTGGGCAGCGGGCGGCCGCCGATGACCACCAGGCCGACCACCTTGCACAGGTAGGCGCCGCCGCCGAGCAGCAGGACTGGCCACCAGCTCATGCCTGCTGCTCCCCGCGGTCGCCCGGCTCCCCCGCCTCTACCGGCGGGCCGGGCTCCTGCGAAGGCTCCGGCGCCGGCGTCCGCAGCCCGACGAGGATGGCGAGGGCCGCCACCAGGATGGGCACGCCGGGACGCAGGAACGGAGTGGTCACCAGGACCACCAGCGCCGCGAGCACAGCGGCCTGACGGCCGGCCCGGTTCCGGAGGTGAGGCCCGATCAGCACGACGAAGCCGGCGGGGAAGGCGGCGTCGAGGCCGAGCGCGGCGGGGTCGCTGAGAGCGCGGCCGGCCAGCGCGCCGATCACCGTGCCGGCATTCCAGAGGACGAAGATCGACAGGCCGGACCACCAGAAGGCCCGCGCCTGCGCGGGCTGGTCGGGTTGCGCGGTGGCCATGGCGGTCGACTCGTCGATCACGAACTGCGCGGCCAAGAGCCGACGTCCCAGCGGGCCCTGGAGCACCGGCGCCAGCGCCAGCCCGTAGACCCCGTTGCGGGCGGCGAGGAGCAGACCGCTGCCCACCGCGGCCGCGGCCGATCCTCCCGTGGCGATGACGCCCACGAACGCGAACTGCGACGCGCCGGTGAAGACGAACACCGACATGACGCAGGTCTGGGCCAGGCTGAGGTCGTTGGCCACGGCCAGCACCCCGAAGGAGATGCCGATGAGCCCGACGGCGACGCCAAGCGCCAGGGAGGCCGTGACGACGGCCTTCCCGCGAGGGACGTCCGTCACGACAGGCGGGAGCCCAACCAGAGCACGGCGAGCGGAGGGATGGTCAGGAACGCCGATGCCGGCTGCCCCTGGTGCGGCTCGTCGTCACCGGCCCACGCGGAACGCGCGCCGCCGCTTCCCGTTCCCCCGAAGTACGTGGCGTTCGTGTCGAGGAGCACGTGCCACTCGCCCGCCCAGGGGAGGCCGATGCGGTAGCCCTCGCGCGCCACGGGCGTGAGGTTGGCGGCACAGGCCACGACCTCTTTGCCGTCGGTCGACCAGCGCAGGAAGCTGAACATGGAGTGCTCGGCGTCGTCGGCGTCGAGCCACTGGAAGCCGCCGGGCACATTGTCCTGCTCGCCGAGCGCCGTCCACTCCTTGGCGACCCGGTTCAGGGACCGGACCAGCTCCTGGACGCCCCGGTGGCGCTCGCCCTCCAGCGCGGCCCAGTCCATCCCCGTCGTCTCGTTCCACTCGCCCCACTGAGCGATCTCGCCGCCCATGAACAGCATGGGGTCGCCGGGATAGGCCCACATCCACCCGAAGAGCGCCCGCAGGTTGGCGAAGCGACGCCACTCGTCCCCCGGCATCTTGTTGAGCAGCGATCCTTTGCCGTGAACGACCTCGTCGTGCGACAGGGGCAACATGAACTGCTCGCTGTGGGCGTAGAGGAGACCGAACGTCAGGTCCCGGTGGTGCCAGCGGCGGTGGACCGGATCGTGGGCGAAGTAGCCGAGCGTGTCGTGCATCCAGCCCATGTTCCACTTGTGGCTGAAGCCCAGGCCGCCGTGGTGGACCGGATGGCTGACACCGGGCCAGGACGTCGACTCCTCGGCGATCATCACGGTGCTCGGGTGTTCGGCGAAGACGGCGACGTTGAGCTGGCGCACGAACTCGATGGCCTCGAGGTTCTCGCGGCCCCCGCGCTCGTTCGGGACCCAGGCGCCGGCCGGCCGGGAGTAGTCGAGGTACAGCATCGACGCCACCGCATCGACCCGCAGGCCGTCGATGTGGAACTCCTCCATCCAGTAGAGGGCGTTGGCGATGAGGAAGTTGCGGACCTCGTGGCGGCCGTAGTTGAAGACGAGCGTGCCCCAGTCCGGGTGCTCGCCCTTGCGGGGGTCGACGTGCTCGTAGAGGGCCGTGCCGTCGAAGCGGGCCAGCGCCCAGTCATCCTTGGGGAAGTGCGCCGGGACCCAGTCGGCGATGACCCCGATGTCCCGCTGGTGCAGGCGGTCGACGAGGAAGCGGAAGTCGTCCGGCGTGCCGTAGCGCGACGTGGGCGCGAAGTACCCCGTGACCTGGTAGCCCCAGGAGCCACCGTAGGGGTGCTCCATGACGGGCATGAGCTCGACGTGGGTGAAACCGAGGTCCTCCACGTAGTCGGCCAGCTCGTCGGCCAGGTCGCGGTAGGTCAGCCCGGGACGCCACGAGCCGGCGTGCACCTCATAGATCCGCATCGGGTGGTGTGCGTCACGGTCACGGGCGTCGCGGGCGGCCATCCAGTCGTCGTCGGCCCACTCGTGGTCGCTGGCGGTGACGATGCTCGCCGTCGAAGGCGGTTGCTCGCACTGGCGGGCCATCGGGTCCGCCTTCAGCCGGACCTGGCCGTCAATGCCCTCGACGGCGTACTTGTAGCGGGCGCCCACGGCCGCGGCCGCCACGCGCGTGGCCCACACGCCGGACGCTCCCTGGATGCTCATGCGGTCGGCGCCGATTCGCCAGTGGTTCCAGTCGCCCACGACCGAGACCGCCCGGGCGTTGGGTGCCCAGACGGCGAACGTGGCGCCTTCCTCCCGCACATGGGCGCCGAGCACCTTCCAGAGTCGCCAGTGCCGTCCCTCTCCGATGAGGTGGAGGTCGACGTCACCCAGCAGCGGGCGGGCGGGGGAGGCCGGCACGCGGCCGACTCTACGCGCGGCCCGATGGGCTCCGACCCGTCCGGGCTACCTTGACCCGCCGTGCGCGTGGCCATGGTGTCGTGGGAGTTCCCGCCCCTGGTGGTAGGGGGCATCTCGGCGCACGCGGACGGCCTGGCCCGGGCGCTGGCCCGCGCTGGCCACGAGGTGGTGGTGCTCACGCTGCACCACCCCGATGTCCCCGACGACGTGGCGGTCGACGGTGTCCGGGTGCTGCGGGCCGTGGCCGAGCTCCCCTGGCTGCCCGACGACCAGTTCGTGGCCCGCATGGCCGGCTCCAACCACCATCTCGTGGCGCTGGCCGCCCGCCTCGGGGACTGGCGACCGGACGTCGTGCACGCCCACGACTGGCTGGTGGCGTGGGCCGGGCAGACCCTGCGGAGCTGGTGGGGGGTTCCGCTGGTGGCGACGATCCACGCCACCGAGCGGGGGCGCAACAGCGGCCACCTCGGGCCTGGCCAGCCGTCGGCCATCAACAGTGTCGAGTGGTGGCTGACCTACGAGGCCACCCGGGTCATCTGCTGTTCGCAGTTCATGCGCCGCGAGGTGATGGACGCGTTCCAGCTCCCCGGCGACAAGGTCCACGTCGTGCCGAACGGTGTCGATCCGGGCGAGTGGGCGCCGGCGGACGACGGTCGTGGGCGTCATGGTCTCGGCGGCGGCGAACCGCTGCTCGTGACGTGGGGTCGGGTGCAGTACGAGAAGGGGTTCCAGACCTTCGTCCACGCGCTGCCCGAGGTCCGCCAAGCCGTGCCGGGGGTGCGGGCGGTGGTGGCAGGACGGGGCTCGTATCTGCCTGATCTCCGCGCGGCGGCCCGAGCGGTGGGCGTCGAGGACATCTGCTCGTTCCCCGGCTTCGTCCCGGATGACGAGCTCAAACGCCTGCTGCACGAGGCGACGGTGGCTGTCATCCCGAGCCTTTACGAGCCCTTCGGCATCGTGGCGCTCGAGGCGATGGCGGCCGGCGCGCCCGTCCTGGCCGCGGCGTCCGGCGGGCTCGTGGAGGTCATCGACGGGACGGGCGCCGGCGTCCTCTATCCGGCCGGCGACGCCGGGGCCTTGGGCGCGGCGCTGCGG
>Ga0247822_10003173_pt1 | contig 10693 bp, 19 predicted proteins | sample 13C_Cellulose_Da_FD_192423 | JGI IMG/M metagenome (GOLD analysis project Ga0247822, IMG submission 192423) | Soil microbial communities from agricultural site in Penn Yan, New York, United States - 13C_Cellulose_Day30 | ecosystem: Environmental > Terrestrial > Soil > Agricultural land | place... | reverse complement strand
CCTGGAAGGCGCCGAGGCCACGCATGTTTATTTCCAGGTCGAGCTGCCAGTACAGCTGCTCCTGCGCCGTCATGGGCTGCGTAGCGTCCCACAGGGCGATCATGACGTCGGTGTCCAGCAGCGCGTACTTGTAGGTCCGGGCGAACAGCTCCGGGTGTGTGGCGGGCGTCCATTCCGGGTGCGTCATGATCTGTTTCATCGCCTCGGCGCCTTCCAGGTCCTTCTGGATCGGCAGGCCGAGGGCCGCACCGGCTCGCGCCAGCGAGCCGGGCAGGCCGTTGTAGCGGGCACGTGCCGCGCTGCACTGCACCTGGCCGCGCAGGTTCAACTGCGGCAGGCCCTGCACCCAGCGCGGCAGCACTTGGTTCCACATCAGGGCGTCGAACCCGGCGTTGTGCGCGCGAAACGGCTTGCCGGCTTGGATGTGCGACACGATCTGCCGTGGCACTGGCTGTCCCAGCTCCCACAGATCGGCCTGGCGCATGCCGGGCAGCGCGAAGGTGAAGCAGTACGGCTTGGTCGTCGGGCAGGCCAAGTAACGGGCCAAGCCGTGCGCTTTGAGGTCGGTCTTGCTGGCCGCCTCGAAGTCGAGGAACAGGCCGTCTCGGTTTGGGCTCATGGGTCTGTGGGCTTCCGGTGGGTTGTAACGGGAATGTTACGCCTTTGTACGTGCCGCCGCAATGCGCTCCAGGGCCATATCGGCATAGGTCGGATTCAATTCGCAACCGACCCACTGGCGGCCGAGACGTTCGGCCACCACGGCTGTCGTGCCTGCGCCCATGAAGGGATCCAGCACTACACCGCCTGCGGGCGCACCAGCCAAGATGCACGGCTCAATAAGCTGTTCCGGGAAGGTGGCGAAGTGCGCGCCCTTGAACGCACGCGTCGGTACGGTCCACACGCTGCGCCGGTTGCGCGTCTCGCCGTTGTAGGCCACGTCCTCGCGATCAGCCCGGTGCGTTCCTGCCGACTGCCCGGGGATTACCTGCGCGCGCTTCGACCCTTCGCGCTTGAAAGAGGCTGCACGGCCAGTTTGCCCGCCGACAGCCGGCTCCTTGATGGCCTCATGGTCGAAGTAATAGCGCGGCGACTTAGACAGCAAGAAGATATGTTCGTGCGCCTTGGTGCAGCGGTCGGTGACCGATTCCGGCATCGTATTCGGCTTGTGCCAGATGATTTCCTGGCGCAGGTACCAGCCGAAGTCCTGCAGCGCGAAGGCAACACGCCACGGGATGCCCATAAGCTCTTTCTCTTTTAATCCGTCCACCAAGCGATTAGGTCTATTTTCTCGTTTGCCGTTCTCTAGACTTCCTTGCCCGGCAACGTTTCTGCGCCCACCAGGCATAGACCACGCCGAAGCGTAGCTGTCGCCGAGGTTGAGCCACAGCGTGCCGTCATCACGCAGGACGCGGTGCACCTCTGCGAATACCTCGACCAGCTTGGCGACGAACTGCGCAGGGGTTTCCTCCAGACCGATCTGCCCATCGTGGCCGTAGTCGCGCAGGCCAAAGTAGGGCGGACTGGTGACGCAGGTGTGAACGCTGCCGGCGGACAGCATGCGCAGCGACCCGAGGCAGTCGCCGACCAGGAGAGGTTCCAGTTCCTTGATCATCGGTTCAGTATTTTGGATCATAACGGAACGTCTCCAGTTGTCCATCACGGATGAATTGCAGCTGCGTCAGCCACACGATGCCGTCCTCGGCCTTTGTGAGCGTCAGCTCGACCGGGTGTGGGATCGCATCGCGCTGCAGCAGCACGCGGTGCGGCTCGTTGGGCAGCTTACGCCCGGTGGCCGTCTCGAAATACTTGCGGGCCTGGGCGAAGAACCGGTTTTCGGCGGTCTTGCGGTCGAAGTCCAGGCGCAGCGTGCGCACGCCCCCGCCATCGGTGTGAAAGTCGTAGACCAGCACGCTGTCGCCGTGCGCTCGGCATTCGGTGTGCAGCACCGGGAACGACTTTGTCTCCACGCACAGGTCGTCGCGCAGCACGATGCTGTCCTCGTCGTGCATGTCGTAGCTGTCACCGATACCGGCGTTTGGGTCTTTCGGGTCTGGCTTGCGCGACTGCGTGATAAACCCTTGGCGCGGCCGGCCGCAGTTGCGACAGGTCATGTGCTCCGGGTCGTTGAGGTAGCCGCAGCCGGGCTCGTCCGGGTTGAAGCCTTCCAGGTTCAGCACGACCCGCAGGTCGCGCTCTGCGATCTCAGGGCTGGGAGCCGGGAAGCGGATACCGCTACGCTCGCGCTGCGGGCCGCTGCCGGGCGCTTCCATCTGCTGGGCGCTGCACTCCCACAGGCCAGCACGGCTGTCGCCCTGTTCCAGATCAGCGTTTATCGCCCCCAGGCGCGCGAAGTTGCCGCCAGCGTCCAGCACCAGGCAGTCTTCCTTGCCGGGGTAGGGCCGGAAGCCGCGGCCGACGATCTGTCGGAACAGGATCTGCGAGCGCGTCGCGCGTACGATCACCAGCGCGTCGACGTGCGGCGCATTGAAGCCGGTGGTCAAGGTCGCCACAGACACGATGTGCCGGGTCTCCTTGGCCAGGAACTCGCGCACGCCTTCCAGGCGCTCACCCTTGTCCAGATCGCCGTAGATCAGCGTCACGGACTCGCCGCGCTTCTCCAGGCAGTCCCGGATCATCTTGGCGTGCGCCACGTTCACGCCGAACCACATCACGTGCTGGCGTTCTTCCAGGTTGTCCAGGCCGACGGCTACCACCTCGTCGGTGATCTTCATGGCCGCCGCCGCCAGCTGGGCCTCGTCGAAATCCTCGCCCGAGGTCTTCACGCCATCCAGGTCGATCTGCGGAAAGCGGATCGTCGGGGCTACGATCGGCGAGATGTAACCCTCACGTACCAGCCGGTTGAAGTTGCGCCCGGTCGTCAGGTCGTACACCTTGGCCGTGAACAGGCCGCACTGCGACAGCGGCACGACCTTCACGCCCTTCATGCGGAACGGCGTGGCCGTCAGCGCGATGAACCGCACGTGCGGGTTGATCTCGCGCATGCCTTCGACCAGCTTGCGCACCGACTTGAGCGACAGGTCGAACCCGTGCGCCTCGTCCACGATGCAATAATCGATCGGACCGAACCTGCGGACCTGGCGCCACACGGACTGCGGCGTGCCAAACGTGATCTTGCGCTGGCGGTCCTTGCGGCCCAGCGACGAGCAGTAAATGCCGATGCCAGACACCAGAGTGGCCGACAGGTACTGCCGTGCTTCCTCGACGTTCTGTGACACCAGCTCTTGGGACGGGGCCAGTACCATGACGCGCGCAGCCGGTTGCAGCCCGATCAGCTTCTCGGCCATGTCCGCGGCCGACAGCGACTTGCCGCCGCCGGTGACGATCGCTGCGATGGGGTGGGTGTTGCGTGCGGCCTGTAGGGCCGAAATGACGGCGTCAACCGCCTCGCGCTGATACCAGCGCAGTGTTTTGCGGGTCATATCGTGGGTGTCTGCCTTGTGGGATTACGTAACGTCTACGTTACACTACAACGCCCGAGGGTGCAACCCTCGGGCGTGTGGTTTACAGGTCTGCAGTGAAAGAGGATCGGCCCCAGTCGGACAGCCCGTAGACAGAGGTCAGTGCACCCGGTCCGAGCCGAGTCAGCACTGCGCGACCCACCCAATCTTTGTAAGCCTCGAGCCAGATTTCGGAAGAGCATTGCGCGGGCGTCGGGCGGTCAAGAAACACCACGGCTTTCAGGCGCAGGCCATGTGTGCCGCTGCAAGGCGCGACGACGATGTGGCGTACGTCCGAGCGTTTGGACAGTTCGTCGCGCAGCCTTTGGTCATGGACGACCAGCATGGTGTCATAACTCACGGCTTTATCTCCGCCAGTTTGTCCAGGCAGTCCGCAGTGGCTGCCCGCTTGTTGTCCCGGTCCACGACCGCGTACTGTGCGACCACGTACGCCTTGGCCCAGGCCATCCAGTCGGTAGCGTCCGCGACCGCGGGCGGGTCACCACTATCGAGTGCCGGTGCCCGCTGGCTGCAGGCGGGCGCTACTGGAGACTGCTGCCGCTCGGGCTTCCCGAGCGAGCTGCAAGATGCGAGAAGCATCAGCGTCAAGATGATCGCCACGACTTTCGCCGCCAGCCACATCTCGTCCAGCAGGCGGTCGATTCGTACTGCGAATAGCTTCGATTTCACGGGTCGCCTCCTGGGCGGTGTTGGCGGTCTGGATGCCTTCGGCATTGACGCGCAGGTCGATCTGGGATGTGACTTTCAGCGTCTCGCGCTCGACCTTGATGGTCTCGCGGGCGACGCGTAGGTCGTTCTTCGTGGTGGCGTTGCTGCTACCGCGCCAGTAGATCAGGCCGGCGATGATCAGCACGACCAGCAGGATCGCGCCGGCGATGATGGCCTTGATATTGGTCAGCATTCGGACTTCTCCTGCCAATAGTATTCGGCGTGCGTGGCCATTACCTGGGCCAGTTCCTGTAGCATCTGACGCTCGCCGACTTCGGCTGCGCGCTGCTCCAGCATGTCCGACAGGTCGTTCATAAATTCTCGGTCGCCAAAGCGGCTCATTTCCCGTTCCTCCAGATAGCCCGCGCCAATTCGCGCAGGTCGGTCAGTTGCGGCGCGCTCCGCAGCCCGTGGCGCGACTGCCACCAGCACGCGGCCGTGGTGTCCTGGGCGTAGACGGGCGCGGCGAGTCGGTTGGGCCATTTCATTCGTCGTCCCTCCCGCGCCGGAGCTAGTGCGACCGCTACGATGGCGGCCGTCAAGCAAACTGGCCACACCCAACCAGTGCTGGACGAGAACAGCATGACGGCGCAGATCCAGCCGATAGCCCAAAGTTTCGTGCTGCTGTTCATCGCAGCTGCCTCCAACACACGGCCGCAGGAATCAGACCAGGTCCGAAGCCCACGATGCACTGCACCAGCAGAGAACCGCCACGGGCCTGCACGACGCCAGCCAGCAGTGCGGTTATGGCCGTTACGCCAAGGTAGACCAGTAGGGTCATCAGAACGCGCATGATGACGTCCTCCCAGTCGATATAGCGTTTCATCACTGCATCCTCGCCGCGATCGCGGTCACTTCCAGCACGGTGATCACCAGCAGGTACGCCAGCGCCGCGATCGCGGCGCCTTCGCCCAAGCGCCAGGCCAGTCGGGTCGTCGCTGCGCCCATCGACAGCAGGCGTATGGCCTGCGGCTTGCGGGCTGCGGCGATCATGCTGCACCTCGCGCACGAACGCTACGAACTGCAGCCTGCCAAGCGCCCCAAGCTGTGTCCGCACCGTACCAGGTGTACGAGCCGGAAGCGCCCTTGTCCAACGGACTCGGATTGGGCCGGCTACGGTACCAGCGCTCGAAACGCTGACGCTCGGTCAACGGCTTCACAGCGCACCTCCGGTCGGGCGCCGCCGGTCGTGGCTCTCGATGATCGCTGCGGTCAGGATGAAGCCGGCCCAGGCGGCCGGGACGAGACAGACGGTAATTCCAAGTGCGAGCATTGTGGGTGCCTCATTGGTGGGTGTGGTAGAATCGTAACGCCTGCGTTACGGCTTGTCAACAGTCGGTGCGAACCGTCCGTCGGGAAGTCGGTCGGTGTGGAAGGTCCGCAATTCGTACCAGGGCTGGTCCCGCGAGACGCGCCAGATAGCGCCCTCGGCGGCCAGCGCCTTGAGTCGGTTCAGTAGCACGCCGCGCCGATGCGCCGGGCTGAACGGCACGCCCAGCGCGCGCTGCAGGTCGCCCAGCGTCGCCGGGCCTTTGGCCAGTTGGGCGAGGATGGCGCGTTTCATGCTATGCGCCTCCAGACCGCGTGCTGTGAGTCGACGTACGTAGTGCCCACGGGCATGAGCAGCAGGATAGCCGTCTCTTCTGCGGTCGAATTCTGTCGCACGAATTCGTCATCGAACCAACCGGGGTACGTCTTGCCGTTCGGTTCTTCCAAAGTCCACTGTTTCATCGTGTCTGCTCCTTGTGGGCGTCCCGCGCGTTGAGGTGCTGGACGTGCTGCTGGATGTAGTAGCGAGCCGCGATTGCCTGGGCGCAGTCCGCCTCGTCAAGCTCGAACGGCAGCGGCGCGTTCTGCGCCGGCACGTCCAAGTGGTCGCTGTGGGTTACGGGCTGCCAGTTCATCGGTCAACGCTCCACGAAGTTGCGCGGATCGGCGACCGGCGTCTGCCGCTGCCGGGTGTAGCCGTACAGGGCGCATACAGCGGTCATCGTGCGCTGCGGCTCGGTGCCAGGTTCGGGCCAATGCGACTGCGGGTCGGTGTTCGTCAGGTCGGAGATCAGTACGAAGTTCAGGTCGTCGTCCAGTGTGGCAAAGGCGACCTGCGACCATTGCTGGCAGTTGATCAGCACCTTGACGTACATCCAGTCTCCGTACTGGCCGCTGCGCGCGCTGCGTTCCCACACGCCGACCCATGGCGGGCTGAACTCCAGCGTCGGCTGGTGGACCTGCACAGCGCCGCCTACGCCGTGCCATCCACGGTCGGCCAGCAGCGAGCGGATCTCCAGGGACTGGGCGCGCACCAGCTGCGTGCTGAGGGCCAGCACGGCTATCGCGGCCAGCATCGCGAGGACCACGTTGCGGAGGGTTTTCATGACGACCTCCCGGTGCCACCGCAATCCATGCACATCGGGTCCGGCGTAGCGCACCAGCACGGCTCAGGAACGCCCGCTTCGAGCGCGTCCAGCACAGCTTGGTATTCGCGGCACCCGCGGGCGTCAAAGCGCCGACGGTCTACTGCGTCATTTGCGCCACGCTCGTACAGGGCGTCGAGTGCTTTGAGCAAAGGACTGGTCGCCAAGTTTCCCAGCGTATTCACGATTGCACCTCCTGCGGAACGTAAGCCCGGGTCGCCGGGTGCAGGCGGAACGCCTCACGCAGCGCGCCGAAGGTGTAGGCCTTCTCGGTCGGCCAGCGCTTGCCGTAGACCTGCACGGTGCCAACCGGCAGGCCCTTGACGTTCGAGTACAGCACGCAGTCCTTGCCGAGCTGCTGCAGGACGCGCACGTCCAGGTCCGGCAGGTCCGGGCGCTGCTGGCGCAGCGCTGCGGCCGCATCGGCGACCGTCATCAGCGGTTCGTTGTTCGTGTTGGGCGTCTCGGGGATCTGGAAGGCGTTCATGCGATGCGCTCCCAGGTGTCGCCGTCTTCATCGACGTGCGACTGACCGACCTCAAGGTGCAGGACCGTCGCCTCGTCGTTCGTCGGGCACATGCCGAGCACATCCTGCTCGGCCATAACCTTCGAGTCGGTTGTGACCTTGTCGTAACTGGTATAGTGCAGGTGGAATTGCATCGTGTGGGTTCCTTGTGGGTCAGAGTGTCAGGGCGGTCGGCGCACCGATCATGGCAAACAGCATGGCCGCGACCGAAGCGCCGACGGCCAGTCGGGTGTGGAAGCGCAGCCACCAGGTCGAGCCGCACGCGGTGGCCGCTACGGCGCCGTGCACGCTTAGCGCCACGGCGGCCAGCAGGCTGATCAGGACCAGCCAGTAGAGGGTCACAGAGTTTCGTCCACGTTATCCAGGCACCATCCCATGACTTCCGTCATGCGATGGCCGACGGTACAAGCGTCGCGCTCGTTCGCGGCTGCGATAGTCAACGTGAACTTAATTTCACGACCTTTGCCGTGGAAACTGGTGAAGTACAGGGTGAAGTCCTTCATGTCTGCGTTCTCGTTCAGTGGGTGTAGGCCTAGATTCCCACACCGTTACACATCCGTCAAGCACTTTGTACAAATTATTTCGCAACAGCCGTAAACGGGGACATCGGCAATACGTTCGGCGCGTCCGGGTCGGCCACCCACCCTTCGGGCGCCCTGTACTCGCGCAGGCCCTGGCCGTTCTTGCGCTCCTGCCAGTTGCGGGTCTTGAGCCAGGAGGACACAGCGCGCGCATCGTACTTGCGGCCGCTGTGGCTGGCGTCCAGCGCCTTGCGGATGTCGGCCGAGCGCACCGACATGCGGCGCTCGTCCTGGGTCAGCAGGGTAGCCAACACTGGGGGTAGCAGGTCGTCCAGGTCCGACTTGACCGTGCCGATGCCCTGACGCATGGCCTCGGCGTTGAACTGCTTGACCAATTCGGGCACGCGGCGGATCAGCTTCACGTAGTCATCCCACGTCTGGCAGAAACGCGACTTGGCTTCGGCCAGCAGCTGGGGCAGTTCGGCCGCCCAGTCCAGCGGGGCCGACTCTTCGCACATGACGGGCATGAAGCGCCGGTTGCCGGTCTCGTCACGGTTCAGTTCGTGCTTGTTGGCCGTGCCGAGCAGGACGAACCGGCGGGGGTGCGACTCTTCGCGCCGGCCGTACGGGGTGCGGAACACGTCCTGCGTGTCGGTCGTCCAGCGCTTGACGTCCTCGACTTCGCGCTTGCCCAGGCCGGACATCTCGGCCAGCTCGGCGACCGGGCTGCGCGCGGCGGACATCGCCATCTTGCGTTCGTCGTGCGAGAACACGACGGGGGTCGGCATCGGCCAGCCCATCTTCTCGGCCAGCTTGATCAGGAACAGCGACTTGTCCACGCCTTGATCGCCGATCAGCACCGGCACCACCGGTGCCGGTGCGCCGGGCTGCAGCTGGCGCATGACCACGCCTGCGAAGAACGCCTGCGCCGATCCGGTCAGCGCCTCGGATCCGGGAGCTGCGAAGGTATCCGTGAAGAACTTGTCAACGCGCGCTACCTTGTCCCACAGCGGCAAGGACAGGATCGAGTCCTTCCACGGGTCAACGGGCCGGGCACGCGCCACGGTGTCAAGGGCCGTCTCCAGCGTTCCTACGGACACGCTGGAAGCGCCCAGGCGCGTGACTGCGTTGACCCACATGCCGATCGGCGGGTCGTCGCTAGCGGTCACCTGGTCGGCGCACACGTCGTATGCCAAGGTGATCTTGGCCTCACGGCACAGCAGCTCAACCGCAAACATCAGGTTCGACACACTGCTGCGCTTCTTGTCGTTGCGGTCCGGCCACTCTTCGATGGTTCCGCACAGGCGTTCGGCGGCCAGTTCCAGCGGGTGGGACAGCTCGACCGTGTCGCTGTCACCGAAGGCGAAGAACTCGCCCATCTTGTGCGACCAGATGCCTGGCTTGCCGCGCATGGTGACGACCTCGCCTGCGCGCAGGTCGCTGGCCGTCAGGTCGAAGCGCGTGGCGTCGAACGGGTCGGCGCACCGTCGACCGGCCACCACGTCCAGGGCGGCCAGTGCGTCGCGTACGGTGCCGCGCAGCAGTTCACCGTCACGCTCGAACACGATCGGCCAGGACGGCGGCAGCACCTTGTCGCCCATCGCCCGCAGCGCCTGCACGCCCAGAACGTCGCCGTCTTCCAGGCCCGCTGCCTCGCGGTTTGCCCGGTGGTAGTCCAGGGCGACCCGCTTGGCTTCGGGCTTCTTGGCCGTGCGAGCCCGGCGAATGGACAACTCGAACCGCTTCACGTCGATGTCCTTGATGCGCGGCATCAGGCGGACATCGAGCATGCCATCGTCGGTTCGGTACTTGGCGGGCGCGCCCATTGGGTTTGTGCTGCGCACCAGCCACGCCTGATCATCAGGTACTACCCGCGTGACGCCTTCACCCAGTACGGGCGGCGCCTCGAACATCAGGCGCGAGGGCTGGTACATCGAGGCGTCCGATAGCTGGCGCACCAGCAGTGCCCCCGACTTGGAGATGATCACCCGGCCGCGGCCGTTGGCCCACTGGTCCAGCTGCAGGCGCATTGCCAGTTCGGGGATATCCGAACCGCGCGTGACGGCCACGTAGACGTGCACACCGCGCAGGCCGCGGTCACCTACGAACGAAGAGGCCGAGGGACGTGCGACGCGCACCAGTTGCATCAGCCACGGGGAACAGGTCTCCAGGGCGTCTACCACTTCGTCAACGGATCGATAGACGCTTGAGTCGGTGTCTACGTCGATGACGAACAGCGCTGGGGTGTCCAGATAGCGGAAATGCTCGTTGGTACGCGCGACGGCGTCCGGCTTGAACTCGGTGCCGGCGCGGGTAGTCAGCTCGGTGTCCCCGACGTTTGGTACGCCGGCCGTGATGGCTTGCCAGGGGGTCAACAGGTCAAGGGTGTCGCGCAGGTCTTCCAACTTGCCGATTTCGACCACCTTGGCGTGACCCGAGGTCATGTGCGCCAGCGCCGATCCTACGGGTTTGCCGTTCTCCAACGTGTACTGCTTGGCCAGCTCGCAAGAGCTGGATGTGATCAGAGTCAGTTTGATGGCCATGTGGGTCTGCTGTGGGATGGCGGAGGGTCAGTGTGAGCGTTCGGAGAAGGCTTTGTCCAGCAGCCACAGCGTGTACGGGCCCGTCTTACGACGCGCGACGCGCAGGTGGCCCAGCTGGTGGCCCAGCCGCACCGCTTCGCTGCGGGACGGGGTACGGCCCTTCACCGCGCGGAACAGATTGGCTGCGATGTATTCGCCGGGCATCTTCTCGGCCTGCGCGCGCACCTCTTCGAAGGTCAGTAGTTCCGGGGCCGGCTCGGCTACCTGCAGGTAGGTGCCGCCGTGCTTGCGGTTGAACTCTGCAGCTGCGTCTCGGGCCAGTGCGAAGGTTGCGTTGGATGTCATTAGTGTGTGGGCGTTCTGTGAATGTGTGGGCACTCTAGTCCAGTCGAGTCTGCTCGTCAAGTGTCCGGCTCAGAACTACGGCGGATACAGAATACAGAATCAAAGAATAAGAAGATGAGCAAAGAATCAAATCAAAATCAAAGTAGTCTATTTATAT
>Ga0247822_10003172_pt1 | contig 10696 bp, 8 predicted proteins | sample 13C_Cellulose_Da_FD_192423 | JGI IMG/M metagenome (GOLD analysis project Ga0247822, IMG submission 192423) | Soil microbial communities from agricultural site in Penn Yan, New York, United States - 13C_Cellulose_Day30 | ecosystem: Environmental > Terrestrial > Soil > Agricultural land | place... | reverse complement strand
GTGCGGGGCCCTGAAGGAGTACTCGCCGTCGCTCGCCGAAGTCGCCGCCATCGCGGTGGCGAGGCACGCGCACGGCCGCGGGCTCGGCCGCTCGATCGTGCGCGCGGTGGAGGAGCTAGCGCTGCAGCGCGGGATCACGCACGTGTTCGCCCTCACGCTGCAGCCGGAGTTCTTCTCGGCCTGCGGGTATGCCGAGTCGGACGTCGCACGTTATCCGGAGAAGATCCGTCGCGACTGCGTGAGCTGTGCGCGCCGCACCGCCTGCAACGAGTATTGCTTCACCCGCCTGCTGGCCGGGGAGTGGCAGCTCGAGGCAGCGGCGTAGCGCGGGTCCGGCGCAAGCATCGTGACGGGGGTTCCGGCAATGCCGGAGCCCCCGTCGCGCGATCACGGCGCAACGTTGCCCGGCTGATACTTCGCCGAGGCGGCGCGGGGCGTAGATTCCGTCAGTCCACATCCGAGGGATTCCATGCGCGTGATCTTCCCGCGGCGGCAGGTGCGCCGCGTCCTCCCCGCACTCGCGCTGCTCTCCGCAGCTCTCACCCCGCCGGCGATGGCACAGGCGCCGGCCGCCCGCGAGGTGGCTCCGCCCCGCCTCGTCGTGTTCATCACCGTCGACCAGCTGATCCCGGCCTACTTCGAGCGGTACGGGGCCCAGCTCACCGGCGGGCTGGCGCGGTTCCACCGGAACGGCGCGTTCTACACCAACGCATACCAGGATCACGCCGTGACGGAGACGGCGCCCGGGCACGCGAGCACGATGTCCGGCCGGTTCCCCCGCAGCACGGGGATCGTCGCCAACGACCGCGGGGTGCAGGACACGCTCGCCCCGCTGATCGGCGGCGGTGGGCCGGGCGCCTCGCCATACCGGTTCCGCGGGTCCGTGCTGTACGACTGGATGCGCGCGGTGGATCCCCTCGCGCGAAGCCTGTCGGTGTCGCGCAAGGATCGTGGCGCGATCCTGCCGCTGGGGCGCGCCGGACGCGACGTGTTCTGGTACGCGTGGGACGGCCGGATGACGTCGAGCGTGTACTACCGCGACACGCTGCCCACATGGGTGCAGCGCTTCAACGCGCGCCGCATCCCGCAGAGCTACGCCGGCAAGGAGTGGACGCTCCTCCTCCCCGCCAGCGAGTATCCCGAGCCCGACAGCATCCCGCTCGAGAACCGCGGCCGCGACTTCACCTTCCCGCACCGTGTCGCCGAGGATCCGGCCCGGGCGGCGGCGACGTTCGCGAGCTATCCGTGGATGGACGAGATGCTCCTGCAGCTCGCGCTCGACGGTGTGCAGGCGATGCGGCTCGGCGACTCCGCACGGACGGACCTGCTCGCGGTCAGTCTCTCCACGACCGACGCCGTGGGGCACGCGTACGGCCCGGATTCGCGCGAGGTGCACGATCAGGTCCTGCGCCTCGATCGCGCGCTCGGGGCGTTCATCGACTCGCTCTACAAGGTCCGTGACTCGAGCACCATCGCGTTCGCGCTGACCGCGGATCATGGAGTGGGCTCGTACCCGCAGCTCTACGCGCAGAAGAAGCCGCTGCCGGTGCAGTTCGTCGACGTGCGGCCGGTGGTGAAGGCGACGGTCGATGCCGTGACGGCACGGGGCGCTCCCGCTGGCGCGTTCGACTGGGACTACGGCGTCCTGTACCTCAACCGACCCGCGCTCCGCCGGGTGGGGGTCGATCCCGACTCGCTCGTGCAGGCCTTCGCGAGCCAGCTGCGTCGGGTACCCGGGGTGGCGCGCGTGGACGATCCCCGCACGCTCGCGCAGCGCGACACGGTGAACGATGCGATCGCGCGGCGCTGGGTGCACATGCTGCCGCCGGATCTCGACGTACCATTGGTGGCATCGCTCGAGCCGGGTGCGTACTGGGCCGGCACGACGTCCGCGACGCATGGCACGCCGCACGACTACGATGCTCACGTCCCGGTGGCGTTCTACGGTCCGTGGTTCGTCCCGGGGCGCCACGCGGCATTCACGCGCGTGGTGGACATGGCCCCGACCCTCGCCAGGGTCGTCGGCGTGAAGCCGACGGAGCCGCTCGATGGACGCGTGCTGACGTCGGCACTGGTGCCGGCGCTCCAGGGCGGATCCGCCGCGGACCGCGCGGCGACGGGGGAGCGGTAGACAACGATGGGCGAGCGCCGGCGGCCCGCGGGCTTCGGTCAGCTGTGGCAGGCGTTCGACGAGGCGCGGTTCGCCGGCCGGATCCTCAACCTGCGCGCGTCGCTTCCGACGGCGGACGAAGCGGCGCGCCGGGCAGAGGCCTGGCTGCGCGAGCAGCAGGTCGCGGGGTCCGGCGAAGTGCTGATCATCACCGGCCGGGGGAACCAGAGCGAAGGAGGCGTCTCGCCGGTTCGCGAGGCGGTGATCCGGGTGCTGCACTCGCTCCGCCGGCGCGGCGTGGTGGCAAGCCACGCCGAGCACACGCCCGGCTCCTTCGCCGTCACGCTCGCGCCGATGCAGGCGCTGCTCGAGGCGCCGCGGCGCCGGCGCGAGAAGGCGCCACCGCCGCGCGTCGCCCCCGAATCGCTCGATGCGCTCGACGACGAGACGCGACTCCTGCTGCGCAACCTCGCCGAGCGCGTGCTCGAGAGCCTCGGGGTCGGTGACCGCGATCCCTTCCTGCACGGCGAGATGCTTCGCCAGTTCGGGACGCTCGCCGGCACGCTTCCCCGCGGGCTCACGGGGCGCGACCGCGAGGTCGCGCTGAAGCGCGCACTCCGTCGCGCGCTCGACGAGTACGAATGACGCGCACCTGCCTCACCCTTTCCATCGGTACATCATGATCTCGAGGATGGTCGCGACCGCGGTCGCCGGCTGCGGGCTGGCCGCGTCGCTGCATGCCCAGCAGCCGATGACCGGCTACGCTCCAGGCACCGCGGAGGCCCAGCGGGCGATCGAGGCGGCGGTGATCGCCGCGCCGAGCGCCGCCGCCGCCCGGACGCACGCGTTCGCGCTCACCCGGGAGCCGCACATCGCGGGCACGGATGCACAGGCGCGCACGCGCGACTACGTGATCCGGCAGATGCGATCCTGGGGGCTCGACGTGGCGATCGACCGCCACCTCGTGTGGATGCCGCATGCGATCGAGGCGCGTGTGTGGCGGGTGGCACCGGAGCCGCGCGAGCTGGTGCTGGCCGAGCCGCCGATCCCGGGCGATTCCGGCTCGATGCAGACGCCGTACGTGCCGGTGAACGGCTACAGCGGACAGGGCGACGTGACCGCCGAGGTGGTGTACGTCAACTACGGGCTCATCGAGGACTACGCGCAGCTCGACTCGATGGGCGTCTCGGTGGCCGGGAAGGTGGTGGTGGCGCGCTATGGCCGATCGTTCCGCGGCATCAAGGCGCGCGAGGCGGAGAAGCGCGGCGCGGCGGCACTCATCCTCTACAGCGATCCCGCGGACGACGGCTACGCGCGCGGCGACGTCTATCCCGAGGGGCCGATGCGGCCGCCGACCGGCGTGCAGCGCGGGAGCATCTACAACGGCAACGGGGACCCGAGCACGCCTGGCTGGCCGAGCGGCGGCGACGCGCGCCGGCTGCCGGAAGCGGAGATGAACGTCGCGCGGATCCCCGTAGTGGCGATGGGCTACGGTGCCGCACAGGAGCTGCTGCGCGACGTCCGTGGTGCCGCGATCCCGCAGGCGTGGCAGGGCGGGCTCCCGTTCCGCTATCACGCGGGACCGGGACCGGTTCGCGCGCGCGTGCTGGTGCGCGACGACCGTGCGACGCGGGGGTACAAACCCATCTGGAACACGGTCGCGACGATCCGCGGGAGCGAGCTTCCCGGTGAGGTGATCGTCATCGGCGCCCATCGCGACTCGTGGAATGCGGGTGCGGTGGACAACGTCAGCGGCACGGTGAGCGTGCTCGAGGCCGCGCGGGCGATCGCGGACCAGGTGAAGGCCGGGCGGAAGCCGCGGCGCACGATCGTGCTCGCGACGTGGGACGCGGAGGAGTGGGGGCTCGTGGGCTCCACGGAGTACGTGGAGAAGCACGCGGCGATGCTGCGTGCGGGTGGCGTCGCCTACCTGAACCAGGACGTCGCCGCGTCCGGTGCCATGTTCGGCGCCGGCGGCTCCCCGTCGCTGCGCGCGACGGTGCGCGACATCGTGCGGCAGGTCGAGAGCCCGTCCGGCGGCGGCAGCGTCTACGACGCGTGGCGCCGCACCGCGCGCGTGGCGGAGGGGCAGGAGCCGCCGATGGGGGATCCCGGCGGCGGCTCGGACTTCGCCGGCTTCTACAACCACCTCGGCATCCCGCACGCGGACTGGGGATTCGGCGGCCCGGGCGGGATCTACCACTCGCACTACGACACGTTCGAGTGGATGACGACCTTCGGCGACACGAACTTCGCGAACCATGCGGCGGCCGCGCGCATCGCCGCCGCGATGGCCCTTCGGCTCGCGAATGCCGACATCGTGCCCTACGACTACGTGGAGTTCGCGCGCACGATGCGGGGCCACCTGCCGGCGCTGCAGGCGCAGCTCTCGCGGGCGGGCGGTGGCGCGGACACCGCGGGGATCAGCGCCGCCATCACCGGCATGGAGCAGGCTGCCAGCGAGTTCGCCGCGGCGCGCGACCAGGCGCTGGGCGCAGGGGTGACACGCGCTCGCCTCGCGCAGGTGAACGCGGCGCTTCGCGAAGTCGAGCGCGCGCTCACACGTCCGGAGGGGCTGCGCACGCGCCCGTGGTTCCGGACGCTCGTGTACGCGGCGGACGAGAACAACGGGTACGCGAACGTCGTGTTCCCGTCGGTGGTGGAGGCGGCCCGGCGCGGGGACGCGGCGCTCACCCGCGAGGAGCTGACGGATCTCGCCGCGCGGTTCGACGAGGCGACGCGCGCCCTCGAGCGCGCGCGCGCGTCGCTCCGCTAGCCGTCCCGCGATCCGGCGTCGTCGTCGAGGGCGGGCCGGGTGCCGCCCCGGCGGCGGGCGACGTACGCGCGAGGGAGCACGCGCCCGTCGTTGGCCCGCGCGATCGGCGTGAAGCCGGCGGGCGGCCTGACCACGGGTACTCCCGTGGCGGGAGAGCGCCGCCGGGGCGGCACCGCGTGAGCGTCGGCGGCAAGGCTGACGCCGCGGTCGACGACCTGCTCCGCGGGCAGGCGCGCCGGGAGCACCGGGGCCGCCTCCACTACCGGGCGCGCCGCGGGGGCACCGCCGGCCGTGCCGCGCGCGATGGCCGCGACCACGTCGGCCACGTCGCGCGCGGCGCGCGGAAGCTCCGCCGTCAACCGCAGCTCCTCGGGGAGATCGATGACCGGGGCGAACGCCCGCGGTGGCTCGTGCGCCATGAGATCGGTGCGTGCGTCCCGCGCACACTCGCTCGTCGCGCCGGCGCATGCGCACCCCAGCTGCGCCGCGCCGTCGATCAGCAGCGGCACTCCGCTGAGCAGGTGCTGCGCGAGGTCTGCCGCGAAGTCGCCGCCGGTGAGCTCGACGATGCCGTGCGGCACACCCGCGCTGCGAAGGGCGGTGAGCGCCGGCAGCCCGCCGGGGAGGGAGAAGTAGCGCCGCCGGTCGGGCGGGACGACAGCCTCGAATGCATCCGGCTGCGCATCGGCGTGGATATCGCGATCGGCGAGCAGGCGCAGAAACTCGTCGGGGTGGACGATCGCGTCGTACGCGCCGTGCGCGCCGGGGCAGCGCCCGACGTACGTGAGGCGGACGAGCCCCGTCTCATAGAATGAGCGGAGATGGCGCGAGAGCGCCACGGGCGGCGAGACGAGCGACACGAGGAACGGCGCCAGCTCGGCCCCCGTCGTGAGGAGGCGCTGCGCCACGTGCGGGCAGGCGCAGAACACCGACGGTGACGCACCCGGCCCGGCAAGCTCCCGCGCGCAGGCGGCCGCGACGAGCTCGTCACCCCAGCTCGCGGGAACGGCGGCATCGAACCCGGCAGCCAGCGCGGCGTGCGTGAGCTGCACCGGAGACGCCGGGCGTGCGGCCAGGAACGCATCGTTCCCCAGCACCACGATCGTGGCGGGGCGCACCTTCGATCGATCCTGGTCGACCGCGGGCGACGCGTGCTGGGTGCTGGATGTGATGCGGGTCACCGGGGAGGGGTGAGGAAGTTCGACTCTCAACAAGGCAAGGCCATGCAACGTCTGTCAAGATCAGGCCCGGACATTGCACCACCGCCTGCCCGGTGTATCAGCGTCGAGAGGCCGTGTGTCAGAGGGGATGAACCTGGAAGCGACCCGACTCAGCCCGACTGAGCAGGAGGCCACCGCCGCATACGCCGCACGGGCGTCGTGGCCGGCAGGCTTCGTGATCTTCCAGCGCGGTTCCCCGGCCGACGGGGTGTTCATCGTCACGCGCGGGCGAGTCATCCTCCGCAGCCGCGTGCGGGCGGGACGCGGCTTCGTGCCGTGGATCGCGACACCCGGCGAGACCTTCGGGTCCGAAGGGCTCGTCCCGGCTGCACGCTATGCGACGGACGCGCGGGCCGACGAGGAATCCGAGACGCTCTATCTCAGCGGCGCGCGCTTTCGCGCCTTCATGCGGGAGCAGCCGCCGCACGCGCTCGCGCTCATCGCGCAGCTCACCGCCGAGCGTACGTCGCTGCTCGACAAGCTGCGCGAGCTCACGACCCTGAGTGTGGAACAGCGGCTCCTCACGACGCTCCTCCGGCTGGGGTGCAACGGCACGTTCACCCGCCCCGACGGGCACATCGTCCTCGACAGCGCACACTACCGTCTGCTGTGCGAGCTGGTGGGCGCGACGCGCGAATCCGTATCGCTCGTGCTGGCGCGACTGTCGGGAGACGGCCTCGTCGACCGCCAGGGGAGCACGCTGATCGTGGCGCCCGCGGATCGCCTGCTGCAGCGGCTCGACCTGCCGCCGATCGGCGACGAGCTGCTGGTGGCGGGCGTTCACGAAAGCCAGAGCGAGTCGGCGGTCAGCTAGCCGGGCCGACGGCGAGCCGAATCCAGGTGAAGCGCCCGGCCATGCCGGGCGCTCTGCATTCGCAGTAGCTTCATCCGGCGACACTGTCGCTGAGCACGACGCCCTCCTTCTCACCGCTCGAGATGCCCCTCGCCCTCGGCCCTCTCATCACCCTCGCTGGCGGGGCCACACTCGGACTCGCGGCGTGGTGGCGACGGCACAGCGCGAGGCGCATCGAGGCCGCGCTCCTGGCGCGATGCCCCCTGGGAGCCGACGGGATCATGGACGGCGCGGGAGGGTTCTCGCTCGACCGGCCGAACGCCCCGGCGGTCCTGCTGCTCCACGGCGTGGGCGACACGCCTGCATCGCTCCGCTACCTCGCCGAGGCGCTGCATGCGGAGGGATATGCCGTCGAGGTGCCGCTGCTGCCGGGGCATGGCCGCACCCTGCGCGACTTCTCGGCGGTCACCGCCGACGCCTGGTACGACGCGGCGCGCGAAGCGCTCCGGTCGCTGCTCGCGCGGCGTGAATGGGTCGCGATCGCCGGGCTCTCGATGGGTGGTGCGCTGAGCGCGCGCCTCGCGGCCGACGACGCGCTTGGCGACGCGGTGCGGGCGGTGGTGCTGCTGGCTCCCTACCTGGTGCCGCCGGCGTTCGTCCGTGCCGCGGCGCGGCTGTCGCGCGCGTGGGGGGTGGTGATGCCCTACGTGAACACACAGGACCCGCGGTCCATCCAGGACGAGGTCGAGCGCGCACGTGCGCTCGGCTACGGCGCCATGACGCCGTCGGCGCTCCGCGCGCTCGTCGCGACGGCGGATGCCGCCCGCGGGGCCCTGCCGCACATCACGGCACCGACGCTCGTGGTGCTGTCGCGCCACGACAATCGCGTAGCGGCAGCGTCGGCGGAGCGGGCGTTCGGGCGGATCGGGGCGGCCGACAAGCGCATGCTCTGGCGCGACATCGGTGGACACATCCTGCCGGTGGACCATGGGCGCGACGAGGTGTTCGACGCCACGCTCGACTGGCTCGCGATGCACGGGGGCGTCGAGCGTCGGGCGGTTCCCCGAATCCGCTCGAGCCGGGGGTGAACGCACCAGCGGGGATGGCTCCCGAAGGAGCCATCCCCGCTGGTGCACGAAAGCTCGAGGATGTCGCGCCGCGATGCGGCTCAGCGAACCCGGTCGAGGATGGTCTCGCCGAACTCCCTCACGGCATCGACGACGTTGTTGCCGGCCGACGCGGCCTGCTCGACGATCCCGGTGGCGACGCTCTTCGTCCGCGCGACGGGCGACTTGCGGGTGCCCGTGCGCTTCCGCGAGGACGCGCCGGCCTTGCGCGCGCCGGCGCGCTTGGCGGCGCCACGCTTGGCAGCCTTGCGGACGACCGCCTTCTTCACTGCCCGGCGCTTCACGGCCTTGCGGACGGCAGCCTTCTTCACCGCTCCGCGCTTCGCCGCCTTGCGGACGGCAGCCTTCTTCACCGCGCCGCGCTTCGCCGCCTTGCGGACGGCAGCCTTCTTCACCGCCCCGCGCTTCACTGCCTTGCGAGCGCCAGCCTTCTTGGCCGCGCCGCGCTTCGCGGCCTTGCGGACGCCGGCCTTCTTCACCGCCGCGCGCTTCACCGCCTTGCGGGCGCCGCCCTTCTTCGCGGAGCTGCGCTTGCTGCTCGACTTCTTGGAAGAACGCTTCTTCGTCGCCATGCCGGATCTCCTTCAGGAGTTGGTCGGGTGAGCTGCGGAACGACTGTGCATGCGTGCGCGCGCGTCACCGTGCATGACCGGGGCCACGTAGCGCGCGACCGGGAAGTTTCGACGTAATGCCGTTTTCGTCAAGCACGAGTTCCCCGTTCACCAGCACGTAGCGCACGCCGCGCGCGATGCGTTGCGGCGATTCGAAGGTCGCCTCGTCGCGGATCGTGGCCGGATCGAAGACGACGACGTCGGCGTACATCCCGGCCTTCAGCAGCCCGCGATCGTCCAGGCCGACGCGTTGTGCGGCGAGACTGGTCATCTTGCGAACCGCGTCCTCGAGGGAGAGCACGCCCTCCTCGCGGACGTAGCGGCCAAGGATCCGCGGGAAGGTGCCGAACCCGCGCGGGTGCCCGCGGCCCGCGCCGTCGGCGGCCGGGGTCGTCGCCCCGGCATCCTGTCCCACCGACACCCAGGGCTGGCGCATCGCGAGCCGGACATCGTCCTCGCTCATCGCGAAGTAGATCGCGCTGACGCCACCGCGCTCCGCGAGGAGGATGTCGTACGCGGCCTCGTAGGGATCCTGGTTGCGCATCCGGCCGACCTCGTCGAGGCGCTTCCCCTGGTACTGCTGCAGGGAGTCGGAGCGCACGCTGTTGACGAGAATCCGCTCCGGCGGCTGCCACCACTCGCCGGTGCTGTCGGCGCGGATGCGCGCGCGCGTCGCGGGATCCGCGAGCCGGGCGAGCAGGGAGTCGGTGCCACCCGCCTGCGCCCACGTCGGCAGCATCGCCGTGAGCCCGGTGCCGGCCGCGATGTAGGGGTACTGGTCGGCCGTGACGTCGATGCCCGCCCCGCGAGCGGAATCGATGAGGGCGATCGCGGCGGCCATCGACCCCCAGTTCGCCTCACCGTTCGCCTTGAGGTGGCGCACCTGCGTCCAGGTGCCGGCGCCATGGCCGACCGCGATGGCCTCGTGGATCGCCTGCACGAGGGAATCGCTCTCGTTCCTGATGTGCGACGCATAGCCACCGCCGAACGCCGCGGCGCGGCGGGTGAGCTCCACCAGCTCCTCGGTCGTGAAGAACGTGCTCGGCGGATAGATGAGCCCAGTGCTGAACCCCATCGCGCCATCGCGCATTCCCTGCTCGACGAGCGCTCCCATGGAGTCGAGCTCCGCGCGGGTGGGGCGGCGCGAGGCATCACCCATCACCGCGCGACGCACCGACGCGGCGCCGATGTAGGTGCCGAGGTTGATGGCGACGCCGGTGCTCTCGAGGTGGCGGAAGTAGCCGTCGAGCGACTGCCAGCGGAGCGACGTCGTCCGCGCCTCGCCGGCGACGGTGTTGGGCCAGGCGGAGCTCACCTCGCCGGTGATCTCGCTCGTGATCCCCTGCGTGATCTTGGAGACCGCGGTGCGGTTGCGGAGGATCGACGACTCGGAGTGGCCGAGCATGTCGATGAAGCCCGGGGAGACGACGTGCCCGCGCGCATCGATGATGCGCGCGGCACCGGCGCGGGGGATGCGCGGGGCGACCTGCACGATGCGGTCGTCGCGGATCGCGACGTCGGCGTAGTACCACGGGTTGCCGGTGCCGTCCACGACGCGGCCGTCGACGATGAGGATGTCGTAGGCGGGGGCCGGGGCGGGGGTTACGACCGGGCGGGGGCCGCAGGCGGCGAGGGCGAGGGCGGCCAGCGCGGCGCAGCAGCTGCGCGCGAGGGAGAGGTTGATCATGGCACGGAAGATCGCGGGCGCGCATGCGGACGCCAGTCCGGGTGCGGTGATCCGTGGCGTTCTGCCGCGTGCAGCCGCGTTCCGCGAATGGGCCGCTTCAGGGGCGCCTGTGCAGAAACGCGGCGTCGCGACGGGTCGTTCGAGGGTCGGATCGTGCGTGAAGTCCCGGTCAGGGTGCCCGGGTGACCGGCCGCGCGCCGCCGCGGGGTGGGGATGCGGCGGCCTAAACCGGTGTGGGATACGGTGTTGCGGGTCGCCGGAAACAATGGCCGATCGTCGAGCAGCCAATCACCTTGCATGTGTAAAGAATAGCGACACCGCGTCGGGAGGTCGCTATGTGTCTCCCCGGGGGAGTAGGCATATGTGCCGATT
>Ga0247822_10003171_pt1 | contig 10698 bp, 6 predicted proteins | sample 13C_Cellulose_Da_FD_192423 | JGI IMG/M metagenome (GOLD analysis project Ga0247822, IMG submission 192423) | Soil microbial communities from agricultural site in Penn Yan, New York, United States - 13C_Cellulose_Day30 | ecosystem: Environmental > Terrestrial > Soil > Agricultural land | place... | reverse complement strand
GAGTGCGACGGTCCGGCGCCCGGGCCCGCGCCGTCCTCACCCACGCTCATGCAGCCTGCGGCAGCGGCGACGGCCACGACGGCGGCGGCCAAGCGGACGGTTACGTACAAGCGGCGCACGGAGCCACCTCCGATGGGAGTACGGGGTCAACAACCCCAACTCCCATCGGAGGTGGCTCCGTGCGCCGCTTGTACGTACCCGCCGCCCCCCGACACCGTCGCGCCGCCGTCCGGCGCCTCACCGTGCCGCTTCTCCGTGGAGTGCGACGGTCCGGCGCCCGGGCCCGCGCCGTCCTCACCCACGCTCATGCAGCCTGCGGCAGCGGCGACGGCCACGACGGCGGCGGCCAGGCGGACGGTTACGTACAAGCGGCGCACGGAGCCACCTCCGATGGGAGTACGGGGTCAACAACCCCAACTCCCGCCACCCGCAAGAAGACACGCGCACGGCCTACCCGTAGCCGAGCGCGTGCAGCCGGGCGTCGTCGATCCCGAAGTGGTGTGCGATCTCGTGCACCACCGTGATCTCCGTCTCGGCGACGACGTCCTCCCGGGACTCGCACATCCGCAGCGTCGGCCCCCGGTAGATGGTGATCCGGTCCGGCAGCACCCCCGCGTACCACTCGCCCCGCTCCGTCAGCGGAGTGCCCTCGTACAGCCCGAGCAGCTCCGGGTCGTCCGCCGGCGGCTCGTCCTCCACGAACACCGCGACGTTGTCCATCAGTCGGGTCAGCTCCGGCGGGATCCGGTCCAGCGCCTCGGCGACCAGCTCCTCGAACGTCTCGCGCGTCATCTCCAGCACAGAGCCATTGTCGGGCACGAGCCGTCCGTACGAGTCGCGCCCGGCCCCCGCATATCCGGCCGCCGGCTTGGGCATACGGGACCAATGGTCCGCGTCCCCTCCCCCGTGACGAACGTCCTCCACCGCATCCGACGGGTCCCGCGGGCCCTCGCCCGCCCGGGCCGCCGGCCCCCGGCTCCGGCGCTCGGCCTGGCCCCGCAGTCGCGCCCCTGGGTGCGCGCGGCCGGCCTGGTCGCCGTGGTCGTCCTCGGCGCCTGGCTGGGACTGCTGGTGGTGGGGAACGTGCGTGTCCCCGTGGGCCCGATGAACACCACCATGACCCTGCGCCCCTCCGTCACCGGCGGCACGAAGATCAACATCTCGCCCCTGGGCGCCCTCCAGCTCGACAGCCACATCGCCCCCGTCCGCCTGGACGTCAACGTCGACCAGCTGGACCCCGAGCGCTCCCAGGCGCTGGTCGACCACCCGGAACGCCTCTCCGGCCTGCAGGACGAGGTCACCCAGGACATCGCCCACGGCACCGCCGACCTCGCCGTGCGCTCCTGTGTCGCGGTGGTCACCGGCGCCACCGCGCTCGGCCTCGCCGTCTACCGCCGCCCCCGCAGGGCCCTCGCCGCCGGCGGCCTCGCCCTCGGCCTGCTGGCCGCCTCCGGCGGAACGGCGTACGCCACCTGGAAGCCCGACTCCGTGCTCGAGCCGAAGTTCTCCGGTCTGCTCTCCTCGGCGCCCTCGCTGGTCGGCGACGCCCGCAGCATCGTCACCGAGTTCGACGTCTACCAGAAGGAGCTGGCGCGTCTGGTCACCAACGTGACCAAGCTCTACGACGCCACCTCCACGCTGCCCGCCTACCGGCCCGACCCGACCACCATCCGGGTGCTGCACGTCTCCGACATCCACCTCAACCCGGCCAGCTGGAAGATCATCGCCTCGCTGGTGGAGCAGTACCAGGTGGACGTGATCGTCGACTCGGGCGACACGATGGACCACGGCAGCGCCGCCGAGAACGGCTTCCTGGACCCCATCGAGGACCTGGGCGCCCCCTACGTCTGGGTCCGCGGCAACCACGACTCGCGCGTCACCCAGCGCTATCTCACCGGCCTGAAGAACGTCCACGTCCTCGACGACGGCAGGGCCACGACCATCGCGGGGCTGCGCTTCGCCGGCATCGGCGATCCGCAGTTCACCCCGGACCGCTCGGAGAAGACGGGGGCCGAGCAGTCCCAGGAACTGGCGGGCGCCCGCCTCGCCTCGGCCCTGCGCGACCAGCGGGCCGCGGGCACGCCGGTGGACGTGGCGATCGCGCACGAGCCCTCCGCGGCCCGCGAGGTCGACGGCACGGTGCCGCTGGTCCTGGCGGGCCACATCCACCACGAGAAGACGGAGACGATGAAGTACGGCACCCGGCTCCGCGTCGAGGGCTCCACCGGCGGCAGCGGTCTGCGCGCCATCGAGGGCAAGTACCCGGACCCGATCGAGACGTCGATCCTCTACTTCGACCGCGACACACGCCGGCTCCAGGCCTGGGACTCCATCGAACTGGGCGGCCTCGGCCTGACCACGGCGGAGGTGAGCCGCCACATCCCCAAGGAGAACCAGCCGGGCGCGCCGACCTCGCCCTCGCCCTCCTCCCCCGGCTCCTCCAGGACCCCCTCGGACAGGCCCTCGAGCCCCGCGCCGTAAACCGTTTTGGCGAACGCTCCCGCCATCCCATATGCTTCTCACGTCCCCGACGCGCTGAGAAGCGCGCAGGCGGGCCGATAGCCCTCATCGTCTAGCGGCCTAGGACGCCGCCCTTTCAAGGCGGTAGCACGGGTTCGAATCCCGTTGGGGGCACGCACCACCCTGTGCGACACTGTCGTACGACACGCTTGGTCCTGTGGAGCAGTTTGGAGTGCTCGCCACCCTGTCAAGGTGGAGGCCGCGGGTTCAAATCCCGTCAGGACCGCTGGTGTTTCACGTGAAACACCGCGGCTGGGTAGCTCAGTTGGTACGAGCGATCGCCTGAAAAGCGATAGGTCGCCGGTTCGACCCCGGCCCCAGCCACAGCAAAGGCCCCGATCCTCGATCGGGGCCTTGTTGTGTGCCCCGGCAAAATCATTGGCCGCGAATTTCCGCGGGATGAGATCCTGGAGTCCGTATGTCTACGCACTCTGCCCCCGCTCTCGACTCCCTCGCCCCCCGCCTCGCCGAGCTGTCCCTGCGCGACGCGCACCGGCTCGGCCGACGGCTCGAGGGCGCCCGCAGGATCCGCAAGCCGGAGGCCCGCTCCGCCGTGCTGGCGGAGATCGAGGCCGAGGTCGCCGGGGCCGAGGAGCGGATGGCCGGGCGGCGCGCCCGGGTCCCCGCGGTCACGTATCCCGAGCAGCTGCCGGTCAGCCAGAAGAAGGACGCGATCGCCGAGGCGATCCGTGACCACCAGGTCGTGATCGTCGCCGGTGAGACCGGTTCCGGCAAGACCACCCAGATCCCGAAGATCTGCATGGAGCTGGGCCGGGGCGTGCGGGGCATGATCGGGCACACCCAGCCCCGGCGCATCGCCGCCCGCACGGTGGCCGAGCGGGTCGCCGAGGAACTGGACACCCCGCTCGGCGAGGCCGTCGGCTGGAAGGTCCGCTTCACCGACCAGGTGAATCCGAACGCGACGTTCGTGAAGCTGATGACCGACGGCATCCTGCTCGCGGAGATCCAGACCGACCGCGAGCTGCGCGCCTACGACACGATCATCATCGACGAGGCCCACGAGCGGTCGCTCAACATCGACTTCCTGCTCGGCTATCTCTCCCAGCTGCTGCCGAAGCGTCCGGACCTCAAGGTCGTCATCACCTCGGCGACCATCGACCCCGAGCGTTTCTCCCGGCATTTCGGCGACGCGCCGATCATCGAGGTCAGCGGGCGCACGTACCCGGTGGAGGTGCGCTACCGGCCGCTGCTTGAGGAGGACTCCGAGGAGGCCGACCGCGACCAGATCACCGCGATCACCGACGCCGTCGAGGAGCTGATGGCGGAGGGACCCGGCGACATCCTGGTCTTCCTCTCCGGTGAGCGGGAGATCCGGGACACGGCCGACGCGCTGACCAGGAAGCGGTACCGGTCGACAGAGGTGCTGCCGCTGTACGCCCGGCTGTCGCACGCCGAGCAGCACCGGGTGTTCCAGCAGCACAGCGGCCGCCGGATCGTGCTGGCGACCAACGTCGCCGAGACGTCCCTCACCGTGCCGGGCATCAAGTACGTCATCGATCCCGGGTTCGCCCGGATCTCCCGCTACAGCCACCGCACGAAGGTGCAGCGGCTGCCGATCGAGCCGGTGTCGCAGGCCAGCGCCAACCAGCGCAAGGGCCGCTGCGGCCGTACCTCGGACGGTATCTGCGTCCGGCTGTACAGCGAGGACGACTTCCTGTCCCGTCCGGAGTTCACGGACGCGGAGATCCTGCGGACCAACCTCGCCTCGGTCATCCTGCAGATGACGGCGGCCGGCCTGGGCGAGATCGAGAAGTTCCCGTTCATCGACCCGCCGGACCACCGCAACATCCGCGACGGTGTGCAGCTGCTGCAGGAGCTGGGCGCGCTGGACGCCGCGCAGAAGGACCCCCGCAAGCGGCTGACGCAGACCGGGCGGAAGCTGGCCCAGCTGCCGGTGGACCCGCGGCTGGCCCGCATGGTGCTGGAGGCGGACCGCAACGGCTGTGTCCGCGAGGTGATGGTGATAGCCGCCGCGCTGTCCATCCAGGACCCGCGGGAGCGGCCCGCCGACAAGCAGACCCAGGCGGACCAGCAGCATGCCCGGTTCCGGGACGAGTCGAGTGACTTCCTCGCGTACCTGAACCTGTGGCGGTACGTCCGCGAGCAGCAGAAGGAGCGCGGTTCCTCGTCGTTCCGGCGGATGTGCAAGCAGGAGTACCTGAACTTCCTGCGGATCCGCGAGTGGCAGGACATCTACACGCAGCTGCGCACGGTCGCCAAGCAGATGGGCATCCATCTGAACGAGGAGGACGCCCCCGAGGACCGTGTCCACGTCTCCCTGCTCGCCGGTCTGCTGTCGCACGTCGGCATGAAGGACGTGAAGGAGTCCAAGGACTCGGGCGCGGCGGGCCGCAAGGACGGCGGGCGGAACGAGTACCTGGGTGCGCGGAACGCCAAGTTCGCGATCTTCCCGGGTTCGGCGCTGTTCAAGAAGCCGCCGCGGTTCGTGATGTCGGCCGAGCTGGTGGAGACGTCCCGGCTCTGGGCGCGGGTCAACGCGAAGATCGAGCCGGAGTGGGTGGAGCCGCTGGCGGAGCACCTGCTCAAGCGGACCTACAGCGAGCCGCACTGGGAGAAGGACCAGGCGGCCGTGATGGCGTACGAGAAGGTGACGCTGTACGGCGTGCCGATCGTGGCGCAGCGCAAGGTGAACTACGGCCGGATCGACCCGGAGGTCTCCCGGGAGCTGTTCATCCGCAACGCGCTGGTCGAGGGCGACTGGCGCACGCACCACAAGTTCTACGCCGACAACCGGCGGCTGCTGACCGAGGTCGAGGAGCTGGAGCACCGGGCGCGGCGCCGGGACATCCTGGTCGACGACGAGACCCTGTTCGACTTCTACGAGCAGCGGATCCCCGAACACGTGGTGTCGGGGGCGCACTTCGACTCGTGGTGGAAGCACAAGCGGCACGAGCAGCCGGACTTCCTCGACTTCGAGCGCGAGATGCTGATCCGTGAGTCGGCGGAGGCGGTCACCAAGGCGGACTATCCGGACTCCTGGCGGCAGGGCCCGCTCAAGTTCCGGGTGACGTACCAGTTCGAGCCGGGCGCGGACGCCGACGGTGTGACGGTCCATGTGCCGCTGCAGGTGCTGAACCAGGTCACGGACGAGGGGTTCGACTGGCAGATCCCGGGGCTGCGGGAGGAGGTCGTCACGGAGCTGATCCGTTCGCTTCCCAAGCCGATCCGGCGGAACTACGTGCCGGCGCCGAACTTCGCCAAGGCGTTCCTGGAGCGTGCGGTGCCGCTGCAGGAGCCGCTGACGGTCACGATGGCCCGTGAGCTGAAGCGGATGGTCGGGGTGCCGTTCGAAGCGGAGGACTTCGACTGGTCCCGGGTGCCCGACCACTTGCGGGTGACGTTCCGGATCGTCGACGAGCGGCGCCGCAAGCTGGCCGAGGACAAGGATCTCGAGGCGCTGAAGCTCCGGCTGCGGCCGAAGGCCCGCCAGGCGCTGTCCCAGGCGGCCGCCGCGACCGCGCAGCGTCAGGGCGGTGAGTCGCTGGAGCGCAAGGGGCTGACGGACTGGACGATCGGTTCACTCACCCAGGTGTTCGAGACCCGGCGTGCCGGTCAGCCGGTGAAGGCGTATCCGGCGCTGGTGGACGACGGCGCGACGGTCTCGGTCCGGCTGTTCGACTCGGAGGCCGAACAGGCGGAGGCGATGTGGAAGGGCACCCGCCGGCTGATCCTGCTCGGGATTCCGGTGAACCCCGCGAAGTTCGCTTCCGAGAAGCTGACGAACGCGCAGAAGCTGGCGCTGTCCGCGAATCCGCACGGTTCGGTGCAGGCCCTGTTCGACGACTGCGCGACGGCCGCGGCGGACAAGCTGATCGCCGACTTCGGCGGTCCGGTGTGGGACGAGGAGTCCTACCGGAAGCTGTACGACAAGGTCCGCGCGGAGATCGTGGACACCACGGTCCGTGCGGTGGGCCAGGTGCAGCAGGTGCTGGCGGCGTGGCAGGCCTGTGAGCGCCGTCTGAAGGGCGTACGGAGCGCCGCGCTGCTGCCGAACCTCCAGGACGTGCGCGGGCAGCTGGACGGGCTCGTACGGCCCGGCTTCGTCACGGAGGCGGGGCTGCGGCGGCTGCCGGACCTGATGCGGTATCTGGTGGCCGCGGACCGGCGGCTGCAGCAGATGCCGGCGAACGTGCAGCGGGACACCACGCGCATGGCGAAGGTCCACGAGATGCGGGACGAGTACGCGTGGCTGCTGGAGCAGATGCCGCAGGGGCGGCCGGTGCCGCAGCCGGTGCGGGACATCCGCTGGATGATCGAGGAGCTGCGGGTCAGCTACTTCGCCCACGCGCTCGGCACGGCGTACCCGGTGTCGGACAAGCGGATCGTGAAGGCGATCGACGCCGCGGCGCCGTGACGGACCCTTCACTGAGGGTGAGTTCGACCAGCGGGCTCACCCTCCTGTACAGTCCTTCTCGCAGCGCAACGCAGGAATGGCGCCGCGAAACCTGGTCCTGTGGAGCAGTTTGGAGTGCTCGCCACCCTGTCAAGGTGGAGGCCGCGGGTTCAAATCCCGTCAGGACCGCAACAACCAGAAGGCCCGCTTCCCTTGGGAAGCGGGCCTTCTGCGTGCGAGCCCACCACCCGTCAGAGCCCGCCCGGTGCCCCGCGACACTCCGCGCCGCTGTGCCGCCTTGACGGGCGCGCGGCCGCTCGGTACTCCAGGAAGCACGACACGGCCCTCCCGGGCCCCTGGAGGTGGCGTATGGCGGCACAGGACGGGCACGGGGCGCGGAAGCCGCCCCGCGCGCATCCGGCCCGTCACCACCCCGCCCGCCGGCGCCCGCGGCGGTCGGCGGGAGGCAACTCCCTTTCCCCTAGCGCATATGCCGCAGACTCGACAAGCCGACTGGTATGTGACGGGTGTCACCGCATGAGTTTTGAGAAGTGCCGCCCTTACACCTCTCCTACAACAGATCAATTTAATATGTGCAATTGCACCTCTGGGAGAGGTCCGCACCCGCCGGCGCACAGCTGATCCCACAACCGCCCCCAGAGTCCGACAAGCCCGCGCACAGAGCACCCTCCGGGTGCGTTCGGAGGCCCACCGGGGCCGGGCCGCCACACGTGTCGGCGCACGTGTCGGCGCACAAAAAAGATCGCGCTGGACCCGGCGGAGTCCAGCGCGATCGACGACGCACCCTTGTTCAGCTGCCCGGAAAGCTCTGATCTGCTGGGGCGAGGGGCCTGTTGGGGCAGTCCCCGCGTCGCTTGGAGCAAGGGTTCCCGGGCGCCTCAGCCGGTGGGGGACCGGCCGCTGCCACCCGGATCATGCAGTTGTTCAGGCCTCGCTGCGCTGCTGCGGAATGCCCGCGAGCAGTGCGCGGACCTCGGCTTCGCGGTAGCGGCGGTGCCCGCCGAGCGTGCGGATCGACGTGAGCTTGCCTGCCTTCGCCCAGCGCGTGACCGTCTTCGGGTCGACGCGGAACATGGTGGCAACCTCAGCCGGGGTCAGCAGCGGCTCGGCATCAGGGGTGCGAGCGGTCATGAGCGGCCTCCTCGGGAGAACCGAACCTTCTCGGTTCTTTCCTCTAAATTCTGCACCTTGACCCGCGTTGCCCGAAATGGCGGACGCGAGTCGAGTCGGTTATAGGACGAACGGCTTGTCCTCGGCACTACAACTACACCATCTGTCCAGCCACGTCGGCCAAACCGATGGAATTGCCCTCCCAGGTGTTCATCAGCCGCGGAAGCCGATGGACCATGCCATAGCGGACAGTCACGCTGGTGTGACGATCAGTCACACCAGCGCGCAGGAGTCACCGGACCCCCCAAAGCGTGCAATGCTGAGATTCCGCCCATAGTCGAGCACAGCAGGACGGAGGAGTCCTCCCCGGACTCCTTGTCCTATTTTGGCATGAGGAGGGGCAAGCGGCGCAAGGGCCGCGTAAGTGCGGTCCGTCACGCTTGGCGCTCTTGGGACATACGCCCGGATCGGCGGCTACGTCCGTTGTAGGACCCGCGCTGACAGGACCTCAGAACACCTCAGGGCGATGACAAAACCCCAAGAACGGCGTTTGGTCAAACGTCAGTTCGCCGAACGCAGGTCGCGCACCGCGCGCCAGCGCTCCACGAGGCGCCCGTAGGCGGCCCCGGCGCCCTCCCCGTCGCCCCTGCGCAGCGCCGCGATCCCCTCGGCCACGTCGGCCGCCGAGTGGTCGTCCTCGAGCGTCCCGGCCGGCAGGGCGTGCACCAGTCCGCCGTAGTCCAGCTCGACCAGCGAGCGCGGATGGAACTCCTCCAGCCAGCGCCCGACGTCCACGAGGCCGTCGATCAGCGGGCTCTCGTCCACGGCCTCCCGCAGCGCCCGCAGCCCCCGCGCCACCCGCCGTCGGGCCTGCACCATCGGGGTCCGGTAGCGCAGCACGGTCGCCTCGTCGGCGGAGCCCTTGACGTACTCCCGCTCGTCGTCGGAGAAGAGCACGAACCAGTTGATCGGCACCTGCCAGGTCGAGGTGCGGATCCACGGCCGGGCGTCGGGGTTGTCGGCCAGCCAGCGCTCGTAGTCCTGGGTCGCCCGGTGCCGTACGGCCGGGGGCAGCAGCACGTCCAGGACCGGCAGCGGGAAGTCCTCCGCGAGCTCCCCCAGGGCCTGCCAGCCGCGCAGCCGGGTGCGCCAGGGGCAGACGCAGACCACGCCGTCGTTCTCCAGCACGAACGCGTCGTCGCTCTCGCGCGCCGGCACCGGGGCCGTCGGGGTGGACGCCAGACCGGTCAGCGCCCGGCGGAGTTCGTCCTGGTAGGAGGGGCGGCCGGGGCGGCGGGCGTAACGGGCCCAGTGGCCGCGTTCCGGTTCCGGGAAGGCGGCCAGCGGTTCGTACACGCGCAGGTAGGTCGCGTAGGGGACGATCACCGAGAACACCTTGGGCACGCCTGCTCCCTCCCCCGCGCACCGCCGGGAAAACCTGCAAGGTCCCCGCCCGGACGGGTGGTAAACCCGAGCAAATCGTCGCACGGCGGTACTCCGGTCGGAGGTGATCCGCGACACGGTGCCGCCGACGCACGGGTAAGGATCTACTCTCGTGCCACGCGGCTCCCGCCACCTCTACGGGCGCCGTCCCCACCCGCCGCTACTGACTCAGGAGTCACCACAGTGACCGACGTATCTGACGGCGTCCTGCACACCCTGTTCCACTCGGACCAGGGGGGCCACGAGCAAGTCGTGCTCTGTCAGGACCGCGCCAGCGGCCTCAAGGCCGTCATCGCCCTCCACTCCACCGCGCTGGGCCCCGCCCTCGGCGGCACGCGCTTCTACCCGTACGCCTCCGAGGAGGAGGCCGTCGCGGACGCGCTGAACCTCGCGCGCGGGATGTCGTACAAGAACGCCATGGCCGGGCTCGACCACGGCGGCGGCAAGGCCGTGATCATCGGCGACCCGGAGCGGATCAAGTCCGAGGAGCTGCTGCTGGCCTACGGCCGGTTCGTGGCCTCGCTCGGCGGCCGGTACGTCACCGCCTGCGACGTCGGCACCTATGTCGCCGACATGGACGTGGTGGCCCGCGAGTGCCGCTGGACCACCGGCCGCTCCCCCGAGAACGGCGGCGCGGGCGACTCCTCCGTACTCACCTCCTTCGGCGTCTACCAGGGCATGCGCGCCGCCGCCCAGCACCTGTGGGGCGACCCCTCGCTGCGCGACCGCAAGGTCGGCGTCGCGGGCGTCGGCAAGGTCGGCCACCACCTGGTGGAGCACCTGCGCGCCGAGGGCGCCGAGGTCGTGATCACCGATGTGCGCGAGGACGCCGTGCGGCGGATCCTCGACCGGCACCCGCAGGGCGTGTCCGCCGTCGCCGACACCGAGGCGCTGATCCGCACCGAGGGCCTGGACGTCTACGCCCCGTGCGCGCTCGGCGGGGCGCTGAACGACGACACCGTGCCGGTGCTCACCGCCAGGGTGGTCTGCGGCGCCGCCAACAACCAGCTCGCCCACCCGGGCGTCGAGAAGGACCTCGCGGACCGCGGCATCCTCTACGCGCCGGACTACGTGGTGAACGCCGGCGGTGTCATCCAGGTCGCCGACGAGCTGCACGGCTTCGACTTCGACCGGTGCAAGGCGAAGGCGTCGAAGATCTTCGACACCACGCTCGCCATATTCGCACGTGCGAAGGAGGACGGGATTCCGCCGGCCGCCGCGGCCGACCG
>Ga0247822_10003170_pt1 | contig 10699 bp, 7 predicted proteins | sample 13C_Cellulose_Da_FD_192423 | JGI IMG/M metagenome (GOLD analysis project Ga0247822, IMG submission 192423) | Soil microbial communities from agricultural site in Penn Yan, New York, United States - 13C_Cellulose_Day30 | ecosystem: Environmental > Terrestrial > Soil > Agricultural land | place... | reverse complement strand
GTCTTCAGGCTGGCCTGGTCATTGAGGCGCGCGACCGCGCCGATATCGCCCTGGTCGCGCGCCTCAATGACCAGGCCAGCCTGAAGACCTTTCGCAACGGCGGCTTTCGCGCCGAACTTTTAGCCTGGATGCGGTTGTCGCCGCGCGACCCGCGCTGGTCTGTCGACGGCCTGAACGCGCGAGCGATGGAAATGTCCGGCCTTGAAGCTCTCGGCGCCGGGATCGTGCTGAAGCCGGTTGTGTTCGAGCTCCTCGATCGACTAGGCCTCGCCGGCGCCCTGACCGGCGAAGCCGTCGTGGTGAACTCCAGCGCCGCTATCGCCCTGTTCCATCGCCCGGCCGACGAACCGCCGTTCGAGACCGGCCGTCGTTGGCACCGCGTCTGGCTCGAAATGACGCGCCAGGGCCTGTCGGCGGCGCCCATGACGGTTCTGGCCGACGAAGAGGTCGCGGCCTCTGCCCTGGCGACGCGGTTCGGACATCCCCGAGGCGCCCGCCTTGTCACCGCCTTCCGTATCGGCAAGGTCGCTGACGACGCCTTGCCGCCACCCGCGCGGCGAGCGGGCGCCGATCTGATCCTCTGATCACAACCGTTTCAGGTATTCCAGCAAAGCCAGACGCTCTTCACGGCTGAGGTCAGCGAACGGCGCTTCATGCCCCTGCCGACCCAATCCACTTGCACGCGTGTCCACCCAGACCGGCTGCGAGTAGGCGCGATAGCCTCGGGGATAGGCCACCCCGACGCCCGCCAGATCCATCGCGTGACCACCCACTCGGAACCGCACAGGTCGTTCCTCCAGACCCAGCAGGGCCGCCAGGCTGGGAACCGAACCGTTATGAAGATAGGGGGCGCTCTGCCAGAGTCCGGTCAGCGGCGGCGCGGCATAGACGCCCGTGCGCGCCGCCGAGATCGAGCCCCCCAGCGGCGAGGCGTTCACCCGCGCCGCCAGAACCTCTGTGATGGCCTCCGCCCGTGTCCGATCCGTACCGACATCTCCCGCCCAATTCGGGAACCGGATCAGCCTGGGTCCCTCCGCCGTCTCGACATAGGCTCCGTGACAGGAGGTGCAGGCCTTCTGGAATATCTCGCGACCAGCGGCGGCGCGCGTCGCCTCTATACGCCCGGGGAAGGGTTGCGGGCGCACCCCCTGCACAAAGCTCCAGGTCACCTCCACATCGGGGACATGCCGCCGCGCCTGCGCTCCCGAAACCCCCATGCTGGGCACTGTGAAATAGGCCGTGATCGCGGCCAACTGATTGCGATGGGCATCCGTCAGATCCGCCGCCTCCATTGTCCGGAACCGTTCCTGTCCCGGAGGTGCATAGGCCCCGTCCCACAGCAGGGCGCTGCGCCAGGCCCGATCAGCCAGATGCGGGATAGAGGTGAAGCCCGTCTCGCGCGTCCTGGCGTCCGGATCATCCGCCAGCAGGCCATGCTGCAGTTTCAGCGCCGCCACCCCGTTGGTCGCGCCCGGCAGGCCATTGGAGAAGGGCAACACTCCCTGTCCCGTCGCCGCGATGGCCGTCATGCGCTCACGCACGCGCGGCATGACGAAGGACCGCAGCGTCGCGACCTCCCGCTCACTCATATGGGGATACAGTCGGCGCGCCGTCGCCATCAGACGTTCAGGTTCGGCAACGCCCGCCTGCAGTGCGGCATAGAGACCCTGGGTATAGGCTTCCAGATTCAGTGACGGGTTCGGCGCACCCAGCCAAACCCTGTCCGGCGCCGGACGTCCGTCCGCCTCATAGGCCGGCGCCGCATGACAGGCCGCACAGCCGATATTGCCGATCTGCAGCTCAATGGGCGGCAGGCCGCGCCTTCCTACGCCCAGGGTGACGCCCAATACAGCCTCAGGGGCGGGCGGCGGCCCCGCTTCGACCGGCCAGTTGATGATTTCAGTCGGATAAAGAAAGCCATAGCCGCCTAGAATCCGCCGCAGCGACGCCTGCGAAACATCTTCCGGCGTCCGGGCCATGACCAAGGCGGCAGAGGTCAGCCTCCACGGCACGGCCACCGTCCGCATCGCGTCGGTGTCCAACCCTCCATAGTCGCCAAACGCGAAGAGCAGAGCACCTCGGGCATAAGCCTCATCAGAAAGCAGCGGCGTTTCCAGAGCGGTCGCTTCGGCGCCAACGTGGCCGCGCGCCATGTTCCAGAATGACTGGCCGCCACTGCTGCATCCGGCCAGCCCCGATGCCGCCGCCAGCAACATGAAGGCGATCCTGCAGGCCCTCCCGGTCCGCCGGCCCATCAGCAAACAAGCCTCCTGGAATAATCCTCTTCGCCGGCGTCAGGGTTCGACAGCGCGCATCTCGATCGTCAGCGGATCGTCCTCGGCTCCGCTTCCGAAAAGAGTGGCGATGACCGGCCGTCCCTGCGGCGTTGTCAGCCGGGCGCTCTTCATCGAATAGCCGCCGTCAAGCTCTTCCTCCAGAACGGTAAAGTCAGCGCAGATCGCCTGGCCCAGACGATCTGCGAAGGCCTGATCGATCTCGCCACGCCATCCCGGCAGATCAGAGGGGTCGGACAGCTCGATTTTCTTGCCAACCACCTGTCCATCGCGGCGCCAGCTGTAGATCACGCCGTCCCGCGCCTGGGCCGAGCAGCCCGTACGTCCACAATGAAGCGTGCCGACAGCGGCCTCCGCCATCAACTCCTGCTGCCGGGCCTGGGAAATCGTCTGCCCTATGAACAGGTCTCCCTTGTCCAGCGACACGCAGGCGTTCTCGGCCAAAGCGCCCGTCGCGATAAACGAAACCCCTGCGACGAGAACAGTCATCAGCTTACGCATTAAAAATCTCCCTGGTCCTTGAAGGATGATTTGCACCCTTGGAGGGCGATGGCGCCGCTAGCAGGCGGTGACCCGGCTCGAACCACCCAGCCGGAACTGGCCGTCGGCGCCGCGCGTGTAGGTCTCATTGAAGCTGGCGGATCCGCTGTAGGACACCGTGAAGCTGCGACCCTTTTCCGCCGCCGTGATCACGCCCTCGAGGCCCGGGTCCCCACCATCGACGCTGGCGTCCGAAAAGGAGGTCTGGATGCGCGCGATGTCGACCGGACCGGAAGGCGTCAGCTCGGTCAGCACTGCATAACCGCAAGCCCGCCCCTGCCACACGCCGCCTGCCTGGGTGAACAGGACAGGGTTGTCCGTGATCGCTTCCGTCCAGCCCCATTGCAGCGCCGGATTGCCGACCACCCCGGCGGCGCCGACATCCAGCCATTCGCCTTGCAAGACATAGGGATATCGCGGGGCGCCGGCGTCGTGCGCGAGATAGTGCACGGCGTTCAGGCCGCTACAGGCCTGCCCCGAGCACTCATTGGCGCCTGTACTCACCAACGCGACCCGCGTGTCGGAAATCGAGATGAAGGCCAGGGGCACAAAGCTGTAGGTGTCCTCGCCGACCTTTCGCACAGCCTCATTGCCCCCGGCGTTCGGGAAGGCAGCGACAAAGGCGGCGGGCGTCCCGGCGGGGACTGCATCACGAGCTACGTCCCGGACGTCGATCAGCGACTGGGCCGAAACCGGCAAGGCGGTCATGAACGCCGCAACGAGAGCCGTGAGACCAAGGGTTGCGACCGTCTTTGTAATCGGCATGCGAGACTCTTTTCCCTGGATGAAAGGCATGGATCAACCGCTGCCGCCACAAACGGTTGCAGCGCCGGCAACACAATTAAACACTGTTCATAATCCATGACAAGCCGGATCGCGAACCCGGACAAACCGCCAGGCCCAGATTCTCTGGGGACGAGCTGAAAGCCGCCCCTCGCGCACTACCTTGTGAGAAACTGCGTATGGTACTTCTCGATCAAGGCTCGGGCGGCCCTGCCGATCTTGGCGTAGTCAGCCTCGTTAAGATTGGCGAGCGACACCCGACCAGCCGGAGCCAATGCGCCAAACCCTCCGCCCGGCAAAAGAACCACGCCGGCTTCCTGCGCCAGCTCAAACAGGAGCGAGCGCGGCTCGACCGTCCTGAGCAACCAGTCCGCAAAGGGCTTGCCAAAGGCCTTCGCGCTCAGGTCGGCCAGGTCGAGCAGGGTGTAGTAGCCGACATCGTCCGGATTGGGATCGGGCGCCACACCGATCTCGCGATAGAGGGCATGTTCGCGCGCACGGATCAGCCGCTTCATCGCCGCCTTGTAGGCTTGCGGCGTGTCCATCAGCGAGAACAGCGAGAAGAGCACCATCTGCACCTGCTGCGGCGTCGAAAGTCCCGCCGTGTGGTTCAGGGCGACCGTACGGCTGTCCGCCACCAGACGGTCAATGAACTTCAGATCGCGCGGCGTCGTGGTGATGGAGCCATATCGCTCATCCAGTTCAACCTTGGTCTCCTCCGGCAGGGCGGCGATGGCGCGATCCAGCACATTGTCCTTGTGCGTGGCGATGGCGCCCAGCCGCCAGCCCGTGGCTCCGAAGTACTTGGAATAGGAATAGACGAGGATCGTATTGTGCGGCGCCACGGCGAACAGGGAAACAAAGTCGTCGGCGAAAGTGCCATAAACATCGTCAGTCAACAGGATCAGATCGGGACGCTCCCTGGCGATATCGGCGATGCGCTGCAGGGTTTCCGTATTGATCCGGACAGACGGCGGGTTGCTGGGATTGACCAGGAAGAAGGCCTTGATCGCCGGGTCTCTCAGCTTGTCGATTTCCGACGGGGGATATTGCCAGCCCAACTCAGGATCGGCCTCGATATGCACCTGTTGCAGCCGATAGTCGTTAAGGCCGGGAATCTCGATGTAGGGGGTGAAGATCGGCATGCCGATAGCGATGCTGTCGCCCGGTGACAGCAGACGGTTCTCGCGCAAGGTATTGAAGATATAGGTCATCGCCGCCGTGCCGCCTTCGGTGGCGAAGATGTCGAACTCGCCCACGAACGGGTGCGAACCGACCATTTCCTGACGCAGGTAGTGGGCGACGATCGGCTCGGCCAGCTTCAGCATCCGATCAGGCACCGGATAGTTGCAGCCCAGAACGGCTTCGCACATGTCATAGAGGAAGGCGGCGGCGTCGAGCCCCAACTGATCTCGAACGTAGGAGACCGCACCCGTCAGGAAGTCCATTCCTTCGGTGCCGGCGTGCTCGCGCGCATAGATTTCAAACCGGTCCTCGATCCCGGCCAGGCGCGGGAAACCGCCCAGCCCTTCAGGCATGTAGGCGAAGGATCGCTCCGCCTCGCGCATGGCGAACAGACCCAGTCGCCAGAAACCGTGCCGCGGCGTGGTCGCCAGGAAGTTGGGATTGCCTCGCCCGGCATTCAGCATCAGCCGGTTCTCGACGCTGGAAGCCAGCTTGATCAGTTCGTCCTTCAGTTCGAACGGGCTCAGCTGCGACAGTTTCTCGGTCTGGGTGTCCACAAGACGTCTCCGCGAGGTTGAAACAGGTCAGACGAGACCCACGACCAGCGGCCCCAGCAGGGTCAGCAGGACGTTGGCCAGGGCGTAGGTGATGGCGAAAGGCACCGTGGGGACCGCGCTTTCGGACTTGTCGAGAATGGCGCCGAAGGCCGGATTGGCGCTTCGCGAACCCGAAAGCGCTCCGGCGAAGACCGCCGCGTTCGTGTAGCGCAGCACATAGCGCCCGAAGACCATGGCCAGGAGCAGGGGAACCAAAGTCACCACAATGCCAAGGCCGAAGATGGTGACCCCGTGTTCCTGAATGGTCGAAAGGGCCTGCTTGCCGGAATTCAGGCCGACGACAGTGACGAAGGCGGCGAGGCCGAACTCCTGCAGCAACTGACCCGCGGCGGGCGGCAGGGCGCCGAACATCGGTCGCTTGGCGCGCATCCAGCCGAACAGAAGGCCCGACAAAAGGGCGCCGCCCCCTGCCCCCAGCGTCAGGGGAATGCCGCCGACGTTGGCGACCAGAAGGCCGATCAACAGACCCACGACGATGCCGAGGCCCATATAGACGAAGTCCGTCTTGTTATCCGCCGCCAGCGGATAGCCAGCCTCCTTCGCCGCCCGCGCCGTGTCGGAATCCGCCCCGTAGAAAGTCACCACGTCACCGTGCATCACCACGGTTTCAGGCAGGATCGGCAAGGGTCGCCCCATGCGGCTCAGAGCCTCGATGTAAACACCGTGACGCATGGCCGGGTCGATGGCGGCCTTCACCTGAGCGATGGTCATGCGGTTCATGCCCTTGCGGGTGAACACTGCCTGGCGCGACTGCATGACAAGCGGCGGCCCATCAGGATCGACGACTTCAGGGCCAATGCGCGGAGCTTCAATGACGACGTGCTCACGTCGGCCGATCACCACAACCACATCGTCAGCTTGCAGGACAGGACCGGAGGCCAGGTCAAGCGCCTGTCCACCTCTCACCACCCGCTCGATGGTCAGTGAATCCTCGGCTTCGTTTTCCAGTTCGGCCGGCGTGCGTCCCGCCCCGGCGGTCACCCGAAAGGCACGGCCCACCAGGGCCGGCATGGCCGGACTGACGCCCGGCCCGGTCGGAGGGGCGTTTCCGCGCAACCGGTCTTCCTCTTCGCGCGCCGCTGTCTTCAGGTCCTGCTTCATGAAGCGCGGCAGGATGTTGGCGCAGACGATGATCGCCCCCAGCGACCCGAAGACGTAGGTCACGGCGTAGCCGATCGCGACATTGGCCTGGAGCGTCTTGATCGCTTCCGGTGACAGAGGCAGACGCGTCAGGGCGTCTCCCGCCGTGCCGATGATGGCGGACTGGGTCAAAGCCCCGCCCGCCAGACCTGCAGCCAGACCCTTGTCGAGGTCGAAGGCCTTGGCCAGCACCACCACGGTGATCAGCGACGCCACAGCCACAAAGACGGCCAGGATGATCTCCTTCAGGCTCGACTTGTTAAGCGAGCTGAAGAACTGCGGACCGCTGTTGTAACCCACCGCATAGATGAAGAGGGCGAACATCACGGCTTTCACGCCGTCGTCGATCTCGACCCCGATCTGGCTGACGATCACCGCCATGAGCAGCGAGCCGCCCACCCCGCCCAACTGGAACCGGCCGAACCTGATCTTGCCGAGTGCGTAACCGAGCGCGAGCGTCAGAAAGAGCGCGGCCTCCGGTGATCGGGTGAAAATCTGATGCAGCCATTCCATGGGCGTCAGCCCTCCTCGCTAGGTCAGATGAAAGGCCAGACCGACGACCAGCGGCCCCAGCAGGGGCAGCAGCACGTTGGAGATGGCGTAGGTGACGGTGTAGCCCACGACAGGCGTCGAATTGCCCGAAGCCGTGACCAGGGCGCTGATCGCAGGCGTGCTGCACTGCTGGCCGGCGATGGCCCCCAACAGAAACGGCGTCTCTATCTTCAGGAGGCGATGTCCGATGAACAGGGACAGAGAGGCGGGGATCAAGGCGGCGAGAACGCCGGCCAGGGGCAGCCAGACGCCATACTCCCGGATCAGGCGGAAGGCGTCAGGCCCTGCCGAGAAGCCGACGGCCGCGATAAAGGCCGCCAGGCCGAAATCCTTCAGGATCTGCGCTGCAGAAACGGGAAAGACGCCGAAGCCTGCGTGACGTGAAGCATACCAACCGAACACCAGCCCGGACACAAGGCAGCCCCCGCCAACGCCCAGAGTCACGTGGACGCCGCCCAGGTCGGCCCCCAGGACCCCGATCAATATGCCGGCCAGGATGCCCAGGCCCAACATGATGAAGTCGGTCTTGTCGGCGGGCGGCGTGAGGCGACCCAGAGCCTGGCCAGCACGAGCCACAGCTCGATCCGCGCCGAAAAGCGTGATCACGTCGCCGCCTTGAAGCCGGGTGTCGGGCAAGACCGGGACCGCGTGGCCCAATCGCTCGACGCCCGTGATGAACACGCCGCGCCGCGTATCCAGCGGAGCGAGCCGGCGCAGATCCGCGACGGTCTGGCCCGAAACTTTCGGCGCCTTCAACACGTAGGCCCGGCGCACCAGCGGCAGGTCCAGTCCCGTTCTGACGACCTCTGGCCCCAGGTCCGCCGACGCGTCGATGACCGCCGCTCGCCGTCCGACCAGAAGCAGGACGTCGTCGCGTCCCAGCACCTCGTCCAGGCCTGGTTCAAGAACAGCGCCGTCGCGGCTGAGCCGCTCAACCGTCACCGCATGGTCATAGCGTGCCTCGAACTGCTTGATCGTCTGGCCACCGGCCCGTCCCGCTTCGAAGGCCCGCCCCACGAGTTCGGGCAAGGCCGCCCGCCCCGCCTCCGTCTCGCCAAGACGCCTCGCAAGATCAGCCGACGCCTTGCGCAGGTCGACGCGCAGCAACAGCGGGGCCAGTTGGCTGGTGAACAGGACAATAGTGATGAGGCCGAACAGGTAGGTAATGCTGTAGGCCGTCGCGATCTGGCCTTGCAGGGTTTCGATCTGGTCCAGGGGAATTTCCAGCCGCGACACCGCCTCCGAAGCGGTGCCGATGACTGCAGACTCGGTGGCTGACCCTGCCAACAATCCCGCAGCCGCCCCGGCATTGAGCGACAACAGCACCGTGGCGGCCATGACAATGGTCAGAACCGCAGCGACCTCGACCAACGACAACAGTCCATATCGCCAGCCCTTGCCGACATTGGCGAAGAACTGCGGTCCGCCCGTGTAGCCAAGTGCGAAAATGAACAGGGCGAAGGCGACCGCCTTGAGGTCAGGGTCGAGACGCACCCCGCTTTGCCCCAGGATCAGGGCGACGATCAATGTGCCGCAGACGCCGCCTAGCTGGATCGGCCCGACCTTGAGCATGCCGATCAGATGACCCAGGGCCAGCGCCAGAAACAGCGCCACCTCCGGGTGATCGACCAGCAGAGCGCTCACCGAACGAAATCGTACTTAAGGCTGGCCAGCAGCCGGGTTACATCAGCGTCCTGCCCGTTCTGGAGTTCATGACGCCCGTAAAGCGCTTCAACGCCCACCGAAAAGCTAGGACTGACCGCCCAGATCAGGTTAAGCGCGCCATACCCACTGGCCCGAAACGCAGTGGGGGCTAGAAGGGCGTCCCTTTCCAGAACCACGACGCCACCGACCACATTCGACCGCCACCTCGGAGTCCAGTGTCGCGTAAAGCCAAGATAGCCGCCATAGGCGGTCAGGGTGCGGACATCGCCGCCTGGCTCGATTAACGCGTCGTATCCGCGCCCGCCCAGGTCATTGAAATAGCGCGCCACGCCGTCGCCATAGGTCACGCCGGCCATAGCGAAATCCCCGCCCAGCTTTACCAGACCGGAAAGAGCAAGCCCGTAGCCTGAGGTGCTTTCGTCGTGATCGCCTTCGCTATAGCCGATTTGCCGGATGACAGCGGAGGCCTGGACATGGCCCCACGGCCGCTCCAGTCGCAAGGCCCCCGCCACGTCCGGCGCTGGCTGAGCCGAGGTCCGCCCCGATCCCGGATTCAGGTCCGATGACGGATCTTCGACCGAAAGGACGGCCGTCGCGCCGCCGCCCAGTTTCCATATCTGGCGGATCGCCGCCACGCGAAGCAGCGCCTCTGCGTTGGGGCCTTCATCGTCCAGGGTCTCGGGAAAGGCGTCGGAATCGGTAAAGGCGCTGTAGCCATAGCCTGCATAGGTGTTGCCGACCTGCCCGTGGGCCTGCCGCAACCTGAAAGCGGTGCTGCCTGCACCGCCGTAGAAGTCGTTTTCCAGATAGAACCGCAAAGGACCAAGCGCGCTGGGACGTCGCACGTCGAAGCTGAAACGGGTGGCATTGGCGTCGAGGTTGGCGTTGCGCACGCCCCCTTCCCCCATGGGAATGGTCGCGGGCACCAGCTTGTCCGGATTACCGGGCGAGCCGAAATCATAGATGATGTTGACCTTCGCGAACCCGCCCAGCTTCACCATGGTGTCCGTACCGGGGATGGGGATGAACCCCTTGAGGTCGGGATCATTGGGCGGCGGGGCCGTGTCGGCCCGCGCGACGCCGGTCAGTTCGTCGCCAATAGTGTTTCGACCGGGCAACCCCGAAGGCGTGAGTCTCATCGGCTCCGGGGCCGGCTGAACCGCGCCCGCCGATGCGGGCAGGGCAACAGGGCTGGCGTCCGCCGCTGTGGCCTCCACAGCATCAAGACGCGCCTGCAGGACAGCGATTGCTTGCCGAAGTTCCAAGACTTCGCGGGCAAGATCGTCAGCATTGTTCGAGGTCTGGGCAACAGCCGTCGTGACGCTCGCCGAAGCCAGCCCAGACGTCAAAAACACCGCCCAAGAACGCATGGTAGTTGCCAGCCCCGGTGTAAGCGTTGCAGGTTATCAGAACTTACAATGCACGGTTCCTTGAACGCTACTACCCTTAAAACGCGAATTTGACATGACATAGCCTGACCAGAACCAGCGGTTTGAAAGGCTGAGCAGTTAATGAACAGATCGTCGCACCACGGAAGAACGGGTTACGGATTCGCGCTTGTCGTGGGGTTCCTGGCGTCTGTTGCATCAGGATCAGCCGCAGTCGCGCAAGAGGCCATGCCTCTCTCATTCGAAGCAGCCGCCGCTCGGCTGGACCTCGCCTCCAGCATCCGCAGAGCTTCCAGCGCCGACGTGACGGCGGCCGAAGAACAGGCGGCGGCGACGCGCACGCTGAACCGGCCGACCATCGCCGTCGACGCCCAGGTGCTGCGCTATCAGAAGACCTTCGACATCTCCCTGTCCGACGCTTTGGGTCAGGCCGAGTCCGTCGCCAACCAGCTGCTGCCCGGCATCATTGGCGACCTGCCCGGCGTGCCCGGCGACATTCTTCAGGCTATCAACGACCGGCTGCAGACCGCCCTGC
>Ga0247822_10003168_pt1 | contig 10701 bp, 11 predicted proteins | sample 13C_Cellulose_Da_FD_192423 | JGI IMG/M metagenome (GOLD analysis project Ga0247822, IMG submission 192423) | Soil microbial communities from agricultural site in Penn Yan, New York, United States - 13C_Cellulose_Day30 | ecosystem: Environmental > Terrestrial > Soil > Agricultural land | place... | reverse complement strand
TGTTCCCAGTTGATGCGGTGTGGTTCAGGTTGAGAGAGGCACTACTAAATGGTGGGACGATCTCCGTGTCGTCCGCCGCCCGCTCGAAATCAGGAGCCTTCTCAAAATCCCTCTCGCTGCAAAATGAATATCAACCCTCCTCGCCTCCCCTGCGCCCCCCTGACCGCCCATCCAGCCTCCGCGTGCCGTTCGTCCTATTATGATGGCCATGCAGCGGGGCATTCCTTTACACAAAGACGCATATGAATCGCACCGAGCTTCAATCCCAGACCCTCGCCAAGGCCGCCACCGACTCGGCGTTCCGCCAGCAGTTGATCCGAGATCCACGGGAAGCTATCGCCCAGGCCTTCGGTGTCCTCCTCCCGAGCAACCTCGAAATCAGCATCATCGAAGAATCCCCCACTCGCCTCTGCCTCGTCCTGCCACCCGCCACGTCTAACGAACTTTCCGAGGCCGACCTCTCCGACGTATCCGGCGGCGTCTGGCGCAAAAGCCCGGTCGCAGGCCCGAATTGGGACGACCGCGAACCTCTCTAAGCACGGAAATCGGGTGGCTAAGAAACTGAGCTCCAGTCTCCAGCACCCACTCCTTCCCTTAACGACAGCCCCCCACGGCAGATCACGCCGCGACCTGCCGCGCCCTTCCCGCTACTGCAGGCTCTTATCCAGCGCCGCGAGCATCAGCTCCCAGGACGCCTCCACCTTAGCCACATAGTCCGCCCACTGCGACGGCATCTCATGCGTTAGAGTCAATACGCAACCCTCCGCCGTCTCCTCAATGACGACCGCCACCCGCGAGTTGTCCCCGGCATGCTCTTTCACGCCCCAGGTGAAAACCAGTCGATGCGGCTTTTCCATCTCCAGGTACCGGCCGACATGAGAGATCTTCGCGCCCCGGCGCCGAACGATGAAAGAGAACTCCCCTCCGACCTTGGCCTCCGTCAGCAACGCCACGACCTCCTCCTCCCGCACCGCCGGACCGAACATCCACGTGCCGATGCTCTTAGGCTCCAGCCACGCCTGATAGACCCGCTCCGCCGGACAGGCAAACTCGCGAGTTACCTTAGCCTGCACATTAGATTCCGCACTCATCACTAATAGTCCTTAAAAAAAGAAAAGGCGGGCCGGAGGGTTCGATCCCCCGTGCCCGCCTAAGAAACATTTTACTGAGCCGACGGCATCTGCTGCATGAGCCCGATGACCGCTTTCTTGATGACCACCTTCTGCGCAGCGAGAGGTTGCGTGCGGTCCACCACCTTGATCATCGCCCCGCGCCAGAGCACTTTCTGCGTGCGAGCGTTCTCCACATTCACGATGACCGTCCCCGGCTCGAAAACCTCCGCCTTCGGCGCAGAGCCCGCGTCGCGCTTGCTTTCAAAAATCCCATCCACCTGCTCGGCCGCGATCGGCTGGCTCACCAGCGTCGTTTCCAGCGTCAGCTTCGCATCGCGCTCCGGCACCCGCGCATAGCCCTTGCCGATCATCTCGGACTCCACGTCCTTGCGCACCTGCGCCAGATACAGCGGGCGATTACTGATATCGCCACCCGTCTGCGACTTCGTCTTGTCCCCCCAGGCAAAGCTCGTCAACCCCGCCAGACTGTCCGCCTTCGTCTGCTGCACACTATAGTTGGCCGTGGAGCAACCCGCGAGCGCCAGTCCGGAAACCGCCGCGATCAAACCCAGGAGAGATTTCATAGCCCGTTAGCAGAGCAGATTTCCCCAGCCTCAGCAACCCCGCAGCAAACCGCCTTTCTCACACCGGGAATTTCAGACACCGTATTTCTTCAGGAATTGCTTCGTCTCCTCGCGAGATTTCATCATTGCCTGGTCACACTCCCGCGCCCCCGCCACGATATCCGCCGACCCGCTTGAGCATGTCCTCGATCACCTTGTTGATATGATCCTGGGACGGCATCCCATCTCCCCCGCCCCCAGCCCCGCCAGCGATCGTCTCCAACTGTTCCTCACTGAGCGCGAGACAAGCAGCCTCCTCCAGTTCCTCCACGTCGAAGGAAAATTTCTCCTCTCTCGCCAGACTCGCCACCCCTTCGAAATCCGACACCGCCCTCACCTTTGCCTGAAGATCGGCATCAGTGGCCACTTTCTGGAAAAACAACGCGATATTCTGATTCATAGTAAGGGGTCCCTTTATCTCTATAATAGAGCGCCCCACCGCGATGGCAACGCATCGATGACCAGCGGTCGGCCCCGAGTGCCCCTTTCCGTCGGGCACCATGCTCCGCTCACTTCAGCGGAGCCACATGCACCTTAGTCTCCACCTTGGGATTTCCAGGCAGCTTCAGCGTATTCTCCGGATCGATCTTCACGAGGAAATGCTTCCCTTCCGGGGCCGTCCCCGCACTTCCTGCTGGCATTTCCACCGCGACGCGTTCGAACGCCCCCGCACCCACCCGAGGCATCATCACGCGAGCGATCTCGTGCACTCCTGCGTAATCATACACCACCACCGGAAACGGCTCCGCGTAAGGGAACCCCGAGTTTTCCACACCGACCTCTACTGTGAATGATCCATCCGCCAGCAGCGTCTGCGCTTTCGCCGTGGCGGCCAGCCGTATTTGCTCCAGATTGAGCCGGGCCCGATCTCCCAGGATTTTGGTGTCATGGTTCGGCTGCGCAAATCCCAGCACGGCATAGATCTCCGTCGCCGCGTCGTCTTTGTCCCAGACATCCTCCGGCATCTTCCACTCAAAAGTCGCTTGCACCGTAGCGGCGCCCGGGATCGTTTTCGTGTCTGTGTGCCCGAGGAGCTTGCCCCCGTTTGCCGGATCCCCTTGGTAAAAATTCACCGTCACCGGCTTCACGCCCAGCATGCCATAGTTCGTTACGTTCGCTGTTAGCTTAGCCGTCGTCCCGCCCATGAAGTCATCCGCGACCGTGCTTAGCCCCCCCTGAGCAAATCCCACCACGCGGGTCGGGGTCACCTTGGCCACCCGCACACTTTCATCTTGTGGCACCGGCGCGCTCTCCACCTTCACTTTCTCGCCCCTCTCGTTCTCCGTCTCCACCGTTTCATAGCTGATCTCCGTGTGGACATACAGCGGCATAAGATTACCGAGCCGGTCACTCTTCAGGTCGTAGAGCGTCTCCAGCGCATCACCGGGCGTCAGCGCGATGGGCTCACTCCAGGTGCTCGTGGAGTTATCAAATACAGCGAGCATGATACTCGGACCATCGTCCGACTGCTCATTCCAGGCGATGGCCTGATCCTTCACCTTACCGCCCGACCACGCGCCCGCCTTGAAGGCGAGTGCCTGGATATTGTAAAACTCCGTCCCCGTGGAGGCTGGACGGATCACCGTGGGCTTGGCAAACGTCGACCGATCTACGCCCAGCCGCAGTTCGGTCGAGACGATCTTCCCATCCTGATTCCAGACGAGGAAACCGCTGTTGACCTGGCGCATTTTCACGACCGGATCCTGGTTCACCCCCGTACCCGAGACGATGACCTCCGGCCCCCAGATAGGCTCGCTCTCCGGCTGGCTGGAGTCATAAGGAAACTGCTCGTGGAAATACCGGATCGCCAGCTTGGTCGTACCGTCCTCCGCGACGAAGGAGTACGCCAGCACTCCGCCTAAAAGATCGCCATTGTTGATCGCCGCCACGTCGAACGACAGCAGCCCCTTCGGTGCCTTGATCGCCAGCTTTTTCCCCTCCGCCGAGGAGAAGTCTGGCGTACGCCATTGCCCGTCCTTATAGCGGGACCAGTGAAAGGCGACCTCCTCAGGCCCGCTCGGCCTCTGGCCCGTGGTGCCGAAGTTTGGGATCCTTCCGTTCAGCCACACCGCCAGAGCAGGCACCGCCTTTCCTGGCATGCTCGCATTCATCGAGACTATCGGCGAAAAATCTCCCGTCCCCGCCACAGGCTTGGAGACCGGCTGCAGCGCCCACGACTTCGTCCCCGCGTCGAACCGCGCCGACACGATCTCATTTTCATTCATCCAACTGCCCGGATCCGTTCCCTGAAACTTAGGATCACGCAGTTGCTGCCAGACGGCTAGGAAGGAATTGCCTCCGTCGAATGCCACGCTCGACATCATCTGGGCCGCTCCATTCCCTGCCGGCATCGGCTGCGGTGCCGACCAGTTGCCATTAGCATCGCACAGCGTCCACATGAGCTTGCTAAACTGCACGGGATTCTCCGGCGTCTTGCCCTCCTCCCGCGTATCCACGCCGAAGATCACCATCTGCTTATCATCCGAGGCCGCCATGCTCGGCCAGACCAGCGGTGTCACATTATTCACGATCGGGAGCGTGGCGGAGTTCGCCATCACATGTTCATCCGGCGTCTCCCCCAGAGTAGCGACCGCCGCTCGTGGCATCGCCGGCCCGGAAATCTGCTGGAAGCGGCGGGTGAGATCCACCATCTCCTGCGTGGGCGGCATCGCCCCGGAGCCCGCCTGGCTCAGCCCTTGGATCGGAAACACCTCGTCCTCCTTCGGCACCTCCATGATCGAGAATCCCGACTGCTCCACCCCGAGAGACTGAAGTCCACCAGACCTCGGTAGGGAGCTCTTTGGCGCTGGGCTGAGATTAAAATCCAGCAACACGAACCGAACGTTCGACTCAAAGCACGCGAAATATAAATCCGCCCCGACATAGACTTGTCCCTTGAAAGTCTGGAAATGCGGCTCAGCCGATTGCAACCCGAGCTCCACCTTGCCGCCCAGCAGCGCCTTCGCGCCAAATTTCCCCAGCGCCGTGATCTCCAGCGTCATATTTATCGAGAGACGCAGATCCATCTCCCCGCTCAGCGTCCAGCTTTTGACCAAGGGATCCTGCGGAAGGACGCCGAGGCTGGCCGCACCCGTCAACGTCGGCTCGGCCTCCAGGGTAGCCTTGAAGCCCTCCAGCCCCTTGCGCAAATCCTGCCCGACAAAGGGGATACCCTCCACCACCTTCTTCGTCTCGGGAGGCAGCGCTCCGAAAAACGATAACTTCCACAGCTCGATCGTTTGGGAAAAGGCAATATAAACCTTCCACTCATCATAGGTCCACTCGCCCCCCGTCCACTTGGCCGAGCTCTTGCTGCCGATTTTCACGGCATACTTTTTATTGTTCGGAGCGTAAATCTCCGAGCCGCCGTTCAGATCGCTGCTCTTCTTCTTGGCAAATGGATAGTAGGCCAGCTTACCGCTGAATTGCACCCCAAACCCCACTTCGCCCATGGTTGGTATGTTCCGCGTAAATTTGCCCCGGGTCGGAGGCAACTTCACCGCCATCGAGTAGTTGAACTCGTTGATGTTAAGCGTCTTCCCATCGAGGATGAGTTGATCCGACTTCGGCAGAGTCAGGCCCGGAATCGTCAGTTCCTTCACCACGGTAGTACCGTCGCCGCCGTTGAGCGTCAGCTTGAGGTGATTCGGAGCACCTTTCTCCGCATACTTCATGTCCCGATCCGGGAGGCGCAACGTCACCCTCACCCATTCCGTGGTACCTGCCGTACGGAAGCGCAGTTCCGGAGTTATCTCTTTGCCATTAAACACCGCCGTCACCGGCGGTTTGCCCCCTCGTGGCGCCTTCATGGGCAGGTCCCCGCGGTACTCGAAAAAGATATCCACCCGCCTCAGATCCGGACGACTGCTCAGCACGATCGGATACTGCATGATCGCGAAATTCTCCGCCTCCTTCCGCCCCGGAAACCGCGCGTCCCATACCCCCCAGCGATCCACCTGAAAAGCCTCCGCAAAAGCAGAAGGACTCATCAACAGGAAAAAGAATCCGAGTTGAACCAACAGCGGCGATAGGCAGCGGGATTTCGTGCGCATGGATAACCCTCCCTTCTTTCCAAACCGCCAAACTCTGCCACCCGAAATGGATAAACGGATGCTTAAATCATGATGAACGGAAACTTTCACCGCAGAACAGCGCGTTCACCCCGGCCTCTCCCCTTCGATATCCGCCACGAAAACCTCAGATAACCGAGCATCTGGCCATCAAAATGGCAAGGGTTCTGCTTTGACTCGTCGCGCTTTCATTTGAGATCGCTGGTGCCTGCGAAAAGGAGAGAGGCAGCATGAAAACCGTCAAAACCCAATTCAGCGATGAGTTTGTCGCGGCAGCGGTGGAGATAGCCCGGATCTTCGGAGAGCCAGCCGAGTTTGGGGATATCGTCGAGAAGCACGTGGGCACCATCCTGGAGAACATCGCCACCCATCACGACCAGCTAGTCAACACCGTCGAGGCGTGGCAGCGGGATAATCAGCTTGAGGCCGCGAGCGTCGCCGAGAGGGTCTTGAAGAAGATCGACGCACCCTGGCGGTACACGGTCCAGCCGTCCGAGTGCGAGGAAGGCTGGTTTGTGGTGAGGTTCCAGGCCTGACCTTACCAGCAGTAAAGTCAGCCTCCTAATGTCGGTACTACCGACACTAGAGCCCCGTCTTGCGTCTTGTGGCGTGGGCGGGGGCAGCTACTACGACAGTTTTGGTGAGTATCAAGGCCGCTTCGTTTTACCGGGAGATGTGGTGCCGGAGCCTTCTACATGGACTCTCTTAGGGTTAGGTACAGTCGTCGTTCTTTACCAAATCCGCCGTCGTCTGGCTTAGTTAATCGGACGGGTTGATTGTTCCTAAATATTAGCGATTTAAGTTGACGATACGCAAGCGGGTGCATAACAGCGGGGCCGCATGAAGTTGTTTATCATCCCAGGCCTCCTGTTGGCTGCTGCCACCTCCCTTTTCTCTCAGACATCGACCGGGCCATTTACGGGCGTATTTTCGGAAAGCTTTGAATCGATCACTGTCCCTAATCATGTCATCCCTGTAAATAGTGGCAAAGAGGTGATGGGCGGATTCGCCACTCTGAGCAACCCTAGCATGTATGCTATCAACGGCGTCGGGGTGTGGTGGGAAGGCGGCCCGAGCGCAGTTCCCTGGGATGGCCTGCAGTTCCTGGTGGTTAACGGTGTCCAAAAAACACTGACCATCACTTTCGACGAGACAGTCTCGCGTTTCGGTGGGTATTGGTTGCAGTCGAAGGACAGCCCTGACGTAGCTATCTCTTTTTACGATATCGCGGACGAATTAGTTGGGGCCAGCGCGTTTTATGCGTTCTCTGAGACCGGAAACATGGCTTGGAACGGTTGGTCGCTGGCAACTAAAGCCAAGCGTGTGACTGTGACTGGTAACTTTCTCGCGATGGATGGCCTCCAAGCCGATGCGGTACCCGAACCCACCACCTGGGCGCTTCTCGGTCTCGGTGCATTCGTGGTGCTCTGGCAGCTTCGCCGCCGGGTCGCCTAGCTTGCTGCAAGGGGTAGCTACTGCCGACAGCCCTCCGATAGCGTCGGAGATACCTACACCGTCACCAAAGGGTGTAACCAATCGTAACACCCTTTTGACCGTAACCAGTAGTGACGTCCTCTGGTCTATGTTTTGGATAGGAAAGCTCCTCTTCCAGCGCCGCCAACTTATGTGATTGCATTCCATAGAATGTCGCAAAGCATTAATGCGATGATTCACTTTCCTGCCCCCTGGATAACATGGCTAGAGAACACGATTTCCCTAATTAAAAATACAATACCACTCCCGATTGGCACCTTAAGACATCAAGATTGGCTGATCTGGAATTCCACTGGCACACCTCGATCTTCGTAATCAGAAAACTTGATGAATGCTTAGGTTTAAGTTCGACACTTAAATCCCGCTATCATCTTTTCAGAGCTCACCAGAAAAGAAGAGCTCGATATTCGCTACACCCACATTCGCCTTTAGCGAATGGTATGACTTCCAATCTGACAAACAAGAGTCGATATCGTATCTCGATCTATGTAACGTTTTCATGCACGCGCGCATCTGTAGTTGGTCGCCTCCTTCAAAAAACACCTCGTTAAAGGATCAACTGATGTGTCTTGCAACCTCTGATAAGCACATGAAAAAATCGGGTGTATTTTGTTACATCTGAGGACATGATCACAATTTGCACGCACGCCATTAAAGAAATGCAGGCGGTAAAGCGATTTCGGAACGGGTTGAAAGCAACCTAGATCGAACTGCAAAGCCGGGCTATTCAAACTGCTCAGCGAGAGCCATGCTCAAAACATCTGGCGAAACCTCCAACGCCATCGTTCCGGCAGTCAATACACCATTTTCGTATTGTGACGACGTTCTCTGTTCAACGATCTTGCCGCGACCAATAAAGCCGCCCATCTGGCTCCAAAGTTCTGCGTTGTGAGTCCAGGGGTAGACATCCCCTTCCCTCATCCGAAAAACAATGTGCAGCGAGCGGGCGTCGATGCCCAGGCACTCGATCACCTCGAACGTGGCTGACCCAATATCAATATTCATGGCCGTTCGAGCCTTGCCGAACGCTGAGGAATGGGCAACCTGAGCGAGAGATAGTGCAAAAAAACACTACCCGGGATGAGTAGAAACCACCTTGGAACTTATCGCACTACACAGCAATAAGGACTCCTGATTTGGCATAACTCCTTCAAAATGAAGGGGAGAGCGGGTAGAGGGAATCGAACCCTCCTGGCCTGCTTGGAAGGCAGGAACTTTACCACTAAGCTATACCCGCGAAGTGAGGGGCAATATCGCGAAACTCCGGTTTTTCGTCAACGGCTTTCTCACATCCTGACCGGAAAAGCGGAAAAATCCGCCTTTGACCGACTATCCGACGGTCGGGAGGAGGTTGCGGCTGATGCCTCGGTCGATGGACAGGAGACCACCGCCCATGCAGAGCAGGCTAAGGCCGCCCACGAGGATGAGGCCGGGGAGTTCCAGGGCTTCGAAGCCCGTGCCCACCGGCATGAAGATGATCGAGCAGGACATGAGCACGACGATCACAAAGGCCGAGACGCGCGTCAGGCACCCGAAGAAAAGGCTCACCGCGACGACGACCTTGGCGACCATGACGACCACGGCGGCGACGTAGGAGAGGCTGATCCCCTCGGCCTGTGTCCAGGCGGCGATGGTGGCATGCCAGCCCGGCCCATCGAACCACCCGAAGACCTCACGGGCTCCATGGTAGAAGAAGATGGCCGCCAGGGCGAGGCGCAGGAAAAATGGACCCAAGCTCGCGGGCGTGGAGAAAAAAAGAAACACCGGGTTGCTGGACACGGGCGGGACGGTAACAAGCTGAGCTGCATTCGGAAAGCAAAAGTGTATCGCGCTCGGATTCCGTATCCGGTAAGCATACGCCCATATGCCGCGTCTCGACCGCACCTCGCCCCTTATCGCCTACGTTGCCCCATTTGCGGCATTCATGTTGTTCCTAGGGCTGGACTCCGTCATTTCCTCTTTCGGCAAAGAGTCCGGGATCTGGTGGTTGGCTACGCCAAAGTACTGGATATTCCCCCTCCAGACCGTCGTCTGCGCAGCCCTGCTACTTGTATTTCACAAACATTACAGCTTTGGCTCTTTCCGCCCCTGGTTTTGGGGCGTTTTGTGGGGTATCATCGCCTTGCTAGTATGGATCAGCCCCCAAGTGATCTTTCGAATGGCGTACCGAACAGACGGCTTCAATCCAGAGGCGTTCGGAACAGACAGTGGCATCTATTGGATGATGGTCATCGCACGGTTTGCTCGACTAGTGATCATCGTCCCCTTGCTGGAGGAGATTTTCTGGCGCGGCTTTTTGATGCGCTACCTGATCAAGGAGAATTTCGAAAAAGTACCCTTCGGCACGTTCACGCCCCTCTCCTTTTTCGGCGTAGCAGGGCTTTTCATGCTGGGACACTCCATGGCCGACAGGCCTGCGGCTATCCTCACGGGAGTTATTTTTGGCTACGTCGCGATCAAGACGAAGAGCCTATGGGCCTGCGTCATCGCCCATGCGGTGACAAATGCGGGTCTCGGGGCTTATATTATGGCCACACGCCAATGGGGATTCTGGTAGTATGAAAATCGGCTTCGCTCAAATCAACACCACGGTCGGAGATTTCTCCGGGAACTGCGCTCGCATCATCGCCGCCTATGACGAACTCTCCGCCGCTGGCGCGGATGTCGTCATCACGCCGGAGCTCTCCATCACCGGCTACCCACCGCAGGACCTGCTTTTCAAATCCCGTTTCGTCCCGGACAACCTCCTCGCCCTCGAGCGCCTGCATGCCCATGTTCGCGAAGCCGCCCTCATCGTTGGTTTCGTCGATCGCAACCGCGCCGCGCACGGTCGCCCCTTTCACAATGCCGCTGCCGTCTTGCAGCGTGGCCAGACACCCGTCGTCGTGCATAAGTCGCTCCTGCCGACCTACGATGTCTTTGACGAGGCCCGGTACTTCGAGCCCGCCACCCACCACGCGCTGGCCGTCATCGGCGGTGAGAAGGTCGGCATCACCATCTGCGAAGACATCTGGACGCAAGAGTACCTCCCCCACCCGCTCTACTTCGGAGATCCCGTCGCAGAGCTCGCCGCCGCCGGCGCCACCTGTATCCTGAATCTCAGCGCCTCGCCCTTCCAGATCGGCAAACCCGCCCGCCGCCTCTCCATGATCGGTGACATCGCGGCGAAATACCGGCTCCCCATTTTTTACTGCAATGCCGTCGGCGGCAACGACCAGCTCGTCTTCGACGGAAACTCCCTCGCAGTCAATGCCGAAGGCAACACTCTCTGGCAGGGCGTGTCCTTCGCCGAGACCATCGCGCTCGTCGACACCCAGGCTCCGACCTCGGCCACCGAGCCCCGTGATGACATGGCGGATCTCCACGACGCGCTCGTCCTCGGCCTCCGTGACTACATGGCGA
>Ga0247822_10003166_pt1 | contig 10702 bp, 10 predicted proteins | sample 13C_Cellulose_Da_FD_192423 | JGI IMG/M metagenome (GOLD analysis project Ga0247822, IMG submission 192423) | Soil microbial communities from agricultural site in Penn Yan, New York, United States - 13C_Cellulose_Day30 | ecosystem: Environmental > Terrestrial > Soil > Agricultural land | place... | reverse complement strand
CACGTACCCGTAGCCGAGCGCGACCAACCATCTGACCCGTCGCCGCAAAGCCTGCGGGTCTTCGCGACCCAACCGCTCGAGGGAGGTGACGAGCGCGCTGAATCGGGCGGCGTCCATGCGTTTGCGGGTTGGGGTGGCTGGAGGCGATTCATCCGCGGGACGAGTCGAGTCCGGGAACGGCAACGACCACGAGTGGCTAGGGCGCGACTGCCACGGCCCGGTCATCGTGGTGGCGGGCGACCTCGTCGAGGGCGATGTTGTCCAACGCTGCGCTGACCGACATCCCCAACCCGGAGTCCATTCGTCATGACCGTTCGCTGTCGCATCGCCACGCTGCTGCTCACTATGCTCTCTGCCGCCGGCGCGCTGCAGGCGCAGGACGAACGTCGCGTCTCGCTGGTCGTTGATGGAAACGGCACGGCGGGCCTCCTTTTCCCCATCACGGATGGCATCGCGCTGCGCCCTGACTTCACCTACGGTCGCTCGAGTATCTCTTCCGGACGTGGGCTGTCGGGAGACTCCTACAGCGCCATGGTCGGCCTGAGCGTGCTGCGCTACCTGTCCTCCGAGGAACGCCTGCGCACTTACGTCGTCCCGCGGGTCGGGTATAGCTGGGGAAGCGCCAGGCAGCGCTCCTACGACCTGTCGGCGGCGTTCGGTGGCCACGCCGACATCGTGCGTCGCCTCGGCCTCTTCGCCGAGACCGGCCTGCGGTTCGGATACTCGGAGGCTCGTTTCGACGTGCCGCTCTCCGGCGAGATGCTCACCGTGAGCCGCAGTTGGCGGCTCAACAGCAGCGTGGGAGCCACCCTCAGGTTCTGAGGCACCGGATCAAGGTCTTTTAGCAAGAGCGGGGCGGCCAAACAAGACTTGGCCGTCCCGCTCTCGCTTTCCCGGAAACCAGCGCTCCCTGCGTGCCCGTAATTGACGAACCGGTTCACGGCTCCCGCCGTTGACCAAGGGCGTCATCAACGATCCACGTTCGGGGAGGGTCACCACAATGGGAGAGAGAAACCAACGCACCACACGGAGCCACAGCGCGCGCTGGCTCGCACTGCCGATGCTCACCGTCGCGCTGCTGGAGGGCGGCTCGCCCGAGACCTACGGCGATCCGGTGAAGCTGGGCAACGGCACCGCGCGCACCTTCATCGTGACCGAAGGCGACAGGCCCACGGAGATAGGCATCGCGCTCACGGAGACCGCGCTCACCGGCTTGCCGGGCCACAATGAGGTCGGCGCGTTCCAGATGCCTGACGGTCACAGCATGTACGAGTACGTCCTTCCCCTGCCCGTCGAGAATCCCACGCCGTTCAAGCACGTGGTGCTCAACTGGAATCCGGGTGGCCACGAACCCAAGGGCGTCTACAACACGCCGCACTTCGACTTTCACTTCTATACCATCGACGCCGCGTTGCGGTCGACCATCGACCCACGCGACTCGACCTTCATGAGGAAGGCCGAGCTCAAGCCCGCCGCGGAGTTCATCCCCGAAGGCTACGCGTATGCCGAGGGCACGCTCGTGCCGGGAATGGGCGTGCACTGGATAGACCCCAAGTCGCCGGAGTTCAACGGCATTCCATTCACCCGCACCTTCATCTTCGGTGCCTGGGACGGCAAGCTCACCTTCGCGGAGCCGATGGTCACCAAGGCGTACCTCGAGTCCAAGCCGGACTCCACGTTCCCGGTGCCGCGCGCCAAGACCTATGACGGCCCCGGCTATCACCCGACGAACTACCGCGTGCGCTGGGACGGTGACCGACGCGAATACCGGGTGTCGATCGGCGGGCTCGAGAGACATTGATGCGCGCGCTATCATTGAGGCATGACCGCCTCCCCCCTCGTGATCGCGAAGTCGCCGAGCCTCGAGCTCGCCCTCCTCCCCGCCCTCGCCAACCGCCACGGTTGCATCACCGGCGCCACCGGCACGGGCAAGACGATCACCCTGCAGGTGCTGGCGGAGCGGTTCTCCGCCATCGGCGTGCCCGTGTTCGTGGCAGACGTGAAGGGTGACCTGAGCGGCATCGCCAAGGCCGGGCGCATGAGCGACAAGCTCGGGGAGCGCTTGCGGAAGCTCGGACTCCCCGAGCCGGCGTTCGCCGAGTGCCCCGTCACCTTCTGGGACGTGTTCGGTGACCAGGGGCATCCGGTGCGCGCCACGGTCAGCGACATGGGGCCCCTGCTGTTCGCGCGGTTGCTCAACCTGAACGACACGCAGGAAGGCGTGCTCGCGATGGCCTTCCGCATCGCCGACGACAACGGCCTGCTGCTGCTCAACCTGCACGACCTGCGCGCGATGCTCCAGCATGTGGGCGACAACGCCGCGCAGTTCCGCACGCAGTACGGCAACGTGTCGGCGGCGAGCATCGGCGCCATCCAGCGCGGACTGCTGCAGCTCGAGGAACAGGGCGGGGCGAAGTTCTTCGGCGAACCGATGCTCGACATCGAGGACCTGCTGCAGACGGTGGACGGGCGCGGCGTCGTGAACGTGCTCGCCGCGGACAAGCTCATGAACAGTCCGCGCCTCTACGCGTGCTTCCTCCTCTGGCTGCTGGCCGAGCTGTTCGAGAACCTCCCCGAGGTCGGCGACCTCGAGAAGCCCAAGCTCGTCTTCTTCTTCGACGAGGCGCACCTGCTGTTCGCCGACGCGCCCCCGGCGCTGCTCGAGAAGGTCGAGCTGGTGGTGCGGCTGATCCGCTCCAAGGGCGTCGGCGTCTACTTCGTCACGCAGAACCCGATCGACATCCCGGACAAGGTGCTGGGCCAGCTCGGCAACCGCGTGCAGCACGCGCTGCGAGCCTTCACGCCGCGCGACCAGAAGGCGGTGCGCGCCACCGCCGGGACCATGCGCGGGAATCCCGCGCTCGACATCGAGCAGGCCATCCTCGAGCTCTCGGTCGGGGAGGCGCTCATCTCACTGCTCGATGAGAAAGGCACGCCGGGCATCACCGAGCGTGCGTGGGTGATGGCGCCGGGCACCCAGATCGGTCCGGTCACGCCCGAGGAGCGAAAGGCAGTCATCGCCGCCTCGGTCGTCGCCGGCGTGTATGAGAGGGAAGTCGACCGCGAGTCGGCGTTCGAACTGTTGAAGGCTCGCGCCCAAGCGGCGCCGGCGGCGGGCGCGGGCGCAGGACCGCGCGGCGGCCGGTGGGACGGCATGGTGGACATCGTCGCCAAGAGCGCGTCGCGCACGCTCGGCAACACGCTCGGACGCTCGATCATCCGCGGCGTGCTCGGCTCCCTGCTGGGCGGGAAGCGCCGCTAGAGTCACTGCTCTCGCGGCGCTCGCTCCCGCGGCAGTCCTACTTCTTGGTGGGCGTCGCCGGCATCGGCGGCATCGCCGGCATCGGCGCGTCGTCGCTCCAGATGGTCGCCACCTGCAGCCACGTGCCGTTCACCTTCTGCCAGTGCACGAGGTACTTGCCTGGCATGTTGACCGCCGGCGTCTTGCCTGCTGCCGGCATGGTGAACAGCGTCGTGCCCCGCTCCACCATCATCGAGCCATTGGCGTCGACGTCCGTCACGGTGAACGCGATGTTGGAGCCGGCCGGCATCGGGTTGCCTGCCAGGTAGTCGCGGATCGCCGCCCGACCCACCACGGCCGGCGCGTTCGGCGGCATCAGGATGCCGTCCTCCATGAACAGCGCGGCGACCGAGTCCGCCTGGTTGGCGTTCAGGAACTGCGCGTAGCGCACGTTGATCGCCTCGACCTCCGTTCGCGCAGTCGCCGACTCCGACGCCATTCGGGCCGTCATCTTCTCGGCCGTCTCCGTCATCTGGCACGCCGAGAGCAGCACGAGTCCTGCCATTAGACGCCGCATGATTCTGCCCTTCCTTCCACTGGGGTCGCGCCCGGCGGGTGCCGGGCGCGTGGTGCTCACTTCGACTTGCCGAGGCCGCTCACCGTGAGTTCGAGGTTGTGGCTCACGCGGATGCCGTACACGCCGTCCGTCGACGTCAGCTTGTCGGCGCCCGCGTACTGCGACTTGTCAAACGTCTCCACTACCTGCCCGTTGATCACGCACGAGGCCTTGTCGCCGGCGACGCGCCAGCCGATCTCGTTGGTGGCCTCGCCGTTGGCGTCGGCCTTGCGCAGCGCCGCGTGCTCCGTCGGCTTCGTCAGCGTCGTGACGTTGGCGCCGTGGAAGGTCTTCACGGCGTAGGTGCCGTTGCCGTAGGCGATGCAGTACATCAGGGTCTCATTGTCCGATTCCAGGTCCTTGCCGCCGATGAAGATCCCATACGAATGCGGGTGTGACGACGCCATCTTGTGTTCCTTGAAGGTCGCCTTCACCTGATAGTCGCCGGTGGCCGTATGCGACGGATTCCAGAAGTTGCCCGCCGGGCCGGCCGAGAGACGCAGGGCACCGCTCTCGGAGGTCAGCTTGGAGTCCGCGATGGTCTTACCCTGCGACGCGGGGCGGCGGTCCACCCGGCCCTTCCAGCCCTCTACCTTGATGCCTCCGTCCTTGACGGACCGGTCCGCATCCTGCGCGGAAACGGGTGCGGCGAGGGACAGTGAAGCGGCGAGCGTTGCCAGCACGAGTGCACGCATGAGGGGCTCCTTGAATTGATGGTGACGCATCCTTGATTGTGCGAGCGGCCGGTTCGGCGCACAAGCCGGAGTCCGGTGATTCACCGTTCGCGCACAATCGATGAACGAAAGGTACGCCGGTAGGCCATCGGGCTCGTGCCGAGAGCGCGGCGAAAGTGCATGCGCAGCGAGACCGCGGACCCGAAGCCGCACCGCTCGGCCACCAGGTCGACCGACGCGTCCCCGAGTTCGAGCGACTGCTGGGCGGCGAGGATGCGCTGGCGCAACAGCCACCGGAGCGGCGGTGCCCCCGCCTCCTCCGCGAACCGGCGCACGAAGGTGCGCACCGAGAGACCGGCGTGCGCCGCCATCGCGGCAACAGTCACGCCCGGCTGGGCCAGGCGCGCGAGCAGCCACGCGCGCGTGGAGTCGAGGCTCTGCCCGCTTGGCGTCGCGACCGGACGCGGAATGAACTGCGCCTGGCCCCCGCTCCGGTGGGGCGGAACCACGAGCCGTCGCGCAACCGCATTGGCGACCGCCGCGCCGTGATCCATGCGCACGAGGTGCAGGCAGAGATCGATGCCGGCGGCGATGCCGGCCGAGGTCAGGATGCGGCCTTCATCCACGAATAGCACGTTGGCGTCGACCTGCACCCGCGGGAACCTCGCACGGAACTCCGGCACATCGAGCCAGTGCGTGGTCGCGTGGAGTCCGTCCAACAGCCCGGCCCCGGCGAGCACGAACGCGCCGGTGCAGATGGAGACCAGGCGCGCGCCCCGAGCATGCGCCGCGCGGATGGCGCGCGTGACGGCGGGGGAGATGGGCAGCCCGAGGTCGTCGATGCCGGGAATGACGATGGTGTCCGCGCGGCGCAGAGCACCGAGACCGCGCGTGGCGACGAGCTCGAATCCCGATGAGGTGCGCACCCTGCCAATCCGCTCGGCGCAGAGTTCGGCGACATAGCGCCGCGCCCACTCGGGGCGCGGGTAACCGAACACCTGCATCGGCACGGCGAGGTCGAACGGGACGACGCTGGGCAGCGCGAGCACCGCGACGCGGTGTGGACCGGTTTTCCGGGGCATGGCAGGAACTTAGCGCACAGTGGCAGTCCTGCCACTCGCGGCGCGCCATTCGGCGTGGCATCGTACGGCATGACTCCTTCGTCCACAATCGCCCTCGCGCTCGCGATCGCCCTCGCCGCCGGTCCGGCCTCCGCGCAGCTGCCCACACCGGAGATTCCCCTCGTCGTCACGGCCGACTGGCTGGCGCCGCGCCGTGCCGACCCGTCAGTCGTCGTGCTGCACGTCGCACAAGGCGACGACTACGAGAAGGGTCACGTGCCCGGCGCGCGCAAGCTCGCATACTCGAGCATCGTGACACGCCGCGGGACGCTCGGCTCAGAGCTCCCCGACGCCGCACACCTGCGAGACGTGTTCGAGTCGCACGGCGTCTCCGACGGCACGACCGTCGTCGTCTATGCACACGAAGCGCCGATGGCGACGCGCGTCCTCTTTTCCCTCGCGTCGATCGGCCACACGAAGTTCGCGCTGCTGGACGGCGGGCTCCGCGCATGGCGCGCCGGCAAGCACGCGACCGAGAAGTCGGCGCCCCAGGTCACGCGCGGTACGCTCACCGAGCGCGCTGCGCCCGAGATCGTCGCCACCGCCGAGTGGATCACCCCGCGGCTCGACGGCCCGGGCCTCGCGTTCATCGACACCCGCACCACGGGCGAGTACAACGGCACCGGCAACCGTAGCGGCATGCCGAGCGCCGGTCATCTCGCCGGCGCGCGGCAGCTGGAGTGGGAGCAGATGTTCAGCGATGGCATGACGCTGCTCAAGCCGCGCGCTGAACTCGAGCGCATGTTCGGCGAGAGGGCGGCGGCTGGAGACACCGTTGTCACGTACTGCTGGGTCGGCTACCGCGCGAGCGCCACCTGGTTCGTGGCGAAGTACCTCGGCTACGACGCGCGGATGTACGACGGGTCGTACCAGGATTGGTCGCAGCGCGGGCTTCCGGCCAAGTCCGGCACCGCGCCCTGAGCACTCAGAGGTAGCTCAACCACCAGTCGGTGCGCCGCCGCCTGACCTCTGCGAACCATCGGCAGGGCCGGTACATCAGCACCACGACCGCCGTCCAGATCATATAGACAGCGGGCAGCCCCATGGGCCATCCGGGCGGCTGCGTGATCGGGAACTTGTCGAGGCTCGCCGACTGGAACATCCCCGACGCATCGCCAAGGCGGACCGCACTCGCGGCCACGGCCAGCAGGTGGATCAGCACGAAGTGGAGCAGGAAGAAGAACATCGGCACTCGCCCGATGATCACAGCCGGCTGGAGCCACGGCGGAATCGTCCTCTGGCCGTCGAGCGCGCGGAGCAGCAGCAGCGCAGGACCCAGTGTCATCAGCAGGAAGAGCAGCGACGGCGGATACTTCGTGGTGTTGATGAACGAGAGCAGGGTGCGGAGTGGCGACTCCTGTGCCGACCAGCGCGACGGGTCGCCATAGCCGTTCATCGCACGGAGGATGATGAACGCCGCGATCATGCCCACGCCGAGCCAGGCGAGCATCACGCGCCGTCGCTCGGCGCCCAGGTCGTAGAGCTGCCCCAGCCCGTAGCCGGCCGCCGTGACACCGATCCACGGCACCAGCGGGTACGCGACGAACACGACATGATCCGGCGTGTTGAGCAGAAACCCCGGCGCGTGCAACACCGACCAGAGTGGGCCGAGTGCACCGAGCGTACCCGCATTGATGCCATCCAGCAGGTTGTGTACGAGGATCAGCACGATTCCGAACGCCGCCACGAGTCGCGTGGGGAGATGCACGAGTGCGCCGAGCACCACCATCGACCAACCGAGCGCCCAGAGGACGGTCAGCAGCGTGACCTGATAGTCGACGTTGAACTGCATCGCGAACCGCAGGACGACGATCTCGAGAACGACCAGCCAGAGCCCGCGCGTCACCAGGAAGCGGGAGAGTTCAGACGTGCTGCGCCGCCGCAGCGCGAGGTAGGCGCCCGTGCCCGCCACCAGGAAGAACACCGGCGCGCAGATGTGGGTGACCCAGCGCGTGAGGAAGAGCCCCGTGCTGGCTGTGGCGAGGTTGGTAGGGCTCGCGGAGAGGTCGCCGAAGTAGTCGCGCACATGGTCGAGCGCCATCACCATCATGATGATGCCGCGAAGGGCGTCGACGGACTCGACGCGGGCACGTGGCGCGGCCACGACCGGCGCCGCGTTCTCCCGCGGCGCGTCGTGCCTTGCGGTTGCTGCCGCGCTCTGAAACACGTGCCGCCTGGTCACGTCGCGAGGCGATGCAGTCCGGCGCGCACCTTTGCGAGCAGATCGACCAGCAGTTGCTGCTCCGCAATATCCGGAAGGCCCGTCGCGATCAAATCCGCCGACTGCGTGTTCAGCACATCGATCTCGGCGAGCAGTTCCGTCCCCTTGGCCGTGATCCGGCAGCGGACGGTGCGGCGGTCCCTCCCCGTGCGATCGCGCCGGACGTGCCCCGCGTCCTCGAGCTTGTCGATCAGTCGCGTGATGCCCGGGGCCTCCTCGACGAGCCGGTCGCGCACGGCCAGAGTGGGAAGGCCTTCGTCGCCCGCGCCGCGCAGGATGCGCAGCACGTTGTACTGCGCGGGCGAGAGGCCGTGCGGCTCGACGCGGGCGGCGATGGCTCGCCGGAGCAGCGCCGCGGCGCGCAGCAGCGCGACCGCGGCTTCCTCCGAGACCGTGGGGAACGGCCGATTCTGCTTCAGTTCCTCCTGGAGGGAGGTCGGTCGTTCCCCGGGTTTCCTGTCCGTCATTCGGAAAAGCTAGAACCGCAGCGCCACCGTCGCCATCAGCGTCCGCGCCGCCACCGGGAAGAAGTAGCGCTCCGTCCCATCCGTGTACCCGCTCGCCATCGCCTCGGCGTCGAACAGGTTCTGCACCTGCACGCGCAGCACCTGCGTCCCGAGCGTGAACGCGGCGCCGGCGTCGGCCAGCGTGAAGGCCGGCGTGGTGAGTGCCGCGTTGCCGTCGTTCGCGAGGAACGACCGCCCCACGTGCCGCGCGGCCAGCGTGAACTCGGTGCGGCCCGCCGGCCGCCACGCCACCTGCGCGTTGGCGATCAGCGCGGGCGTCAGCAACGGCTCCACGTCGCGGTAAGTGATGCCGCTCGCGGCATCCGTGTAGCGGTCGATCCGCGCGTGCATCCACATGACGTTGCCGGAAAGGTCGAGCCGCTCGTGCGCCTGCCATGCGGACTCGAGTTCCAGGCCCGAGCGCGCACTGCGGTCGACATTGCGACGCAGCTGGCTCCCCGTGATGCTGATGGCGCCGATCGGCGCGATCTCGTCGGTGAACCGCATCGAGAACGCGTTGAGTCCGAGCGTGAAGGTCCCGCGCGTGTAGCGCGCGCCGAGTTCGAGGTCGGTGAGCCGCTCCGGCTTCACCTGGTCGAGCGGCAGCAACTCGGCGGCCGCGGCGGCGTCCATGTCGTCGGCGCCGGCGAACATGTCGCTGCGCGTCGGCTCGCGGCCGCTGCTCCCGAGCGAGGCGTGGAGCGTCACCGCGCTCGAGGTGCGCCACGTGACGCCAAGCTTCGGATTCACGAACACCCAATCCATCTCGGGCTCGCCGATGCCGGTGCCCGCCGTCGGGCGGTAGCGGAACGCGGCGCGACGCAGCTGCAGGTCGCCGTGCCAGTCGACCGCGCCGCGCGAAAGCGTCGCCTTCATGAACGCGCTCTGCTCCTGCTTGAAGCCGCGATTGTCGTACACGCGCGCGTCGAGGTCAGGCCGCACATGCAGCCAATGACCGCGGCTGTAGGTGCTCAGGTGCGCACCGGCCGCGAGCGCGAGGTCGCCGCGCGTCCAGGCGAGCGTCGAGAGGAGCCCGTACCAGGAGTGATCGAGATTGAAGTTCCAGAGGTCCGGCCCGACATGGACGTCGTAGTTGCCGCCGGCGCCGTTGCGATAGCCGGTGGTCGTCAGCGTCGCGCCGGGCGAGAGCACGCGCGTGTACTGCAGGCTCGCCATCTCCTGGTGGAAGTCATCGCGCTCGTCCGGCGACATCGGGTTCACGCGCGGATCCACCGCGAGCTGCGCCTCCGAGGGCGCATAGTACGCGAGCTGCATCTTCGAGCGCCCCGCGAAGCCCGTGAACTTGATCGCGTCACGCTCGCCGAACCATCCGGCGCTGACGAACCCCGAGCGCGCGTCGTTGCCCGAGTTGTGGCGGTAACCGTCCGTCTCCTGCCCGGAGAGGCGTGCGTACGCGGCAAAGCCGCTCCCATTGATGAGTCCCGTCGCGCCCTCGACGCTGGCGCGGCGCGTGCCCCACGACCCGCTCGTGAGCTGCACCTCGCCGAAGCGCGGCGTGGCGGCGATCGGGATCGACTCGAAGTTGAGTGACCCCGCGAACGCCGCCGTTCCGAACGCGCTCGACCCGACGCCGCGCTGCACCTGCACCGACTGCATGGAATTCATGAAGTCGGGCACGTTGGAGAAGTAGAGGACCTGGTCCTCGGGGTCGTTGAGCGGCACGCCGTCGACGGAGATTGCGAGCCGCGTCTGGTCGACGCCGCGGAGCCGGATGGAGCTGTAGCCGGAGAAGGCGCCGGCGTCGGACGCGGCGGTGATGCCGGTGGCGCCCAGCAGCGCGAGCGGCGCGTCCTGCCCGACGTATGTACGCTCGATGGCGGCGCGGGTGATCGTGGTCTGCGACGTCGGCGTGGCGCCGCCGCTGCGGGTGGCGCGAATGACGACGCGCTCGAGGGTGTCGAGCGGAGGTTTGCGGGTTGCTGTCGTGTCCTGCGCGCCGAGCGTGGTGGCGGACGCGGCGATCGTGACGGCGGCGGCGACGCCGAAGCGTCGGGTGATCGTGAACATCGATCTGAACATCGTGCGGATTCCTCGGGAAGAGGGCGTCCGAAGTGCTGGAGCCTCGCCGAGGTGCGCATGTCCGCTTGGGTCGTCGCCGCTGCAGCAGCGAGAACGAAAGAGGCCACGCACACCCCGGCGAGCGGGTGGCGTGGCCAACGCGTGAGCGGCGGCACGTCACTCGCCGCACTCCCTACGCCGGTGTTGACCGGGTCAGGTTCCAAGAGACTTTCTCAACCCCGCGCTTTCTGTCGCGGAGTACCCCTGGCGGCTAGTGAAGGAAGGAATAGCGGGTACGGGGCGG
>Ga0247822_10003165_pt1 | contig 10703 bp, 9 predicted proteins | sample 13C_Cellulose_Da_FD_192423 | JGI IMG/M metagenome (GOLD analysis project Ga0247822, IMG submission 192423) | Soil microbial communities from agricultural site in Penn Yan, New York, United States - 13C_Cellulose_Day30 | ecosystem: Environmental > Terrestrial > Soil > Agricultural land | place... | reverse complement strand
GTTCACGCCCAGTAGACGACAGGAGGTCCGACGCGGCGGGATCTCCGCCGCCGGGCTCGGTCACCCTCGGCTTGACGTGTTTGCCTGTCGGTCCGGTATCCTGCCCTCAAGAGGCGGCGCGGACCGTTTGTCGTCGGGCTGCCGACGCGAGGCCTGGCGCTAGGTCGCAGTTACGTCATCAACGGGAAGGTGGTCTCACAGCTATGTGGTCTGACAACGAATCGAGTCTCGATCTGCTCGGCTATCACCACCTCATGGACGCGGTGCTCGCGGTCCTCGATGAGGCAGATTTGCTGCCGGCGACGATCGGTGTCTTCGGCGACTGGGGGAGCGGGAAGTCGACGCTGATCGGCATGGTCCGCAAGCATCTCGAGGCCGACAAGGAGACCTTGGTTCTCCCGTTCAATGGCTGGCTGTTCGAGGGCTACGAGGACGCGAAGCTCGCGCTCATGGGGACGATCGTCGACGAGCTCGCCGACCGCAAGAAGCTCACGGCACGAGGCAGGGACCTCGTGCTCGGCCTCGTGCGCAGGATCAACTTCTGGAAGGTCGCGATGGTGGGCGGTCGCGCGCTGGCCGGCTACGCGGCCGCCGACCTGCACGGCGCCGTCGCCGGGCTGTCGCTCAGTGTCCCGGACCTCCTCGACAAGGCGAAGGACATCGACCCCGAGAAGCTCGGCGACTTCCTCCGCGAGCACGACCCGGGACAGAAGCTGCGCCGGGGCGTCCGCGAGTTCCGCGACGAGTTCATCGAGCTGCTCAAGGAGACGAAGGTCAAGCGGCTCGTGGTCGTCGTGGACGACCTCGATCGGTGCTCGCCCGACACGGTCATCGAGACGCTCGAGGCGATCAAACTGTTCCTGTTCGTGCCCCGCACGGCTTTCGTGATCGGCGCCGACGAGCGCCTCATCCGGTACGCCGTCCGCCGGAGGTTCCCGGAGCTGCCCGGCGAGCGCGCCGAGGTGGGGCGCGACTACCTCGAGAAGCTGATCCAGTTCCCCGTCCGCATCCCGGCGATGGGGCGCGGTGAGACCGATACGTACGTCAAGCTGCTGCTGGCGCAGCGCTGCGTGCTCGAAGAAGACGCGTACGATCGCCTGTGCGCGTGCGGCCTGGGCGTCGACGGCAGCGTCGACGCGGGCCTCGAGCGCGCGGCGGTCGAGAAGGCGCTGGGCGCGAAGCCGGACAAGGACCTCGACGAGGCGCTCGCCCTCGGGGAGCAGATCTCGCCGGTGCTCGCCGCCGGGCTCATGGGCAACCCGCGCCAGTGCAAGCGGTTCCTGAACACGCTGCTCATGCGGCTCAGGATGGCGACGTCGCGCAAGGTCCCGCTCAAGAGGCGCACCCTCGCGAAGCTGATGCTGCTCGAGTACATGAAGCCCGAGTCGTTCAAGGAGCTCGCGCGCCTGCAGGCATCCCAGGCGGGCCGTCCGTCCGAGCTGGCCGCCCTCGAACGTCCGGCGGGCGGCGGGGCCGAGGACGCGGAGGAGACCGCGGGGGCATCCGGCGCGAAGGCGCGCGGCACCGCCCAGCGGACCTCGGACAAGCCTCCGCGCGCCGCGGAGCCCGCGAGCGCGGGGCCTCTCTCCGGTTGGCCGGCCGACGACTGGCTCGGGGCGTGGCTGCGTTCCGAGCCCGCGCTCGCCGCAGAGGACCTCCGCCCCTACTTCTACTTCGCGCGGGAGAAGCTCGACCCGCTGGCCGGCGCGTCGCTGCGGATGAGCCCCGAGGCGCAGAACGCGCTCGCGAAGCTCCTCGGACCCACCGTCGCGGAGCGGACGCTGGTGCTCTCGCGCGCCGGAGCGATGTCCCCGTCGGACGCGGCCGCGGTGTTCGAGGCGTTGACCAACCGGGTTCGGGAGACCGAGACGCTCGGGATGTCTGACGGACCGCTCCCTCGGCTCGTTGACTGGGTCGAGGCGCGCGGCGAACTGTTCGGCGAGCTCACGACGTTCCTCCGGTCGCTGCCCGACGCCGGCGTACCGTTCGCCGTCGCGCCGCGTCTCGTGCAGCTCGCGTCGACCCCGGAGCGCAAGCAGCCGCTCGCGCAACTGCTCGGCCAGTGGCGCGAGCGCGGCAACCCTCAGCTCAAGCAGTCCGCTGGGAAGATGCTGGAGCAACTCAACAAGTAATATGGGCACCTCGAAGTCATATGGCGGTCCGAGCGACGTGAGCCGGCTGCTTCCGTCGTGGGCGCTGCCGGATGCAGGGGCTGGAGCGGGCGGCGGTGGCGCCGGCGCCGGAGCAGGCAGCGGCCCCGCGGGCGTACCTGGCGGTGGCCCGGCGGGCGCGCCGGGAGCCGCGCCGCAGGGAGGTCCTTCGCAGGCTCAGCCTAGCGGCGGAGATCCCTCGGGCACGGCGCCCGGGACCGCCCCGGCGGCACTACCGCTCCCCGGTTCCGCGGTGCCACCGTCGCCGCCGCCCACGGGGCGGCCATGGACGGCCGCCAAGCGCAGCCTCGGGGTCGCGCTGCGAGGGAGCGGCGGACACCGTGATTACCGGCGGGCCGCGCGGGACTACGTCCGCGCTCGCGGGGGCGCGCGTCGCGCGACCGCGACGTCGAGCTCCGGTCGTGCGGCGACGACCCGCTTGGCGGGCTTCCTGTCGAGCGTCTCGAGTGGTGGCGTGGCGACGGCGGTCAGGCAACTCGGGCTCGCCACGCTTGCGGGCCGGCCCGCCCACGACGTTCTGGCCGCGGTCACGAACACGATCGCGCCGCGTGGCGCGACCCTTGAGGACGCCGCCGCGCGCCAAGCCATCGCCGACACCCTCGCCGCTCTCTGGGACGCGCAAGGCGTCACCGACGGAGGGATCGACCGCCTGCAGTCGATGACGCCCGACGACGTGCGCGGCGCGATCATCGAGTCCGTCAGCGCATACATCTTCTACCGCTGGGTGCTTGAACTCGGGCGCGCGATCGAGCGCAGGGCCGTGTCGATGAATGAGGCCATCACCATGGAGCGCGAGATGCGGCAGTACATCCGCGACACGCTCAAGCTCGACATCGCCAAGACCGACGTCTTGCACGTCGACTGGGGCGGCACGGAGGGCCAGCGCATCGTCGAGAAGGTGTTCACGGAAGCCTACGACCTCATCGAGTCCAACGTATGATCTGGCACGTCATCACGCGGTTCGGCGAAGCCGACACCTTCGAGCCGGCGATCGGCGAGCAGGAACCCCGCATCCACGTCGGGCTCCGCCGGCCCGGCGACGTCTTCGCGCTTGGGCCCGACCCGCTCGCTTCGATCGCCAGGAACGCCGGTGCCGTCCCCGATGATCGAGCGATCGACCTGCTCTCGATTGCCGAGGCCGCCTTCGCGGCCGATCTGCGCATCGCACGGGACATCGAGGCGGATCGCTGGACGCGGTCCATCCGGCTCCACGTCCCCGTCGCGGATCCAGAGCGGTGGTCGGCGCTAAGGCCGGCCATCGCGGCGCTCTTGGGCTACCTGACCGGCGACGAATGGGACCTCGAGTTTCGGCAGCGCGGCCCGGTCACGCTCAAGGTGCCGCCTGTCGACCCGACGCCGCCGGCGACCAAGACGGTCTGCCTTTTCTCTGGCGGACTCGACTCGCTCATCGCCGGCATCGACCTCCTCTCGCAGGGCGCACCGGTCGCCCTGGTCGGTCACTATGGCGCAGGGCTCACCAACAACATCCAGCAGCGGGTGCTCGTCCCGCTCCGCGCGAGATACGGCGAGGCACTCCGCGAGTTCCGTTTCTTCGTCCAACCTCCGAAGGAGCACTCGGCGGGCGAGCCGACGATGCGCGCGCGATCGATCCTGTTCCTGGCGCTCGGCGTCGCCGTGGCCTCGGCCTTGAATGCCGACCGCCTGGTGGTCGGCGAGAACGGCCTCATCTCGCTCAACGTCCCGCTCACGCTGACGCGCCTCGGGAGCAACAGCACGCGAACCACGCATCCCCACGTCCTGGCGATGCTCCGGGATCTCCTCAAGGCGCTTGGCCTCGAGATCGCCGTCGAGCTCCCCTACCGCTTCAAGACCAAAGGCGAGATGCTCGCCGAAACGATGGATCCGGAACTCCTCGCGGTCACTGCACCGCTCACGATGTCGTGCTCGCACCCGGAGGTCGGCCGCTATCGCGGCACGACGCCAGGGAATCACTGCGGGTACTGCGTCCCGTGCATCATCCGCCGCGCCGCCTTCCTGCGCGCCGGCCTGCCGCAGGGCGCGTACGACACGGACATCCTGACCAAGCGGCTGAAGCGCGGCTCCGGCACCGCCGCCGACCTGCGCGCCTTCGAGATGGGCGTCGCGCGGTTCCGCGGCATGTCGCGAACAGCGCAAGTCGCGGCGGTGCTGTCGACGGGGCCGATACCGGACGAAGACGTGTCGAGCTACGCCGACACGTACGCGCGCGGCATGGCCGAGGTTTCCGCCCTCCTCGAAGCCGTTCCGCGCGTATGAGCGCCGACCCCGTCGAACTCGTCGACGCGCACTGTCACCTCGACTTGTTCCCCGACCCGGCCGCGCTCGCGCGCCACGTGAACGAGCGTCGAATCCACACGATCGCGGTGACGAACGCGCCGTCGGTCTTCGCGCACACAGAACACCTGGCGGCCGGCTCCGCATATCTCCATCCGGCGATCGGTCTACATCCCGAGCTCGTGGCGACCCACGGGCACGAGCTGCCGCGGATTCGGCCCGCGCTCGAGCGCACGCGCTACGTGGGTGAGGTGGGGCTCGACTACACGACGAACGATCTCGCGCTGCGAGCGCGCCAGCGCGACGTCTTCACGAAGATCCTGGGCCACTGCGCCGAGCTGGGCGGCAAGACGATCACCGTTCACTCGCGCCGCGCGGTCGCGGACACGATCGACACCATCGGGGAACGGTTCCCCGGGCGAGTCATCCTGCATTGGTTCACCGGGACCCGGAAGGAGTTGGAGCGGGCTCTGCGCTTCGGGCTCTACTTCTCTATCAACGCGGCAATGGTGCAGACGCAAAAGGGCCGCGAACTCATCGAGGCGATGCCTCGGGACCGCGTCCTCACGGAGAGCGACGGCCCCTTCGTACGTCTCGGTGCGAAGAGCGCGGACCCGACGAGTGCGATGGTCGTCATTCAGCATCTTGCACGCGCCTGGCGCTGCGATGGCGAGGCGGCACAGCGAATCGTGCTGGAGAATCTCGGAGCGGTATCATAGCAGGGTATATCGTGCCTTCGCAGGCGTCCGTCGGACACGGTGCGGCCGCCGAGCCTTCTCTCTGTCGAACGCTGGCTAGTCCCCCCGGATCAGTGATCCCTATCCGATCTCGCCGCGGGGTGGACCTCTGCGACGCGCCGAGCGAACCGTGCGATCGACTCGAGGATCTGGTCAGCCGTCTTGGTTTCACTTGAACGGTTTGGGCTCCTCGTTGTGCGCGTCGAGGTGCTCCTGAATCGCGGCACGGAGATCGCGGGTGTTCTTGTGGCTTCCGCGCCGGAGGGCGTGCTCGGCTAAGAGGCCGAAGAACCGCTCCACGAGACTGAGCCACGAGGCATTGGGTCGGCGTGAAGTGGAGGTGGAAGCGAGGGTGTCGCAGGAGCCAGCGCTTGATCTCGGGCGCCTTGTGCGTGCTGAGGTTGCCGAGGACGATGTCACATCGAGCGACGCGGGCACGTTCGATCGGGCGACCCACGGCGAGGGCGCTGCCACCTGAGGCGACTCAGGTCACGATGGTCCGAGGCCGGCCATGAAAGCGCCGAACGAGTCTGCGACCTTGATGTAGTCGTGTCGGTCATGCCATTGGACGCGCGGGTTCGCGTCGTCGGGCCGCGCGTCGAGCGTGTCGAGGTACCAGACCGAGCCGCGATGCTCGCCCCGGATGCAGAGCGCGACCATGCCGCCAGAGGCGCTGCCGATCGCGATCAGCTCCTTCGGCACCCAGTAAGGCGTCCCTTCCTCGAGCTGGCACCCTGGGTTCGGATCATGAAGCCCAAAGAGATCGTTGAGGGTGACCTGTCCTGCTCGCCCAGCTCGGAATGCGTCATGCGTCGACGCCGTTCGCCCACCGTTGGGGCCGAGGACGAACGCGCGATAGTCCTCCGGGAGCGCCGTCCCGAGCTGCGCCTCGAAGGCCCTCACGTCATCCTCGCTGACCGTCGGGCCGGTCTCCTCCATCGGCGGCAGGTCAGTTCCCATACTCGAGCTCCCCGCGCACGTGCTTCCACGCGGCGACGCCACCGGTGTGCTTGGCCGCGTTGTGCAGGTCGGTCGGGATCAGCATCATGTCGCCCGTCACCTCGTGATGGTGCCAGGTATAGCCGCGCGGTGGCTTCTTCCAACCAAACATCGCGTTCACCACCTTCTCGTCCGGCGTCCTGCCACCGGTCAGATCGATGCGGACCTTCTTCTGGCCGTTCGGGAGCGTCATGGCGAACGGCTCGAAGTCTGGGAACCCGTCGTCGTTGAACCGCAGCCCGGAGTTCTTCCAGCGCGCCGGCAGCTTCTCGGGCGGGAACGCCTGGCCCGCCAGGTGGTGGTTGATTGGTAGCCGACCCGCGATCGGCTGGATCGACGCGACCTCCTCCATGTGCTCGGCCACTGCGAGCCGTTCCTCGATCTCGGCCCGCTTTGCCGGGTTCTTCGTCTTCATCAGCGCCCGGCGCAGCTGCTTGGTTTCCTTCTGCGCGGCCTCGAGCGTGCTCTGGAACATGCGCCGCTGCATCTCCCAGTGGATGATGCGCATCGCCTTCGCCTGCTCCTCCTTCGTCAGCCTTCGCAGCTCTTCGAGGAGTCGGCGCTCCTGGCGCGAGAGCGACTTGGGCGCCTTCTCGCCGGTCTTGAGCGCCTTGGCGAGCACACGCATGCGCTCAGCGGCCTGGATCCGCACCTCGCGCGCCAGCGCCCTCCGCGTCGCGCCCGCGGCAAGCTTCTTTGCACCCTTTTCGGCAGCCTTCTCGAGGATCTTCGGGCCGAAACCGGCGATGTTCGCGTCCTCGACAGCGAGCCCGATCTCGACGGCAGCCGCGTAGTTCTCGGGGATGGAGAGGGTGAGCCCGAGGAAGGCCAAGAAGCCTGCGCCTCCACGGACGCCGCCCTCACTGCCGCCCTTCTCGCCGCCGACCGCACCCGTCGTCACCGAGTGGTCCTTCTCGCCGCCAGCGACGTCATCGCGTGCGACATCGACGCCGTCCAGCGTCCGACCGCTGCTGCGCTCGCCGCCGCCACGCACCGCCTTGTCGCCGCCCGAACCACGACCCTCTGCCGACGTGTCGTCGCCGGTGCGGCCGTAGGTCGCGCCGCCCTCGATGTCGTCGGCCTCGCCCTCACTCACCTCCTCGAAGGCGCCGAGCGACTCCTCGAACTCCTTGGCCAGCGCCTCCGCCTGTGGGTCGTCACCGAAGCTGATGTCCTCGATCCCTTCAAGGTCCTCGTTCGAGTCCTGGCCCGCCCGGGCCCGATCGCCTTGTCCCTGCCCTTCGCCGTGGCGCGATGCCTGACGCTCGCCGTCGCTGTTGTTGCCCGAGCCACCCTGTTGCGTGCCCGAGCGGCCCGTGTCCTCGGTGCCACCTTCGCCGCCAGCCCCCTCGCCGTCATCGACCGAGCTCCCAACGGCGCTGCCGTACTCGATCACGATCATGTAGGCGTCCGGGGGAGCCCACCGCTGGACGTTGCGACCGCCCTTGCCACTTGGGTCCTTCGCTCCGACAACGACGTCAACGCCGCGTTCGTCGTCCCAGACCCATCGCCCGCCTTCCTTGCGTGCGGTCAGCCTCGTGCCGTCCAGGCCGAGATCGCCGGCGGCGCCGTTCCACTCGACGGCCGGCCCGTTGCGCCGGAACGCGCGCACGCGCATCGGGATGCCCTTGGGCTGCTTTTTCGTCGCCAGCGCCCCACCGCCAGCGCCGCCGGGTGCTAGGTGGATCGAAAACACCTCGTCAACCTCGCGCGCCAGCTCGGCGTCGCGATCGGCGTGCGCCTCAATGTCGAAGCCGGAGCCCTGCGGAAGCTCGGACAGCGGTCGCGGCGTGATGCTATTCGTGCGCGCTCGCCGGCCCGGCGCACCCGATCCTGCTCCACCTTCGCTGGGGAGGTCCTCAAGCCGGTGTCTGTCGCGGGCGATGGTCACGAGGCGGGCTGCGCATAATACGAGCGGAGCCGGCCAGATCTCGCTCACTCTGGGCGGATGACCGCCGGGGCCGTCGCCATGCCGACCGACGCATGGGATGGCAGCGTGCGCCCTCCAAGTCGTTGAGATGCCAGGGTTGCACGCCAGGTGCTGCGCTTCTAACAGTTCCAGCGCCTGCGGACTCGCTCGATGGTGGCGCGCAGGTCTGGGTCCTCAACCTGCGTCACGTCGCGCGAGATCGCGTCGCGTGCTTCGGCGTCGAGGGTGGGCGGTTGGCGAACCGGGGGGCGGCGACGCGCTTGCTGTTCCGCGTCCAGGGCGCGGACGATTTCCTCCCTCTCCTCGTCGTACATCGGCCCGGATCCCCGACCGGAGAGTCGCAAGCGCATGTCCGTGACGAGAGCCGGGTCCCGGGGCTGCGGCCTACCCATGCCAAAGTTGATCTGTGACATGAGCCAGCCACGGAGCGGCTGCAGCTCGTGCATCCACACCGAGGTGCGAGCCAATAGTTCGAGCACGCCGCGCCTGAGCGTGCCCGGTCTCGCGTTCAACCCGATCACCTGACCGACCAGCTTGCGCCACTCGATGCGCATCCGCTCCTCGCGCACATGCTCAGTCAGGCCGTGGTGGTCGATTACCTCGGGGATCAACTCCGCTGTGGTCGCCGCGCGCCCCTTCCTCGCCAGGAATCGTCGACTCCGAACGGGTCGTTTCATCGCGCGGGCTCCTGGAGTCGAGTGGCTAACCACGATTCAGCTCGCGGCAGCAGGCGCACGAAAAAGGCAGCAGTCCGTACAGGTACCGGTAGGCGACGCGGTAGGCGGTGTCACCCCGCAATGACGGCGGCCCGGCCTCGCGACCCCAGCCGACCAGCGACTGAAGTCGCGGCTTCACGCGGCGGAAGAAGAAGTCCTCCACGCACCAACCTCCGTCGTCGGCGCTGTCGTTGTCCTCATCGTCGTCGCGCACCCACGCCGGTGGGGCCGCCGACCGACACATCGTCACGAGCGCGCCAAGGCGCGGTTCGAGTCTGAGCAGCTCGTCGAACCCCGTCGGTCCGTTGGTCGCGGCGGCGGTCTCTGGCGCCACGCTACGAGCGTGCGGCGCCGGTCTGACAATCCGGAGCGACTGGCGTCAATTGTCATGTGCTTTTCAGCGGTTAATGCCGGTCTGTGGTTGAGCGGGCGTTCTCAGACCCAGTGGTGAGGGTGTTTTTCCGCCGGGACGTGTTCGGATCTGGTGGCCTCGCTCGGCTGACGCCTGCGTGTTGGTGTCGGCGGACGGCGACCGCGGTCACGCGGGGCGTCCGCGGTGGGCGCCGGTTGGTCGAGCAACATCACGGCCTCGGTCTTGATCGCTGGGGTGAGGTGCGAGTAGCGGAGGGTGTCCCGGATGTTCACGTGGCCCATGAGGCGCTGAACGGTCACGAGGGCCACGCCCCGCATGACCAGGTGGGAGGCGAACGTGTGGCGCAGGATGTGCCAGGAGATGGGGAGCATGCCGGCCGAGCGGCACATGAGCTTGAGCGACTCGTCGGCGATGGTCATGCTCATGATGCTGCCATCGAGCGTGAACACCCCTTCCCAGCGGTCCTGTTGAACCGATCGCAGCGCTCGCATGGCGTCGTTGGACAGAGGGAGCTCGCGGTGCTTCTTCCCCTTGGGCTCCTTGCGCGTGCCCCTCTTGCCGATGGTCTCGCGAACCCACAGGACGCCGCGTTCGAGATGCACGTTGCGCCAGCGCAGCGCGCGCAGCTCGCCGATGCGCAGGCCGGTGCGGAGCGCGACGATGAGCATCGCGTGCATGACGCGCCAGCGCCACGGGCTCCAGGGCTTGGGACTGAGTGGCTGCGGCGCCGCCATGAGCCTGTCGGCATCCTCAAAGGAGAGGAACGGTCGTTCCTTCTCGGGGACGTGCTGCTTCGGCCACTTCTTCGGCAGGCGCGCGATCACGTCGTTGGCGACGGCGAAGTTGAGGAACGCGTGGAGCCTGCCGAGGTGGTGCGCGACGCTGGCCGGATCGAGCTTGTCGCGCACCTGCTCCGCCGTGACCGGGTCGATCAGCGGCTTGAGTAGCCGCTGGCGCCACTCGTTGACGTGCGTGAAGGTGATCTCGTCGAGACGGAGCTTGCCAAGCCACGGGAGGATGTGGTTCTTGAACGCGCTCTTCTTCGAGTCGACCGTACCGTCTGCGTTGCTGGCCTCGGCCTCGGCGAGCCAGACCGGCCAGTATTCGGCGACGGTGGGTACCCGCGTGGGCGCCGGCGGGGATGGCGGCGGCTCGGTGGTCCCAGTCGAGCGCAGGCGCGTGACCGCGATGCGCTCGGCCTCCTGTGCGCCGGCCTTGGTGTCGGGCTGGTCGTAGTCCTTGGGCACCCCGCGGATGCGGGTGCTCGTGCCGTCGGCCAGCTGGACCTGCTTCCGGAAGTACCAGTGGCCGGTCCTCGAGTCTTTGTATACAGGCACGTGTGTCCTCGACGCGCACGACCTATGAAGGCGCGCTGCGCGGCCGACGCGGTTGCGTCGGGGCAAGCGGGGTGGCGGGGTGATCCCACCGTCCCGGGTTGGAGAGAGGCTCCCTCTAAAGCAGGAGGCCCGCCGCGATGCGGAGATCACCGACGCTCGTCACTCG
>Ga0247822_10003163_pt1 | contig 10705 bp, 4 predicted proteins | sample 13C_Cellulose_Da_FD_192423 | JGI IMG/M metagenome (GOLD analysis project Ga0247822, IMG submission 192423) | Soil microbial communities from agricultural site in Penn Yan, New York, United States - 13C_Cellulose_Day30 | ecosystem: Environmental > Terrestrial > Soil > Agricultural land | place... | reverse complement strand
GATCAACGAATTCAAGGCGGGCTGTACCCGTAAGCGATTTATCCACCAGACTGGAGACTTTAACCGAAAAGACCATCTTGTCGCCCTCACGGAAGAAACGTGGCTGGTTGGGCACGACCATAAGCTCCTTTTGTGTTACGAGATGATTTGTAACCAGACTATGTTGTAATGACTTCGTATGTGCAAAGCCCAGCATCTTCCATCGCGTAAGTGCCTCCGGAACGGTAAAGTTGATAATGACCTCACCTTTGTCGTTGGTCAGAAGATGCGGGAAGAAAAACGCCGTCTCACTGAAGTTGGTGCGTGTTTTCGGAGGAGCCGTGATGTCCGTTGCCTTGCTGTCAGCATTAGTATCAGATGCATTTTTATCTGCTGAAATTGAATCAGCTACAACATCGCCAACAGATGCCTGCGCATTCACTGCCTTTTCTTCCAACATTTCAGCCTCAGCGGGTGCTGCCGGTGCTGCCATTCTAGAGAGGCGAGATTCCTTTTTTAACATTCTGCCGCCGTACCGATACGAATACAAGCTGTACTCAAACCAATTAAAATGGTCGAAGTCGGCGGTCTCTACATATCTTGAATCATACTGATTCCAGTTCGTGTTGTAGACAGACAGCTCGTGCGTATCAAACCCGTTGGCACTGCTCCAACTTAATCTCGGTGCGTTCGTACCGAACAGGTCTGCCGACCAGTCATGTGGCCTGAAACTATCCAATGATTCATCGTAGAGCGAGGCAACCATTTCAGCGGCAACCTTGTCTGCATTCTTTCCTTTGATCAGAAGCCTCCACTGCTCACTTTGTCCGGGTTGCAATCTGTCGCGAAAAGTCTCGAACACAACGTCAAGCATCTTATCGGTACGGGGAACGACAATTGAACGAACTTCCCTGTACAACCGACTATTGCGCACGGTAGTGAGATGTAACGCGATGTTACCTCTGTATTCTTCTTTCAAAGGAATTTCAATGAAGCGTTGACCAGTCGCGAGGGAAAGCCATTCGCTGGAAAGGATCTTTCCGTCAAGCTCCACTTCGTAAAGTACCCGAATGTTTTTATCGGATGTGCCGACGGAGAAGCTTGCTTTCCCGCCAGGTTCGCCAGTGAGTTTTACCGGCTTAAAGTAAAAGAGCGAATTGTTCGGGAGCGTTGCAGACCTGGGTGAGAAAACAGTAAAGTATTCCTCATATCTGACTTCCTTTCCCTCGCGGTCGGTGGTTGTCCCTTCGAGCACGTATTCGCCGGGTAACCAACGATCGATGTCGGCAATCGCCACCGTTTTACTTTGACGAGTGTCAAACGGTGCAGACATTACCTGTCTGTCCTTTTCCCATTTGTGTTTGTTAAGTTCATCATCGTAGAGATCGTTTGGAAATAACCTGTAATACTCATCGCGGCTGTAGATCGACCGATCGGGCTGTAGCCATAGACGCGAGCGAAACGGGCGCGCAGGTTGACGTAGTGCGAAAACTTTTATCGTTCCACTTGCCGGTTCAAACTGTCCATTGAAGTTTGTTGTATTTATCGAAAGGACTTTCTCCTTTGCTGCGCCTTCATCGAGATTGATGTCTCCAACCGGAACATCGAGCAACAATGACTTATATCCTACTGATACGATGGTGGACTGACTGTGAGTTTCCCCGTTGATGTCGGTAACATCTGCGTAAAGTGTATAGTCGAATGTAGGTTCCGTTGCCGGATCAATAGAAAGATCGGGAATTGCTGCAAAGCTAACTTCGAACTTGCCTGTGACGTCGGTCGTTGTCTCTCCATGCGTGATTTCAAGCGTTGGAGAGGTGGGAGCAATGCGCCAATAACTCCACCAGATCGGATATCGTGCGTTACGCACTATCCGGTAAACTACCTTGGCATTATCTATCGCATTGCCGGCATATGCGGTGGCAACGCCGGTTGCTTTAATCGTGTCGTTTAAACGATAGCTTCCCCTCAAAGTGTCCCAGACCACTTCAAACTTTGGACGTTTGTATTCTTCAACAGAGAAGTACGCCGTACCCGTCTGGCCGCTGTCTTGTATATACATTTCACCGGTAAGACCTGAGGCAGGGGCAGTGAACGCGCCGCTATAGGTGCCGAACTCATTAGACGTTACTTCTATCTCCTGACGCACCTGATTATTTACATCGTATAGAGAGAGCGTTGTTTTATGGTTTGTGAAGATCTCTGATGTTTTTCCATCGGTATTCACTACAAGCCCTTTGAAGTAAATTGTTTGTCCGGGGCGATAGATCGATCTGTCGAGAAAAAAATGTGTTCGCAGTGCATGGTTTGGCTTTTCAGCGCCATATTGATAGACGTTGCCATTATAATAACCGCGTGTATCGATAGGTGCCGTGCTGATCTTGTCGTCTTTGAACGTAAATTCCATGTGAAAACTACGTTCGCTGTTCTTTTGGAATGGGATCCTGACATAACCTTGCCCATCCGTGGTATAAGTGCCGATCTTGCTAAGATTCCACGTGCTTGCCTTGTAATCGTAAATTGTTCTGTAGACGTCTGTCCGAACGCCAGCCAATGGCTCTCCCGTAGTTCTCGAGACTACATAACAATCGGTGCTGCCGTTGGTTGCGGAACGATGAACATAAGCTATGTTGGTAGCGGTCGTGAACGCATAAGCCACGGCGTTTTTCCCGGTTGAGAAGTCCTCTCGATTGCTTAATAGGATGATGTATTCACCAACAGGCAACTCGTCTAATTTGATTTCGACACTGTGCTGCTGATAATCTTTGTCATCAGGCAAGGAAAACTGACCACTCTTTACTGCCTTCTTTCCTGTGAAGTATTCAATAAACTTTTGCTCCTGATCGACTTTATAATTCCGCTCCCATTTCTTTCGTTCAGCCTGTACCTCGGCCCGTGTTACGCGAACCGCGCGATAATAAAGCGACGTAATATTTTTGTACTTCACCAGCGCGCGAAACCGCTGACCCGGCACATTAACTTCTTCTATGGTAGCCTCCAGTGATTTTGCTTTGATATTGTTCCGAAGGTTCTCGCACTGAATGGCACCTTCGGAATCTTTGAATCTTGCTATGGCAGAATCGCATATTTCCAGTGCTCTCTTGTGATCCCATTTGTGTGCGTCGCCCTGAAGTGGTACATATAACGATGCCGTCGCTTCAAATATTGAGGCTTTCAGGAATAAGGCGCGGGTCGAAACGGAATGTGTCATGGTTCGCTTCTCGAAGTCGATCAAAGCAGCCAGGTAAAGATCCTGCTTGCGTGGAGACTTGTGATTCACGTTGAGGTAGGCCAGCCTTCTGAGATCTACATCGGCCAGAGGTTCTATGTCTTTATCGTTAAGATGGAACTGTATCAGATTCTGCAGAATTGTCAATGAAAAACTTTCCATCGACAATGAGTCGCCCGTGGGAATTGCGAGCGTGCTAAACTTGTCTGCTGCCTGGAAGTATGACTCGTCGGTGAGCATAAATGCTGTTGACGGCCGATTGATCGAAGCCTCGCCCTGCTGGGCAAAGTCGAGTGCACGATTCGCAAGAAAATCGTAGAGAGTTGGACGGAACCGCCGGCCAATAGCATTGCCCTTTAGAAGCGCCTCGTCGTAGATGCTGATATTGGTTGCCTTGCTTTTGCTTTCGTCCAGTAATGATTGCCGGTAATGTGAAAACGTCTCTCCAACAATTTTGTCCAGCGACCACGTTGTGACATCATCATCGTTGTCGCTCGAGATTCGTGTACGATCCCGAAAGCGGTAGCGATTGGATTGATAATACTGCCAATACATTTCGCCAAGCATCGAGTGCAGCAGTGGTTTAACAGGGAAGGATGCCGTCCTGAGTTCTGCCTGTACTCTGGCCAGATTTAGCGCTATAGCATTTTCTTCTTTATAGTCAGTGTATTTCAGTTGATGCACAACGGCCTTTACAAGTTGCGCGGCGTTGTTGTCCTGCTTTGCACGCTCATAAATGATGTTAACAGCTTTGAGTGCCGACTCTGGCAACTCTTTGTCATCGAATTCCTGGACTTCCTTCCAGGCCTTGTTGTAGTCGAACGGTGTCATGGATCCTGTTTTGGATTGTGCACATGCTAAGGGTACATAGATCATGGCATGGATGATCAGTATCCACAGTGCTTTGTGAAACAAATGTTTTTTAGTCATGACGCGATGCTCTGATTGATTCTTTCTTCACGAACATGAAGATGCAAAAACAAAACTGATTCCATAAACGATGTTGATTATCGTGCAGATAATGCAGGACAATGTAAATGGTAACGGTTTTTCTGCCGATTCTTCGTGAATCGTAATGACTCATCAAACGAGCGTGCGCATCGGAGATTGCCGCAACGGGTCAATAAATAAAGGCTAACCGGTCATCATTATCACCAGCTGACAGCTTAAACGATAGCAGCAAACATGCTGCAATTGGTGATTATTAGGTGGAGCCCCTTGATAACAAACAACGACCGCTTTCGGGGCTAACCAGGCTTCAATACAAGCAAGCGACAGCAGGTAACCAAGCCTATCGTTATAGCTTGCTGAATGGGAATAGGACGCATCACGCCAAACATTCCCGGCCCTGGGAATGTTTTAACGGACAACGTTAAGTCAAAGTTATTAACTGGGATTATTTCTTACGCTTGATCACCTTCTCGACAGCGGCAACTATGTTCTCCGGGCCAAGGCCATACTTTTTCAGCAATTGGGTAGGTGTTCCGCTTTCTCCGAATGAATCCTGTACGGCAACCATCTCCATGGGAGTGGGGTTGAAGCGTGCGAGCACCTGGGCTACCGCATCTCCAAGACCACCGTTCATCTGGTGTTCTTCACAGGTAACGACACATCGGGTTTTCTCTACCGACTTCAGGATAGCCTCTACATCGAGCGGCTTGATCGTGTGAATGTTGATCAACTCAACGCTAATGCCTTTTTCGGCCAGAATTGCTTCAGCTTCGACGGCGCTCCACACCAGGTGGCCGCAAGCAAATATAGTAACGTCCTTACCATCAGTCATTTTATCGGCTTTTCCGATGGTGAACTGACGTCCGGTTGTAAAGATAGGCCACGACGGGCGACCGAATCTGAGATAGGTGGGGCCAACGTGGTCGCCCAGGGCGATCGTTGCAAGCCTTGTTTGCTCATAGTCACATGGAACGATGACGGTCATTCCAGGGAGATTTTTCATCATCCCAATATCCTCCAGGATCTGATGAGTTGCGCCATCTTCTCCGAGGGTCAGACCAGCGTGCGAGGCACAGATCTTGACGTTCTTATCTGAGTAAGCTATCGACTGGCGGATCTGATCGTAAACGCGGCCCGTTGAAAAATTAGCAAACGTACCTGTAAAGGGAACTTTGCCACTAATTGACATTCCCGCTGCGAGGCCCATCATATTTGCCTCTGCAATACCAATCTGATAGAAGCGGTCAGGAAACTCCTTTTTGAAAGCATCCATCTTCAATGAACCCGTCAGGTCGGCACAGAGTGCAACCACGTTAGCGTTCTTCTTTCCCAGTTCATGAAGGCCGGCGCCGAATCCGGAACGTGTGTCTTTCTTTTCGGTGAATGTGAATTTGGTCATGAGCAATGTGCCTTTTTTTGAGTGCCGCTAAAGTCGTAAAAGTTTTACACTCTTCCGAGTGTTAAAAAGTTGTTAAACAGGTTCAGGAATGAAACAGCTTTGGACCGCCATCGTATACGTTGGGAAAATACCCATTAGCGATGGCCAAGGACAGAGCCGATAAGAAGCTGATTTTCTGGATTGTGGTGTCACTGGCAATCGCGGTGTTGCCCTGGATCGTGTTGGCTGCCGGCCTGACGGACTAACGGCGTCAGAGACGTACCTTGTTCCGCATGCACAGCTTAGCTCGTGCACCGATGTCGTTAGCCTGTGCCCGTTGTCAGTTGAAGACGTTGATGATTAATGTTTGCCCGGGATTGAGCTTAAACTTCTTGAAGGCCGTGTATTTGCTGCCCGTTGTTTGGCGCACCCGAAATACAACTTTATACTCACCGGGAAGCAGCGTTAACGCGAACTGCGACTTGAGGTCATTGAGGTTACATACCCATTCCTGCGAGCCATCAGGTTTCATTTCATAGAGGCTGCCGTATCCGGGTGATATGGTATTAAAATTGACAACACCAGGCGTAGGAAGAAGGATCGTCCTGGTCTTGTTGGGCTGGATGTCGGCCTCAAACGTTCTCCGCGGCAATGTCATCACCTCAACATCATAAGCTCCTGTAAGATACCGGAAGGGGAGATTGCTTCCCTGGACATTGATGGTGCCCGTCTTGCCGCGCTCGCGCACGATTGATTGCAGACTGTTATCTCTTCTGCCTTCCTGCTGAACGACAAGATTTCCCTGCGCGGCCGGTATCACCAGGTCATTGTGCTTTCCGATATTGATCTTAACATCTCTCTTAATGATTTGAGGAACCGTGTTAACGACAATGTCATATTCTACAACAGGATCGATTTGTACGGTATCGGGTCTGCCCTGACGATCGAGGTAATGAACGAAGTCAAACATCGGCAAGCCGGTTTGACGGTTGATGAATGTAACGTTTACATTCGATTCTGTGGGCCGTCCCGAAGCGTCCAATAAACTGACGCTCACAGTCGTCTTGGCGAAACTGGATTCAATAGCTTCGTTCAGTATCTCATAAAATTTGCCCGGCGTATCAGCGTTTACATACTTGCCGGCGCATTCTAAAGTCTTTTCGGATTGCAGGCCCAGGCCGATAATGTATGGCCTTAAGAACACCCCTTTCTTTTGCATCGCCTGCGACATTGCACATAAGTCGCCGCCACAGGATTCAATACCATCAGTTACAAGGATCACGATGTTCCTGTATCCCGGACCGGCGGGAAAATCGTTTGCGGACTGCTCAAGAGAATAGGTAATCGGCGTAACTCCCTTTGGCTTGATCTCCTGGAGTTTATTAATAATCAGGGCATGATTTCTTGCTTTGAAGGGGACTTCAAGCCACGTGTCCTTGCAGTTCTTCTGTTCCTGCGGAGACTTATGACCGTATACCCGGAGGGCCAGCTCAAGACTCGAGTTTTGTTTCAGCGAATCAACCAGCTTTGACATGATTGACTTGGCAACCGTCCACCGTGTTTGATTTGGTCTTTGCCACTCTTCCATCATGCTGCCCGATGCGTCGATCAGGAAAAGGATGCGCGTCTTTTCAGGCAGCTTTTGCTGTACTTTGTTCTGTGCCAGCACGCCCGATACCGCTGCGCATAGCAACAGCGTGGTAGTCAGGATAAAAGTTAAGCGTGCAGTCATTTTGATACAAACGGATCGGCAACGGGTGAATTGCACCGGTCGTATATTAATGGAAAAACAAAGCTAATTGTAACTGGTAGCGTCGAAGCACCAGATTGCGGCCGGCTAATAATCGCCCAGTGTTTCGGGCAATTGAGCAAGAGCTTTAGCCAATTCCTCGTCATTTGGGGCAACGCCGTGCCACTTGTGCGATCCTACCATGTAATCGACACCATGTCCCATCTCGGTTCGCATCAGATTCATTACCGGCTTCCCCTTACGTGCCTGGGTCTTGGCGTATTCGAGAGTCTTGATGATCTCCTCCATGTTGTTGCCATTGCTGTCAATGACTTCCCAGCCAAAAGCTTCCCACTTGGCTTTCAGATCCAGCAGGCTCAGAATTTTGTCAACAGGACCATCGATTTGCTGGCCGTTGTAGTCGATCGTTGCGATCAGGTTGTCGACTTTGTTATGAGCAGCATACATGGCTGCTTCCCAGATCTGTCCTTCCTGCTGTTCACCATCACCCATGAGGACGAATACGAACCGATCATCCTTATCAAGCTTCTTGGCCTGAGCAGCACCAAGCGCAACAGATAGTCCCTGCCCCAGAGAACCGGAAGCTATTCTGATACCCGGCAAGTGTTCATGCGTAGCCGGGTGGCCTTGCAACCTGGACTCGAGCTTGCGAAAAGTGCTTAACTCCTTTACGTCGAAGTATCCTGAACGTGCAAGCACAGAATACCAAACCGGGGAGATGTGTCCGTTTGAAAGAAAGAAAAGGTCTTCACCAGCACCAGACATGGTGAACTTCGGATCGTGCTTGAGAATATCAAAATAAAGAGCCACAAAAAACTCGGTACAGCCCAACGAACCGCCTGGATGACCTGACTGGCAGGCGTGGACCATTCGTACGATGTCTCTTCTTACTTGTGACGCAATATTCTTAAGCTTGCTTATGTCTGGGGACTGACTCATGTAGGTAATATTTCGCGTGAATATAAAACGGACGCCGCCCGGGTGCAAATATTACTTCGAATCCTTAAGGATCTGTTTGGTATGCGCTTTCGTATCGACCTTGGAAATCACTTCGGAGATCTTTCCCTTTTCATCGATTACAAACGTTGTACGCAAGGTCCCCATGAACTTCCTTCCATACATTGATTTCTCGCCCCAGGTGCCATACAGTTCGTGCACAGCTTTATCAGGATCGGCCAGCAGGGGGAAAGGCAGCTTTTCCTTGTCAGCGAATTTACGATGCGACTTTACGTCATCAGAGCTGATGCCCAGCACGGCGTAGCCTTGCTTCTGGAGAAGCTTGTAGTTATCACGAAGGTCGCACGCCTGAGCGGTACAGCCGGGAGTCATGTCCTTTGGATAGAAATATAAAACTACTTTCTGGCCTTTGTAAGACGATAACTTTACCGCGTTGCCATCCTGATCATTTACCTTGAAATCAGGAGCTATGTCGCCGACCTTGAGCTTCATTCGCGTTACAGGATTTTCTTTGTGTATGTCGACTTGTTGCCGGCGTTGTCTGTTATGACCAGCTCAAAAGTCCCCCTGAGACTATCTTCAGCTTTGAGCGTTCGCGACCAGATGGTGTTCGACTTGCTGTCATAGGCCATCAACAGCCACTTTCCGTTAACGTAGGCTTCAATCTTATCGACACCCGAGAGATCATCCTTAATCTTAAAGCGTGCGTTCTGACTGTTCACAACAAGAGGAGTGATCTTAGGTCCGATTGAATCGCGGAGGATAGTGAATTCACCAAATTCGCGTGTATTGAAATTAAGACGGCCATTCATCCATTGGCCTTTACCTAAATAAGTGTATGACTTGCCGGCAACGCGGTACACACCAACGTCGGGTCTGGATGGATAATCCAACGTCGGCTTGAGCGATACTTCTATGCTCTTGTGCAGTGGAATCGTTCTATTGCCAATGGTAAAAATCTCCTGCTTGCCCTTCAGTGTATAATCTGTATTCAAATACAGCGTGTCGTAGATGGCGGTATTCGGAAACGTCACATCCATGAGATCACCATAGTATTTGTAATCGGTGCCACTGGGTATGCTGGCGTTAACGTGAGGGGTAACAGTTTTTCCGCATACGCTGATGGAATCAGGAACAAGGCGGCGAAGATCAATGAGATATACTGCGCGTTTGTCATTGAAATAATCCGCCTCGACCAGCACGGATGCCCCATTAGCATAGATCACTGCCTTATTCGCCGTGCTGTCGCAAGGCTTGCTGATCACCATCATCGTGTTCTCCGATATGTCATATCCAATATCGAACACGTAGTTCTCAAGTGACTTGACTTCTTTAACGGGAGGGGTAGACTTCAGAGTGAATGTCAGCTTGCTTTGATTTCCATTACTGTCGCCCATGGCGATCTCCACTTTGGAATCTTTGCTGGGTTTGACCCTGATCTTACCTGAGCCGAGCGCAGGATCATAGAATTTCAGGTCGTTGCCATCATCGATGTACAGCTTGTAAAAGCGGGTTCCATAGTTGCGCATGGTCTTGAAGTCCATGAGTGAATAAATGGCGCGCGTTTCTGCAACATTTACTCTCTCAATAGCCTGGTTGAAGATCACCTGGCTGTCGACTTTCATCTTGATATAGTTAACACCGCCATAGAATTGACTTTGGGGTGATAGTTTATCCTTGGCAACCAGTTCAACGCCGATGTTACCGGAAGCCATGATCGGTACCGGTATGACGTAGTTATTACCGACCTTTTGTGCATAGAATTCGAACCTGCCGAAGCGATCGTTGATTCGCGAGTTTGCATCGAGGGTTTTCAATGCGATTTTCTCGGCGGCGGGTGGCAGCTTGTCCACTACCTCGGGGAAGCCGGCAATCTTAAGCGGGTCGAGTGCAAAGTTCTCGGAGTCGCGGATGTCGAAATGTAAATGGGGACCGCTTGACGATCCTGTATTTCCTGAAAGTGCGATAAGCTCGCCCTGCTTCACCGGAAACTGATCTGGAGAGAAGTTCAGTTCCAGCTCCGTTGATTTCTGATTGTAGTGTTCCTGCAGGATGTATTCACCAAGCTTGCCGGCAAATTTGTCAAGGTGGGCGTAGAGCGTGGTGTTGCCGTCGGGATGCGTTATGTAAATCACGTTGCCATAACTTCCGGGAGTGACACCGATCCGGGAGATGTAACCGCTTTTAGATGCCACGACCGGCAAGCCGATCATGTTGTTCGTGCGGATATCGATACCGCTGTGAAAGTGCGTGCTACGCAATTCCCCCATCGTTCCGGCGAGAGAGCCGGGCTGCCCGGGATATACGGGATACAGATACTTTTCTTCGGCCGGAAACTTTTCTACTGGCTTGGCAAACTGCGCCTGAGCCACAAATGGTAGCGCCGAAAGAAGCCAGATACAAACTCTACCGGACTTCGAACTCGAGAAGTTTTTCTTGTTCAACATAAGCGGAAAGCACA
>Ga0247822_10003162_pt1 | contig 10706 bp, 14 predicted proteins | sample 13C_Cellulose_Da_FD_192423 | JGI IMG/M metagenome (GOLD analysis project Ga0247822, IMG submission 192423) | Soil microbial communities from agricultural site in Penn Yan, New York, United States - 13C_Cellulose_Day30 | ecosystem: Environmental > Terrestrial > Soil > Agricultural land | place... | reverse complement strand
CGACGAGCTGACAGGCCTGCTTGCCGATGCGGGGATGGAGGTCGCCGATCTGCGCGGTCTCAGTTTCTCGCCCGGCGCAGGCTTCCACCTCTCGGACGACACCAGCCTCAACTATCTGCTGACCGCGCGCCGTTCGGCATAGCGGTCGGGGATCCGCGGCGAGCGGTGGATCCGCTCGAGCAGGATCTTTGCCCGTTCCTGCTCGGTCAGGGGCGGAGTCTGTTCGCGTTCCCCGGTCATTGCCGGTCGCCCGGCAGGCCGAACAGCGTCCCCGCGATGGTCCAGAGCCCGGTGTAGAACAGGGTCAGGAAGATCACGTCGCGCGGCCAGTTCGGATCCTCATGGCCCATGTTCCCGGCCACCGCGATCAACCCGATTGCCGCTTGGGCGGCGGCGGCGGCGAACAGCACGAGCCGCATGCCGCGGGGGCGGAACCGCGCGAACAGGCCGCCGCCGGCAATGATCGCGATCACCGCGGCGAACATCGCATTGGCGCCGTTCTGCTCGGTGCCGATCACGCCCACCGCCATGTTCATCCAGATCAGCAGGAACAGGCCGAGCGCGGTCAGTCCCGACGCCGCGCGATAGGTGAAACCCGGTGCGCGGCTCGAAAGGAGCTCATAGGCGCCGAGGATCGCGGCGGAGAGCGTCCCCATCACCACGAAGTCGCTCGCCGTCCAGTCGAACCCGCTGCCGGGAAAGCGCATCGCGATCGCCGGGACGCACAGCAGCGCGCCTGCCGTGCCCCAGCGCGCCATGCGCCACCAATGGATGTCCGGTCCTCGTGCCGTTGCCGCCATTGCCTTGCTCCGCGCCGTTGCCTGGAGCCCGGCGGATCGCATCGCGGCGGATGAACGTCATGAGCAAAGCCTGAGGCTTTGCTGAAATGCGCCTAGAACAGCCGTCCACCGTCGGGCACCGCGACGCTCGGGTGGAACAGCACCACCTTCCCCTCGGCATCGGGGAAGCCGAGCGTCAGCACCTCCGACATCATCGGCCCGATCTGGCGCGGCGGGAAGTTGACCACCGCGGCGACCTGCCGCCCGGGCAGATCCGCCAGTGCATAATGTTCGGTGATCTGCGCCGAGGACCGCTTGATTCCGATCGCGGGGCCGAAGTCGATCGTCAGCTTGTAGGCGGGCTTGCGCGCCTCCGGAAACGGCTCGGCGGCGACGATCGTGCCGACGCGGATATCGACGGCAAGGAACTGGTCAAAACTGATTTCCGCTGCGGCGGGTGCCGCGGCGTCATGGGACATATGCATGGCTTAGAGACTGGCTCCGTCGAACTTGTGGATGGTGAGCGCGTCGAGGTCGATGCCGTCGGTGCAGCGCAGGTTGATCGCGACCATTTCCTTGCCGTCCGGCCCGGTCCCGCCACCAAAGGGCGAGCAGCCGCACGTTGCGCAGAAATTGTGGCGGATATGGTGCTTGTTGAACTGATAGGTCGTCATCGCCGCCGGATCGGTGTGCAGCGTGAACTGGTCGGCCGCTGCGAAATGGAGCAGCGATCCCTTGCGGCGGCAGATCGAACAGTTGCACGAGACGGCGCTGGAAGGCGCATCGCCCTCGAGCGTATAGCTGACGCTGCCGCAATGGCAGCTTCCGGTGACCGGCATTTCGGCTCTCCTCCGATTGACAGGCGCGCGCTGGTTCGCACAGTCGCGGGCGAAAGGAAATGCATGGCCGTCAAGCTGCACCCGGATTGGCTCGAACCGCTCCAGCGCGAATTCGACAGCCCCTACATGGCATCGCTGCGCCAGTTCCTGCTGGACGAGAAGGCGGCGGGCAAGCGCATCTTCCCCAAAGGCGCCGACTGGTTCCGCGCGCTCGACCTGACCCCGCCGCAGGACGTGCGCGTGGTGATCCTCGGCCAGGACCCCTATCATGGCGAGGGGCAGGCGCACGGCCTGTGCTTCTCGGTCCAGCCGGGCGTCCGCGTGCCGCCGAGCCTGGTCAACATCTACAAGGAACTGCGCAGCGACCTTGGCATCGAGCCGCCGCGCCACGGCTTTCTCGAAGCCTGGGCGAAGCAGGGCGTGCTGCTGCTCAACAACTGCCTGACGGTCGAGATGGGCCGCGCTGCCTCACATCAGGGACGCGGGTGGGAGAAATTCACCGACGCGGTGGTCGCGCATGTCAACGCGAGCGAGAAGCCGGTGGTGTTCATGCTGTGGGGCAGCCATGCCCAGAAGAAAGCGCCGTCGGTCGATCCGCGGCATCTGGTGCTGAAGTCGGTGCATCCCTCGCCGCTGTCGGCGCATGGCGGCTTCTTCGGCTGCCGTCATTTCTCCAGGGCGAACGCGTTCCTGGAGGCGAAGGGGCGGGGAACCATCGATTGGGCGCTGCCCCCCGTGTAGGGAGACAGCGCCCGCCGGGGGCAACCTAAAAGCTTACACGGGCCGCCACGCGGATGTCGCGGCCGGCGAGCGGCACGAAATCCTTGGTGAACGATGCATGCCGCCGCGCCTCGACGTCGAAGAGGTTGTTGGCGGACAGGATCAGCGCGGTCTCGCGCTTCTCGCCGAACGGGTGCCAGGTGAGCGAGGCGTTGACCAGGGTGAAGGCCGGCGTCTCGGTCTCGAAGCTGGCGACGCGCGACTGGCGGGTCGAATGCTCGACCGCGACCCGTCCGCCAAAGCCGTTGTAGCTGGCGTCGAGCCCGCCCAGCACGCGCAGCGGCGGGATGCGCGGAACCGGGCTGCCATTGCCGAGCTCGGCATTCACATAGTCGGCGACGAGATTGCCGGAGAGCGAGAAGTCGCCCGAGCGAAGCAGGGTCGCCGAAATCTCGCCCTCGACCCCGTAATAGCGCGCATCGGTCTGCAAATACTGGAAGATCGGCAGGTCGAACTCGTCGCTCTCGAACCGGGTGCCGGTGTCGTTCTCGTAGATATAGTTGTCGAACCAGTTGGCATAGGCGCTGACCTGGAACCGCACCGGCCCGGCACGGCCGCGGGCATAGAGTTCGAGGCCCCAGCTCTTCTCGAGCGCGAAATTGGGGTTGCCGACCTCATAGGCCTGGGTGGCGATGTGCGGGCCATTGGAGAACAGCTCCTCGCCCGACGGCGCGCGCACGGCGCGCGAGCCGTTGATGCCGACCTTGAGCTCGGGTGCGGCCTCATAGGACAGGCCGACCGCGCCGGAGAAGGCGTCGAAGCCACGCGCGACCCGCACCAGCGGGGCGTCCTCGTCCAGCCCGATCTTGACCGCGTTCGAGCGGACATCGGTATGTTCGTAGCGCCCGGCGAACTCGAGGCCGAGCTTGCCGAGATTGACCTCCTGCAGCGCGAAGACGCCATATTGCGCGGTGGTGTTGGGCGCGACGAAGGCCTCTTCGCCCACTGCGGAGAAATTCCGGGTCAGCCCCTGGAAACCGATCACGCCGCGCCAGCCGCCGCGATTCGCCTGGACCAGCTCGAGCCGTCCTTCGATCGCCTCGGAGTTGAACACCGTGCCGACTTCGGCGCCCTCGAACTCGGTATGCTCATAGTCGGCGAAACCGGCGCGCACGCGGATCTTGTCGAGGAAGCCGCCCCCGACATTGACCTCGCCACGCATGTCGGCGCGCCACTGCTTCATGCCGATCGTCACGGCACCATGGTCGTGGCTTTCGCCGCCGCCCGCGTCATGGTCGTGGCCTGCTGCCGGGCGCTCGGGCACGCCGTATTTGGTGTCGTAATAGCCGACCGAGAAACCGAGGCTGCCGCCGTCGTTGATCAGCGCGACGCCGCCGCCCAGCGTGTAGGTCTCGGTCCCGCTGTTGGGCAGGCGTCCACGGCTGTTGGCGAGCGCGGTCGCCTCGGCCGCTTCGTCGAGATGACCTTCGGCGGTCTCTTCCGCCGCGATCGCCAGCTGCTCGGCGCGCAGCGGCTTGCTCAGGATATAGCCGCCGGTGCGCAGGTCGTCGGTCTTGCGGTACGTGCCGTCGAGATGGACGACGATTTCGGGGGACAAGGCCAAGTCCACTGCCGCGCCGCCGCTGCGCTCGTCCGCCGCCGTGCCATAGGTGCCGACCGCGTCGACATGGAAGCCGTTCTCGGGCACCGCGCGCGGGATGCGGCGGTCGATCACGTTGACCGCACCGCCGATCGCCTGGCTGCCGAACAGCAGCACCGCGGGGCCGCGCAGCACTTCGATCCGTTCGGCGGTGAGCGGGTCGATCGTCACGGCGTGGTCGGTCGAGGTGTTGGAGACGTCGAGCGAGCCGAGGCCGTCGGTCAGCACGCGCACACGCTCGCCCTGGAAGCCGCGCAGCACCGGCCGCGATGCGCCCGGACTGAACGAGGTGGCGGAAACGCCCGGCACGCGCGTCAGCGTGTCGCCAATCTGCCCGCGAATGTCGCGCACCAGCTCGTCGCCCGACACGACCGAGGTTCCGGCGAGCAGGTCAAGATCGGCGACATAGGGGGCGGTGATCACGACATCGGCGTCCGCCTCGCCATGCACCGTGCTGCGACTCGTGCGGTCGCGCTCCTGATGCTCGCTGGTCTGGGCGAGCGCGGGGACGGTAAAGACGGTGGTGGCGAGGAGGAGGGTGAGACGCTTCATACTACGCGGTCCTTGGACTTGAACCGCGCCCCTCTAATTGGAATGTTACACCATAACAAGTCCAACTCGTCGCGGACGCGGGGACCAGCCGCGTTATTGCGGCGCGGCGACGCGATCGGTGACGACGTCCTCGAACCGCTCGCCGGTCCAGATCGACGCGGTGAAGCTGCGGCTGCCGTCCGGCGCCACCGCCCAGTTCCAGCGCAGCGACCCGTCGGGAGATGCGCCCAAGCCCGTATCTGGCGGGAGAGCGTCCGGTACGACAGGGGGTGCCTTGCGGCACGATGCATGGCGGACCTTGGGCTGCTCGGGCAGGGCCCGCGGCGTCTTCAGCGCATCGCCGCCGTCATAGATCCATTTCCACCCGCCATCGTCCTGCCGGATCCAGACCGTGGTGAAGAAGCCCGATCCGCGCGGCGCGGCCCAGGGGCCGGTATTCACCGCTGCGATCCCGTCGCACGAGACATAGCTTTCCGCCGGCCACCATTGCACCGAGAGCGGCGGATCCTTGCGGTCCTTGAGGAATTTCTGGGCGTTTTGCGGCTTCGGCACGAACATCACCGCGTCCTCCGCGGCGTAACGGCGGAAGGCGGTCCATTGCCCCTGCATCTGCGCCGTCCGGTTGAACTCGCGCTCCGCCTCGATCGCCGTCCCCGCCTGTGCCAGGAGGAGAGCGGCGAGGATCACAGCGCCGCCTGATCCAGCGCCAGCCCCTCGCGGCGATGCGCGGCGACCAGCGTGTTGCGCAGCAGGCAGGCGATGGTCATCGGCCCGACCCCGCCCGGTACCGGGGTGATCGCGCCCGCGACCGATGCCGCGCTGTCGAACTCGACATCGCCGGTCAGCGCGCCATCGACGCGGTTGATGCCGACATCGATCACGGTCGCCCCGGGCTTGAGCCACTCGCCCTTGACGAAGCCGGCGCGGCCGACCGCCGCAACGACGATATCCGCGCGCGATACATGGCCGGGCAAGTCCCGGGTCCGCGAATGGGCGAGCGTCACAGTGCAGCTCGCCGCGGTCAGCAGCGCCGCCATCGGCTTGCCGACGATGTTGGAACGGCCGATCACCACCGCATCGAGGCCCGACAGGTCGCCGAGCTGGTCCTTGAGCAGCATCAGGCAACCGAGCGGGGTGCAGGGCACGAACCCCTCGATTCCCGTCGCGAGGCGCCCGGCATTGACCGGGTGGAAGCCGTCGACATCCTTGTCGGGATCGATCCGCAGCAGCACTGCCTGCTCGTCGAGATGACCGGGCAGGGGAAGCTGGACGAGGATGCCGTCGACGGCGGGATCGGCATTGAGCCGGTCGACCAGCGCGATCAGCGTGTCCTGACCGGTGTCGGCGGGCAGGCGATGCTCGAAGCTTGCCATGTTGGCAGCGAGCGTCGCCTTGCCCTTGCTGCGGACATAGACCGCGGAGGCGGGATCCTCGCCGACCAGCACCACCGCGAGCCCGGCCTTGCGCCCCGCCTGGGCCTCGAACGCTGCCGCTGCGTCGCCAACGCGCGCGCGCAGGCCCGCCGCAAATGCCTTACCGTCGATGATCTCAGCCGTCATGGCCTGCCCCATATAACTCCGCGGCGATTCCCGCCAGCACCGAAGCGTCGCCTGCAATCGCCAGCCGCTTGATCCGCGCGGTTTCGCCCGCGATCAGCGATACGTCGCGCCTGGCCACGCCAAAGGTCTTTGCGACCAGCGCCGTCAGCGCCGCGTTGGCGGCACCCTCGACCGGCGGTGCGGCGAGCCGGGCGGCGAAATGCTCCGGAGTCCCGGCCAGAAACGCGTCCCTGGAGGCCCGCGGGGTCACCCGCACCGCGATGCGGATGCCGTCACCGGTGGCCTGCCAGGGTTGCGTCACGCCCCCGCGCTGATCAGCGCCGCGTCGAGATTGGGGATCACCGCATAGTTGATGATCGCGATCAGGATCAGCACCACGAACGGGGCGAAATCCATGGGGCCGGTGTCGGGCAGGACGCGGCGGATCGGGCGGTAGATCGGCTCGGTCAGCGTGTTGAGCCCGCGCCACAGCGCGCTCACAAAGTCGTTATAGGTGTTGATCACGTTGAACGCGATCAGGACCGACAGGATCGCCTGCACGACGATGATCCACCACAGCACGTTCAGCAGGATCTGAACGATGTCGAAGCCGATCGCGAGAATGGTGTCCAACAGGGGTCTCCGGAATTTTCGAACGTGTCTACCGGAAAGCCGCGCGCTGCGGCAACCGTGTTAGATATATAATACGGTTCAGCGGTGAACCAAGGTGCCTGCACCCTGCGGGGTGAAGATCTCGAGCAGCATCGAATGCGGCACGCGCCCGTCGAGGATGACCGCGGCGTCCACCCCGGCATCGACCGCGGCGACGCAGGTCTCGACCTTGGGGATCATCCCGCCGCTGATCGTGCCGTCGGCCTTGAGCGCGGCGATCCGGCCGGGGTCGAGGTCGGAGAGCAACTGCTTGTCCTTGCTCAGCACGCCCGGCACGTCGGTGAGCAGGAAGAAGCGCGACGCGCCCAGCGCACCGGCGATCGCCCCCGCCATCGTGTCGGCGTTGATGTTGTAGGTGTGGCCGTCCGCGCCGAGCGCGATCGGCGCGATCACCGGGATGAAGCCCTGCGCCGACAGCGTGGTCAGCACGCTCGCGTCCACGGCAACCGGCTCGCCGACGAAGCCGAGATCGACATGGCGCTCGATCCCCTGCAGCGGATCGGCTTCACTGCGCGTCACCTTGCGCGCGGTGACGAGCCCTGAATCCTTGCCGGAGATGCCGATCGCCTTGCCGCCTGCCGCGCTGATCCAGCTGACGATTTCCTTGTTGATCGATCCGGCGAGGACCATCTCGGCGATCCGTGCGGTCTCCGCATCGGTCACCCGAAGCCCGCCGACGAACTCCGATTCGACGCCGAGGCGCTTGAGCATCTGGCCGATCTGCGGCCCGCCGCCATGCACGACGACGGGATTGATGCCGACCGCCTTGAGCAGCACGACATCCTCGGCGAAGTCGCGTGCCAGCTCCGGATCGCCCATCGCGTGGCCGCCATATTTCACGACGAAGGTCTTGCCCGCGTAGCGCTGCATATAGGGCAGCGCGTCGGTCAGCGTCTCGGCCTTGGCGAGCATCAGGGGGTCGGGGGCGTGATCGGTCATGGCGCGCCCTTAGCGTGAGTTGCCGGGATGCGAAAGCGGTGGAGGGGGCGACGGCATTCGCAAGCTGCCGCCGGCGCTGCCGCGAAGTTGACGATGTTACGCGGAACGCGATTCATTCTGTCCACTTCGTCGCCTTTGTCGGGTGGGGTTCGGCAGGCTCGCGCTGCACAGGAACCGACGAAATCAAAGAACGGCCGCAATCCGGCTCAGCGATGCAAGCAAATGAATTCCAACATTGCAAGCGCGGCCGATATTGGGTGGAGAGCGGTCAGTTACTGCCCATGAGCACCGCTTCTTCAATCTCAAGATCCATCATCTTCGCGATCGAGAGTCGGAACGCTTCGAGTTCCGGATAGTGAGTGGTGAAAGATCCTCGAACGCGTTCGTCCGTGTCGAACTCGTCTGCGATCTCGAACCTAACCATCAGGGTGCCACGCGGGTCCGCTGGAGCAATCTCGACCTTCAGGATCAGGTCGTGGCCTTCCTGCATATCATAACCCCACTGGACGCTGACAGGCGAGGTGATCGGGAATGCGGCAAGCGCTTCGCCGAACTCCCTCACGTCTTGCCATTGAACCCAGAAACCGGATTTGCCCGAGAAGCGGTCAGTCTTTGCCGAAAGCGACAGGCGCCCGAAATCATCCCGCGCTCGCTTCGGGTCCACGAAGCTCGAATCATACTGATAGCTGAAGGTGAGTTGGTTCATCCCATAGTGATGAGCCGGCTGCCAAATGCCCGCAACCAAGTCGTTAGCGGGCATCCTAATTCTTCGTCATCCCGGCCTTGTGCCGGGATCCACGGTGCCTCACGCGATGCGATTGAGCTTCTTGCTGTCCGGTCGCCTCCCGGTGGATCCCGGCACAAGGCCGGGATGACGGGTTATTCGCAATGCCGCATTTGCCTCGCGAGCTGCGCCTTCTTCAGGCGCCCCGGTCCAGGCTCCGCCCGATCGCGACGAAGCCCGCGATCAGCGCCGGGATCAGCACGATCGACAGCACGACCTTGGCCAGCATCTGCCCCATCAGCAGATGGCCGATCGGGAATTCGCCGTAGAAGGCGACGGTGATGAAGATCAGCGTATCGACGATCTGGCTCAGCACGCCTGCGATCGCGCCTCGAAGCCACATCATCTTGCCGCCCTCGCGCTTGAGTGCGCTGAAGATGGTGACGTTGAGCAGCTGCGACGCGCCATAGGCGGTGATCCCGCCCAGCCAGATGCGCCAGGTGCCGCCCATCAGCAGGTCGAACGCGGCGCGGCGATCGGCGGGCATGTCGGCGGCGGGGGGCAGGGTCAGCACCAGAGCGGTCAGCGCGATCGAGGCGAGCAGCGGGATGAAGCCCAGCAGCACCAGCCGGTTCGCTACCGCGCGCCCGTGCATCTCGGCGACCGCGCTCGACACGGCGACGAGCAGCAGGAAGGCGAAGATGCCGGCTTCCACCGCCAGCGGCCCCAACGCCACCTGCTTGTTGCCCAGCACGCCCGCGATGCAGACCATGCCGCCGTAGAAGATCGAAAGGGTGAAGAGCGAGCGCGAGAGCGGAGCCGGTGTAGTCATGGGCGTTGCTAGCGCGGTTTCAGCGGATACGGAAGCACCTAGCGGTCACTGAAAGCGGCGCTATGCTGCAGCCCCATATGCCGCGCGTCAGACGCGGCGCTTGGGGGCCTTCCACTTGAACAATCTTCCGATCGGTATTCTGGGCATCGTCGCGATCCTCGCGATCGCCTTTGCGCTTTCGTCGAACCGCCGTGCCATCCGGCTGCGCGTCGTCGGGGCGGCATTTGCGCTGCAGACCGGCATCGCGGTCCTCGTCCTCTATGTTCCCGCCGGGCGCGCGGTGATCGAGGGCATGTCGCGCGGCGTGTCGGCACTGCTCGGCTATGCGCAGGCGGGCACCGACTTCATCTTCGGCCCGCTCGCCAAGCCGGAAATGGGCGGGCACAGCTTTGCGATCGCGGCGCTGCCGGTGATCATCTTCTTCGCCAGCCTCGTCTCGATCCTCTATTATCTGCGCATCATGCCGTTGGTGATCCGCTGGATCGGCGGCGCGATCGAGAAGGTGACCGGGGTCAGCAAGGTCGAGTCGCTGTGCTCCGCGGCGAACATCTTCGTCGGCCAGAGCGAATCGCCGCTGGTAATCCGCCCTTATCTGGCGGGCCTCACCCCCGCGCAGATGTTCGCGGTGATGAGCGTCGGCATGGCCGGCGTCGCGGGCACGATCCTGGCTGCCTATGCGGCGATGGGGATCAACATCCAGTATCTGCTCGCCGCATCCTTCATGGCCGCGCCCGGCGGGCTTCTCATGGCCAAGATCATGATGCCCGACGAGCCGGCGAAGCAGGCCGAATTGCCGCTCGACGGCGAAGCGCCCGCCGATCCGGAGGAAGCCGCGATCCGCGCGGTCGAGAAGGACCTGGATGAGGAGCGCCCTGCCAACATCATCATGGCGGCGGCAATGGGCGCGCAGATCGGCGTCAAGATCGCGGTTGCGGTCGGCGCGATGGTGCTCGCCTTCGTTGCCCTCGTCGCGCTCGCCAACGGACTGCTCGGCGTGGTCGGCGGCTGGTTCGGCTATCCCGCGCTGACCTTCCAGGGAGCAATCGGCACCGTTTTCGCGCCGGTGATGTTCCTGATCGGTATCCCCTGGGCCGAGACTGGCGCGGCGGGCAGCCTGTTCGGCACCAAGATGGTGCTGAACGAATTCGTTGCGTTCCTCAACCTCGGCACGACCGAAGGACTGAGCCCGCGCAGCGTGGCGATCATCACCTTCGCGCTGTGCGGCTTCGCCAATTTCAGCTCGATCGCGATCCAGATGGCGGCGGCCGGCAGCCTTGCCCCCAACCAGCGCCCGGTGATCGCGCGGCTCGGCATCAAGGCGCTGATCGCGGGCAGCCTCGCCAATCTGATGTCGGCGGCGCTGGCGGGACTGCTGCTGCCATGAGCCTGCTGCTCGCCGCTGCCGCGCTCTGCGTGCTGCCCCCGCGGGGCGCGCCCGAGCCCACGCCGCC
>Ga0247822_10003160_pt1 | contig 10707 bp, 10 predicted proteins | sample 13C_Cellulose_Da_FD_192423 | JGI IMG/M metagenome (GOLD analysis project Ga0247822, IMG submission 192423) | Soil microbial communities from agricultural site in Penn Yan, New York, United States - 13C_Cellulose_Day30 | ecosystem: Environmental > Terrestrial > Soil > Agricultural land | place... | reverse complement strand
CTCGCATAAGTCGACCAGTACCGGCACAGCAAGATTGAGGTAACAATAAAAAAAGCAGTGTGCTATTCGCCCACTGCTTTTTTATGCCTGCTGTTTTATACCGCTGACATGCAAGTTAACCTCGAGCCTCGCTTTAACCAAGGCTTTTTTCTGGCGGCGTCCACTGCCCCGGCAACACCTTGCCCTCAGGTTGCGCCTCGAAATTTGGCGACATAATCTGCACCTGCGCCTCGGCAAAAGCGTCCTGAATTTGCTGGTGTACCGAAGATAAGACTTTTACTTTTTGCATGGGGTCATCGATAAACATAATCAGTTTGTACTCCACATAAAAGTCACTCAGTGCCGTCTGGCGCACTTCCGGCGCAGGCGCTGTGCGCAACCCCTCGGCTCTACTGGCCGCCGTGAGCAATAGGTGATGCACTTGCGGCCATGGAGTGTCGTAGCCGATGGTGACCGTAGTGGAAACAAAGATGCCAATCCCCTTGCTCAAGCGGCTGATATTGGTACTGGTCGCATTTAACAGTACGGCATTGGGGATGGTGATCTCCTCATTGCGGACGGTTTTAATCTTGGTTGAAAGCACCCCCACTGCACTCACTACGCCTTCGATATCTGCAATTTTCACGTATTCACCCGGTTGGAATGCGCGGGTATAAACCACAATCAAGCCGCCAATTAACTGGCTTACAATGCCTGCGGAGCCTAGCGATATCATCAAACCTACAAATACGCTCACGCCCTTGAACGCTTCAGTACCCGAACCGGGAATGTAGGGATAGGCAATCACAACGGCAAAGAGCCAGACCAACACCACAAAAACCCGGCGCGTGGCCTTGGCGGTTTCCTGGTCAAACAGGTCGGTGCGCAAGCGCCCGCCTTCTATACGGCGGAAAACATTATTGATCGCCCCGCTGACCATGCTGGCAAACCAGAATACCAACGCCACCATCAGTAAATCGGGAATGCTATCCAGAACTGCACCGCTAATACGCCCCAGCATGGAGACGATATAGGCACTCAGGTTTTCGGCAGTACTGTGGGTGTAGGGGAATTGATAGAGCACGTACATTAGCCATAAATAACTAAAGAGTGCGATCAGGATAAACATGATGATGCGCACTATGCCGGATAACAGCATCAGGAAGTACGGGAACAGTTGAATACCACCTACGTGCAAATTCTTTTGCTTGCCTCTTTGCTCCAGTAGCAGCAGTAACTTACTACGCCCCCGCGAGAGCAAATACACTGCACCGCAAAACACCAGGGTCGCCAACAGGGTGTACGAGAGTGCATGTACAACCACCTCCGGATTCCTTTGTGAATCGCGCCGCTCTAACCATTGCAGCAAGCGCTTCTCTACCAGGGAAACATATTCATCAAAGGTGAGATGGCCAGGCTCATCCCCTTTGAGCAGACCAAAAGCCTGCTTGGTATTCACTTCAAACCAAACGCCCTGGTAACTGCCGTCTTTTGCCGGAATTACTTTGATGACATATTTTTCTGCAGAGGGGATTTTACGGATCTGGTCAGCCATCCTTTCAGCCCGCTCTTCCGGCGAACGGCCATGGTATTGGGCCCTGACGGTAGCAATCGTCATCCCCCAGACTTCTACATCCACATGAGGAGTATCAATCATCGTTCGGGAGTCTTGCGCCATTGCAAGCAGCGGACTACCTAACAACACCACTAGCCAATATCCCAAAAACTTACGCAGCACCCTATTCATGTCTACTCCTATGACAAGACTATATACACCGCCGGAACCCGGCTAAATAAAGACCCAACCCTGAGCAAGAGTATCTGCTCCATTTCCGGCAGCCGCCGAATGCTCATTCCACCGCAACAATTCGCCAAATAATGCAAATCATGGTTATGGCACCTGTGCTACCTTTACACCACAACCGCACTGGCTTAGCCATAAGAATAGAGCAGCTCCTGAGTAAAATCGCGCTGCCTTCGAGCTTCATCTTAAGGAGACCCAATGAAAGCGTCCGCTGGAGCTTTTTTGACGCATATTATCCGCCGTCCAATCGTGAAATGGCTGACCTATAGCTACCTGACGTATTTGGGTATCTGTGTTTTGATCGTGATGCCACTGCTTAATTGGGGCGCCAGTGTTGGCTATGAACAACAAACCGGACGCAAGCTGCATTTCAACCTGATCAACTTCAATCCGTTTACCCTTTCCATCACCGCCTACAAGCTGTACGACAATAACCCCGACGGCAGCCGCTTGTGGTCGGTAGATCAGGCCCATATCAATCTGTCGCTCATCCAGTCGCTAACCAATCTGGCGCCGACACTCGATGCGGTAAGCATCACCGGCCTGTGGGCTCATCCGCAAATACTAAAAGATCGCCGCTGGATTTTTGATGACATACTCCAGCATCAAGCCGCACTCTCTGCCGTCGCCCCTGCACCGGAACCCGCTCCTGATGCAGAGGAAGAGTTACCCGCGCTGATTATTAACCACACCACTCTAGGGATTGATTCTTTACAGTTTTCGGATCACACCGGTGAAGAAACCTTCCATACCACCCTGGATAACATTCAATTTTCGCTCCAAGCCTTTTCAACATTGGTAGAAGAAGGGCAAGACTACCAATTGAACGCGTCGATTGGCGAAGGTGGCGAGCTGGATTGGAAGGGCAAACTCTCGCTCAAGGGTGGTTACAGCGAAGGTACGCTGGCACTGCAGAAAATTGCACTTAAGCCTATCTGGCGCTACTTCAAATCCCAACTCAACTTCACCTTGCAGGATGCCAACCTGAGCCTCGGTGGCGAATATCGGCTGCGCTGGAAAAAAGCACTGGATTGGTCACTTGAGCAAGGCCAACTAACACTCGCGGATACCAAACTGCGCAGCGGTAAAATTGACAAGCGCGATGCTGATGTCACCCTGAATGAATTGGCAATCAATGGCATCAGCGCCACCAGCAACACCCAACAAGTTACAATTAAGGATGTGCAGGTCAATGGATTGCATCTGTCCAGCTGGAACCACGGCGGCGATATAGGCCTTGCGCGGGCGTTTATTATAAAAAGCCTTGCGGATGAACCTGCCGCCACCCCCGCTCCTGCTACAGAAAGCCCTGCATGGAAAATCCTCATCTCAGCATTGGCGGTGAAAGGAGCCGCAATCGACTGGCGCTCGAACGATCTCAACCAACATGTCTTTCAAGCGCGCCAACTGAATCTTGACCTTGCCAATATCGACACCAGCGGGGCGCAACCCCTGTCAATCAAATTGAACACGGCAATTGATCAGGACATCCGCCTAGTGGTGGATGGCCAATACAACCTCGCCAACAACGATGGTGACTTTGCCGCCGATGTGCAAAACCTGCCCGTTACGCTCGCCAACTCGCTACTCGCGCCCTATATGAATGCAGAGATAGTCACCGGGCAGCTGCAAACCCAAACCCGGCTGCAAGTCCGCGCGGCACAACTGACCCAACTCACCAGCCAGGGAACGCTGACCAATATGAACCTGCGTTTTACGGGTACAACGGGTGAACTGCTCAAATGGTCGGGACTCACATGGAGCGATGCCAGTGTCGATTTAACCACCCAGGCAGTTGACGTCCCCTTATTGACACTGAGTGGTTTCGACAGCCGTTTTGTGATCACCAAAGCGGGTAAAACCAACTTCGAAGGGCTCTTTCCTGAGGCACCGGCAACCACAGCCAAAACGACAACGGAAACAGCGACTGACGAAAAACCCTGGCAAATTAACCTGCAAAAACTGGAATTGGATAAGGCCTCATTTCGCTTTCACGATGAAACCCTGACCCCGAACTTTATCGCAGCGGTACAAAACTTTAGCGGCACCATGACGGGCTTATCATCCGACACCAGTAAGCCCGCGCAATTTAAATTCCACGGCGACGTGGATGGCTATGCACCGGTTCATCTGCAGGGCAAGACCCAGCCGTTTTTGGCTGAACCACTACTCGATGCCCGGCTCGATTTTGAAAACCTCGACCTCGGCGGTTTCAGCGGTTACTCCAGCACTTATGCCGGTTGGAAAATCGACCGTGGACTGTTAACCGCCAACCTGCACTATCGCCTGCACGATGGCCTGATCCAGGGCGATAACCACATCGAAATGGATCAATTGCTACTGGGCGAGCGGGTTGAAAGCAGTAGCGCTATGGATATCCCCCTGCGCCTCGCACTAGCGCTTATCACCGATGAGAACGGACTAGCCACATTGGATATAGGGATCAGCGGCGATCCGGAAGATCCCAGCTTTGATATAGGTAAAGTCATTCGCCAGGCGATTCGCAATACGCTGGTCAAAATAGTCAGCGCACCGTTCAAGTGGATTGGCAATCTCGTCGGCAGCAAAGAGGACTTGGGAGAGTTGCCGTTTAACTCTGGCTCATCCCAGCTATTGACCACCGCTACACGCAAACTCAATTCGCTCCAGCAAGCGCTGCAAAAACGGCCTGAACTGCGTATTGAAATGCGCGGCATTTACGATCAACGCAGCGATTTGCGCGGCTTACAAGCCGCACAAGTGAAGCAAGTGCTGTTGGAGCAAGGATTGGAAAACAAAGATATCAAAGCGCAAAATGAGCGCTGGCAAGAAGTGGTCGTGGCGGAATATCGCAAGCTGGACATCAACCACGATAAGGGGCTAACGCCGGTGCAAATGTATGAGCAGTGGCTACAGACAATCGTCATCCCGCCCGAAGCACTCACTCAACTGGCGGCGCAACGCAGTATCAACGCCAAACAATTTCTGGTGCAGCAATTACACATAGATGCCAACCGGGTGCTGATTAACTCTAATCTGGATTGCACTGAACCCGACCTGTGTACCCGCCGCCGGGTGCTACTGGATTTATCCGATCTGAGCCAGGTCGCAACACAAAAGCCTGTGCCAGACGCAGCATCAACCAACCCACCTGCACCTGCCACTCCCTAAAAACCGATGCGCCCAAGTGCGCATCCGGTTATCTGGACTTCCTTTTTTTCCTCTCATATGAAGAGCAAACGCGGCGCCCAGGCACCGCGCTTGTACGGCCAGGGAGTTATTGACGTTCCCAGTTGCCGTTCTTTTTGCAGAAGGTATAGCTACCATCCATAGTGCCGCCGGTTGCATTGCTGATGCTGATGGCTACTTCGCGGCAGGGTGTAGCACCTTGCTGGATATAGACAGTCGGCACCACCACCCCGGCATTTTTGGTTTCGGGATTGAACCAGGAGGCAGGTAGCCTGTTGTCATCTTCCGATGCAAGCACCTCCTTCAAGGTCCCTTCCAGCAAGTCCAAATCTTTTGCGGTCAAATCGCTAACCAGTGAATGTTTTACTCTCCACTTTTTATCGGCATCACGACAAATATCAAACCGGTAAAACTCGGGCTTGCCTTCACCTTTGCTGAGCCGAAACAAGGTTCTGCGGCAGTCAGTAGTCCCTTCCTTAAACGAGAGTTTCGGCTTGATCTGCACCTTGATACCGGAATTGGGAGACAACCAATCGATGATCTCCAAATCCGGTGTTTTATCCAGAACCGTCGCAATTTCCTGTTTTAGCAGGGCAACCTCCTCCTTACCCAGATTGGTCAGCAAACTATTATCCAAAAACCTCACATTCACCGCGTGAGCAGTCAGCGATCCAACTGTCAGCAGCACGCCATACATCGCCAGAGCGGTGTATTTAAATACTGACTTTGCATTGATAACAAGCGTCATAGACTTACCCCTTTATATTGATAGTACATACCCGCAGGTACCGCACTACCCATTATTTTGCTGGTGGCTGGCGAGTCGGGTATTGCTGGAAAATATTGCCTACCGCAGCGTTAACTGCAGCTTCCGGGTTCGCCATCACTTCTTTCGTCAAACGCCCTTCGGTTGTACCTTCCCAGACCAATTGCTTCTTCTTGGCGTCAACCACGTCGATATTCACGGTACCCACTTTGTAGTGCACGGTATCTATATCGTTTGAATAGGGAAGACCGGAATACATGCCATAGCGATAGCCGTAATAGCCTGAATAGCCGGTATAACCTGTGCTGCGCACATCGGTACGCGCTTCAGTGTTGGTGGAGAAATTGACCAGCAAGTCGGGGTTCTGACTCACTTGGGTGTAACCCAACCCGACCATTTCACGCGCAACCGCCGACTTGAAGTAGCCGGTTATCAAGGTTGAATAGCCCGATCTATCGGTAGCCAGAGTGTCAACAAAGGCAAAGGTGCGATATGCGCTGAAATTAGCATTGCGGTCGTAGTCACTATTAACTTTAGGAGTGGTAGTACAAGCAGATAAAACGAGGATGGCAATTGCTGCCTGCCAAAGGTTCAATACGCGCATGGGTAATTCTCCTTAATAAAGCGAAAGAAAGATGGGGTTGCTGCCAATGCTAAATAGAATGCATTTTGTGCAAATTCATTCTTAACGATGATCTGCAAGGTCGCAAGGTTATTTGCGATAAAAAACCTAAACGGATCGTGTGACACTCTGGACTACCGATGTCATCACACTATGGTGATGACAACTGATGATGGGATTTATTTTGAAAGTTGTGATGCAAGTCAGTAGTATCGCCAACGTTTTTTATGGATTGGATACTGCGGATAACAGACAGGAGCTATAAACAGATGGGACAAGGGATAAAACTGATCGCGGGTGGTTTCGCATTATTTGTACTAGGCGGGGCAGTAGTTTATTTCATCAGCCAACCCAATGCAGCCACCACGCAACCTACCACTCAGGCGCAAACTGAACCTGCGCCGACTGCCACAACAACCTCTACCAGTGACGCATCAGCGGCAACCGCCACGCCGACGGAATCATTTTACGCAGCCGCTGAGGCGCGCCGTGAACAGGTTCTGATCAATAAAGAGGAAAACGACCGGCTCGCCAAGCTCAAGGCAACCAAAGAGCGCAGTGTGGAGTGCAAGTTCTGGAAGCAGCAGCAAAAGACATCCAGCGCAGCAGCCAAAATCGAGGAAAAAATTAACGAGCACTGCAATCTGCCCAGCTCATCCGCTGCAAGCAGTAGCAGTACCGCAAGCGATTCGGCAAGCTCTGGCTCAGCAACAACAGAATAGCGATGGCAAATCAGGAGGATACAGCCCAACTACCCTATGGGGATTATTGGGCTTGTACGGATTGGATATTGGGAGATTAGAAGCGGTAATCAGTACCAATGCTGAAGGCGGTCAAATCAAGATCTGCATCGTTATCTTTCAACAGCTGGCGCACTTCAAAATTCAGCACAAAGCCACTGTTGATAACAAAGCCGGCACCGGCACCATATGAGAACCCATCAAAGTCTTCCGAGTCGCCGCCTTCACCTGAAAAACTGGCAACCGTATAGCCTGCCAATAAATAGGCTTTGGCGGTGTCGTTGGCGCTCTCGGTGCGGTAGTAAATAGAGCTATAGGCATCAAGGTTCGGCTCGCTATCACCGGCACCACCCAAACGCACTTCGCCGCCGACAAATGAATTCAGCTTATAGCCACCTACCGCTTCAATCGCAGTCCAGCGGCCAATATCATCATTTCCATCGACTTCAACCAAATTACCACCGACGTAAAAACCACTTCTTGATTGGGTGTCAGCTACTGCCGAAACTGCTGCCAGAGATAAAACTGCTGCAACTAGATATTTCATTCAGTGTATTTCCTTTTGTTTAGGTAAATTATTTGTCGCCCAAAAACAGCAAGATTCTACTCGTAGCCTCCGCTATTTATCAACCTGCGGCCCTGTGCGACCTAAACCGGCCACAACCCCAGCAAGCCTTCATAGGTCAGCTTAATTCCCGCTAACAATAAGAAACCATAGCTGATCCAATAAAAAAATCGATCCGACACACGATGATGCAAATACACCCCCAGCCATACACCGAGTGGTGCCAACGGCAAAAGCGCAAGCGAAGTAAAAAAGGAAGCGCCACTGATTTGCCCAAGCCATACATAGGGAATCAGTTTTATGAAATTGATAATGGCAAAAAACAAAATAGTGGTGCCGGCCAATACCGATTTGGATAAATGCTGCGGCAATAAATAAATCGCAATAGGAGGGCCGCCCGCATGGGCAATATAACTGACATAACCAGCAATGCTGCCCCAGAAACTACCTGCAACCTTGTTGGGTTTCCGCTGCTCCAATTGTTCTAAAAAATGCTTGCCCCACAAGTAGTGCGCAACAAAATAAATCGATAACACACCAATAATCAGCCGCACCCAATCGGCATTGGTCATTTCGAACGTCAACGCACCGGCAATTGTCCCCAATAGCGCACCGGGTAGCAGGATTTTTAAATTGAGCTTGTCCCAGGTGCCGCGAAAACTCCACAAACTGACGGCATCCATGCTGCACAAAATCGGTAATAAAATTGCGGCGGCAAGACGCGGGTCAATCATCAGCGATAACAGAGGTACTGCGAGTGTGCCGAAGCCGCCGCCAAAGCCACCTTTGGACATGCCGACCAGAATCACAACGGGAATGGCGAGGAGATAAAACGAGAGGTCACTGATCATGGAGAAACGACTGCATTAAAAAGGCGGCGACATTAAAAGACAGCAGCATGATGTGATTGCACTAATTTATCCAGCGCTATCCTTGCGCATCAACAAAAAATAACCACAGCATCAATCGCACGGATTACTCAAGGGTGACGGGATAGTAATCGAACTCGCAGTAACCTGAATTGGAATCGCAAATTTCAATCAACATATAGACCTTTTGCGGTACTTGTCTGACCAAAGGGTAAATATCTACTTCATTCGCCGAGCCATCACACGACATATAAAAATCACTGGTGTACTCACACACCCAATTGCCGGATTGGTCGCAACGACGCCCCGCACCACACACTTGCGAGTGAACAACCAGGCTACCGGCGATAGTGGCGCGGTCATTGATACGCAGCGATACCGTGTAATCCTCCAGACTATTTACGTCCCAGAAAATTTCATAGAGACCATCGTAAAGATAAGGGCTAAACGCGAGAGGAAGGTGATTAGGTGTTGCAGTGTCCGTATCGTAGCTATCGATAATATCGAAAGCGCGCAATTCGGGAACATAATTATCGTGGTGATCATCCACCGCAGCAGAACCGCTGCCGCAACCAGACAGGATCAGGCAAGCACTTAACAAACAGGCTGCAAACAGGGCATTCATAGTGATTCAACTCCGCAGAAGTAGACGAAGTTGATGCTAGAGCCAAGCCACTGAATCGCGCCTGAATGCTCAACGCATTTAGTGTGCAATCACGCGCAGATTAATGGCGCAATTGCACCTGTGGTTTCAGGTTTACTGAACCATCTTCTTCAAGCATTGCATGCTGGGTCGATTCCGCATTGACCACCATCACGATCGGCTGCATGAATAACGGCCGACGAACAAACCACAAATGCCAGCCAAAACTTTCCAGGCTGTGCAAGGCGAGCAATTGGGATTCGTTGAGATAGCGCCCGAGATCGATAGGCACTGCTTTTTGTGCGCCGCGCCGGTTATCAACCACCTGCTGCAAGCGTTCGGCAAGAGAAGATTTGAGGGGTGTAGTTGAAGATCTAAGTTCCCGCATAGTGCAACTCCCTTAATCAATTAACCCTGTAGCAATGATCACGACGACACATGACATGCTTCACATTAAGTGTCGCCAGAATAATCAGCCTTGTCAAAAACCAAGTTGGAATATCCGCATCCCCTATCAGCATTCTTTTACATAGTTGATATACACAAATCACTCATCCAACCGCTAGAATCCATTTCCACAATAAGCACGTTCACTCGGTCATCTCACTTACACCAGAACAGGGTTTACACCATGATCCACAACAGCCTGAACATTCCTGCCATTAACAAACTTGTACTCATCGCCAGCCTTTGCCTCGGCACCACTGCAATCGCCAAGAGTGCGATGGCTGCTGATACTGAAATCGCCCTGGTCGAAAAAAAGGTCGAACAATTGCGTATCGCGATGATTGATGCCGATGCCAAAGCCCTGAAACAACTCTCGTCGCCATTGCTAAGCTATGGTCATTCAGGCGGTCATATTGAAGATCAAAGTGCCTTCGTTGAAAAAATTGTCAGCGGAAAATCCGATTTCGTCACTATGGAATTGGCCGATCAAACCATCAGTATTTCAGGTGATGTCGCACTGGTCCGCCACAACCTGAACGCGGATATTAAAGATGGCGGTGTACCCAACACGATTCACTTGGGAATATTATTGGTTTGGCAAAAACAAGCGGGCGATTGGAAATTGCTCGCGCGTCAGGCATTTAAATATCCACCGCAAGCGCAATAAATCTTACTCAGAGAAAATACTATGAAACTTTACGGTAGTTACACATCGCCATTTGTTCGCCATGTACGCATAGTGTTATTAGAAACGGCACAGCCGTTTGAATTTATCGAAACAGACCAAGCGGGTAGCAGTGCAAAATCGCCAACCCAGCGAGTTCCTTTTTTGGAAGATGGCCAAATATTCCTGACTGACTCCCTCTCTATTGCTAAATACCTACGAGAAAAAGCCGGACAAGACTATTGCAGAAGCCCGCAAGAATTGGATGATATTTGTCTGGTAAACACAGTGATGGATGCGGCGGTAAATTTATTTTTTATCAAACGCGATGGCGTCGATATAACCGCAATTCCCTATTTGCAACGCCAAGCAGCACGCATTCAATCAACGCTGGCGGAGCTCAATAAATTCACGCCGCCACTAGCCGCACCCTATAACGA
>Ga0247822_10003158_pt1 | contig 10708 bp, 7 predicted proteins | sample 13C_Cellulose_Da_FD_192423 | JGI IMG/M metagenome (GOLD analysis project Ga0247822, IMG submission 192423) | Soil microbial communities from agricultural site in Penn Yan, New York, United States - 13C_Cellulose_Day30 | ecosystem: Environmental > Terrestrial > Soil > Agricultural land | place... | reverse complement strand
CCCCGCGAAAATAACGCACCCGATCCACCGCCGCGCCCCGAAGCGATGCAGCAGCAGGTTGCTCGGGACCTGGCAGGCAAAGTACCCGATGAAAAAAAGCCCCGCCCCCAGACCATAGGCAGCTTCCGCCATGTCCAGAGACTTGGACATAGTTAACTCGGCGAAGCTAATATTGACCCGATCGATGTAGTTGATCAGGTAACAGACAAAAAGGATCGGCAGGAGGCGCCAGTTGACCTTGCGATAAAGCGAACGCTCCTGGGGGGACATCATAAGTTTGTGAGAAAGAAATGACGGGTGACGTGAAAATCACGGCGCGTCTGCTCTGGCGATCTTCGCGATTGCTTCGAGGGCTTGGGGAATCGCATCCCCATCCGCACCCCAGGGACCGTCCTGATGCACCAAGAAAACCGTGATCACTCCAGTATCTTTGGACACTCCCATGGAGGTCTTGAAGGCTCCTCCATGCAAGTAGCTATTACCCCAGATCGCCCAACCAAATCCGTAGTTCTCGCTCAGTTCCGCCGGAGTCTGCCTTTTGGTCATTTCCCGAATGCTTTCCGGGGAAATCAGTTGCCGGCCCTCCGCCATGCCGTCCGCCGCGATCATCTGGCAAAACTTGGTCGTATCTCCCGCCGTTGAGAATAATCCTCCAGCCGGCATCGGGGTGCGGCTCGGATCATTCAGGGGATAAGACAACTGCCCGATCGAGCTCTCGGTCAGGCTGCGGCCATCGGGGGACACACGGTAGCTCTTGGGCAGCTTTTTCAACTGCTCGGCCGCCGGTACAAACACGGTATCCTTCATGCCCAGCGGCTCGAACATCCGCTTGCTCATGAACTGCTCGTAAGGCATGCCGCTGATGACCTCGATGAGGCGGCCCACCGTGTTGATCCCGGCATTCGAGTAGGCGTACTTCTCTCCCGGGGCCGACTGGAGCGCCAACTTACCGTAATCCGCCGTCCGCTGCGCGAGAGACAAGCGGTCGAGGGTGGGACTCTCAGAGGGAGCCGCGAAGGGCAGCCCCGAGGTGTGGCTTAACAAATCACGGATTAGGATCGGTCGCGCCGTCGTACCTTCACCGGCAGGCGCTCCGAGGTGAGTGTTGGCAAATTCCGGGAGATACTTGGAGACCTGATCGTCCACGCTGACTTTGCCCTCGTCCACCAACATCATGAATGCCGCAGCCGTCATCGGCTTGGACATGGATGCGATCCAGAAAAGGTCGTCCATCTTCATGGGCACCTTGCCGGCGATATCGGCATAGCCGACCGCGCCCTCCGCCAGCACCGTGTTCTTGTCCGCGATCACCACTACCGCGCCGGCCATGGCTCCGCTGTCGACGAAACGCTGAAGGTTTTCCGCTACCAACGACTCCGTGCCGGCCAGACCAGCCATCGGGAGCGAAGTGATGATTCCAACCGTCATGAGAAGAAGCCGAGGGGAGATTAGCATTGGGGGGCGATGCATCCCCTGACTATCTAATAAACTTCAGCGTGACAATCTCGAACGGGACGATGTCGAAGGCCACTGCGCCGGCTTGCAGACCGAGCTGGGAGATTTCCTGCTCGAGCAGATCGGTCGTCCAGGCCTCGCGCACCGGCAGGGAAGTCCGAAGCGTCACCCGCTTGCGCCCTCCGTGGGCCTCGTAGAGACGCACGATGATCGCCTTGCCATCCTCCGCCGTCTTCACCGTCTCGATCTGCACCCCGGCACCCTCCACCGAAAAGAAGGACTGTGCCGCCGGCAGCTTTCCCGCCCGCGACACACTCTCACGCACGATCAGCGGAGCATTCAGCATGCTGGCATTCTCGATCACCCCGCTCTCCCGCAGATTTCCCGCATGGGGAAATAGCGAATAGGTGAATTCATGATGGCCCTGATCGGCCACCGGGTCCGGTGAAATCGGCGCGCGCAGTAGGCTGAGCCGGATCACGTTCTCATGGATATCGTGCCCGTATTTACAGTCGTTCAGCAGCGCCACACCGTAGCCAGACTCGGAAAGGTCCACCCACTTCTGCGCGCAGACCTCGAATTTTCCCAGATCCCAGCTGGTGTTGTAGTGGGTCGGCCGCTCCACGTGGCCGTATTGAATCTCGTAAGTCGCGGACAGCGCCCGGATGGCCACCGGGAAGGCGACCCTTAGGAGTTTTTGCCGCTCACGCCAGTTTACCCTTGTGGAAAAGTCGATTCTTCCGGAACCAGAACTGAGTGTAATGAATTGCTCGATCCGCGAATTCCCGAAAGTTCGCACCACGCGGACGGTGGATTGAAAATCGTTGCTCTCATGCAGGGCGAACACTTCCACACTTCCGACCGACCGGCTCTTCTCGCGATAGAAGACATCCACATCCCACGCGTCCCATACATTGGGAATATCCTCATGAAGTTCGAAGACATTACCGGGCCCATCGAGCACTTCACGCTCCGCCCGCAGATCGTACACGCTGACTAGTTGGCCCTGCGGGGATATCTCGAGGCGGACGAAAGCATTCTCCATCACGATGCCCTTTGCGATCTGTTCGGCTTTCACCGGCCACTCCGGCGTTTTCGGCAGATCCTCGATATCGACCACGCAATATCCGCAGGCCGGCACCTCGACCACTGACAGTGATCCATCGTAAAGGCGTATTGTCTCTTCCCGGGCGAACCCCAGAGGATTCGCGAGGAAGAGAGGACGGCGAAATGTGCTCGTGTCGATCAGCGGCTCGAGCGCAGCCAATGCCGAGTCCCGCACGGATTCGCCCAGGACACGGATCGTCTCGTAGTCCCTGGCACTGTCCTGATAGACCAGATGAATCGAGGAGCCAGGGATGATATCGTGGAATTGATTAAGGAGCACCAGTTTCCACGCCCGCTCCAGCGCGGACCGGTGCAGGTTCGCCTTGGATTCGTTCAGTCCCGTCACATCGTAGACCGCCCGCGGAGGATCCACTGCCGTCTGTTTCCGGGAGGGATTGATCAACAACGTCACCGCATCGAAAAACTCCGCCTCGCGTAATAAATTCTCGGACCGACGGTTACCTAGCTTATTCTTGGCCTGACTGGTGTAGGTGCCTCGGTGGAGCTCCAGATAAAGCTCGCCCACCCACACGGAAAGATCGCGAACCTCACCGGACGCCTTCTCGAAAAACGTTAGCGCCCCCTCCAGTTCCACCTTGGGTAAGCCGTCGAGGTCCTTGAGCCGCGAGGCTTTTTCCAGCATCTCGATGCTCGGTCCGCCCCCGCCATCCCCGTAGCCGTACGCGAGCAGCGAGCAGGTTGACTGCCCGTGGTCCTTGAAGTTCCGGACATTCTTGATGATCTCCTTCGGCCCCGTGTCCGCATTGTAGGTGTCGGAGGGCAGGAAGTGCGAAAAGATGCGGGACCCGTCAATACCTTCCCAAAAGAAAGTGTTATGCGGAAACACATTAAACTGATTCCACGAGATCTTTTGCGTGAGAAAATATCTCACGCCGCTCTTCGCCATGATCTGAGGCAGCGAAGCCGAGTAGCCGAAGACGTCCGGGATCCACACGTCCTTGGTCTCGTACTGGAGTTCCTTTTTGAAGAAGCGCTTCCCGTAAAGGATCTGGCGGATCAGCGATTCGCCGCTGGGGATGTTGCAGTCGGGCTCTACCCACATCGAGCCGACCGGTTCCCACTGGCCTCGTCGCACCGCTTTCTTGATTCGCTGCCAGATCTCGGGGTAGTAGGCTTTCATCCACGCGTACTGCTGCGCCTGCGAGCAGACAAACACGTAGTCTGGATACTCATCCATGTAATCCAGGGCCGTGGAGAATGTGCGCGCGCATTTCCGGATGGTCTCGCGTAGAGGCCACAGCCAGGCCGAGTCGATGTGCGCATGACCTACAGCCGTGACCGTGTGCGCCGTGTGCCCGTTTTTGCGAGAGAGGACTTCCCTCAGCGCATCTCGCGCCAGCTTCACCGTCGATGAATCGGAGACATCCAGCCGGTTTACCGCTTCGTTCAGGGCCTGCCGAAACTCGGCCCGACCTTGCGAATCAGTCGGCAGCGTCTCCATCGCCTCCAGGGCGACTTTAAAGTCATAATACAGCGCGAAGGCCTCTCGGTCGATGCACGCCAGTTCCGCCTGAGCCAACCGGTAGAGCGTGGCGCCATTATAGTCCGGCAGATTTAGGCTCGTCGTTACACCCCAGTCCGACGTACCACCATTGGCCGCGGCCTCGACGAAGAACTCAAATTTCTCCCCCCCTTCCGCCACCGCCTCGATCGCTATCTCGCTGCGATTCGCATTCAACGCCCGTACCGGCACTCCCTTCTGGAAGACGAGGCCCTCAGCCGTGAAGCCCTCGCGTCCCACATCGGTCAGCTTGACCAAAGCCACGACCTCACAACCCTTCCAGCTTTTCGGTATCTTTCCCCGGAAGCGAAACCACGAAGTATCCCAAAGGCCTCCCCACGGCTCGCCCACATCGCAGGTCGAATAGTTTGCCCGCAGCCCCACCTCTGGCGCCACAGGCTCTCCATGCACGTGCCAGACCGCCCCTTCCAGCGGAGCGCGTTGAGGGTGGATCAGCGGACGGATTCGTTCGAGTGACTGACGGATTCGTTCTTCCGTCTGGACTGGATGCTTTAACATTTTTCCCGTATGTATTGCCTTAAACAGAGAGCAACTCACTGGCCGATGGGACTACCTGTGCCCCTCGTAGCGAACGATTACGCATGCCGCGCGTGAGTTCCGCCGAGATGGGAGGACGATGAAGCGCGAGGGCCATGCTATCGAGTTCCGCCGGAGTGATCCGGGAGGCCGACAGAAACCGGAAACGGAACTTGTGTTCACCCTGATCGCTAAATACTCGTCGGACATGTGTGCCCGGATTGGGTTCGTGGCAGGCCATCACGGTACCGCGCAGCAGAGTAAGCGAAACCCGGTCCTGGACACAGTCAATAGCATACACCTCCGGAGCCACGATCGCGACATCCCGACGCACACCGTCTTTTTCGATCGTGAGCAAGGTCCAATCTCGCAACGGCAACTCCCGTCCGTCTGGATCGCGCCTGAGGCTTTGCCCCATCACTCCATCCTGGCGATGAACCACTCGTCCAGGCAGTTCCCAATCAAGCTTCAGTACTTCGTGTTCTCCCCGCCAGTCCACTCGAAAGATGGCTTCGATCCAACTGGCATCAGGGGCGACGCGCCACTCCGTGAGGAGTCTGTGCCGCCCGATCTCGCCGGGCTGACTGAGCGTCCCGCGCAGAGGCCCGCTCTCCAGCACACTGCTCGCGCCCCAGCTCCCCGACTGACTCCGCTCTCTCGAGAAACGATCAACCCCATGCGCCCAGGTATCCGTCGGGTCCTCCAGCAAAGTCAGGGAGGGACAAGGTAATTCATTCACTCCAGGAAAGAACATCTTCCTTTGGTCGCCCAGGGCCAGAGCCGGACCATTCCGCGCCGCCAGTCGGCCCGCCGAAACCTCCAGCCCGCTCAGATCGTAACCCGATCCCAATCCGTCCGCGATCCGCACAGTACGGATCGCGCCGGGAGCTATGCTTAGTCGGAAATAAAGCCTCACCTGATTAGCCGCCGCGCTCTCTGGTTCGATAACTTGGAAATCGATTGTCGTATCGTCCTCCGCCAGCAACCCCCAAGAACTGCTCCAGGGCGACCACTCCAGCCACGGCTCCACTTCTACGTAGTCATCAAAGGCTTCCTCCGATGCATTGAGAAATATCAGTCTTTGATAGGAGTCCGGTGCCAGATCCGATAAATACCGTCGAAAGGTCAGCGTGGAAACCTCATCGGCCATCGTCAGGGCGTGCCCCAGTTGGGCATCCGCATCCGCATAGGCGCTGGGTAGACAAGTCCCTCCCAGGGTGTCGTGAAAATGATTGAAGCAAACCGCCTTCCACGCGCTTCGCAGACTCTCCCGAGCGGTCTCCGATCCGTCGCCGACCGCATCGAGCGTTTTTTCGGCCTGGATCATACGATGCTCCGCCTGTCGCAGCCCGGTCTTAAGAGAGCGCTGAATGGAATAACAGCCGACGGCGTGATGCTGTAGCTCTCCTTGAAACAACGGAAGTTTGGCCCGCTCTTCCACGATCTTCTGAAAAAATCGCTCCGGGCTGGAGAACTCGATGCGCACGCCCGGCAGCTTATCCCGATGATCGCGGCACCACTGGATCATCTCCTCCGTCGGTCCTCCTCCATGATCGCCGATACCCACATAGCACATCGTATGTGATACGCCTTCCGGCAACTCCGTCAACGAGGCCTCGACGTGCTCGCGCGTCAGCCCTTCTGGCGTGCAATAACAGCCCGCGATCCGAAATGTTAAGATTTCCTTGTCGCCCTCATAACCCTTCCAGCGAAAAATCCGGGCAGGCAGATTCATCTCACTCTCCTGTGGTCGCATCATCACATAGTACGGCTGGCCGGCCTGCGCGAGCAGCCGGGGTATGGCCGCCGCGTGCCCGAAGCTGTCCACGTTGTACCCGACCTTCGGAAAGCGCCCGAACGTCTCTTCGAAAAACTTGCGTCCGATGTCGATCTGCCGCTCCATCGCGAATCCGCTGGGCTGATTGCAGTCCGGCTGTAAATACCACCCTCCCACCAGACTCCACCGGCCCGCCTCTACATGTTCGCGGATCCTGACCAGTAGCTTTGGGTCGACCTGCTGGATCTTTTCGTACACCCACGCCTCGCCTCGCGTGTAGATGATATCTGGATTCCGATCCAGAAGGTCGCAGAGGTAGTATGCCGTGTTCAGCACCTCATCCAGCCCGTCCCTCCAGGACCAGAGCCAGACTGGATCAAGGTGGGCGTTCAGAATGATGTGTACTGTTTTCATGAGAATGGCGGCAACCGGCGAATCAAAATCTCCGATCGTTCCTATCGAACGTTTCTGACGATATTGCTACCTGCCCTGCTTACTTAGGCCCGGGCCAGCCTAGTGCGCTTCCGCACGGTCATGAGCACCGCTCCAGCGCCTAGGACCAACAAAGCGATCTGCGAGGGCTCGGGGACTGACGTCAATTCAAAGCTGTCGAACGAATAGGTAGAAGCCGTGAAGTTCGAGTACAGGCCGGCATATCCATCGGTGAAGAGGTGCGAGCTATCCTCGGTCGCCCCGCGGGAGTAGACCACGCTGCTCGTGACAGTGTCGAAGATTTCGAAACTGGCGATATAAGCGGTACTGGAAGCAACGGTAACCCGGTAATCTCTTCCGAGCACGGGAACGAATGCGTTGAAATCGGTGAAAACAGCCGACTCCGATCCTCCGGAAACGGTAAGCCACTGAACATGTCCAGCGTCCGTGTCGAAACGAAACGCATAGTAGTTGTTCATGTCTTGGAAGTTGAACACCATGCCCATCATCAGCCCTCCGGCTTGCGTGCAGGCCATGATCGAACTCGTGGTAAAGAAATTTCCTCCCGTATTGGAAGACTGTAACGAGTTCCATGTCAGCACGCCGGGCGTTCCCCCGGCTGGATCGGTCACCCTTTGATTAAGAATTTCCCAGGTACCTCTCTGAATCGTCCAGTCAGTCCCGATGGCATTTGGGTTATCTGTTTGTGGACCGGTGTTTGCACGGTTGAAAGTATCGAGGACCGTAGCGGCGGAAGCACCTGAAAGGAAGGCGGCCGAGAGAGCTAAGAGAGCTAGGTGTTTTTTCATGGGACTGTTCATGGCGTAGTGGGGGGGTATTTAGCGGCTGATGTGAGATCTTTGGAGGTGGTGGCTTTCAGACTGAGATTTCTGATCTGGGCCTCGGCGTCGAAGGTACCGGGAATCTCCCAGCCGATGGCGAACGTCTTGATCGAATAATCGGATAACTGCCGATTTCCCTTCAGGTACCCGCGGTCCCAGGCCATCTTGATGGAGTCGTAGATGAGTGGCAGTAGATCCTTCTCCAACGTGATCCACTTTTTATCATGAGCGCTATCTTTCGTATAGACGCTTCCCGGCAAGGTGTAGATAAACATGCCGGTCGCATCGGATTTGCCCACATCTTTGGCCATGTACTCGGGCGGCACCCGGTGCCGGTCGTCATAGATCGGGATGCAAAACCAGACGCATTGATTATAGGAAGCCGACTCAGGATTCACATCCTGCACAGTCATGTAGCAGAGAAAGATCGCCGAGTGCAGGTTCACGCTGTAGTCCGGGGTCTTCAGGTGATTCACTGATTTCAGCTTGGCTTCCACGCGGAAGGTCAGGCTTTGCAACTCAGGCAGCCTCGGAATGTTCTCGATTGATTGCTCGACCAGGATATGCGGCCACGCCTCCCCTTCTTTACGAGCTGCATTTTTCCCCAGACTTTCGTATTCCACGAGTCCTGTGACCCCCATGGTCAGATCGGCGTTGTCCGATTTCTCCGGCCCCATGATCACCGTCTTGCCCTGATTCACATACGAGATCGCGCCATCGGGCAGCGTCGTGTATTTCGACTCATCGAGCGGGAAGTTGCTGGACCACTGCGCAAGCTTCCACGAGGGCTCGGCCGAGTCGTTCAGCGCCTTGGTCTTCCCGTAGGGCACTAGCTTGCCCAGCGCCGGGTCCAGAAGGATCAGTCCATTCTGAAAATGCGGATCTTGAAAAACTTCAAAGGAGGATTCGCCCGATGGCTCCGTCGCGAGGACCGAGTAAGGCAATACAAGCGCGGATAGCGCCGCTAATAAACTTGAGGATTTTGGCATGAGATATTCTGGAGTGCGGAACGACCTCTCCCCTACTGAGGCACGTAGCGGATGTCATTTAGAGGGGCGTTTCCTCCTATGTAGGTGGCAGAGTTGCTCAGAAATTCCTGATAGTCCGTAGCCTTGACCGAACCATCCGCATAGACGGCATTGAATGTCTTGCCCCAGATCGGATAGGGCCGCGGATGATCTCCTCCCGGACCGACATCCCACCCGTTGAAAAACCACGCAAACTCGCCTTTGGGCCACGCGCTCCATCCCCCGGTCGCGATCGCATTGGCCACGAGAATGACTTTCGACGGGGAAGTAATCTGCGGAAGAGAGGCTGCCGGCTTGACTGAGAACGGATAGTCAGCGCCGTCGACGATGACGAAGTTATTGGCCCCGTAGTCCGAGGCTCCGCTGTGATGATAGTCCCCCCTGTAAGGAGAGCGGAACACTCCGATGGTCGTGATCCCACCCTGGCCGGTATACTCGGTCGTTCTCTCCATGCCGAGGTAAGGCGCGATGCTGTCGCACCAGAAAGGCCAGACCCACGTTCCCCCCGAAGTTTTCGCGGTCAGATTGGGCAATTGCAGGTTGTTGTCCTGCGCGTAACCGAGTACTCCCGTCCCGATCTGCCTGAGGTTGGCCAGATCCTTCGCCAAGGCTCCTTTGGTTTTCAAAGTGCCCAGCACCGAAGTCGCCAGCACAGCCAGGACTGAGATGATAGCAATCGAGACCAACATTTCGATAAGCGAAAACGCCAGGCACCTAAACAGGGGTTTTTTGCACACAACAAGAGGGGGGAGTAGAATTAAGAAAGTAACCGATTACGTAAATTGCGTAATCCTGTCAATTCTATTTCGTTTTCGCTAGTTTTTCGGAGCAGGCAGCAAGGTCTCGCCTTCTTCCAGCAGCCCCTTCAGTCGGATCTGCATGAGCGGACCACGGGGATTCTGGATGCGCTCCAGCAGGAGCAGAGCCGCCTCCCGCGCCACCCCCGCGATGTCCGGGGATATCTGCGCAGGAGCCGGGGTGAGGAAGTTGCCGAAATCATCTTTCTCCATGGAAACCATGGCCAGATCCTGCAACCGCCCGGCCGCAATGAGAGGACGATACATCGCGAACAAAAACCGCCCGCCAGCCGACACACAGGCCGTGACCGTCGGATCCATCAGGATCTTCATCGCCCCTTCGATCCACCCCGGCTGAAGTGAGTCGATGATGTGCATCTTCACCTCTGGCCCCAGGCCGGCCTCGAGCCCCTTCGCTCGGATATTTACAGGTTGATCCGTCAGATAATCATGCGCCAGCACCAGTACGGACTTATGGCCTAACTCTCGCAAGCGCTGACCCAGCATCGATCCATTGTAGGTCTCGTCGGCTCCCACATTGTCCATGCCAGCCAGAGCAGTCGACCCGAGGACGACTACCGGTAAATTATGAGCGCGTAAAGCCGTGGCCAGATTCTCGGGATTCTCGCCGGTCAATTCACAAACCGGATAGATGAGAATTCCTTCCACCTGATGCGTCCGCATGCGCTCGATGTGAGCCAACTCTAGTAAGGAGTTTCGCTCCGAGTCAGCCACGAGCAACTCGTAACCGCGGTTGCGCACGATCTTCTCCATCTCGTGAAACTGGATAATGTAGTTCGCGTTCGACAGATCCGACGCGATCAACGCCAACCGCCGACTGCGGCCGGTGGAGAGGCTCTTGGCGACAAAGTTCGGCTGGTAACCAGTCGCCTCCGCCAAGCGCCGAATTCGCTCTCTGGTTCCCTCGCTCACTCCTGGCAATCCGGCGAGCGCTCTCGAAATCGACGCGCTGGAGACATTCGCCAGCGCCGCCAACTCGTGAATCGTGACGATTTTTTTCTTGGGAGTAGTCAAAGCCGTGTCGCACCAGAATATCGAAAGTTGGGAGTTGACCAAGACAGAATGTGAGAGTAACCGATTACGCACATGCAATTCCCCCTCCATGCAAGTCGACTGATTGTCCTCGCTTTTCTGATCGTGCTGCCCTCACTCGCCCCAGCCGCACGACCGTCCAGCCCATGGGATATGAA
>Ga0247822_10003155_pt1 | contig 10711 bp, 7 predicted proteins | sample 13C_Cellulose_Da_FD_192423 | JGI IMG/M metagenome (GOLD analysis project Ga0247822, IMG submission 192423) | Soil microbial communities from agricultural site in Penn Yan, New York, United States - 13C_Cellulose_Day30 | ecosystem: Environmental > Terrestrial > Soil > Agricultural land | place... | reverse complement strand
CTCAACGAGGGGGCGACCCCCCGCGACATGATCATGCAGGCCCGCCGCGGCATCGGCACGGAAGTCCGCCCGACCCTTGAGGAACTGGAGCAGGTCTTCAAGGAAGCCAGCGCGGACACCTGATCCCCCGCCGCGGCTGATCAACAGGGGCAACTGACAACTGACGACTGAAAACTGAGGACTTCCAACAATGGCTGGCAAAGGGGGCGGAGCGTGGAAGGTCGCCTATGCCGACTTCGTGACGGCCATGATGGCGTTCTTCCTGGTGATGTGGATCGTCGGGCAGGACAAGAAGGTCAAAGAGGCGGTCGCCCACTACTTCATGGACCCGATGGGGCATTTCCCCATGGGAAGCTCTCGGACTCCGGCGAAGTCCGGGTCGCTGTTCCAGTCGGTCCAGGACGGGAACGTCCCCGATTCGGAGAAAGTCCCCAACGGGCGGGGACGCGGATCGTATGCCGACCAGGCGGAGCGCGGCCCGGCGACGATCATGGTCGGCCAGTGGCTGCAGTCCGATCCGGACCTGAGTGAGAAGTGGACCAAGGAGGCCCAGGAGTGCCGGGAAGAGGCCGAGCTCTCGCCCGCCGTCCGGTCCGGCGACGCTGAGGCCGAATATGTGGCCAAGACGCTGCTCGCCCGCCGTCTGAAGGATGACGTGATCACCAACATCCCCAAGGAGGCCAAGGGGATCTACCAGGACATGTTGTACGCGGCGATGAATGAAGTGAACTGGAGCCAGCTCGCGGAAGACATGCAGGCGCAGGAGCCGTAGCGCGACGGGGATCTGGGGGCCTTCGCCGCATGGAAGAGGTCGAACGGCCGACTTGCCGGCGCGGCTCTGTTCACTCAAACCCAATGTGCGACGGCAGCCTGGGGTCAAGGGGGCCACGCCCCCTTGCCGCCGGAGGCATTTTCGTCGCGGAACCGTGGGACATAACGGATGTCCCCTTGTGGTCCCGGCGTTGAGGATTCCCCGCTCGCTTTGCAATCCCTGCGGGTTGGTGAGGGGGCATACGACACGTTGTCCGCGTTTGGGCACTCACTCCTTCAGATATCTCTCGACGGCCAGGCCTCCGGCGGGCAAAGGGGCGTGGCCCCTCTGCACTCCCCACCAGGGTGCCCCTGGACCCCGGTCCGCCAGTGACGTTGGGTTGCGCCAAAGCGACCCGTCGACCACTCCAAGCTTGCAGTCTTTTCAGGATTTCCTGTCCCAGCCAATGACCGCCCCACGCCGCACGCAGAGACTGCCGCAGGAGTTCCGGCAGAACGAATCCGTCTTCACCCATCGTCCGCCGTCCGGTAATCTCTCCCCGCGCAAGGAAGTTCGATGCTCCGGGAGGGGGTATTCATGTTTCGGGCAGGAAGCCGCGGTAAGTTCGTGTTGGCAGGTGCCACCCTCGCCGCATTGGGCGTGATGGGCTGGAAAATCGCTGACGCCGCCGGTTTTCGCGACCGCCTGACCGGCAAGACTCCCCAGACACAGACCAAGCAGGGAGCCACTCCCTCTTCGTCGGGCGTCGCCCCCGCCCCGCCCGCTTCCCGCGACCCGATCGCCCAGGAAGCCCGCCTCGACATCCCCGCGGCCCGAATCGAATCGGCAAAAGCGACCGATCCTCTCCAGGAACTCGTCGACCGCGCCATCGATCACAACCACCGTCGATATCTCAACGTCACTCCCGGCGCTCAGCAGAACTCCCCCTGGCAGATCATGCACGGCATCCTCGCCTACCGCGGGGACCTGCAGCTCAAGCTCAGCCAGCCCGGCGGCGTCCGGAAGATCAATGCCATCGAGTACATCTCGAACGAGGCGGTCTACCGGAACGAATACTGGTTCGAGGCGACCCCCTACGGCGGCCGCGCCCATCCCTTCAACGTCCCGTACTGGTTTGAAGGGCACGTCAACCAGTTCCTCGCGATCCTGACGATGTCAAACCTCCCCCTGAACCATGAGTTCAAGGTGGCGGGGGGACGCGTCGTGACGATGGCCGACATGGTCCGTCACGCCCAGATGACGACGAGCGCGAACGTCGAGCCTTCCTGGACGCTGTGGTTCCTGACGCATTACCTCGATCCGGATGCGGAATGGAAGAACATGCACGGCCAGAAGTGGAGCCTGGCGGCGCTGGCTGAGATTCAGACCGCGGCAAGCGTCGTCGACGCCCCCTGCGGCGGGACACACGGGCTGTTCGCCCTCTCGTACGCCCGGAACTCGTATCTCCAGAAGCACGGCGACCTCCGCGGGATCTGGCTGAGCGCCCACCAGAAGATCGAGCAGTACATTCAGCAGGCCCGCAACGTCCAGAATCAGGACGGGTCGTTCTCGACCAAGTTCTATCGTCAGCGGGAGTTCAGCTTCGATTTCGCCGAGCGGATCCGCGCCTCCGGACACATGCTCGAGTGGCTCATGATGGGGCTTCCCGCCTCGCGGCTCCAGGAGCCGTGGGTCCAGGCGGCGGTCCGGTCGCTGGCGACCGATCTCACGTCGACCAGCAACCAGCCGATCGACCCCGGGCCGCTGTACCATGCGAGCCACGCTCTGGTCCTTTACCGGATGCGGACCCGCCCGCGCGACATGAGTCCGATTCCGGAATCGCCCGTTCCGCTTCCGCAGACTGCCGAGCGGGCGCCGACCTCCAAGCCGATCAGCCTGCCGATGCCGGTCGCGGCCCCGGTCCCGTCGATTCTCCCGCAGCCTGCGGCGCCGCAGCCCCCGATGCCGGTGGTGAAGGACGATCCGACTCCCGTTCCGCTCGTCCCGCCGGTCCCCGTCATTCCGCTCCCGGTCATGCCGGCTCCGACACCCGTTCCGCTCCCCGCTCCTGCGGCTCCCGTGGTCCGGGACATCCCCAAGCCGATGTCGGAACCGGTGGCAACCGTGACGCCGAAGCCGCTGGAGGCTCCGGAGTCCGACGTCCCTCCTCCTCCGCCGCTCCCGGTCCTGTTCAACGCCGGGGCGCCATCCGTGGACGACGCGCCGATTTCGGTGCCGGTCGTTCCCGACGAGGGAGTGAAGGAGGCCGCGGCGACGGTCCCTCAGCGGGACACCACGTTTCAGCCGAGCGGTCCGCTTCTCGCTCCGCCGTCGCGATTGAAGCTGGTCCCGGCCGAAACGCGGCCGTTGCTCGTGCCGATCACGCCGGTGCCGCTGCAGACGACCCCGTCGATCATTCCGGTCCCGGATTCGATCGAACTCCCGCCGCAGCCTCCCAAGGTCGATTGATCACGATCGCCTCTCCGCGAGCCTGCGAGCGGACAGGTGTGGGGTCAGAGGGCCTGTCTTGTGGTTTGCGGGTCTGGCCGCCGGAGGCGATTCCTCGCCGACCGGTCCAGGCCACGAAAAGCTCTGCTTCGGGCGGACCAGTCGACGAGTCGAGTCTCAGCCGGGATAATCCGGCATGCGCATCTCACTCCTGGCGGCCGGTCTCACTCTTCTCGGTTTCGCGGCAGCGGACGTCTCCGTCTTGCGGGCCGATGAAGCTGTCGTCGTCCCCGGGATCGCCGACGGACCTCCGCGCGAGGTGCTGATCTGCTGGCCGATCCCCGAGTCCGGGAGAACAACCTCCTGGAGCGTCTTCGCTGAGGGGCGACAGATTCCCTCGCAGGTCATCGAGGAAGGGACCCGGCTCTGCTGGAAAGGGACGGCCGGCCGAGGGGCGGACGAAGCGACCCGTTTCGAGATTCGTCCGGCCAAGAGAGGGAACGCTGCGGACGACTCGACGGCTGAGCGGTCTGCGGAGGGAATCGAGCTAAGGACCCGGAATGGGAGCCGGGCGGTGGTGACCTATCACACCCAGGAGCGGTTGCCGGACGGCGTCGATGCGGTCTTTCGGCGGAGCGGGCATCTTCATCCGCTCCGCAGCCCGCGGGGGAAAGTCCTGACGGACGAGTTTCCGGCGGACCACCTCCACCAGCACGCGATCTTCTTCGCCTGGGTTAACACGGAGTTCCGGGGGAAGCACGTCGACTTCTGGAACCAGCCGGCGCGGGAAGGAACAGTTCGGCACCATGACGTCGAAGAGGTCTGGTCCGGGCCGCTGCTGTCCGGGTTCCGCGCCTCGCTGGAGCATGTCGCCTTCCCGGGGGGCGAGACGGTGGCGCTGAACGAGCGGTGGACCGTCCAAGGCGGACGCCTGGGACGGTTCCACCTCGTTGACGTCGACTCCGACCAGCGGGCCGCCACGGCGGAGCCGCTGATTCTGAAGAAGTATCACTACGGCGGGTTTGCGGTCCGCGGCTCGGCCGGGTGGGGCGAGGCGGACCAGGGAGGAACCGGTGCGGTCTTCCTGACGAGCGACGGCAAGGGGCGGATCGACGGGAACCACGCGCACTGCTCATGGGTGCGGGTGACCGGCAAAGTCGGGGGCGAGCCGTGCGGGCTGCTCGTGTTGAGCCACCCGGACAATTTCCGTTCGCCGCAGGCGGTCCGGATCCATCCCAAGATGCCGTACTTCGTGTTCAGTCCGTGCGTCGACGGGGAGTTCCGGATCTCGCGTGACGAGCCGCTCCGTTCCCGGTATCGCGTCCTCGCTTTCGATGGCGAGATGACCCCCGAGGAGTGCGAGGCGGCCTGGAACGACTACGCCCGGCCGCTGACGGCGGCGAAGGCACGGTGAGACGGTTGGAAGAGCAGCCCTGGGCGGGTCGTTTCACAAGGAGGGAGTGATGGAGTATCCGGAGCGGGTTCCGATCGTTGTGCCGGGGGCCGTGGGGACGCTGCGCCCCATTGTGTTGCAGCAGTGGCTGGCGGAGGTGGGGAGCGAGGTCTACGAGGGAGAGCGGCTGGCGGAGCTGAGTGTCCCCGGAGTCCTCGTCTGTGTCTCCAGCCCCTGCCGCGGCCGGCTCGACAAGATCCTGGCGACACCGCTCATGACTGTGGAGGCAACAACAATTCTCGGCTGGATCGAGTGCAGGGACGACGAGGGCTGAGTTCGGTGGATGCGATGTGCGGTGAAGGTCGGCCTGCTTCCGTCGTCCTTTGGCAGTCGGTCAACAGGCGTCTCTCCGGCCCAAAGGGCCAGCCGTTCCCCCAGCCAGGGCCATCGGCCCTGGATAATCCCGGAGCAGCGCCCGGAGGGGCCTGAAGGGCCGGTCATTCGGTTCGGTCCAACCGGCTCCCCTGCCCTCTCGTTCGGAAACGAACGGCCGGCCCGTTGGGCCTCTGATGCTCTTGTCGCGGTAACCCCAGGGCCGGTGGCCCTGGCTGAAAGAACGAATGACCCTTCGGGCCGGCAGGCTCGATGTTGGGCCGGAGGAGCGACAAGCGAACGATGTTGTCTTGGGCCTCGACGACGCGCTGATGACTGAGAACTGAGAACTCCAAACGAAAAAACGCCGCCTGGAGGGATCAGCTCCGGGCGGCGTCTTGTGGAGACATCTTGGGGAACGAACTTCAGCTTACCACTTCGGAGCTTCGTTGGTCGGAGCGGCACAGGCGAGCTGGCACTCGTTGCGGTCGCAGTCGTCGGCGTGGTCCATGAAGGACGAGCCGGCGAAGTAGGCTCCGCAGAATCCGCCGCCGTGGTTCTTCTTCTGAGCGCTGAAGCCGCTGAAGGAGTAGGACTGGTTGAGCTCGCCGATCGCTTCGCCGACGTCGTTGAGTTCCGAGACGATGGCGTGCTGGACTTCGCTGAGTCCGACGACGAGCCCGATGACGAGGATGGTGGCGATGAGAACGAGTTCGGCCGAAACGATGAAGCCGTTGTCATCGGCCAGGAACGTACGAAGCATGTTGGAATGTCCTTGTGTGTCTGGAGAAAGTTGTCGGTGCACGGATCCGCCGCGGACTTCTCTCTCCCGAACTTCGCAGGGGGCGCACGGGGAGCGCGTCTGATCATCACGCGCGGCCGGCGCTCGTCGCCTGGCCTGAGCTTCCCGTTACGAACTGCTGCGGAGAGATAGCACTGGGGCCGAACTCGGCCTCGGTCGTTGTGCGTGCTGACAAGGGCTAACGCAGTCGCTGTGCCAGACTCGGACGTGCGCTACCGAAGCACGTCCACGGGGCAAGAGTTCCGCCAGTCAAAATGCTGGCGGAATCACATCGGCGCACCCTCGGTTCGCGCGGCGACCTGACCACCGGCGCGGAGCCGCATGTTCAGGGACGTGAACGGGGTGAACACTCAAATTGTTCGGACGGATAATCAACTCCGCCCGGTTTCGGACGCAACAGGGGTAAAGCAGTCCGCGTGCCGTTTGTGACGGTCACACGCAGTTGAGCGATCTGTTGCCGCCGGGGTTCAGCGGTCCGGCGAAGGCGGTGGAACCACGGAGGCACGGAGGGGACGGAGGCGTTTCGCTGGCCGCCTTGAGGCGTTTGTGAGGCGTGCAGAGGGAGGAGGCCACAGATGAACACGGATCAACACAGATAAGGAAAGGAGTCGCGGTTCTCGCAGACCCGCGACTCCTTCTTCATTCTTCTCTGTGTTCTCCGTCCCTCTGTGTTTTCCCTTCCCTGTCCAACAGGGGCCGTGTGCGGCCGGCACCGACCGGATTCAGGCGGCCCGGGCGGGAGAAGGTTCGTCGGCGAGCTGCGACTTCGCTTCGCGGGGCATGTCCCGCCAGCCCAGGATCAAGAGGATCGCCGCCAGGATCGGGAGGCAGCCGGTCGCGGCGAACGGGAGGTCATAGGCCCGCGGCCCTTCGACGAGCTTCCGCTGGTCGACGTACGCGCCGAAGACCGGGTGCAGGAGCGACACCGGGACCCAGGCGATCGTCCCCAGGAATCCGGTCACCTTCCCCTGCGCCTTGGCGGAGATCTCCTGTCCGAAGGCGTAGTAGCACGGAAAGAGTCCCAGGGCCCCCGCCGCGACGATCATCATCACCCCCTGCAGCATCCACCCCTTGCCGAGCCACGGAGTCGCGAGGGTGAACATCGTGCACAGGGCGCAGAGCGAAAACCCGTAGACGCGGGCCCGGTTGGCCGACACGCCGCCGCGGGCGAGGACGACCGTGAAGTACCCGACCGCCAGGCATCCGATGTCGTTCATGATCCCGAACGCGACGAGGAACCACCGCCGCTCGGTCTCGGTGTAGCCCCGGCCGGTCTCCAGGAACGGCGTCTGCCAGACCCGGAGGAGGTGCCAGGTGATGTTGATCGTGATGACGGTGACGACCAGGATCGCCAGCCGCTGGAGCAGCCAGGACCACGGGGCGGCGGCGGTCTGGGGCGCGTTCGGGGCGTTCTCGGCGAGCGGAAGCAGGTCCGTCTTTCGCACGGAGGCGAGCCACAGGACGACCCACCCGAGCCCGCCGAGGCCGATCACAAAGAACGGCAGCCGCCAGTTCGTGGGATAGAACTGCAGCAGGCTCATGACGAGGAGCGGCGTCAGGATCGCCCCGACGGACGAGCCGCTCTGCAGGAGACTGTTTCCCCAGGTCCGTTTCTCCCGGGCGAGGATTCGCTGCGTCGTCTGGAGGGCGCAGGGCCAGTGGGCCGCCTCGAAGAAGCCCAGGAAGGTCCGGCTCCAGAGGAGTTCGTCGTAGTCCCGCACGAACCCGGTTGAGCAGCCGGCGAGCGACCAGAGCATCAGCATCAGGGGATAGAACCAGCGGACCGCGACCATGTCGGCCACGATCCCCCAGGTGACGGATCCGACGGCGAAGGCGATCCCGAAGTTCTTCTCCACGCGGCCGTACTGCTCTTCCGACAGGGAGAACTCCGACTTCAGCCGGCTTTGCAGGTCGTTGAGGGCGAGCCGATCCATGTAGTTGATGGTCGTCGCCAGAAAGAGCAGTCCGCAGATCCAGTAGGTCCAGGTCGTGGAGCGCGTGGTGGAAGGTGAGGGAGAGGCCGAGTCCATGCAGCAGTCCGCCAGACGGAAGGGGGAGTTCGCGGCGAGCGGGGCGATTCTGGCGTCTCGCCATCGTCGGCATCAACCCATCGGTCAGCTCAAATGAGTTGCTTCCGGGGCTGTGGGCCGATTAATTCATGGAGGGGCGCGTTCCCGTTGGGGAGGGGCCGCCACCGCGGAGAGCCTGGGCAGGTGCGTTGTGTCAGGATTGCGCGAGATTCCAGTCCGGCGGTCGCGACCCGGCAGGTTGTCCGATCCGCATTGCGATCACGACGAAGCGTCGCTCCGCGAACTGTTGGGGACGCGTGACGACCTGCTGACCTGGCGGCACTTTCAGTCGCTCTTTTGCCCGTGGCTCCCCGCCGGGACCTATGAAGAGGTCGTCTATTTCCTCCCTCTGGCGTTGCGGTTCGTTTACGACCGCCGCGAGGACGTGGAAGAGGTCGTCGGCCATCTCCTGGGATGGATCGCGACCAATCAACGGGAATTGCAGGCCGACGACCTTTGGGACGTGGTCCGTGACAACGTCGTCATCTCCCTTGAGCATTGGACTGAGGACTTCGACGTGGTCCCCTCTCACGGCGGACCCGCGGCCGACAGTCTGATCGGAACCTTTCGCGTCAGGAATTCCCGTCTCGTGACGCACACTCTTCAGTGGCTCTGTGTCGGTCGCGGTCTCCGCGACCTGGCGCCGCGGTTTCTCCGGTCCCTGGCATTTCATTCCAGCAACAAGTTTCAGCGGGCCTGGATTCTGGAACTCTCACGCTCCCTGCCGTTGGCCTTCTCCAGCGCGACCGGGCGGACTGGCAGCGACATGCCGGACGACATTGCAGCGATCCTCCAGGACGAGGCGATCCGGCGGCGGGCGGCTGCCGTCGTGCTGAAGGAACTGGTCCCCTGGCCAAGCCAGACGGTCTACTGGCAGGAGACCTTCGAGGTTCTGGGAATCGCCTGACTCATGGGTTCCGATCACGTTCCTCCGTCCTGCCAACATGGCATGTGCCACGACGGTGTTGTGAGTTCATTGAGTTGCAAGTTTCTGTTGTGTAGTGAGTTGCGTTCTTGTGTGTTCTGATGGCATAGCGATTGCATTCTCCCCAACACACGCGAGCTTTCGCGCTGAGATGGCGGTGTTCCTTCACGGAGGGCCCCGCTCCGATCCCCGAGACACACCGACCGGTCCGCTGGATCGCACCAGACAACTGTCGCTGAATTACCTGTCGCCGAATATTTGAGGAGCATCCGTGGCGAAATTGCTGAGTTTTGACGAAGACGCTCGCAAGCAGCTTCTGGAAGGCGTTTCCAAGCTGGCTCGGGCCGTCGCCTCGACGCTGGGCCCCCGCGGGCGGAATGCTGTTCTGGACAAGGGATGGGGCGCCCCCAAGGTGACCAAGGACGGCGTGACCGTCGCCCAGGACATCGAACTCGAATGCAAGTTCGAGAACTGCGGCGTCCAGCTCGTGAAGGAAGCCGCCTCCAAGACGGGTGACACCGCCGGCGACGGCACCACGACCGCCACCGTCCTCGCCGAAGCGATCTACCGCGAAGGCCTCAAGTACATCGCCGCCGGAGCCGCTCCGGTCGCCCTGAGCCGCGGCATCCAGAAGGCGGTCGACGCCGTCGTCGAGAACCTGAAGAAGATCGCCAAGCCGATCCAGGCCAACGACCGCAAGGCGATCGAGATGGTCGCGGCGATCGCCGGCAACAACGATCCCGAGATCGGCAAGATCCTCGCCGACGCCCTCCTCAAGGTGGGCAAGGACGGCGTGATCACGATCGAAGAAGGCCGCCAGACCCAGACCGAGATCGAACTCGTCGAAGGGATGCAGTTCGAGCGGGGCTACCTCTCGCCGCACTTCGTCACGAACGAAGACGATCAGGTCGTCGAGCTGGACAACGTCCGGATCCTGATCCACGAAGAGAAGATCTCGAACGCCCGGACCCTCGTGCCGGTCCTCGAGCAGGTCTCGAAGGACGGGGTTCCCCTCCTGATCATCGCCGAAGACGTCGAAGGGGAAGCTCTCGCGACCCTCGTCGTCAACAAGCTCCGCGGCATCGTCAAGGTGTGTGCGGTCAAGGCTCCTGGCTACGGCGACCGCCGCAAGGCGATGCTCGAAGACCTGGCGATCCTGACCGGCGGCCGGGCCTTCTTCAAGGACCTCGGCGAGAAGCTCGAGAACATCAAGCTCTCCGACCTCGGCAAGGCCAAGAAGGTCCGCATCGACTCCGAGAACACGACCGTCGTTCAGGGAGGCGGCAAGAAGGAAGCGATCGAAGGCCGCGCGGCCCAGATCCGCTCCGAGATCACCAAGACCGACAGCGAATACGACCGCGAGAAGCTCCAGGAGCGGCTCGCCAAGCTCGCCGGCGGCGTGGCCCAGATCAACGTCGGGGCCGCCACTGAAACGGAAATGAAGGAACGTAAGGACCTCATCGACGACGCCCTGCACGCGACCCGTGCCGCCGTTGAAGAAGGGATCGTTCCAGGGGGCGGGGTCGCCCTGCTCCGCTCGGGCGAAGCCCTCAAGAAGGTGAAGCTCGAAGGGGACGAAGCTCTCGGCGTTCAGCTCATCAAGAACGTCCTCGAGATGCCCCTCCGCAAGATCGCCGAGAACGCCGGTCTCGACGGCTCGGTCGTCGCCAACACCGTCCGCAAGAACAGCGACGTCAACTACGGCTTCGACGCTCTCAACGAGAAGTATGGCGACATGCTCTCCTTCGGCGTCGTCGACCCGGCCAAGGTCGTCCGCTCGGCTCTCCAGAACGGAGCCAGCGTCGCAGCCCTGCTGCTGACGACCGACTCGATCATCGTCGATGAGCCCAAGAAGGACGAGAAGGACGGCCACCACGATCACCATGACCACGGAGGCGGTGGCATGGGAGGAATGGGTGGTATGGGAGGCATGGGCGGTATGGGAGGCATG
>Ga0247822_10003154_pt1 | contig 10712 bp, 10 predicted proteins | sample 13C_Cellulose_Da_FD_192423 | JGI IMG/M metagenome (GOLD analysis project Ga0247822, IMG submission 192423) | Soil microbial communities from agricultural site in Penn Yan, New York, United States - 13C_Cellulose_Day30 | ecosystem: Environmental > Terrestrial > Soil > Agricultural land | place... | reverse complement strand
GCGGATTCCTATCGCCGTATCCGCAATACCGCGCGTTTTATTTTGTCCAACCTCACTGGTTTTAATCCGGCGACTGATGCTGTGCCAGTTGAAAATATGCTGCAGTTGGATCGCTGGATTGTCGCGCGCACTGCGCAATTGCAGCAGGACATTATCGCCGCGTACGACAGCTACCAATTGCATTTGATTTATCAGAAGTTGCACAACTTCTGTGTTGTTGAGTTAGGTGGTTTCTATCTCGATATTATTAAAGATCGCCAATACACCGTAAAAGGCGATGCACTGGCGCGCCGTTCAGCACAGACTGCATTGCAATATGTGATTGAAGCTATGGTGCGCTGGATTGCGCCAATTTTAAGTTTCACTGCCGATGAAATTTGGAAAGAAATTGCCGGTGAACGTGAGGCAAATGTATTTGTGGCTGAGTGGTATCAATTGCCGGCAATGCCTGCTGACTCATTTGCGGACAGCTACTGGGATTTGGTCGCCGAAGTTAAAACCGCCGTGAATAAAGTGCTCGAAGCAAAACGTACCGCCGGTGAAGTGGGTGGTTCGTTGGGTGCTGAAGTTGTTTTGTACTGCGATGAAAAACTGCAGGCCGAATTGCAAAAGCTCGCCAATGAATTGCGCTTTGTGTTGATAACATCGACCGCAGAAATTCGTCCGTTAGCAGAAGCAAGCAATGCGGAAACAACCGATGTGGCGGGCTTACAAGTGGCGGTGAAAAAATCGGAGCATGCAAAGTGCGAGCGCTGCTGGCATCACCGTGCCGATGTAGGCTCAAACCAGAAACATCCAACAATTTGTTTGCGTTGTGTGGAAAACGTGGATGGCGCGGGTGAAGCGCGCCATTTCGCCTAAGCTATCCGTTAATGTGTGAACTAAAATGCCGTTAAAAATTTATCAGAAAAGCTGGTTTTGGTACGTCGTTGCACTTGTTGTCGTTGCTTTGGATCAAGCCAGTAAACATGCAATTGAGGCGGCGTTTGAATACGGTGAAACAAAAGTATTCACCTCTTTTTTTAATTTCACCTTGGCCTACAACCCCGGTGCTGCATTTAGTTTTCTCGCGGGTGCTGGTGGTTGGCAGCGCTGGTTCTTTGCGGTTATCGCCATTGCAGCCAGTGTGCTCTTGAGCGTGTGGATTGCGCGTACCGCACAGGAAAAACCGCGGGAAGCATTTGCGCTGGCGTTTATCCTCGGCGGCGCACTGGGCAATCTATATGACCGTATTGTGTTGGGGCATGTAGTGGATTTTATTGTGGTGCATTATCAGGATAATTACTGGCCAGCATTTAACCTTGCCGACTCAGCGATTTGCTTGGGCGCTGCGGTATTGATTATTGATATGTTGTTCAGTAAAGAAAATAGTAAAGAGAAAAAAACAAATGCGTGAATTAGCAATTGGTCCCGGCACTAAAATTACCCTGCACTTTGCCTTGCAGCTGGATAACGGAGACATGGTTGATTCCAACTTCGAGCGCGACCCGGCAACGTTTACCGTGGGTGATGGCAACTTGCTGCCTGGCTTTGAAAAAGCGCTGTTTGGGATGATGGAAGGCGAACATAAAACTCTGGTGATCAAGCCGGAAGACGGGTTTGGCCAGCGCAACCCGAACAACATCCAGGAAATTGCGCGCAGCCAATTCAGCCCTGACCTGGAATTAAGTGAAGGGTTGATGCTGTCATTTGCTGACGCACAAAAAACGGAGTTACCCGGTGTAGTGCAGCGCTTTGATGATGAAGTTGTCGTGGTAGATTTTAATCACCCATTGGCTGGTCGCGATATTTTATTTGAAGTGGCCATCCTTAAAATTGAACCGGTTCAGGTGCACTGATCATGACCCAAATCAAGCTCGCTAATCCCCGCGGTTTTTGTGCCGGTGTTGATCGCGCGATCGACATAGTGAATCGCGCGCTCGATGTTTTCGGTGCGCCCATTTATGTGCGTCACGAAGTCGTGCACAACAAATTTGTGGTGGATTCACTGCGCGAGCGCGGCGCAATTTTTGTCGATGAAGTAGAGCAGGTTCCCGATAATGTTATTTTGATTTTCAGTGCTCATGGCGTTTCGCAAGCGGTACGCAAAGAAGCTGAAGATCGCGGTTTGCAGGTTTTTGATGCAACCTGTCCGCTGGTGACTAAAGTACATATCGAAGTGACCCGCTACAGCCGAGAAGGGCGTGAATGCATTTTGATTGGCCACGAAGGGCATCCGGAAGTTGAAGGCACCATGGGGCAATACAACACGGCGAACGGCGGTGCGATTTATCTGGTAGAGGATGAGGCCGATGTGGATGCCTTGGTTGTGAAAGATCCGGAAGCGCTCGCGTACGTGACACAAACAACCTTATCAATGGATGACACGGCAAAAGTCATCGAATCCTTGCGCAATAAATTCCCCAAAATTCAGGGGCCGCGCCGCGACGATATTTGCTACGCAACAACTAATCGTCAGGATGCTGTGCGCCAGCTCGCACTTGAGTGTGATTTGGTATTGGTAGTCGGCTCGCCCAACTCATCCAACTCAAACCGATTACGCGAATTGGCAGAGCGCTGCGGCACCGAAAGCTATTTGATTGATGGTCCGGAAGATATCAACCCCGAGTGGATTAAAAACCGTAGCAGCATTGGCATCACCGCCGGCGCATCTGCACCGGAAGTGCTGGTTAAACAGGTGATTGATAAACTGAAAGCCTGCGGCGCCGAAGCACCGCTTGAAATGGATGGCACGCCGGAAAACATCAGCTTTTCCTTGCCGAAGGCATTGCGAATCTAAACTGCTCTACGATTCAAGCGCAGTTTTGCACGCTGCGCTGGATAACTTCTCCACTCTTGTTCTTCCTCCTTTTGATAAAACCAGCTTGTAACCTTCGCCTTTCACTTGGGGGCAAATCGTAATATTGCCTGCCAGAAAGCCACGAGTCGTCAGTTGAATACCTTCACCAGTACCGATAAACGCGACATAGCTATCCATAGGGGATGAAGCCTTTGTCTTTACTGCGACCAAGCCTTCATTAACGCTAATAACTTTTTCATCTGTATCGACCAGTCCGTTGCTGTTTCTATCCACAAAACGTGTCCAGCCTTCATGCCATTTTTTGTTTGTGGCAAGCAGAGTGGTGTTTTGATTGTGAAAAACGGCTGTGGAGCGAGTGGTTTCTATCGCTTCCAATAACGCCAGAGCAGCTGTTTTGGTGCGAGTGTTTTGGATGGTTTTATTGAGTGAGGGGGCAGCGATACCGAGGGTGATGGCAATAATCGCGAGGGTGATAAGCAATTCGTAAAGGGTAAAACCACGTTTATAAAAAGCAAAACTAAAGTTGCACATAGCCATCATTCCTTGATTGGTGCGTTGAGTTTATTAATACCGTGTAGCTTCAGCTACTACTAGCGCTCTTAAAGCTATAAAACTACCGTTTGTTCTTTGGAGGTAACCACACATCGACGGATTGCTTTGGCTATTAGAGCCCTGTGCTACGCTGACACAGTATATTGAAGTGCATTATATCGGTCTAGCAGGTGAGTATTTAATAGCACGTGCGCTGATAATCTAGGAACCGCAAAGATGTTTAACTCAATGGTAAAGATATTCCATAAGTTCGGAGGTTTCACCCTAATTGAATTGCTGGTCACGCTTGCGGTGGCTGCTATTGTTATTTCTATCGCAGCGCCTAACTTCAAGGAGCAGGTCAACAATTCGCGTAGCTTGGCAGTGGGCGAAAACTTTGCGTCAGCGTTAAGCTTTGCTCGCTCAGAAGCTTTAACACGTATGCGCCGCGTATCAATTTGTGCGAGCGATGACTCTGCTAGTTGTTCTGCTGATTGGGCAAAAGGTTACATAGTGTTTGTAGATCATGCCGCAGCTGATAACGCAGCTCCGGTTGTTACTCCGCCCTTGCCGGAGACCGCAATTATTTTGCGTGCCGTTAAAATTGATACACCAAATACTGCGGCATCAGTTAAGTATGGTGGCACTGTGTCGAATTATATTCGGTTTACGAGTCAGGGTGCTCTAGCCAGATTGACGGTGCCGCCATCTACTATCGAAGCAGACTTTAAGGTAACAGGCTGCAAAGGTGACAATATTCGCCGGGTCACAGTTGGCATTGCCGGAAATGTGAGTGCTGCTCGTGTGGCATGTCCATGATTATTCATAAGTGGGGGTTATGGGTGTGAGAAATCTTTCTCATCAGCAGTTTTTTCAGCAGGGTGTTGGCCTGATCGAAGTGTTGATTACCGTATTGTTGTTGGCTACCGGCCTATTAGGCGTAGCGAGTATGCAAGTACGCTCTTTAGAGCAAAATGCTGAATCTCTTACGAGGACACAAGCGAACTTGTTAGCCTACGATATTTTAGAGCAGGTTCGGATGGCTAGCCCTGTCGCTCCAGGAGCCGTTGTTACGCCTAGCGCTACTGCGATTACTACTTTGGCTGCGGCGAAATTACCCAGTGGATCTGGGTCAATTGCTTGTGATACGGCACGCTTGTGTACAGTAACAATTACTTGGAGTGAAGGTGCGAGATCAGCAAGCGCATCGGACCAACAACCATCAACTTTCACATACAGCGCAACCCTTTAGGTGCCGATTATGAGAAAACCATTGGCGCGCTTTCAAAAAGGCTTATCCCTAGTTGAATTAATGATAGCGATTACCCTTGGGCTTATTTTAACTGCCGGGGTATTACAGCTATTCCTCTCCAATAATCAAACGTTTAGGACGCAACAAGCCACTTCGCGGGTACAGGAGTCCGGTCGTTTGGCGGCGGAGTTTTTAGCAAGCGATATCCGTATGGCCGGATTTACCGGTTTCAGGGGCCGATTATCCGCTGTACAAAACAAAGTTATAGCTGCTGGTTATCAGAATAAATACGAAAACGGCATCGAGTTTATCTCTGCCGCCAACGCTGCGACCCTGGCGCCAATAGCCAATACAAATGTGCTTATTTTACGTGGCGCTATTGATGGCGTTGGGGCACCGCTATTGAAGGCAGCAGAAGCAGGTAAGTTCACTGTGTCCTTGCTGAGTGAAAAAGCGGATTCTTGCTCGGCTGCAGGCGCTTCCACTAGTTACAACGGATTATGTATTGGTGAAGCGGCATATATTGCAGATTATCAAAAAACATTTGTCTTCAGCGTATCCGGGCTTAATAAGCTCAACGCAACCACGTTGGAAGTTTCTTATGTGGGTAGTTGGGGCGGCAATAACATAGATCCTGATGAATATTTCGTTGAAGGTGCAGTCGTTTCTCCTGCGCGAGAGGTGGTTTACTTTATTCGAAATGGTATGTCGGGTCGGCCTAGTCTTTTTCAAAAGGTGAATAGTGAGGCAGCTGTTGAGTTGTTAGAAGGTGTCTCTGATATCGCTCTTTTTTATAATCGGGACGCAACAAAAAATGTTTACGTGACGGCGCTAGATCAGTTGGGTGGGCTTTGGAATAATCAAACAAATCCGATTGTAAGTGTGAGGTTAGAATTGGTCGTTCAAAGTATCGCAGATAATGTGTTAGAGGATGAGCAAACTTATACGCTTGGGGCGGCCGACGTTGTCGCAGCAGATAAGCGTTTATATAAAGTATTTTCCACCACGGTCGCTTTGCGTAATCAGTTGCCTTAATCGATGGGGTTTTTATGTTGCATCTGAATCAAAAAAAATCTCCATCTCTTCGTCAAAAGGGGGCGGTTTTACTTATTGGTCTCATTATGTTGCTGTTAATGAGCATTATTGGTTTAGCCGCCGTTCGCGGAACTAATTTGCAAGAGTTAATGGCTGGGAATGCGCGCGATAAACAAATTGCTTTTCAGGCTGCTGAAACGGCGTTGCGAAAAGCGGAGTTGGTTATTGATGGTCAAAATCCACCGAACATTGGAACTGATATAGGCATGATTAACCAAGTCGCGACAGGTGCGTTGTCTGAGCATTGGCGAAATAGCTTTGTGTGGGATCCTGTGGCTGGTGTTCAGAAAACTGTCGAAGTAAACGACGCATTGGAATATGTACAGGCTAAACCACGTTACGTGGTTGAAAAATTGAACGTGACCTACATTCCCGGCTCCGATGGTCGAGCAGCGGATTGGTTGGGCGTGCTTGCTGCTCCTGAAATATCGGTCTACCGAGTAACAGGTAAGGGCGTGGGTTTAACCGAAAACTCGATCGTTTATTTGCAGTCTGTTTATCGACGGCAATAACTTAAAACCGAGTTTTGTTTTTATTTGATTATTAGATCGAGCATTTTTAAATCGCTACTCGAGGTGGCAGCTGTGAGTAAACTCAATAGCAAGTTCTCAATTTTTTTAACCGCGTATTTAATGTTGGCTGTCTACACCGCGCAGACACATGCGATAACGCTTTCTCAGTCACCATTGTTTCTATCTCAAGGAGCAGATCCAAACGTAGTGTTTGTGATTGACGATTCTGGCTCAATGCGTTTTGAAACTATGCCTGAACGTTATCGCATGGCGTATAAGCATGTTATCTCGAGGGACATTAGTATTAGCATCACCACTGACGCCCTTTTCCCACGGACTGCGAGTGGGCTTTTTTCAGTCGATGACGACTATCACATAGTGGCGCCCGGTGGCACTGGTAATGTTTACGGGATGTTGGTGCGCTCCTCTAACAACACGATTTATTACAATCCGGCGATTCACTACAAGCCTTGGATTAAGTGGGATGGCACCTCGTTTCCGCAAGCTAATCCCACTTGTGCATACGATATCCCCACGAAAAACACCGGTGCGTTTGCCGCAGCCTGTCGGAACTTGGCACCTGCAGTTAATGAGGCAGTTGCTCATCCATCTACAGCAAATGATGCAGCTTGGAGACCCATAGGCAGCTATTCGGCTGGCACCTCCACCTTCGATATAAGAGATGGTACTGGGAGTTTTGCGAACGGGGATACCATTGCAATCAATGGCCGAACCTACAAAGTAGTTTCTTCAGAAAGGCCATCTGGCCAACCAGATCGCTGGCGCCTGACAATTACTCCGGCCTTGGGAAATAATATAACTACATCTAGATATATAATTTTTTCCCCTCAGCTTTTAAGTTGCACCGCTAGCAACAATTGCACTATTAGTCGGGAGGGTAACTTTTATCCTGCAACCTACTGGTACTACGAACCGACAGCGACAAATGTTTGGAGTGAGAGCAACTATACAAAAGTGGAAATCAAGCCGGCCATCGCTAACTACACAGGGCATGGGCGCACAGCACTGACACGGCCGGATTGCACGACAAATATTGCTGGTGTAACAACGTGTACTTATGCCAAAGAAATACAAAATTTTGCTAATTGGTACAGCTATTACCGTAACCGCTATTTAACTTCTGCTGCGGGTACAGGGTTTGCATTTCAGGGAATAGACGGTGGTATGCGAGTAGCATATGGATCTATCAACAAAGGAACCGCTACTGTAGATGGTATATCGACAAAGGTTCTTCGTACTGGCGTGAGAGATTTTACTGGTAGCGATAAGCAAGCTTTTTTTACCAATTTATATGCTCAAGATGTTGCTGGTGGCACCCCTCTGCGTTCGGCGTTGACGGCTGTAGGTGAGTATTACAAAAACACGACAGATGCGGGGCCTTGGAGTAACACGCCGGGAGGAAGCACTTCTTCGACGACAGACCAAGCCGCATGTCGTATCAGTAATACGATTCTGATGACCGATGGTTACTGGAACGATGACATCAGCAGCTTCACCGAACCTGGTAACTCCGATAACACATCAGTGAGTGGAAAATATACTGCGGCAGCGCCATTTATGGATGCTTACTCTAATTCTCTTGCTGATGTCGCCATGGAATATTGGAAAAATGATTTGCATCCATCGTTGGCAGATAAGGTTGCAACTATTGAAAGTGATGGCGTGACCTTAAACCCTGCCACTTGGCAACATATGACTACCTATACGGTGGGTTTGGGTGTGCAAGGGACATTAAATGTCAACACCAATGTTGCTGACGTGATTCAGAATGGCTTAAAGGATAAAGATACTGGAGCTGTATTGTCGTGGCCAAATTATGGTGCCCAATCTGCCGAGGCGGAGGAAAAAATCGATGATCTTTTCCATGCGGCTGTTAACGGTCGCGGCAGATATTTTAGCGCGAAAAATCCCACGGAGTTTGCTGAGGGATTGCGGGATACTTTACGCAATATCGCAGACAACGCAGGTGGCAGCGCAGCAGCAGCAGCAGCAAACTCCACCAGCTTAAATACAGGTAGCGCGATTTATACCGCAGTATTTAATTCACATGATTGGTCTGGCAATTTGCAATCCAAAGCTGTAAACGCAAGTGGAACTTTGGCCAGTTCACTCAATTGGACCTCAACAATTCCCAATGCTGCTTCACGCACTATTTTGTCTTACAGCACTGCAACCAACTCAGGAATCATTTTTGACTGGGATAATTTATCCAATGATCAAAAAAATAACCTCGCTCCAGGTTCTGGAGTGGCTCCTCCAGCTGTTCCTGACTCCACCGCTGTTCTTGCTGGGCAGGCGCGAGCTAATTGGATCAAAGGGCAAGCTCCTGCCGATGATGTCGCCGCCGCAACTTATGATTTGCGCTCACGCACCAATTTGATGGGTGATGTAGTTAACTCTGACCCTGCGTATGCGGGGAACAATGACATGGGTTTTAGTCGTCTCTCTGCAGCTCTTGGCGGCGGTACTACCTATAAAGAGTATTTTGATACACAGAAGAAAAATCGCCGCGAAGTGATTTATGTGGGTGCGAATGACGGTATGTTGCATGGTTTTAATGCCAAAAATCCGGTATCGGGTACGACCAAAACATTGGGGCAAGAAGTTTTTGCCTATGTCCCGTCACAGGTGTATCCGAATTTACCCAAGCTGACCGCGCGTGATTACGGGAAGCCAACCAATCGCCATAGATATTTTGTTGATGGGCCTGCAACCATTTCCGATGCATATGTAAAAGGCTCTTGGAAAAATATTCTGGTGGGCACTTTAGGTGCTGGTGGGAAAGGAATTTTTGTGCTGGATGTTACCAATCCAGATGCGATGACTGCAGGCAAGGTGTTGTTTGAATTAACGCCTGCTAAATATCCTGAGCTTGGAAACATTACCGGTAAGGCGATAGTGGCTCCTGCCGCAGATGGTCGCTGGAAGATATTTTTGGGTAATGGTTACAATTCAAATCAAGGTGGTTCCGATAAGGCTTATTTGGGTGTGATAGATATAGATGATGAAGTCGATAGCATAGCTGCCAGTTCATCACGCACCAGATTTATTGGAACGAATATTACGGCTGGGAATGTCCTGGCTCAACCTGCTTTATTAGCTAGTGGTCAGGGCTATGTGACTGCTGCCTACGCAGGTGACCTATTGGGTAATATGTGGAAATTTGATTTGAGTTCTACTGATAAAGCTGAATGGGGGCTTGCGTTTAGCGGCAGTCCATTGTTCAAAGCAAAAATAGATAACATTGTGCAACCTATTACCGCTAGTCCGACTCTAGGTTTTAACAGCGCCCTCGATCCTGCTCGTGTCATGGTTTATTTTGGTACCGGACGCTACGCTGCAGATACTGACAATACACCAATAACGAATAAACAATCCTTTTACGCGATTGCTGATAAGGGCATGGCGGTGGATAACAGCGCCGGTGATCGTAGCGGCCTTCATGCCAAAGCAATCGGCGGTACTTCTACGAGTTCTAAACGTGTTATTACCGGGGAAGTAACAGCGGGGGCAAACGCTGTACCTTGGGCCACTGCTAAAGGATGGTACCTGGATTTTCCAGCTAATGAGCGAGTTGTTACTAAACCACTGCTACTTTTTGATCGTCTAATTTTCCCAACCATCGTGCCAAGTAACGATATCTGTAGTGCTGGTGGTGGTGGCTGGTTAATGGAGTTGATTGCTGTGGGTGATAAGAATGTTTCATACAGCGTATTGGGTAGCGTTGCTAATTCACTGCTTGATGTTCCCATTTACGGTAATTTGAGCTCCATCGAGGGCCCGGGAGATCGCAATAGAGGGTCGGCAGGAAGCGCATCTTCAGCTTCCTCGGCGAGCAATGATTGTGGTGCAGGTGCAAACAGTGGGCGGAGCGGTGCCATTGCTGTATTGGCTAATGATGCAGATGGAAACGCAAGAAGCTTCGTGGGCGGTCGTCCTTGCGATCTTTATGGGCGTCAATCCTGGCGCGAATTGGAGTAAAAAAATGCGGGCGAAAGGGTTCACTTTAATTGAACTGATGATCGTAGTTGCCATTATTGGAGTTTTAGCGGCGATCGGGTATCCGTCTTACCAAGAGTCTGTGCGCAAGTCGAATAGAGCGGAAGCAAAAGTAGACTTGGCTGATTTTGCTCAAAGGCTGCAAAAATGTTTTACGGCTTATGGTCGCTACGATGATCCTAATAACAAAAACTTATGTCCTGTTTATGAAACACTTAAAGTGGGAAATGTGAAAAGCAAAGGTAATCAATACTACAAAGTTACGATTAGCGACGACACAGCCACTACCTACACGTTAACAGCGACAGCGGATAAAGCACCGCAGACTGCGGATACCCGAAATGGGTGTAATGTTCTGACGTTAAACCATAGGGGGGAGCGTTCACCCGCGGCTTGTTGGTAGCTCATGGGTAATAATCGATAGCCTTGCTAAGGTAAAACAAAAAAGCCACTTCAAAATGAAGTGGCTTTTTATATTGGTGAGCGTTTTAAGTTTGCTATC
>Ga0247822_10003153_pt1 | contig 10712 bp, 8 predicted proteins | sample 13C_Cellulose_Da_FD_192423 | JGI IMG/M metagenome (GOLD analysis project Ga0247822, IMG submission 192423) | Soil microbial communities from agricultural site in Penn Yan, New York, United States - 13C_Cellulose_Day30 | ecosystem: Environmental > Terrestrial > Soil > Agricultural land | place... | reverse complement strand
ATGGCCCAGCCACCACAGCAGGGCGTGACTATCAATTGGCAAGTGCCTCCGCGGTTTCGTGATCATCCAGATGTTGTCAAAGTCATTGATAACCTCCCTGCTGGAATGGCAACTGCGATCGTGGCCAGCTATCGCGCTAAAAATCATCTTATGATAGTGCGGCGTCTATTGGCGGATGGGCGCATAAAATATGCTGAAGTATCACTTCCACCGCGTGAAGCTCGTCACCTTGCCGCAATGTTGGAGATGGGGGCTGATGCGGCCGAAGAGTGGAAGATGCAACATCGAGGGTCCAGTTCCGAGGAGTAACTTGTAAATAATGAAGAGGCTGGTGCTTTGTTTGTATACAGCTTTTTGAAAAAGTCACTTTTCAGCTAAACGTTTTGAAAGTGCCTCGGATGGCGACCACGGCTTCTCCTACCTGCAAGTGTCACTCTTGTTCAAATCCAACCCCCAAGCCATCATTTGAGTTGGAGTTAAAGGCTCAACAAATCGCCAGCCACTTGCCGATCGGAGGTGAAGTTGTCATGGTTGCGCAACAAGACAGCCATCTATACCTCTTCATGCTGCGTGCTGGCGTAGAAGGTTATGATCGTCATTATGTGGGCATGGGTCTTAAGGGAGCGGAAGCCCTTGAGGTGGCTGTCGGCAAGGCCACCCAACAACTTCGCGAGTATTTAGCGAAGGAAAAGAAGGAGGTAAAGGTGGAGATCAAGAAGGAAGAAGACAAACAGTAAAGGTTGTTTATCTATGGCAAAAGCAGACCCATAGAGCGAGATGAACACAGGAACTAAAATCTGGCGATGTGTTCCAGGTGAGGATGTCCATATATACCGATGTGCCGCAGTTACGGCAGAGTCCTGGAGTAGTTGGTGGTGGTAGCCCGTATGTGCCAAAGCACTTGGCACACGCCACGATCGGCGGCCCATAGATCCGCTGCTGGGATGTTTTGATCGCCTGATGATTGGCCTTCAAGAGCTCCTTCTGTACTTTGTTGTAGACCGAGTCTGTAGTAGGTTGTTGTTGCGAGGCTTCGGACATGGCGCTTTTATCAAAATGGCGTTTTTTTGACGAGTCACAGCAAAACGTGTTACTTAGGCCTTCTCCTTGTAGCACTGCTCTAGAGTCTCCATCAGGTCGATAAGTTGAAACTTGAACCTGCCTTCGATACATTTCTGAACGGTCTGCTGCGCCACATCGGGAAGCCAGAGATCGGTTGAGGTACGGTTCTCCATTATGGCAGTCTTGATAATGTCAAGTGCCTGGAACGCGAGCGTCTTAATAGTTTGACTTACTAGTTTTCGCCTTCTTTTGTTCCGCTCTCGTTCCTCTTCACATATACGCTCATATGATGAATTGAGTTCATCTGCTCTCCAGATGCCGTAGTCCCACGCAAACCATGTTGGTATTTCAGGCAAAGGTGATTGTAACTGTTGCACTTGCTTACGCTTACGCGCTGAGCGATGCGCCATACGTAGAATGAACGAGTGAAAAATTGACTTTGTTTTTTCCTCATGGCGCAGCCACCTCCCGCCACTCCGCCGCCACCGCCCCGCAAGTGGAAATGGCATGATTATAACCCAACCACCAAGGATCAAGCCAGCGGCTGGTGGAAGCATTACTGCGAGTCGATCAACAAGGGTCCATCCATCTTTCAGAAAGCCACCGCGCCTGTCACCGACATAGCCATCTTTAACTTTGATGATAACCCGCACATCGACTGGAAGATATGGGAGGACGTTCCCCAGATTGTACATGGAGCCAGTGGGCTTCCCCGTTCTCGTTTATAAATTATTTTCATATGGGAGCCGACGACGTTGCCCCATGGCTCATAATCAGCCTGGCCGCGCTCCTTGCGCTACTGTCCATCGGCATAAGGATCTATCTTTGCATCGTTGAGTGCATCAATCAAAGAAGATCACCATCTGCACCCATCGCCACTACGCATGCCTGGCTACCTGCAGGTGTGGATATGACCGTATTTCATATTGGACATGGCGGTTATGACAGAGTTTAAACTGTCGTCAGAGCAATTACATCAACACTGTCAATTGTGTCCGAACATACTCGTCAGGAGACAAGCGCGGCCTCCAGACGATGGCCATTGAACCGAATGATGCCTGCTGGTCTTCAATTCCCGTCACCGGATGTCCAAAGCATAGTCGATCCGTAAATACATAGATCTCACTCGCCTTGCCAAATACGTGCTTTCGCCAGCGACTCTCGCCGTTGAAAGCCGGCACGAGCATTACAACTCCGAATGGCAATCCTCGAGAGGTCTCATGATCTGCCTTTCGAAACCACGCCATGAGCTTGTTATAAGGCGGGTTAGCCCAGCCAAAGACGATCTCATAAGAACACTGGTTAAGCTTCCAGAACTGCTTGGCCCAGCAGCATTGACTGCTTAATGCGTTTTGCTCCTCGGTAATGAAGAGTGGACAGAGGGCGTTCTTTTCCGAGGCAGCTAGATCGACTTTGAAATGATGTATCCGGTCGAGTCGATTAAAGGTACGCCGCGGTGTGCGCCACGAGTTGCGCATGGATTTAGGTATGCTGCTGGTGCCATCGGTGCGCTTGCGCTTGACCATAGCTTTGAAAATGATCGTTTGAATTTATTTTTAGCTGAAAGGGTCTGGGTCACCAAAGACGCGAGCAATAAGCCTCTCGAGTCTCTCCATGGTGATTCGATCTTTGAAGTCCTTCCGGCAGTCCAAGCAGAGCCTTTGTTCCGTGCCAGGCACGATCGGAAGAGCACACTCCGTGCATCGCGGCCATTCTCTGACGCCGAGCGATATTGCTGGCCACATGCGTATCAGTCCATCGCTGTCGTGCCTTGTGGGCTTCTTCTCAATAAACTCTTCGCAGCCGCATAGTTTGTATCCCTTAGGCATGTGATGAGGCAGCAGTCTCGATGCACGTCTCCAATGAGTGCCCTTGACCCAATGCCGATACTTGGGGTGAGGCATAGGCTTGACTATGCTTGGTTGGGGGCGTAGGCGGACAGCAGGCTCCATGCGTCGGGCTTTCGCGAAAATGATCAGTTTTGAAATTTCGAAACGCATTTCAGCTAAAGCCTTCATGGCGATGCCTCGACCCGAACTGGAGCTTCTCAACTGCGGCTGCTGCAAATATCAATACGCCTGCATAAGTGTTGGCCATCCAAAGTTGTGTAAATTCTGTCGTCAGCGATGCATGGGCATCATGCTACCAGAACATGATCAAGACACTTGCAACTTTTGGCATGGAGATAGAGAAGAACACACACCTGATAGACTCCGCGCGCGTGCTTTGCGCGTTCTACAACGTCTCGAGGAAACTGAACATGAGGATACGATCAAAGCATGGGCCGAAGAATTAGCTGCAGCTAGTTCCATAGGACGCTTTCTGGAGCGACTTGAGGGAATAATTGATAGGCTCTATTGTGTATTGCGCATGCGTGCCAGTGGCAAGTTGAATAATATAACTCCTTAGTTGATCTTAGAGTTTTGACTTTTTGAAGCGTGCCTCCATAGACCGTATAACCTTGTCACGCATGTTCCAATATTCCAGGTCTTCGTCATGACTTTGATTGAGGCGCACCGGACCACATATTCGATCTAGACAAAAATAGCAGGGAAAAAAGCCGACCGACTTCCACGAGGAATAGCGCCCTCTGTTAACAGGTGTAGCTATTGTTGCACATCTGCATCCATAGAGTTCGTCGGCTCTTTGCACAAAGCCACTAGCCGCGGATCCCCTCCATCGTAGATCGTCTCGTTCCATTAAAGGTCGCGAAAAGGTAAGGTAGCGGAACGATTGTGTAGTGTCGCTTTGATAACCCTCTTCTTCGCGGAGGCGCCGACGTTTACGTGGCATTGTGAAATGACTTTGAAGAATTTTCCAAGTCCTTTTGCTCATGCGCTCGGCCTGGGAGCGGTACCGCGAGCCACGCGAGAATGAACCCCCACTTGCTTATGAAGTACGCCCATCGAGCATGGAGAACGCTGGTATGGGCTTGTTCGCTACGCGTCGCTTTCGGCCTATGGAGGAGATCGGGATCTATAATGGAACGCCGATGAACTTCTCGGAGACGGTAGGACTCGACGGCACCTACTTTATGAGCAAGCCAGGCTCTATTTACAAGGGCATGCGAAGTGAGGGCTATATTATTGATGGCGGTCACTTTTCAAATGACATGCGCTGGATCAACCACAAGAAGCGTGGCGCTAACGCTCGAATCTCATATTCTGTCTCTCGTGACGTTATGGTTATCAAAACCATTCGAGCAGTTGAATGTGGTGAAGAGTTTTTCATGGACTATGGATACGATCTGAAGAGGGAAGTTCAAGAGCGTCAACTGGCAATGTCTCGCATTGAACCACGCTGCAACGATAAGGAGTGCATCGTTTGTATTAGATAGCAGCAATAAAGGAGAACATCCTTTCGCTCATCAACCTGATCGACTCAACAACTCTAGACCAAGGGGTTTGCGCAGCCAGCCGACAATGCAATTGAGGTTAAGGACCTTATAGCTCTTTACATAGTTCCTATCGTATACAATTTCCATAAGGGAGCAGCATGGTAAACTTGTAATGAGTTGCCGCTAAAAAGTACCTACCCGTACTTTTCTAAGTCCACTTTTTTAAACAATATTTGTTATAAGTAGGAATCATTCAAGAGTGTTTGTTTGCTTTACAAATGAAACTTAACCCCATAGTTCGCAACTCCAAGTGAACATGAGGCCGGGTGCACCAGTGAAGACTCCCGGTCCTTGTTGACTGAGTCTGATCCGAGACTCGCCTGTGTCCGAAGAGACCACCTCGACCAAAAAGCCAAGGTATAAGGTGGGGGCGATGTTGGCAACATAGTCCACTCTACATACATGGTCCTGGGTGATAGCAGGGTTTTGAAGTATGATGATCACAACTTCATCCGTGGCAATGTCGACGTCAAAGCCCATGAGCATGACGGACCGGAACGCCGTGAGGCTCTCTGTGTGTGAGTAGGTTGGTCCGGTGCCAGTAATGGAAAATGTCACAGGGCTAGACTTTGTTCCATAAGAGGAACTATAGGCAGTAGCTTCGGCTGAACCGAGGGTTATCGAGTTGAAGGACGGGGAGGCCAGGACATTGACGCTGAATGTCTTCTGAACGGCGACAATGTTGATTTGGTTGCCGGCGACAACATCGGTAGGAAAGTATGCCTCTCCATTGATATTCGTTACGGTGAGAGAGGTAAAGGTAGGCGTATCTACTGTACTCACAGTATAGTCGCTTCCAGCAGCTGATACTTGGATATTTGTTCCGGCAGTGACGGTGCTCGTGCCTACTGGCTCTCCGTTGACCAGTAGTGTTTCGACGTTGATCACCGTTGCATTGAGTGAAGTGATAATCGTGTCATTAAGTACAGTAGGACCCATATTGACGAAGGTACAGTTGTTGTCCAGTAGGAGTGCCGAGTTTTCCGCCCTTACTATAGCATCCTTCCATACGGTCTGGTTACCACTAATAACGGTTTCACCAGAGGCAAATGCTATAGCCCTTCCACCAGGTCCAAAGGTGATGATACAGTTCACGCAGGTGCCAGGTGTGACACTCACGGCATCCCTTATCTCAAAGAGAGTGCCGTTAGGGTAGGCTATGAGTTCGAGTCCAGCGCCAGCTATAAGTCCAGTGCCGTTGCCATTGTAAATAGCCTGGAAGAGGGCGTCGCCGAATAGTACAGGGAACCATTCGGTACCTCCCTCGGTACGGTTCACACATACTTCAAGTATGTCTCCCTCAGGTCTTCCCCGAAGAATCTGTGCCTTACCAATGTAGAGTTCGTTACAATCGGGGTGAGGGAGAGAGTTGTTGACGATAGGAAAGTCGAAACCACCGGTCCATATGGTGATTTCAGTGGGCAGTGCCGAGGGAATAGACCCGCTGGTTGCAGCTGCAACGATAGCAGCGACAGCGGCGTCCATAGCACCTGGGGGCAAAGGAATCGGACTTATACCTGGTCCCGTGAGGGCTGCGGCGGCAGCTGCCAGCGACGCAGACAACATTGTGCTGGGAATTCCAGGCAGATTCGGTATGCCATTGTTTGGAATTCCTCCGAGACCACTAGGCGTAGGCAGACCTCCACCCACACATAGAACAGTAGTAACCGCGTTGACCACTGCCGTTCCTACAGAGACCGCCGCACCGGCAGCACTGGAAGCGGCACCAGCGGCAGAACTGGCCGCTCCACCGGCAGCACTCACAGCACCACTAAGTGCAGAGCCGATAATCTCTATTATCTGCCCATCCGGTCCAATACCATAGAGTGGTCGTTTAGGGTCGAGCTGAAGAAAGCCTCCGCCACCGCCGCAGCCACCACCTCCAGAAGGAAAGCCAGGTACTCCACTGGGTGTACCAGAGGGTATTCCGCTACCAGAGGGCGAACCAGAAGAGGGTGAAGGGCCGCTGCCAGAAGGAGGGCCGGACGACGAGGAGGAACCCCCCGAGGAAGATCCAGATGAGGAGGAGGCGCCGGGAATCGGATTGAACACGATTGTAACTGGCATTGGTGGAGAGAAGGTAGCTCCATTCGGAAAGTTGACAGGTAGACCAGAATTTGAGCTAACAGTGTCAGTCTTTGTCTCTCCACAGTTACAGGTAGGAGAGCTGATAGGTCCTTCCGCATTGACAGGTCCTTCGGTGTTGACTCCTTCCTTGCAGGTACAAGTGTCATTACTTGTTACAGGGCCGTTCGTTTCTACTCCTTCACCACAGTTACACTTTCCATCAGTCTCAATTGGGTCCTCACCACAGTCAATAGGGCAGGTGAAGCGGAACAAGATAGAGCCACCCTGGCTCTCTGGTCGAATGTTGGCACTGTTGATAAGAGATACATGTCCAGTCTGAGTAACTGTAGGTTCGACCTCCTTCTCCTCAAAGAGATGCTCCAGCCAGCCCTCCTTACTATGGTCGCGACGCACAACTGTTGGTGTAGATATACTACAGACTCCAGTGTTCTCCACCCCGTCGGCACCCACACTTAGACAGGTCTCGGGGGCTATGTTCACGTTGGCTTCGTACGTAGTAGTCCCTCCTCCACAGCCTTCTGTAGTATGTCCAGCCTCAGCGAAGGAGACACTGTTGCTGTTATCCAAGATTACTTGCCCTCCACGGAAGACACCAGCGGCCGGTGCCTTAATATAAGTGACTCCATCAGTAGAGAGCGTAAATTGCTTCTCCACCACGTCGTATTGAAAGTCGAAAGGACAGTCGCCGTCAAAGGTGGTGCCGTTCTCAAAGACAAAGGTAATGTTGAAGGTGATGTTTTGAATGTTGCCGACGCAGCCGGTAGGTGCCGCTACGAGCGAATAGGTCGCTCCCGAGTCAATAATGAGTGGTGCCGAGTCTCCAACAGTATCAACCGAGTGAAGATAAAGTCGAAAGGTGTTGCCAGGATTGATTTGGTCCGTTATTATGGCACCACACACAGAAGAGATAAAGGCAGGGTTGGTGTGGTTGTAGATAAGCGCAGATGCGGCATAGGCGGGAGACTCTATCTGAACTGGCGAGCCACTCGTAACGTTCATAAGCTGTAGAGTAATAACTTGACCGAGTTGAGTGGCACCATAGACCTTGGCAGTTTGGAGACAGTATTCGAGTTGAATGCCGACGCCGCTTAAGTCGCTTGTGTAGAGGAACGTCAGAGGCGTGGGATAGGCACCCGCAGCCGTCCACGTTTCGCCCTCGTCGCCCGTGTTAACACTGGCGGTATCCACGGTAAGAACAGAGGGTGCGCTATTAATGGAGACATTTTGTGCCGAAGTGCCCTTAAAGTCGAGCCAACCTCCACAGGTGCGCAATGGGCCAGCTAGCAGAAAGATGTCACTATCTTGATTCACGTTAAAGTTGACCTCGCTGTTGTCGTTGTTCACCGTCACCTCAGTGGTGTTCATGAGATTGACGGTAAAGTTCTGACTGAGTTGAGTGGTGAGCGTGTCTCCTGCGTATTGAATGACCGTATCACCGCCTTGAATAATCACAGTGCTATCGTTGACATAACTGGTGCCTCCTTCAAGTACCAGCTGCTGAACTTGTGGCGAGCAGTCGACTGAGCCGGCGCACACCCCCTGGCACTTGAGCACTACGTCACCTTTCACACCACAGAACGAGCTAATCTGAAGCTCATAGACATTGTCAAACGTGAGGTAAGTCGAGTAGGGTGTGACGCCAGTGCAGTACTGTTGAAAATAGAGACAAACAGATCCATAGTTCTGTCCGCTTATTTGTGCGCACTGCTCACCTGGGTTTGCGAGCGACGTTTCTAGTAGACCATTGGCACAGCCAAAGGTGCCTTTCAGCGAATAGAGCGCGATCGGGGCCGCGCCGTTGCTTAGGCCAATGATCGCCGTCCAGTCGTTTCCGTTGCTAGTGATATCCAAAGAGTTGAGATAAACTGCCTGTGGGTTTCCAGGAATAGTACCAACGAGTTGCGAGTTGCTGAACGCAGTGAAGCGCCCTGTGTAAAGAACAGGCTTCCTTAACGGCTGAGCAGTGCAGCCATTGATGAATAGCGCCGATGCTATAGCCAAGAACAAGATACAGTAGTGCGAATAGAGTGCGCCGCATGGGCGCGCGATCCGCATGGATGCGAAATTTCGCGGGGGACCCGGCTAATTTCCCAAGTCTTCATCGCGGGTGAGGTGCAGCATGGAACGTCTTCAACGGGCCGGGGCGAAACGCCAGTTTATCGTTACAGCAGTACTCACAGTTGCAGTTTTGTGGGTGTTTGGACCGCGCAGTTGGTACAACACATTCGACCTCAAGTACGGCAACCATGAAGATCTTACCTCAGCGGTGATGTCTCTGCATTGGCTCGTTCGTACCATCATGGTACTCGACGTGACTCTCTTCATCTACCACATGTTTGGCGAAGACATTCGCTTCTACTGGACCCTTTGCAGCTGCTCGATCAAGGCGTGGGATCACCTCAACAAGCTCGACCAGGAGGAGAAGGTTGTCAAGGAAGCGGCGCTCAAGGCCGTTGAGAGCCTTCATGCTTCACAACTCTCATCTAGCGCCTGTGGATCGCGCTGAGGACATTCTCTTCATGTAATGAATGCAGATTATGCTTTTTTATCATCAGGACTTTCTCTTGCGGCTTCGTGCACCTAGAGCGGTCACTGCCTGATTGCCTGCCTTGGTGAAGGCCTTTCCTACACCGGAGCCAAACTTCTTGCCGAGATAGTCGCCGCCCTTGCCAATGAGTGCGCGCCAAAGTGGTGCTCCATGATTCGCCACGGCAGACGAGTAGGCGAGGAACTTGTCCCAATGAGAGTCGTTCTCCACAAATGAGGGGAACTTGCCCGCAGCATCGATTCCAATGATGCAGGATTGAGTGGTGTAGGGTGAGAGGGTGGCAGGGTAGCACGAGACGGGACAGAACCACTCTAGCATCACAGCCCATGTCGCAGCACATACACAACCGCCGCCGTTGGGGTTGCCCTCCACTCCGGGCGGGTCGTTGGTAGCATTCATCGCGATGATGTTTACAGGGCGCGTCGTTTCAAGGTTGACAAAGCAATCGGAGGGCGCGCGCGTCGTCTCATCCCAGGTGACCCACTTTTGCCAAAAGTAGAATGTGTCGTCCGATGCCTTGTGCCACATGTAGCCGCCCTTTTCGATCTCATGAACTTTGGCGCCGACCGCTGAGGAGATCTTGTTGAAGAACGAGTCGGCGCCGTTGATTCCGTGCTGCCAGTATTGATACCAGCTGTTGCCGTTGAGACAGACGAAGCCCGCTATCAAGCCGTTCTGGTACTGAAGCATGGGAACGTCCGTGACGCGAAGGCCGAGCGCGTTGATGCGGCCCTTCTCAGAGAAGAAGCCAATGAGCGATTCGACCTCCTTGGCGGCAATGTGCTGCAGAACGGAGCACTTTGAGTGTGTGCGCACGTAAACGCCACTGTTAATGGCAGTGTCGATTTGAGCGCGAGTAAGGGCATCCGCTCCGCCAGCTGCGGCCTGGGGCGTGCCGGCGGTGATGCGCAGTGTGTAATAGTCGGACCACGTAGGGAAGGTCTTTGCTACCGGATTGGGCGCATTGTTGTTGTTGAGTGTGATCTCAAACTGCAGCATGTTGGCGCCATTGTGCACGACGATCGCCGGGTTGTTGGTGTTCATACCCTGGGTAACGTCCACTGTCTGGCAGCACACGGGATCGCCGGCAAACCAGCGATAGACGGCCACGGTGCATAACACGTTTCCCACGTTCGCAGCATTGATCGTGGTGACGCCCGGCATCTTGAGGATGATTTTTGTAGCGCCCGATCCCGAAGCTGCCGGCGGCGGCCCAGACACTGCACCAGGCACCGCGTCGATCCAAAAGTAGTTGTTGTCCTGGTCGTCACGCTGGGTGTAGAGGTAGAGGCCGTGAAAGTCCATGTTTTGACCGACGTCGAGTACAGAGCGCGCCTTGTTGGCGATGATGGTCCCATTGGGCGACCATTGCAGTGGGGCATTGATACCGAGCACGCCGTTCCAAGTCCAGTCGTACATGCAGTTCAAATAGCCAGGATTAGGATTGTAGATGCTCACAATGTGCAGCGGATTGTCATCGAAAGTGAAGATGGCCATGTCGGTGGAGCCGAGCTGTACGTTGGCTGGCATGGGCTGATTCTGCCACTTTACGGCACGGAAATCTACCAGACCGAGTGCAGACGTAGGAAACTGGTTGGCAGGTGAGTGGTACTGGAG
>Ga0247822_10003152_pt1 | contig 10713 bp, 10 predicted proteins | sample 13C_Cellulose_Da_FD_192423 | JGI IMG/M metagenome (GOLD analysis project Ga0247822, IMG submission 192423) | Soil microbial communities from agricultural site in Penn Yan, New York, United States - 13C_Cellulose_Day30 | ecosystem: Environmental > Terrestrial > Soil > Agricultural land | place... | reverse complement strand
GGGTGGCGCGGGGCGACAGGCGGCCAGCGCGACGGTGAGCGCGGCCGCGGTCAGCGGGCGGCGGGCCATCACCCGCCGCTCATCTTCTCCATCGCGGCCTGGACCGCGGGGTCGTCCTTGCAGGGCTCGAGGCCGGCGAACAGCTTCTCGAAGACCGGCTTGAGCTCGGCCTCGTGGGCCTCCATCCACTTCTCGGCCCGGTCGGCCGCGCTGGGATCCTCGTCGAGCGCGTGGGCGCGCTTCAGCAGCTCGGCGTGCTCGCCGGCGGCCTTCTCGATGCCGGTCGCCACCTTGGCGCAGTCGCCGCCGGCGGCGCTGACCGCGTCGGCGACCGCGGTGAACATCGCGACCGTCTCGCGCATGATCGCCTCGAGGTCGGCATCGGAGATCGTCTGGGTCGACGCCGGCGGCTCGGCCGGCGCGGTGGGCGCCGGCGCCGGGGTGGCCGGCGCCGGCGTCGACTTGGGACCGCACGCGGCGATCAGGCCGCAGGCAAGGACAGCGAGGAGGCTGGTTCGCACACCCCATCCTGCAACGAATCGGGCCGTGCCGCTACGACGCGTCGAGCTTCTCGAACGCGGCCTGCACCCGCGGGTCACTGGAGCACTTCTCCATGCCGCCCATCATCTTGGCGGCGACCGCGGCCAGGCGGTCCTTGTGCTGCTCCATCCACACCTCGCTGCGCTGCTCGATGGTCGGATCGGCGTCGAGACGCTTGGCGTCGGTCAGGAACTCCTGGTTGTCGGTGGTCACCTTGTCGACCGCGGTGGCCATGGCGGCGCAGTCGGTCGCGTTCTTCTCGATCGCCTCGCCGAGCTGCTCCATGACGGCGAGCGCCTGGCCCATGAGGGCCTCGAAGTCGGCGTCGCTCATCGGCGGGCCGGCCTGGGGCGTGAGGGGGGAGGTGGGCGTGGTGGTCTCCATCCGCGTGGCGGGTGCCGACGGATCGGCCGCCACGGGATCGTTCGCCGACGCCACCACCGGTGCGCTGCTCGGCGCCGGCCTGGACTGGGAAGCACACCCGACGGCGAGCGCGCTGGTCAACAACACAACTGTGAGCGTTCGCATCGCCAGGTGTACCCGCGCGCGTGCGTCCGGGCTTGCGTCGGTCGCGCAGACCCTGGCGTGCGAGCGCCCACGCGTGCCGCGGGCGCTCGCGATCGCGGCAGCGCACGCCCACCGGCTCGGCGGTCGGCGGTGCCCGGTGCGCGGGGCTGGCGCAGCGAGCGCTGACGGCTCAGCACCAGCGCGAGCGCGCGCAGCGCGATCAGTCCTCCATCTTCGCGAGCGCGGCCTGGACCTTGGGGTCGGTGCCGCACGCCTGCAGGCCCGGCACCATCTTCTCCATCGTCTTCTCGAGCACGCCCGTCTGCTGCAGGCCCTCGAGCATCTTGGCCTCGACGGCCGCGTTGCCCTTCCACCGCTTGGACTCGACGAGGAAGGGCCGGTGGCGATCGATCGTCTGGTCGATCGCGATCGCCATGGCGCCGCAGTTGCTGGCGTTGTGCGCGATCGCGTCGCCGAGGTCGGTGAACAGCACGGTCGCCTTGGCGACCACGTCGGCGGCGTTGTGCGCGATCGCGTCGCCGGGCGCCTCGCCGGTGACCGCGGCCGGCTCGGCCGGCGTGGCAGGCTCGGCCGGCTCGGCCGGCGCCACCTCGGGACCGGCGACGTTGGCCGGCGTCGTGGCCGGCGCCGGCTTCGAGGACGAGCAGGCGGCGACGAAGGTGGCGATCAGCAGGACCGGGGCGAGCGAGCGCATCCGGTCATGTAAGCGCGCGCCACCGCCGCGCGCCAGTCGAACCGATTCACATCTCCATCTTCTTGAGCGCGGCCTCGACCTTGGGGTCGGAGCCGCACGCCTGCAGGCCCGGCATCATCTTCTGCATCGTCGTCTCCATCACGCCGGTCTTCTGCAAGCCCTCGAGCAGCTTGGCCTCGGCGGCCTGGTTGCCCTTCCACTTCTGCGACTCCTGGATGAAGTCCTTGTGGCTGTCGATCGCCTTCTCGATCGCGGTCGCCATCGCGCCGCAGTCCTTGGCGTTCTTCTCGACCGCGTTGCCGAGGTCGGTGAACAGCTTGGTCGCCTTGTCGACGGCGGCGGCGACCTCGGCGTCGCTCGGGGCCGGGCCGGTGGCGGCCGGCGGCGTGGCGGTGCCGGTGCCCGGCTCGACCGGCGTGGCGGTCCCCCCACCGGCGGCGGTGCCCGCCTCGGTGCCGGCGGCGGTGCCGGCCTCGGTGCCAGCAGCCGTACCGGGCGCGGTCCCGGGCGCGGGCGCGGTGCCCTCGCTGGGCTTGGCGGCCGTGCCCTCCGCGGTGCCAGCGGCCGTGCCCGTGCCAGCGGCCTTCTCTTCCTTCTTGCAGCCGGCGAACAACACGGCGGCGGCGAACATCGCGATCACGGTCATGGACTTCATCGGAGATCCTTTCGGCGACGCCCGGGAGCGTCAGCTTGCCCCTCATTGCACGAACGGCCGTGCCCGGGCAACTGGCCACCACTTGGGTCTCTCAGAGCGTCGGCATCCGCTTCATCACTTCGACCACGCTCTCGTCGCCGCGGCAACGAGCGAGGCCGTCCGAGATCCGTTCCACCACGGGCGCGACCGCCGCGGCGCGCGCGTCCATCTCCTGGGTGAGCACGGGGCCTGCCACCGGATCGGCGCCCTGGGTCTTGGCGATCCCGAACAGCGGTTCGCTGCGGTCGAACAGCTCGCCCAGCTGATGGGCCATCGCGCCACAGTCGGGCGCCTGCTCGACGATCGCCGCCATGGTGGCGAGGACCTCCTGCAAGCCGTCGGCGATCTCGGCCAGCGCGGCGCGATCGAGCGGAGGCGCCCCGGCGTCGGCTGCGGCCGTGGCCGACGCCGGCGGTGCGGGACGGGCGCCGCCGCCACCACAGGCGACGATCGTGAACAGCACCACGGTGGTCGGGAGCCGGAGCGTGTGCGCTGGCAACACGCCGCGCAGCCTACCCCGCCGGGCGGGTGGGCGCCGCCGCCCGCGTGGGGGAGGATTGCCGTGCTTTCCTGTCATCGTCCGCCGCGGCCGGCGTACGCTTCGCGCCCGCATGGCCCCACCGCCGCCGCCCGTCGCGTCCGCCGCCTCCTCGACCTCCGCGCCGGCAACCGCCGCCGGCGCGCCGCGCTGGGCCCGGGTGGCCACCCTCGCCGAGCTCGGCGGCGACGGCCCGCACGCCGCGACCGCTGCCGGTCACGACGTGGTCGTGGTGCGCGCCCGCGGCCAGCTCCGCGTGCTCGACGGCCGCTGCCCGCACCAGGGCGCGCTGCTCGGCGAGGGTGAGCTCACCGACGGCCGCCTGGTCTGCCGCAACCACCGGTGGGCGTTCGATCCGATCACCGGTCAGCGCGACGGCGGCAGCCAGTGCCTGCGCGCGTGCCCGACCGAGGTCCGCGGCGACGAGCTGTGGGCCGACGTCGGCGGGCTGGCGACCGCCGCCGCCGCGGTCGCGACCCGCCGCTGGGACGATCTGCCCGGGCCGCGCGGCCTGCCGGTGCTCGGCAACGCGCCGCAGATCGACCGGCAGCGCCTGCACCTGACCCTCGAGGCCTGGTCGCGCGAGTACGGCCCCACCTACCGGGCGCGCTTCGGTCGCCGCAAGCTGATCATCACCCGCGAGCCGGCGCTGATCGAGCAGGCGCTGCGGGCGCGGCCCGACACCTTCCGCCGCGACGGACGGGTCGAGCCGATCTTCGACGAGCTCGGCATCTCGGGCGTGTTCTCGGCCGAGGGCAAGGACTGGCGGCCGCAGCGCCGGCTGGCCATGGAGGCGCTGTCGCAGAAGAACCTGCGCGGCTTCTACCCGACCCTGCGCGCGGTCGCCGAGCGCCTGCGCGGGCGCTGGCAGGCCGCGGCCGAGCGCGGCGCCGCGATCGACATCCTCGACGACCTGATGCGCTTCACCGTCGACGTCACCACCTCGCTGGTGTTCGGCCACGACCTCGACACCGTGCGCGGCGGCCACGACGTCATCCAGCGCCACCTCGAGCAGTTCTTCCCGACCATCAACCGCCGGCTGTCGTCGGTGGTGCCGTGGTGGCGGCTGTTCAAGTCGGCGGCCGACCGGCGCACCGACGAGGCCCTGGCCGCGCTGCGGTCGTGGCTGGGCGAGCTGGTGGTCGCCGCCCGCGCCCGCCTGGCCGCCGATCCGGCGCGGGCCGCGCGCCCCGCCAACTTCCTCGAGGCCATGCTGGCGGCGCGCGACGACGCCGGCCGGCCGTTCGACGACGACGTGATCTTCGGCAACGCGGTGCAGATGCTGCTCGCCGGCGAGGACACCACCGCCTACACCCTGGCGTGGGCCGTCCACCACCTGTGCGACGCGCCGGCCGAGGTCGACGCCCTGCGCGCCGAGCTCGCCGCGGTCACCGGCGGCGCGGCGGTGCCGCCCGACCTCGACACCGCCAACCAGCTCGCCCGCGCCACCGCGATCGCCCAGGAGGCGATGCGGCTGCGCCCGGTCGCGCCGGTCGTGTTCGTCGAGCCGACCCAGGACGTCGTGGTCGGCGACCTCGCGGTGCCGGCCGGGACCTCCCTGGTCTGCCTGATCCGCCCCAACGCCACCGACGCCGCTCACTTCGCGGATCCGTCCGCGTTCCGGCCGGCGCGGTGGATCGACGAGGGTCCCGGCGCCCACGACCCGTCGGTCCACCTGCCGTTCGGCTCGGGCCCGCGCATCTGCCCGGGGCGGTCGCTCGCCCTGCTCGAGATGCGCGTCGTGCTCGCCACCCTCTACGGCTCGTTCGACGTCACCCGCGCCGGCGCCGCCGACGCGGTCACCGAGAAGTTCGCGTTCACGGTGTCGCCGCTCGGCCTGCGCGTGCGGCTGCAGGCGCGCTGACCCGCGCGCGTCGCGGCGCGCACGCACCACGGCCCCCCCGTAGTACCCTGGCGAGATGCAGGGAGTCGCGATCGAGCTCCGCACCCAGTGCGGCGGCTGCGGCCAGTCGCTGCCGCTCAACGCGTGTGCCGAGCGGGTCACCTGCGGGAGCTGTCACCGCGTCACCGAGCTCGATGCCGAGCGCTGGAGGTCTCTCCTCGAGGATCCCCTCGACGAGTCGGCCCGCCTCGCCCCGGACGAGGGCGGCACCGCCACGATCATGACCGGCGGCGCCAGCTACCAGCTGACCTACGGCAACCAGGCGCCGCGCTGCCGCGCCTGCAAGACCGAGGTGCCCGACGCCGCCGCCGGGCTGGCCTCGCGCGGCTGGGCGTCGTGCGTCGGCTGCGGTCAGCGGCTGTCGATCCGCCCGGCGCCGCCGGCGCTGGCCGGGCTCGGCGTGCTGCTGGTGATCGGCGAGGATCCCGGTCAGCTCGGCGGCGGCGCCGCCGGCGCCAGCGCGCCGCGGGCGTCGGGGCCGGTGGTGCTGTACTGCCCGCACTGCAAGGGGCCGCTGTCGGTCGACGGCCGTGCCCGGCTGGTGCAGTGCCAGTACTGCTCGACCGACGTCTACCTCCCCGACGAGCTGTGGACTCGCCTGCACCCGGTCGCCACGGTCGAGCGCTGGTACCTCGGGCTCGGCACCGCGGCCGACGCCGCCACCCGGGCCCTGACCCGCTTCAAATGGTACGGCATCGCCGACGCGGTGATCGATCCCGGCCGCAACGTCTACTGCGTCGGCAGCGACGACGACAGCAACGGCGTGGTCTGGTGCCTGGGGCCCGACGGCCGGCCGCGCTGGGTCCGCACCGATCTCGAGGTCGACGACAGTGATAGCCGGCTGGCGCTCGACCCGCGCGGCCGCCTCCTGGTGTGGCAGTCGGGCAAGCACTCGCTCGTGCGGCTGGCCGTCGCCGACGGCCGCCCGCTCGATCGCCTCGGTGGGCGCCAGCCCGAGGGCGCCGAGGCCCACCACCTCGATCTCGACGACGGCAAGTGGGTGGGCGTCGACGTCGACGGCACCATCCTCGCCCTGCTCGGCGAGCGGCTGGTCCGCTTCGGTGACGACGGCAGCCCGCTGCCGACCTGGCCGCCGCGCGACGGCCTGTTCGGGAAGAAGGCCGAGAAGCTCCGGCCGATCTACGGGCCCGGCCACCAGCGCATCGACGTCGAGGGCGTCTACGTCGAGAACGTCGGCCACCACCCGACCGAGCTCGACGACTACTCCAAGCTCCACGTCGGCTGGGACGGCCGCCTGTTCGTCGAGCGCAGCGAGTGGATCGCCTGCTTCGATCGCGCCGGCAAGCGGCTGTGGCGGATCAAGCTGCCGGCCGACGGCGTGCGCGGCGACCGGCTCGGCACCGACGGCGCCGGCAACCTGTACGTGCTCGCCGAGCTGCCCGGTGATCCGCGGCCGCGGGTCCTGCTCCGCATCTCGCCCGACGGCGAGCGGGTCGACACGCTGGCCCACGATCGCCGGATCGGCGGCGTGATCGGCGACGAGGAGCTGCTGCTGGTGTCGCCCGACGGCGTCATCATCATGCTCCGCCACGGCATGCGCATCCGGGTGCTCGGCCCCGACGGCCGCCTGCTCCACCTGTCGGAGGCGTCGCGCGAGTCGGACGCCGAGGACGACGAGGAGCGGGCCCGCCGGGCCTGACGCGCCTGGCTAGCGGACCGCGGCGGCCAGCGTCTGCCACACCGCCGACTGGCTCGGCACCGGCGCGTGGGCGACGTGCGGCACCACCGCCACCACCGCGGCGGCGTCGCCGAGCCCGAGGGCGGGCAAGGCCAGCGCAGGTGGCCCGAGGCGGTCGTCGAGCGTGGCGCCGTGGAAGTCGGCGAGCGGGCGCGACGTGACGGCCGCGCCGTCGATGGCGCCGCGGACCCGCGAGCCGTAGGCGATCCCCGCCGCCCGCGCCGCGAACAGGCCCGACGGCCGCGTGCCGTCGACCCACTCCAGCGCCAGCCCCCAGTCGTCGCCGGCGCGCGCCGCCACCACCCGCACGTCGTGGCTGGCGCCCGGCGGGGCCAGGCGCACGCGGGTCGCGAACAGGCGTGCGGCGCAGGCGTCGAGCAACGCCAGCACGTCGTCCGCGGTCTCGGGCGTCGCGCGGCGCCCGGCGGCGCGCAGGTAGGCGCGGGCGCGCACCTCACCGGTGGCGGCGCGATGCTCCAGCTCGGCGAGCGCGACCTCGGGATGGCGCGCGCTCCACGCCGAGACCAGATCGCGATCGCCGCAGCCGCCCCAGGCGGTGATGCCGTCGATGCCGGTGGCGCGCCAGGCCAGCGCGAACGCCTCGGCGCTGCCGCACGCCAGCAGGCACGGCACCACGCACCACGGCTGGTTGCGGAGCACGCCGTCGTCGCCGAGGCGGGTGGCCAGCCATGGGACGATGCCGTCGCCGTAGCGGGCGTGCAGGTCGGTGTTGTCGAAGCCGCGGGGGTGGGACTCCCACGCCAGGCGCGAGGCCTCGCGCACCAGCGCGGCGGCGTCCTCGAGCGACAGCAGGGCCTGCCACAGCTCGTCGCCGCGCTCGCGGGTGAAGGCCGACACGCCGCGCAGCAGGGCCCGGGCCTCGTCGGGGGTCATCCCAGCGACGAGTAGACGCGGGCGTTCGAGAAGTCGCGCGCGGCCAGCTCGCTCCGGGTGAGGAGGAAGAACAGCTTGTTGCAGTCGCCGAACTGGAGCTCGGCGGCGTCCTCGGAGTCGACCTGCAGCAGCAGCTGGTCCTCGGTGCCGTTGGCGTGGGCGTCGACGTAGTCCTGCTCGTCGACGTACCCGAGCAGGAAGTTGGCGTGGTAGGGCTCGGTGCAGCCCGACAGCGCGTCGCCGTGGTTGCACCGGAAGTCCTGCCAGAACGAGGTGAGCGGGGCCGTGATGTACGGCGACACGCCGCCGGGCAGCGACAGCGTGGGTTCGAAGCGCAGCGAGGCCAGGCCGTGCAGGAAGGGCGCGAACTGGGTCACCGACGCGAACTCGCTCTTCCACTCGACGCGCGGCGGGGCGACGCGCACCAGGGCGTCGTCGGGCCCGTCGTGGAAGATCACCGCGCAGCAGCCGTCCTGGCCCTGATCGCTGGTGGTCCACTGGCTGTTGTAGAAGAACAGCAGGCTACCCTGGGCGGGCAGGCGCGGGTCGGCGGCGGCGGCGGCGACGTCGGCGAGCCGGAGCTGGGCGATGAGCTCCATCGGTACGCCGTCGCGCTCGGGCCAGGCGACGCCGGCCGGCAGGTCGGGCACGCCGCCGAAGCGCGAGGCGCCGAGCGGAAGCGCGGCCATGGCAGCGTCGAACGCGGTCAGGCGTGCCTCGTCGAGATCGGGCTCGTCCTCGGCGCGGCGGAAGTGTCCGGGGCGTGGCGCGAGCGCGCTGGCCACGATGCGGAACGCCGGCTGGATCAGCGCGGTGACAGCGGCGGCGTGGTCGCCGTGGCCGGCGCCGGCCAGCACCTCGACGATCGAGTCGTGGGTGACGGTCATCGCTTGGTCAGAGTCGGCTCGCGCCACCTGTGACGCCCGGGGCGGGAGATTCGCGGGCTGGGCTAGGTCGCGCAGCCGTCGGGACCGCAGGCCGGGGCCTCAGGGTCGGCGTCGGCCGCGGCGGCTGGCCGCTCGTCCCAGGCCTGGGTCAAGGCGGCGCGCAGCGTCTCGGCCGGCTGCGCGCCCGAGACGCCGTAGCGGCGATCGATGACGAAGCACGGCACGCCGCTGATGCCGAGCGCGCGGGCCTCGGCCTGCTCGGCGCGGACCTCGCGGCGGTAGGCGTCGCCGGCGAGCATGGTGCGGACCTCGTCGGCATCGAGGCCGGCCTCGGTGGCCAGCCGGACCAGGGTCTCGGGATCGCCGATCGTCTCGCCGTCGGTGAAGTAGCCGCGCATGAGCCGCTCCTTGGCGGCGTCGGCCCGGCCGCGGGCGCGGGCGAGGTGCAGCACGCGGTGGCCGTCGAAGGTGTTGCCGCCGCGCACGCGGTCGAAGCGCAGGTCGAGGCCGTCGGCGCGCGCGGTCTCGGCGGTGCTGCGCATCATCGCCTCGGCGCGCTCGATCGGCATGCGGTACTTGGTGGCCAGGCGCTCGGCCAGCGTCGTCGACGCATCGAGGATCCGCGGCGCCGACGGATCGAGCTCGAACGCGCGCCAGGTGACCTCGATCTCGTCCCGGTGCGCGAACCCGGCCAGCGCGGCCTCGAACCGCCGCTTGCCGACGTAGCACCACGGGCACGCGATGTCGGACCAGATCTCGACCGGCAACTTCTTCATCATCAGTGGCTAGCGCGTCCGTCGCGCCGTGGCGAGTCCGGCAGGCGGACGATCCACCCGCTGTCGAGGAGCGCGACGTAGGCCCCGTCGGGGCCGGCCACGACGCGCGCACCCTCGATCATGGGGATGCGGGCGATGGTCCGCGCCTGCGGCGTCGCCGCGGCGGGATCGACGGCGATCACCGCCAGCCCGTCGGGGGCGACGGTGGCCAGCGCGTACAGCCGGCCACCGCCGGCGACCAGGCGGTCGAGCCGCGGCGGCGGGGTGATGACTGCCGCCGGCGCCCGGCCGTTCATCGGCACCCGCCAGATCGTCGACGGGCCGGCCACGACGAACAGGTCGCCGCCGAGCGCGGCCAGGCTGTCGCCCAGGTCGCCGGCGTCGTCGCCGTCGAACAGCACGCGGGTGTCGGCGCCGCCGCGGGTGTGGAACACGCTCGCGGCGCCGAAGCCGAGGCTCGAGTAGAACAGCGAGCTGCCGTCGAGGACCAGCTCGGCGAACGGCTCGCCGGTGCCGCCGGAGCGCCAGTCGGGCTCGTGGAAGGTGGTGGCGACGCCGCCGGCCCGCGGCACGGTGCGGATCACGCCACCCTCGATCCAGAACGCCGCGCGCTCGCCGAGGGTCAGGCCCACCACGGCGCTCGCCTCGGCGAGCGTCCGGGCGGGGCGGCCGGGCTCGATCAGCCGGACCGCGGCGCCGTCGAAGTAGGCGAGCGCGCCGTCGCGCGCCGCGATCGCGTCGATCGCCGGGGCGGTCACGACCACCGCCTTGGCGCCGCGCGCCGGGATCCGGACCACGCGCGCCGGCCAGCCGTCGACGGGGTCGCGGTCGGCGTCGAGCACGTAGACGGCGTCGCCATCGGCGGCGAGCGCGCGCGGCCGCAACCGGGTCCACGCCACGACGGCCGGCGCGTCGTCGCCGGGCCGGGGCAGGCGCCACAGCGCGTTCGCCCCGGTGGCGGCGTCGTACAGCACCACGATCACGCCGGCGCCGGCGAGCGCGACCGGCTGGTACTGCGACGCGCTCCAGCCGTCGGGGACCGCGATCAGCCGCGGCCGGCCGGCGCCGACCTCGGCCAGCAGGCCGGACTCGGTGCGGACCACGACGCCGCCGGCGCCGGCGGCGAAGCCGGTGACCCGCGCCGGCAGCAGCAGCCGCGGCGCACCGCCGGTGAGCGGCGCCGACTCGACGCCGCCCTGCGCCTCGGTGGCCCAGACCAGGCGCCGGTCGCGCACCGCCAGGCCGCGCACGCCGTACTGCAGATCGGCGATCGCCGTGCGGGCACCGTCGCGCTTGGCGATCCGCCAGATCGCGTGGGGAGGGACGTTGTCGCCGACCGCGCGGGCGCCGGCCTGCTCGGTGATGGTCGCCACGTAGACCGCGTCGCGATCGGTGGCGATCGCGTCGACCTGGCGCAGGCCGGCGGCGAGCACCCGCGGCGCGCCGCCGCCGCGCGGGACCACCCGCACGTCGTCGTCGTCGCCGATCCACACGCCGTCGTCGTCGACGGCGATCGCCGACCCGAGCACGCCGGGAGCCACGGGCGCGATCGCACCGCCC
>Ga0247822_10003148_pt1 | contig 10717 bp, 8 predicted proteins | sample 13C_Cellulose_Da_FD_192423 | JGI IMG/M metagenome (GOLD analysis project Ga0247822, IMG submission 192423) | Soil microbial communities from agricultural site in Penn Yan, New York, United States - 13C_Cellulose_Day30 | ecosystem: Environmental > Terrestrial > Soil > Agricultural land | place... | reverse complement strand
TGACGATGCGGCCCCATTTGCGCTCGCGCATGCCGGGGAAGGTCGCCTTGGCCATGTTGAAGCAACCGCCAAGGTTGGTGTCCATGACCTCCTTCCACATCTGGTAGGTCATCTTCAGGATCGTACCGTCGCGGGTGATCCCGGCATTGTTGACCACGACATCGACCGGCCCCAGCGAAGCCTCGACATCGGCGACGCCCTGCTGGCACGCATCATAGTCCGCGACGTCCCATTTGAACGCCTCGATCCCTGTCCGTGCGGTGAACTCGGCCGCGCGCTGGTCGTTGCCGGCATAGTTGGCCGCGACCGTCATCCCCAGATCCTTGAGCGCAACGCTGATCGCCTCACCGATGCCGCGCGTGCCGCCCGTTACGATCGCTACCCGTGCCATGAATCTCTCCCAGAAATGGTGAGACAAAGGCTAGGCAAGCTCCGTCCAGCCCGCAAGCTCCCTTGCGACAATGCTGCGCAACATGAGTAACCCGGGCTCGCTGTCGTTGAGGCAGTCGAGATAGGCGAAACGCTCGCCCCCCGCCGCCTCGAACGTCGCGCGCCCGCGGATCGCCAGCTCCTCCAGCGTCTCGAGGCAGTCGGCGGAGAATCCCGGCGCCACCACCGCGACCGTCTTCACGCCCTTGTCCGGCAGCCCCGCCAGCACCGTATCGGTCGCCGGATCGAGCCACTTCGCCCGCCCGAAGCGCGACTGAAAGGCGATCGTGAGGTCGCGGTCCAGCGCCTCGCCCAGCAGCCGCGCGGTCTTGACGCAATGGCAGTGATAGGGATCGCCCAGGTCGAGCGTGCGTTGCGGCATCCCGTGAAAGCTCGCGACGATCGCCTCGGGCTCGAAATCGAGTGCGGCGAGCTGCAGTTCGACCGACGTCTTGAGCGCAGCAATATATGCAGCATCGTCATGATAGGGCGCCAGCGTCCGCACCGCCGGCTGCCAGCGCATCTTCGCCAGCGCCGCGAACGCCGCATCGTTCGCGGTCGCGGTCGTCGCCCCGCAATATTGCGGATAGAGCGGCGCGATCAGGATACGCTCGCACCCCGCATCCTTCATCGCCGCCAGCCGGTCGCCGATCGCCGGATTGCCGTAGCGCATCGCCCAGTCGACCTGCACGCCGGGCCACGCCGCCTCCAGCGCCTTGGCCTGCCGCGCGGTGATCGCAGCAAGCGGCGACCCCTTGTCGGTCCACACCTGTTGGTAGGCATGCGCCGATTTCTTGGGCCGCGTCCGCAGGATCACCCCGCGCAGGATCGGCTGCCACACCAGCGGCGGAATCTCGACGACACGGCGGTCCGACAGGAATTCGGCCAGATAGCGCCGCACCGCTCCCGGCGTCGGTGCATCGGGCGTGCCGAGGTTGACCAGCAGCACCCCGACCTTGCGGGCGGGGATCGGAGGATGTCCGGCCGGGGTCATTCGCCGCCCGGGATCAGCGGAAGCTGCCGCAACCGCACCCCGGTCGCGGCATAGAGCGCATTGGCGATGGCGGGTGCCACCGCCGGCACCGCCAGCTCGCTCGCCCCGCCCGGATCGGCGTCGCTGGCGATCAGCTCGACCATGATCTGCGGGCAATCGGCCAGCCGCGGCAGTTCCAGGTCGCGGAAGCTGCGCGCATCGGGGCGGCTCGCGGTAAAGCCGGTCGTCGCGCCCAGCGCCGCGGCCATGCCGAAGATCAGCCCGCCCTCGATCTGCTGCTCGACCACGCTCGGGTTGACCACGCGCCCGCAATCGACCGCCGCGATCAGCCGGTCGACCTGTACGCGCTGGTCCCCGCCGACCGATGCCTCGGCCATCACCGCGATGAAGCTGCCGCCAAAGGCATGGCACGCCAGCCCCTGCCCGCTGCCCGGCAATCCGCCCTGCCACCCGCCCAGCGAGGTGACGGTCGACAGGCATCGCGCCAGCCGCGGCTCGCCGCCCAGCATCGCGATGCGGAAGCTGAACGCCTCGATGTCCGCGACATGCGCCAGCTCGTCGATGAAGCTCTCGGTGAAAAAGGCGGTGTAGCTATGCGCGCCCGAGCGCCAATAGCCGGTCGGCACGCCGATATCGGCCGGGTGATGATCGATCGCCAGCGCCGGGATGCGATAGGGCGGCCGCGCACCCGCCACCGCCGACCGGTCGCCGATCCCGGCCGTCGCCAGCCCCGCACCGATCGTGCCGCCACCGCCGGTCAGCCGCCGCGCCAGCTCGTGCCCGGTCTTGGGCGCGGCGATCTTGGCCAGCCAGCCCGAAATGCTGCCGTTCGTCCCCAGCCGCGCGGTCATCCGCGCCGCCGCGGGCGGACGGAACCGGTCCTGCACACAGGTTTCGCCGCGCGACCAGGTGAGCTGCACCGGCTTCTTGACCTCGCGCGCGATCAGCGCGGCCTGCTCGGCGATCTGATGCTCCAGATTCTGCCCGAACGATCCCCCCGCCAGCACCGGATGGATCGTCACGTCCGACACGCCGATCCCCAACAGCCGCGCCACCGCCTCTCGGGCAAACCCCGGCGCCTGTGTCGGCAGCCACAGCCGCACGCGGCCATACTCCCACACCGCCGTCGCACTCATCGGTTCGATCGCGGCGTGCAGTGCCAGCCCGACGCGGTATTCCGCCGCGACGACGCGCGCGCCCTTGAACACCGGCGCCAGATCGCCGACCGCAGTCATCCGCTCGCCGTCGCCATCGATCGCGGCGTCCAGCGCCGACTGAATCGTCTCGCTCTCGATCCTCGCGGCGACTTCGAAGCGCGGGTTGATCGCCTCCAGCGCCTGATTCGCCGCCCACCAGTTGTTGGCGACCGTCGCCACCCACATCTCGTTCTTCACGATGTGCAGCGTGCCCGGCACCTTCCGCGCCGCCGCCTCGTCGATCGCGGCCAGCTTGACGGTGCCCACCGGTCCCTGCCGCAACGCCGCGAACACCATGCCCGGCAGCCGGATATCGCCCGCGAAATTGGCGCTGCCGTCGACCTTGCCCGGCGCGTCGAGCCGCGGCGCGGGCGTGCCCGTCAGCCGTCCGGTATCGCCTTCGCGCATCGGCAGGTCGTCGGGCATCTTCTCGCCCGCCGCCTCGGCGGCCAGCTCGCCGAAACGCAGCCGCTGCTGGCCATGGACGACATGCCCGTTGGCGGTGTCGCATTCCTGCCAGTCGACGCCCCAGCGCCGCGCCGCCGCCTTGCACAGCATCGCCCGCGCTGCCGCGCCCGCCGCGCGCAACGGCGCTTCGAAGCTGCGCATCGACGTCGATCCGGCGGTCAGCATCACCGCGTTGCGCTCGGTCCAGGTCCGCTCAAGCCGCGGGGGCAACACGCCCGGAAACAGGATCGAGAATCCCAGGCTATTGGCATAGAGCGGGTTGAGCGGCGCGGCCTCCACCCCGACCAGGCGCCAGTCGGCACCCAGTTCGTCTGCGACCAGCTGCGGCAGCGTGGTGAACACGCCCTGTCCATATTCGCATTGCGGGATCGCGACCGTGACCTGCCCGTTCTCGGCGATCTTCAGCCAGGCGCCGAACGCGGTTTCCTTGTCGCGCACCGACAGGTTGGGAAGATAGGCGCGCGGCCACACGGCCCAGGCGAGCACCAGCCCGATCCCCGCGCCGCCGCCGATCAGCAGCGTGCGCCGATCGATGCCCTTCACGCCCATTCGCTCCATCCCCGCCGCTCTACCCGCGGTTCCGGTGATCGGCAATCGGCACGCGGGTCCACCCGAACCCCTACCCAAAACCGTCACCCTGCCCCAACCGTCACCCCGGCCTTGTGCCGGGGTCCACCGCGCCGCGCCGGCAACGCTCGAACCTCTTGCCCCGCCCACACCGCCGTGGATCCCGGCACAGGGCCGGGGTGACGAAGGAAGGCTTCGTCCTTACGCCATCGGGAAGGATGGATGGGTCTCGTTTCAGTCCAGGTGGAGCCGAAAAGTGGGATTTGCGAGCACCGGAGCGCAGCGCACTTGACGTGCGTGAGCACCGGCGCGCAGCAAATCGCGCTTTGCAGGCCCGCATGGGCTGAAACGAGACCCATCCTCTTGGGTTTGCCGGGATATGCGGATAGGACAGCGCCAAACTCCCGGGAGGCACCCACTTGATCCTGTCCACCGCCGTCGCCACCGCCGCCTCTGGCGCCGCGAACTATATCCAGTTCAGCCAGCTCGGCCTCGACCCGGTCGTGTTCAAGATCGGCTTCTTCGAGCTCAAATGGTATTCGATCGCCTATATCGCGGGCATCCTGATCGGCTGGTGGTATCTGCTCAAGCTGATCGCCCAGCCGGGCGCGCCGATGGCGCGGCGCCATGCCGACGACATGGTCTTCTATTCGACGCTCGGCATCATCCTCGGCGGCCGGCTCGGCTATGCGATGTTCTACCAGACCGAATTGCTGCTCGATCCGTTGAAGCTGATCCGGCTGTGGGACGGCGGCATGTCCTTCCATGGCGGCGTGATCGGCGTGACGCTCGCGATCCTGTGGCTGTGCCGCAAGGAAAAGCTCAACTGGCTGCGCGTCCACGACTATGTCGCCTGCTGCGTCCCCTTCGGCCTGCTCTTCGGCCGCCTCGCCAATTTCGTGAATGCGGAGCTGTGGGGCCGCCCGACCGACGTGCCATGGGCGATCGTGTTCGAACGGACCGGCGGCCTTGTCCCCCGCCACCCCAGCCAGCTCTACGAGGCCGGCCTCGAAGGACTGCTGCTCGGCGTCATCCTGTGGTTCATGTTCTGGAAGACCGACGCCCGCTACCAGCCGGGCAAGCTCGTCGGCACCTTCATCCTCGGCTACGGCCTGTCGCGTTACTTCGTCGAATTCTTCCGCGAATATGACCGCCAGTTCACCGACACGATCTTCGCAACGCCGGGCCTGCACATGGGCCAGTTGCTGACCGTTCCGATGATTCTCGGCGGCGTCTACCTCATCGCCACCGCCAAGAAGCGCCGCGAGCGGGTCGAGCCGATCGCGGGCGGCCCCAGCATCGCCTGATGTCCGGCACGCAGAACGAAGACGGCCCGCTCCCCGAACGGATCGCCCGCGCCATCACCATGGCCGGGCCGATCCCGCTCTCGCAGTTCATGGGCGCGGCCAACACGCATTATTACGCCACGCGCGACCCGCTCGGGAGCCGCGGCGACTTCACGACGGCGCCCGAGATCAGCCAGATGTTCGGCGAGCTCGTCGGCCTCGCGCTCGCCGATCTGTGGGACCGTGCCGGGCGCCCCGATACGCATTATGTCGAGCTCGGGCCGGGCCGCGGCACGCTCGCCGCCGATGCGCTGCGCGCCATGGGCAGCGCGGGCCTCAAGCCCCCGGTCCATTTCGTCGAGAACAGCCCTGCCCTGCGCGAAGAGCAGGCGAAGCAGGTGCCCAACGCCGAATGGACCGTCAGTATCGTCGGCTTGCCCGACGACGCCCCGCTGCTGGTGGTCGCCAACGAATTCTTCGATGCGCTGCCGATCCGCCAGCTGGTCAAGACCGCCGACGGCTGGCGCGAGCGGCTGGTCGCCTGTCAGGATCTGCTGTTCCTGCCCGTAGTCGGCAACACCGTCTTCGATCCGATCATCCCACCCGAATTCCGCGATGCGCCCGACGGCTCGATCCTCGAAACCTCGCCGCCCAGCGTCGCGATCCTGCGCGCGCTCGCGGCCAAATTGCTGGCACAGGGCGGCGCGGCGATCGTCATCGACTATGGCTATGCCGGCCCGGCGATCGGCGACACGCTTCAGGCGGTGCGCGGCCATGCCTATGCCAACCCGTTCGAGGATCCGGGCGAGGCCGACCTCACCGCGCATGTCGATTTCGGCACGCTGATCGAAGCGGCGCGGGTCGAGGGTCTCGTCGCGCACGGCCCGGTCACGCAAGGCACATTCCTCAACGCGCTGGGCATCGGCCCGCGCGCCGACGCGCTCGCCAAGGCTTCGCCCGACCGGGCCGACGAGATCGCCGTGGCGCGCGACCGCCTCACCGGCGACGAGGCGATGGGCGAGCTGTTCAAGGTCATCGCCCTCACCGCCCCCGGCTGGCCGGTTCCGGCAGGCTTCGAATGACGACGATCACCTACGACACGCCGACGCTGCAGGACGCCGATGCGCTCGACGCGATGGCACAGGAGACCTGGACCCGGACCTTCGGCCATGGCTACACGCCCGCCGATCTCGAAGCCTATCTGACCCACGCCTATGGCCCCACCGGCCGCCTGCGTGCCCACCTCGCCGATCCCGCCATCACCTGGCAGGTCGCGCGTGCCGAAGGTCGGATCGTCGGCTATGCCAAGCTCGTCCCGCCCTGGCTCGAAGAGGCGGGGCCGGACGAAGCCCAGCTCGGCCAGCTCTACATCGATTATGACTGGCACGGTCAGGGCATCGCCCAGGCCTTGATGGACTGGAGTATCGCCACCGCCCGCGCCGGTGGCGCTCGGGCCATGCTGCTCACGGTGTTCGAAGAGAACCACCGCGCCATCGCCTTCTACGGCAAGTACGGCTTCGTCCATATCGGCGACTATCCCTTCCCCGTCGGCGACAAGATCGACCGCGACCTCATCATGAAGCTGGACCTGTGACCGAACCCGTCGACGTTCTTCGTTCCAATGCCCTTGGCGGCATCGCCCACGGCTTTCTCGGCCGTCGCGGCGGGGTCTCGACCGGCGAGACCGCCAGCCTCGACATGGGCCGCCGCGGCCGCCCCCCCACGCCCGAGCTGATCGAGAATCAGCGCCGCGCCATCGCCGCCGTCGCACCCGGCACCGAACTGGTCGGTCTCTACCAGGTCCACAGCGCCGACGCGGTGACCGTGCTCGAGCCGTGGAGCGACGAGATCCGCCCGCACGCCGACGCGCTCGTCACCAACCGTCCGGGCCTCACCCTCGGCATCCTCACCGCCGACTGCGCACCGATCCTCTTCGCCGACCGTCAGGCCGGGGTGATCGGCGCCGCCCATGCCGGGTGGAAGGGCGCGATCGGCGGCGTCACCGACTCCACCATCGCCGCGATGGAGGCGCTCGGCGCGACGCGGGAAAACATCGTCGCCGCTATCGGCCCGTGCATCGCCCGCGCCAGCTATGAGGTGGACGAGGGCTTCCATACCCGCTTCGCCGAGTTCGATCCCGCGAACGACCGCTTCTTCACCCCGGGGCGCGCGGGTCACCACCAGTTCGACCTCGAAGCCTATGTCGTCCACCGCCTCGCCGCCGCCGGCCTGCGTACGGTCGAGGCGCTCGGCGAGGACACCTATTCCCAGCCCGACCGCTTCTACAGCTTCCGCCGTGCCACCCATCGCGGCGACCCCGATTACGGCCGTCAGATTTCGTTGATCTCATTGACCGCGTGAAGCGTTGGTGCGAGTGCAGCTTCAAAGACGTTTCAGCTGATACGACCCGAGAGAGGCACCCGATATGACCGACAAGCCCGTCAAGCCCGACGAAGCCGCTCTCACCAGCACCACCCCGCGCAGCCGCCCCAAGCCGTCGGTCAAGACCGTCGGCGGCCGCGAGCTCAGCCCGGCGACGCTGATGATGGGGCATGGCTATGATCCGATGCTGTCGGAAGGCTCATTGAAGCCGCCGATCTTCGCCACCTCGACCTTCGTCTTCCCCAACGCCGCTGCGGGCAAGCGCCATTTCGAGGGCGTGACCGGCAAGCGTCCCGGCGGCGCCGAAGGGCTCGTCTATTCGCGCTTCAACGGCCCCAACCAGGAAATCCTCGAGGATCGCCTCGGCATCTGGGAAGAGGCTGAGGACGCGCTCGCCTTCTCCAGCGGCATGTCCGCCATCGCCACCCTGTTCCTCGCCATGGTCAAGCCCGGCGACACCATCGTGCACAGCGGCCCGCTCTATGCCGCGACCGAGACGCTGATCGCGCGCATCCTCGGCAAGTTCGGCGTCCACTGGCTCGACTTCCCCGCCGGCGCGACGCGGGAAGAGATCGACGCGGTCCTCAGCAAGGCCGCCTCGGGCAATGTCGCGCTGATCTATCTCGAAAGCCCCGCCAACCCGACCAACGCGCTGGTCGATGTCGAGGCGGTCGCCGCCAGCCGCGACGCGATCTTCACCGGCGCCAACAAGCCGCCGATCGCGATCGACAACACTTTCCTCGGCCCGCTCTGGGCCAAGCCGCTCCAGCAGGGCGCCGACCTCGTCGTCTATTCGCTCACCAAATATGCCGGCGGCCATAGCGACCTCGTCGCCGGCGGCGTGCTCGGGTCGAAGGCGCACATCAACACCATCCGCATGATGCGCAACACCATCGGTACGATCTGCGACCCCAACACCGCGTGGATGCTGCTGCGCAGCCTCGAGACGCTGGAACTGCGCATGTCGCGCGCGGGCGAAAACGCGGTGAAGGTCTGCGAATATCTGCGCACCCACCCCAAGGTCGAGAAGGTCGGCTATCTCGGCTTCCTCGAAGAGGGGTCGCGTCAGGCCGATATCTACAAGCGCCACTGCACCGGCGCCGGCTCGACCTTCTCGCTCTACCTCAAGGGCGGCGAGAAGGAGGCGTTCGCCTTCCTCGACAGCCTCAAGATCGCCAAGCTCGCGGTCAGCCTCGGCGGCACCGAGACGCTCGCCTCCGCCCCTGCCGCGATGACCCACCTCTCGGTCCCCGACGCGCGCAAGAAGGCGCTCGGCATCACCGACAACCTCGTGCGCATCTCGATCGGCGTCGAGGATGCCGACGACCTCATCGCCGACTTCGAGGAAGCGCTGAAGGCGGTCTGACCCCGGCCCTTTCCCCCCCACACACACCGGCAATCGACTACAATCGTAGTTGACTACATCTGTAGTCGATTGTTAGCTGGTGCGTGGAGTTTCAGGGGAAGGGGAAGTTCATGCCGGCCAGTCTGCGTATCGCCATCGCCGCGGCGCTCCTGTCGCCACTGCCCGCCGCCGCCGCTGCCGAAACGGCGCAGCCCAGGGCGATTTGCGCGGCACAGGAATGGCGCACTGCCTTCGCCGTTCCCGGCCTCACCTGCATCGCCACCGTGCACGGCCTCGTCATCGCGCCCGCCGACGAGGCGGAGATGCTCCGCACGGTGATCGATGAGGCAGCGGCCCGGTTCGAGCGTCATTTCGGCACGCCGCGCGGCTCGATCGCCCTGGTGGCCGGCGGCAGCATGACCCGCGAACAGGTGACGTTCCTGCGTGAGCGCGGCCATCGCGCCATGCCCTGGATCTCCGCCGAACAGCGCAACACGCTGATGGGTCCGCGCATCCGCGAGCAACTGTCCAAGCAGCGGCCCGACCTGACCGGGCCGGCGCTCGACGCGGCCGTCGCCTCGGCGCTCGGCGCCATCCCGAAACAGGGCGCCGGGCTCGAGCGTGGCGCGCTGGCGCATGAGCTGAACCATATCTGGTTCCACATGACGTTCGAAAGCGCAGGCGGCGTTTCCGAACAGCCCGCCAAACCGGGCGAGATCCGCTATGGCAGCGCCGCGCCCGACTGGATCGACGAGATGGCAGCGGTGCTCGGCGAGAATGACGAGATCGCCGCCACCCGCCGCGCCGGCCTTGCCCGGCTGGTGTCGGGCACCGGCGAGGAGGGGCTGTACCCGCTCGCCGACTATCTCTCCATGAGCCACCCGGTGATGACGATGCCCAACCGCGAGGCCGTGCTGGGCAAGCCGGCTGCCCCCAGCGGCGGGGCCGGCGTGCGCATCGTCGCGCGGTCGGACGGCGGCCCGGCGGCCAGGCCGTCGCCGCTGCTGCGCTTCTACATCCAGTCGCGCGCCTTCGCCGATTTCCTGCTCGACCGCACCGGCGACGAGCGGGTGTTCCTGGCGATCGCCAAGGCGCTGGCCGGCGGCGAAAGCTTCGACCAGTGGCTGGCCCGCGATGGCAAGGCCCATAAGCTCCCCGCCACCACCGCCGCGCTGTCGACGCAGTGGGAAGCATGGGTACGCAGCCGCTGAGGGACCGACGGGCATAGCCGGCCATGCGCAGCGGCCGGCCGAATGCCTGGGTACCTTTCCACCGCCGCCTGCCTCGCCTACCGCTGTCAGCGTGTCCGACGAATTCGCCTTTATCGCTGCGCTGCGCGCCATCGCCACGCACCCGGCGGCGGCGGGCCTTGCCGACGACACCGCCGTCCTCGACGTCGCAGCGGGACGCCTGATCCTCACCAGCGACACGATGGTCGCGGGGGTCCATTACCGCGCGCACGACCCGGCGGACGCGATCGGGTGGAAGCTCGCCGCGGTGAACCTGTCGGACCTCGCGGCCAAAGGTGCCACGCCGGTCGGCTGCCTGCTCAATTATGCACTGTCGGGCGATGCGGAGTGGGACCGCGCTTTCCTCGCCGGGCTGAACGAAGCGCTCACCCGCTTCGCCATGCCGCTGCTCGGCGGCGACACGGTGGCGATGCCGCAGGGCGCCCCGCGCAGCCTCACGCTCACCGCCATCGGCGCGGCGCAACCGCAAGTCCCGCTACGCACCGGGGCGCGGCCGGGCGACACGCTCTGGGTCACGGGCGGCATCGGCGGCGCGGGCTTCGGCCCGGACGGTGAGCCGCGCGATCTCGCCCGCTACCTCCGCCCGCAACCGCGCGTGGCCGAAGGACAGGCCATCGCCCCCCTCGCCACCGCGATGATGGACGTGTCCGACGGCCTGCTGATCGACGCGCGCCGCATGGCCGAGGCCAGCAGGGTCGCCATCGCGATCGATCTCGATGCGGTTCCTCTCGCCCTGCCCGGCCTCGACCCCATCGACGCCGCCACCGCGGGCGACGACTACGAACTGCTGTTCACCCTCC
>Ga0247822_10003147_pt1 | contig 10717 bp, 7 predicted proteins | sample 13C_Cellulose_Da_FD_192423 | JGI IMG/M metagenome (GOLD analysis project Ga0247822, IMG submission 192423) | Soil microbial communities from agricultural site in Penn Yan, New York, United States - 13C_Cellulose_Day30 | ecosystem: Environmental > Terrestrial > Soil > Agricultural land | place... | reverse complement strand
TATTTATCTAGCCAAGGTCACGCGGGTCGAACCGTCGCTTCAGGCGGCGTTCGTCGATTATGGCGGAAACCGTCACGGCTTCCTCGCCTTCAGCGAAATCCACCCCGACTATTACCAGATTCCGAAGGCCGACCGCGACGCCTTGCTTCGCGAAGAGGCTGAGCACGCCGCCGAAGAAGAGCGTCTGCGCGCTGCCGAGGATGAAGACGACGACGAGGATGAAGGCGGTCAGGAAGACCCCGCCGAAGCCGAGATTGAGGGCGATGAAGTCGCCGCCGCCGCAGGTGGTGAAGAGGGAGGTGCGGTAGAGACCGGCATCGGATCGAACCGCTCACCGGTCGATGAGTCCGCCGCCGACGAGCTTCGCAAGAAGCGACAGGCACTTCGCCGCCGCTACAAGATCCAGGATGTCATTCAGCGCCGCCAGGTGCTGCTCGTCCAGGTCGTCAAGGAAGAGCGCGGCAACAAGGGCGCGGCTCTTACGACCTACCTCAGCCTTGCAGGCCGCTATTGCGTCCTGATGCCAAACACGTCGCATGGCGGGGGCATCAGCCGGAAGATTTCGAACGGCGCAGACCGCAAGCGGCTGAAGTCGATCATGTCGGACCTCAACCTGCCCAAGACCATGGGCCTGATCGTCCGCACCGCCGGCCTTTCGCGCACCAAGACCGAGATCAAGCGCGACTTCGATTATCTCGCCCGTCTCTGGGATGAGATCCGCGAACGCACGCTTGGAAGCAGCGCTCCGGCACTGATCTACCGCGACAGCGACCTGATCAAACGCGCCATCCGCGACCTCTATCACCGCGACATCAGCGATGTGATCGTCGAGGGCGAGGACGGCTACAAGGCAGCTCGCGGCTTCATGAAGCTGCTGATGCCGAGCCATGTCCGCCGCGTCGGGCTACACTCGGAGGCCACGCCCCTCTTCCAGCGCCACGGCGTCGAAGACCAGCTTTCGGCCATGTACCAGCCGGTCGTTCAGCTGAAGTCGGGCGGCTATCTCGTGATCAACCCGACCGAGGCCTTGGTGTCGATCGACATCAACTCCGGCCGTTCCACGCGCGAGCACAATATCGAGCAGACGGCGTTCGCCACGAACCTCGAAGCGGCCAACGAAATCGCTCGCCAGCTTCGCCTCCGCGACATGGCTGGCCTCGTCGTCATCGACTTCATCGACATGGAACAGAACAGCCATGTCCGTAAGGTCGAGCGGGCGATGAAGGAGGCGCTGAAGAACGACCGCGCCCGCATCCAGGTCGGACGCATCTCAAGCTTCGGCCTGATGGAAATGAGCCGCCAGCGCCTGCGCACTGGCGTGCTCGAAGCATCGACCAAGCCTTGCGCGCATTGCGAAGGCACGGGCCTGATGCGCACTGCATCCTCGGCCGGCCTGTCTGCTCTTCGCATGATCGAGGACGAAGCAGCGCGCGGACGCGGCGAGAAGATCTGCCTGCGCGCCGGTCGTGAGGCAGCGATCTACCTGCTCAACAAGAAGCGCAGCGAACTTGCGGAGATCGAGAGCCGTTATGGCGTGTCGATCGATGTCGCGATCGACGAGAGCTTCGAAGGCGCTCGCATGAGTGTCGAAAGCTCCGGCCCGCGTCCGGTTGCCCAGCCACGCCGTCCGGAACCGACTCCGATCGAGGAGGATCTCGAAGAGATCGACGCCTTGCTCGATGAGGATGAGGTCGAGGAAGAGGAAGAAGAGCGCGAAGCCGAGCGCTCGGACGACGATCGCGGCGGCCGCCGCCGCCGCCGTCGCCGTCGCGGTGGACGCGGACGCAACCGCCGCGAAGGCGGTGAAGCTCCGGCCGAAGCTGCTCAAGGTGAAGATCAGGCCGAGGAAGGCTCTGAGGACGTCGCCGCCGAACAGCCTGAACAGACCGAAGACGCTGCGCCGACCGGCGATCGGAAACGCCGCCGCCGTCGTGGTGGCAAGCGCACGGAGCCGGCTTCGGAGGATTCGGCTGAGGAGACGACCGCAATCGAACCCGACAGCTCTCCGATGATCGAGACGCCGGTTCAGGACGAACCAGCGGTGGCTCCCGTCGAGGCCGCTGAAGAGCCGCAGCCGAAGCGCCGCCGGAGCCGCGCCAAGCCCAAGCCCGCGGAAACTGCCGAAGCGGTAGTCGAAGCGCCTACCGCGGAAGCGCCGGCTGTCGAAACGCCTGCTCCTGCCGAAGTTGCCGAAGAGACGAAGCCTGCCAAGCCGGCCCGCAAATCTCGCGCCAAGAAGGTCAAGGAAGAGGCGCCTGCCGCCGAACCCGCACCCGAAGCCGATGCCCCGGTTCCAACTGCGGACAATGACGAGGACAATAACGGCGAAGGTCCGCGTCGCGGCTGGTGGCAACGCACCTTCGGGTAAGCGCCAAACGGCATGTTTTCATCCAGCGTTCACACCGCCGATGGGAAGGGCAACGGATGAGCAGTCCGCTTTCCCGCCTGGTGCGGATGGTGATGCTGGCGCTGATGTTGGGCCTCGCTACGGCGAGGCCCGCTGCCGCCCAGTCTGACAGAGGTGGCCCGTCCATCCTCCGCGATACGGAGACGGAAGTCCTCTTCAACCAGGTGGCGAAGCCCTTGGTCGAAGCGGCAAACCTCGACCCCAAGAGCGTGAAGGTCGTCCTTCTCAACGATTCCGAGATCAACGCGTTCGTTGCCGGTAGCCAGAATGTCTACGTCAACTCCGGGCTCATCACGAACTCGGATAATGTGAACCAGCTCCAGGCGGTCGTCGCTCACGAGCTGGGCCACGTTGCGGGCGGCCATGCCATCCGCATGGGCGAAGGCGTGAAGGCCGCGACCGGCATTACGCTGGCGACGATGGTGTTGGGCGCCATCGCCATCGCCGCAGGTGCAGGCGATGCGGGCCTTGGCCTGATGATGATGGGTCAGCAGGCCGCAATGGGCGAGTTCCTCGCGTTCACTCGTGCGCAGGAGACCAGCGCCGACCTCGCCGGAGCGAGCTATCTCTCCAAGGCCGGCATCAGCGGCAAAGGCAGCCTCGAATTCTTCAAGAAGCTGCAGAATCAGGAATATCGCATCGCGATCTACGCGAAGGACAGTTACGACCGCACGCACCCGCTATCGAGTGAGCGCATCTCGATCCTCGAAAATCTCTACAAAAAGGATCCGGCCTGGGACAAACCCACGGACCCGGCGCTCGAGGCGAGCTTCCAGCGCGTAAAGGCCAAGCTGATCGGCTTCATCAACGCGCGGCAGGCGATCACAAAATATCCGGAGAGCAATAAGTCCGTTCCGGCGCACTACGCTCGGGCCTACGCCTACCACCTTGGTGCGTATCCGGAGAAGGCCCTGTACGAGGCCGACGAGCTGTTGAAGACCGCGCCACACGATCCCTATTTCCTCGAGCTCAAGGGCCAGATCCTGCTTGAGGGAGGCAAGCCGGCCGAGGCCATCGAACCCCTCCGCGAAGCGACCGACCGATCAGGGAAAGCGCCCTTGATCGCCTCCATGCTGGGTCACGCGTTGATTTCTACCGAGGACCCGAAGAATTACGCCGAAGCAAAGCAGATCCTGAAAACCGCTGTCGCCGTGGACAATGAGAACCCCTTCGCCTGGTATCAGCTCGGCATGATCTACGGTCAGGAGGGCGACACGTCCCGCGCAGCCCTTGCGACAGCCGAACGCAACAACCTCGAAGGCAATCCCAAGATGGCTCTTGCGAGTGCCGAAATGGCCATGCGCGGAATTCCGGCCGGAACTCCGGACTATCTTCGGGCCCAGGACATCGCCATGGTCTCGAAGGCCGAACTGAGAAAAGACAAGAAGGGCAACCGTGACCGATAATAGAGGATCGCCATTTTTCTCGGCGATCGTAGGGGGATTGGTCGGATCGGCAGTGACCGCCGGAGCCCTGATCTTTGCAGCACCACAATTGATCGGAGCGAAGGTCGTCCGCAAGGCGATGCTCGACGATCCTCAGATCCTCGTCGATGCCTCCGATGCCCTGCGCGACAAGCAATATGCCCCGACCCTCGCCGGTGCCCGCGCGCAGATCGAAACGCCGTTCGCATCGTCCTGGAAGGGCGCCGAAAAGCCGGAAGTCGTCCTCGTCGAATTTTACGACTACGCCTGCCCTTATTGCAAAGCGAGCAACCCGCACGTCGACCAGCTCGTGCGCGAGAATCCAAAACTTCGCGTGGTCTATCGCGAACTGCCGATCCTCGGTGACGAGAGCGTAACAGCGGCTCGCCTTTCGCTAACGGCATCGAAGGCAGGCCGCTTCCAACAGTTCCACGACGCGCTCTACGCAGCCGGTCGGCCGGCACCGGACACGAATGCGGCTGCCGCTCGTGTCGCCAACATCCCGCCTACTCCGGCCGAGGACGCGGCGATCGAGGCGGAGCTGAAGAAGAACTTTCAACTGGCCGGACAGCTAGGCGCCACGGGCACGCCCTTGTTCGTCGTCGGCGACCGTGTGCTGAGTGGGGCGGTTGGCTACGATGCGCTCAAGAAAGCCGTCGAGGACGCTCAGAAAAAGAGCTGAGAGTGACTCCTAACCGCTTCGATTCCGGCGGTTAATTTCTGTCCCATTTTGAAATTAACGAAAGTTGAGTTACGTTCCGGTCACTGGCGTGTCTGCGGCAGGCGTATTCTGCGGCCGGTATCACTGGAGGGGATACTTGGATGAAGCGGGCGCTCATACTCGCCTCGCTGCTGTTGAGCAGCGCCACCGCGAACGCGGAAATCGTGACTTTCGACGGCATTCCGAGCGGTAATTCGCCGACGCCGTTGACGGCCTATGTCGAGGGCAATGTCACGGTCAACAGCCTCAACGGCAATTTCTGGGGATTTCCCGCGGGAACCCTGCACCTCGATCCATCGGGCTTCGGCAATACGGTCTACGACTTCACCTTGGCGGGAGGGCAATTCAGCTTCATCGGTTTCGATATTGTCGAAAACCAGGGCGGCTTGCTTTGGCTCTACGGGCTCGATGCCAATGGCCAGTTACTAACCAGTACGTCGAGCAATGGACTCGGATCCGTTAGCGTCTCAGGATTCGACGGCATCAGCACTCTCCGGATCGTCAACGTTAGCTCCCACCTCAGCGTCGACAATTTCAATTTCATCTCGGCGATCCCCGAGTTGGCGACCTGGCTGATGATGTTGCTCGGTTTCGGCGCTGCCGGGACAGTCTTGCGCCACTCCAGGAGACAGGGTCGGCCGCAGATCGCCTAAGCGGCTGCGCCCTTGAACCCCTGCGCGATGACGTACCATTCGGACGAATCCTTGCGGCTCGCCGGTGGCTTGGCGTGCTTCACGGTGGTGAAGTGGCGCTTCATCTCGGCCACCAGCTGGTTGTCCGCACCGCCGGCAAGAACCTTGGCGACGTAAGCGCCGCCCGGCCGCAGGACCTCCGTAGCAAACAGCAGGCCGGCCTCCACCAGGGCCATTGTTCGCAAATGATCGGTCTGCTGATGGCCCACTGTGTTCGCCGCCATGTCCGACAGAACAAGATCGGCCTCACCCCCTAGCGCCTCCTTCAGCCGGTCGGGCGCAGCCTCATCCATGAAATCCATCTGCAGGATCGTGACGCCGTCGATCGGGTCGGTCGGCAAAAGGTCAATGCCCACCACGTTGCTCTGCGAAAGGCGCCGCCGCACGACCTGGCTCCAGCCCCCAGGAGCAATGCCGAGGTCGACGACGGCCTTGGCGCCTTTGAGCAACCCAAACTTCTCGTCGAGTTCCAGCAGCTTGTACGCCGCGCGGCTGCGATAATTCTCCGCCTTCGCCCGCCGCACGTAGGGATCATTCAACTGGCGCTCGAGCCAGCGCGTGGAGGACGGTTTCCGCCCTTTGGCGGTGCGGATTCGTTTCACAGAAGGTGGCCGTCTCTCGCCATCAGGGAGCGAAGAATGCCCTCGCGGATGCCGCGGTCGGCGACGCCCAGCTTTTCCGCCGGCCAAATCTCCACGATCGCTTCCAGAATGGCACAGCCCGCAACGACCAAATCTGCACGGTCGCGGCCGATGCATGGCAACGCCGCGCGCTCGTCATGGTCCATTTCGGCGATCATCGTGCTGATCTTCTGCATCGCATCGACGGGTACGTGCAGGCCATCGACGGCGCGCCGGTCGTAGGCAGGCAAAGCGAGGTGAACGCTGGCGAGGGTGGTGACCGTTCCGCTTGTGCCGAGAAGGCGAATGCCGTCGAGATGACTGGGCAGCGTCGATGCGAAGGACGCGAAGGCCAAACGCGCGCGCTCCCGCATCCGGCGATAGGCCTCAAGCCGGTCAGGCCCCTCAAGCGCCGCTTTGCCCTCGCTTTCGGTGAGGGAGACGACACCCCAGGGAGCGCTCCACCAGCTGCGGATTTTTGGCACCCCATCCTCCTGGTCGACCAGGACCAGTTCGGTCGATCCGCCGCCAATGTCGAAGATGAGGGCCGGTCCGTCGCCGGGCTCAAGAAGCTTGTGGCACCCCAGGACGGCAAGCCGCGCTTCCTCCTGCGGAGCGATGATATCGAGCACGATGCCCGTCTCGCGCCTCACCCGGTCGACGAAGGCTTCCCCATTCTCCGCACGGCGGCAGGCTTCGGTTGCGACCGAGCGAACGAGCGAGACGTTCCGGCGCCGGAGTTTTTCCGAGCAGATCGCCAAAGCTCCGACGGCACGATCCATCGCCTCCTTCGACAGCGAACCGCTATGCGACAGTCCCTCACCCAGCCGCACGATGCGCGAAAAGGCGTCGACGACGGTGAAGCCACCATCGACCGGCTTGGCGATCAGCAGGCGGCAATTGTTGGTGCCGAGATCGACGGCGCCATAGGTGTGACGGCAGGGAAACCGCCGCTCCGGCGGTTTTTCCGGGACCGGCCCGTGCGAGAGCGACGGAGCCGGCGCGCTGGCGATGATATTCGCCATGAACAACGCCCGTTTCTAACCTGCACCGCCGTAAATCGGCGGCTGACTTGCCTTGCATTAAACCGGAGAATGATCGGGAGGGCAAGCTGGGCCCGGATCGGCTATGCGGCGTTGACAGTCGGGAGGCTGCTTTCTATCTCGCCCGCCTCCGGCATTGCCCCGTCGTCTAATGGTAAGACTACGGACTCTGACTCCGTCTATCGAGGTTCGAATCCTCGCGGGGCATCCACTTCTCGCCGCGATCAGGCGAGCGCCTATCTGTCCAGCAGGGGCTCCAGGCTCGAATAAGCCGACTTGGTCAGGTTCGAGAGGAATTGGGCGTTCGGGAAAGTCAGGTCGTAAGTGACCGTCTGGCCGTCGACCGTCGACACATAGGTGTGGCCGAACAGGCAGTCCTGCTTCTTCGTTCGAGAAACGGCCTCGGGGTGATCTGCGGAATGGCTCTGATCGCCCACGCTTCCGTGGCGGTGGAGCAGCTTTTCGACGCCTGGGAAGTGATTGCGGAACTGGCGATGGACTTCATCCAGATCATGGCTGTCGTACGCCCCTTCCCAGCAGGTGACCGACGGCAGCAATTCTCGCGCCGACTCCAGCGATCGGGCATAGTTGCGCAGGGCAAGTCCGCCGTTGCGCGCTGCGATGAAGCACCATTGGCCCTTCATGTCGGTCGTCGGTGGCTTGGTCGCGAAGTCGAACAGGCCGGCTGAGGACGAGAAGTCGAAGCTCCAGCGCTGGAGCATCCGCATTTGCTCTAGAAAGGCGTGGCCGCACTCTCGCTCATGTTCCGGGAGCTGCTCGAGGTTGAGGTCCGGGAGCAGGGGCGACTTGAGTTCAGGCGGCAACTCCATGTGCTCATTTAACGCTGCTTTACCCAATCCGCAAAGTCGCGCCTCATTCGCGCTCGCCAGACTGTGTCACAGGCAGCTTTGACCCGGGCTGGCACAGCTACGCTCATAGCCTTTGCCTGTAAGTTTTGTTAAGATATTGGTTAATCCGACCACTTGATTCGTGGCTTGCTGTTCTGCGCCCTGTGGCTCGTCTCAGCGTCTCGATGGGTCAGTTTCTAACGGCTTGATGGACGCAGCTACAGTTCGAACAAGGGGGCATGCACTTGTCCGGACCGGACATCTTCATCTCTTACTGCAGCGAAGATCGTAACGTCGCCCGGCGTTACGCCCAGCGCTTCGTGGATGAAGGGTTCACGGTCTGGTGGGACGCGGCCCTGCATTCGGGCGAGACCTTCGACGAGGTCATCGAGACCGCTCTGAAAGCTGCCAAGGCCGTCGTGGTCCTATGGTCGCCACGTTCCGTCGGGTCACGCTGGGTTCGCGCCGAGGCCACGCTGGCGGACCGGCGCAACAAACTGGCGCCGGTGACCATCGAGCCGTGCGACCGACCGATTATCTTCGAACTTACGCACACCGCCGATCTTACCAAATGGAAGGGCGACGCCTCGGATCCGACCTGGCGATCCTTCGTGAAGGACCTTCACCGTCTCGTCGACAAGTCGATGGAAGACAATGCGCCCTCTGCGCGGGGTCGCGAGCAGGCCAAACCCGTTGCCCGCGTCCTGGAAACGTCGCGGCCTGTGCCCTCGCAAGGTCGTGGCTTCAACGGCGCTGGCGACGACGTCGTTTACGAGCGGCTCGATCGCCGTGCCGATGCCCGGACGGCGAAGCGATTGCCGCAGCCAGAGGATGAGGAAGAGGGCGAGCGGACCCAGTTTTACACGGGAGCCGGCGGTTTCGAGGCCGAAGAGATTCACTGCCTTGAGCTGAGCGTCGGCGAGCAGTTGGAGAAGCGCTACGTCATCAGCCGGATCGGACTGAAGATTGGTCGCGCGGCACCTGCGGACATCATCCTCGCGGATGCCCGCGTCTCGCGCACCCACTGCCTTGTCGAACTCAGCGATAACGAAGTTCAGGTGTCGGATATGAACTCTACCAATGGGACCTACATCGACGGCGAGCGTATTCACGGCTCTGCGGTCCTCGAGGTCGGCTCGACGCTCAAGGTCGGGAATGTCTCGTTCGTCCATGAAGTCCGGTCGCGTGCGGAAGTCTAACCCATTGCGTCAGTCTTCAATCACTGCCTCAATGTAGCATCGGCCGGGGGGCACATGATGGAACATTGGCAGGAACGGGACGAAGTTGATTGTCCGGCTAAAGCGACGCCGGCGGCGATCTCGGATCCATCGTTCACGGGAACGGCTCCCCCACGCCCTCGCCTGACGCTCAACGTGGGCATCACCGGCCACCGAGCCACCGTCCTGCCAGCCGGCGTAGCCGATCTGCTGGGGCCCGTCGTGGATGAGGTCTTCCGGAAATTGCGTGACGCCACGGAGCGTTTGCATGCGTCCGAGCTGGCGATCTTCGATCCCTCGCCGCCGCAGCTGCGCCTTCATACGCCGCTCGCGACCGGTGCCGACCAGGTGGCGGCCGACGGCGCTCGGGCGAGCGGCTACGCGATCCGTGCCCTGCTTCCATTCGCACCCGACGAATATGCCAAGGATTTCCAGGGACACGAGCTGGACGAGTTCCGCAGCCAGCTCGACAAGGCTGCGGCCGTCTTCGCTCTGCCTGGAGAGAGAGGCGCCAGCGAAGATGCCTACGTGATGGTCGGCAAGGCGGTCGTCGCCGCGGCCGATGTACTGGTCGCGATATGGGATGGGGAGGCCGGCAATGGGCCTGGTGGGACGGCCCACGTCGTCGAACTCGCTCTCTCGAACTCCGTCCCGGTTATTCACATCGGCGTCGATCGCCCGTCCTCGACGATCGATTCGGTGCGACTGTTGGTCGGGGGCGATGCGATCGACCCTGACGCAGTCCCGCTGGAGGGCGACGACGCCTATCTGGCTCTCCTGCGAGACACGCTGGCGCCGCACACGTCGGTGGAACGCAAGCACATCGCCGACTTCTTCGGCGAGCGCGAAAGGCGCAGCAATTGGCGGTTCGAATATCCGCTGCTGTTAAGCCTGCTTCGGGTGAAGAAGCTGCCAAAGAAGCCCTGGCGGCAAAGCTCGATCCAGGAGGATATCGAATATGACATGCAGGACGTTCGCGATCCGGGTTCGCCCGGTGCATTCGTTCCGCTGACCCGCGCCTACGGATGGGCCAATTTCCTCGCCATCCGCTACGCCCAACTCTTCCGTAGCGGTCACGTCACCAACTACGCCTTGTCCGCGCTCGCTGTGATCATCGCGCTTTCCGGCCTACTTGCGCCGGGCCTCAAAGTGTATCTCGTGATCCTTGAACTGGCGACGATCGGCCTGCTGTTCATCAACACGAACGCGGGGACAAACGGCGAGTGGCATCGCCGTTGGCTCCAATACCGCCATCTGGCCGAATCCCTGCGCCCCCTCATCTACCTGAAGCGGACTGGCATGATCAGTACGCCGTTCCGAAGCGACTTCGTGCGCGGACCGGCTCACCGCGAGGCCGGGGCGGACTGGACACGCTGGTACGCCGCCGCAGTCTGGCGCGAAATGGAAAGTCCGACCGGCATCATGACCCCTGATCGGGTGCGGCAGATGGCCGACGACATGGTGCATGAGCAAATCCTTCCGCAGAGCCGCTACCATCACGTGAATGCGGAGCGGATGCGCCATCTCGACCATCGTCTGCACGAAGTCGGAAGCGCCTTGATGGGCCTGGTGATTGCGGCCTGCGCCCTCTTCCTGGTCGGCTATGTGACCTTTAAGCACCTCGTCAAAGACCTAACCAACCAGTTCGTCGTTCTCACCGCCGGCGTTCCAGCGCTAAGCGCGTCCATCTTCGGTATGCGCGGCCACGGCGAGCATCTGGTTGCAGCGAGCCGATCGGCCAACAC
>Ga0247822_10003146_pt1 | contig 10719 bp, 17 predicted proteins | sample 13C_Cellulose_Da_FD_192423 | JGI IMG/M metagenome (GOLD analysis project Ga0247822, IMG submission 192423) | Soil microbial communities from agricultural site in Penn Yan, New York, United States - 13C_Cellulose_Day30 | ecosystem: Environmental > Terrestrial > Soil > Agricultural land | place... | reverse complement strand
GGGTGATGGGGTGCGGGGTCATGCTGCGGTCCTCAATTGCTCAAACAGGTCGATGCGGACGCCGATCCACGTCATGCAGTTGACGGCCATGCTGTTGCCGAGGGCCTTGTACCGCGGTCCGTCGGCCGCCTTCCGTCCTCGGTAGGGCACGTCGGTCCAAGAGTCCGGGAAGCCCTGGAGGCGCTCCCATTCGAGGGGCGTGAGACGGCGCACAGCCCAGCCGTGGGCGTGGTGCGCGAGCGCAGGCGCATGCGCATGCGCATGCGCAGCGAGCGGATGACACGGCCCACCGTCAACAGGCTGGCAGCGATTGCCCTTGGAGGTGATCTGCGTGGTGTCGAAGGGGATGGCTATCGCGTGCGCAACGAACGTCTCGCTCTCGAAATCGCCATGACCGGTGCCGCCCTTGGCCCTGCAGGCTGTCGCCACGTCGACGGGACCCGCCGTGTTGTTGCCGCCGAAAGCGATGGCTAACTGGCCTCCGGCGTTGGCGTGGGAGGCGTCGTGACCCATCGCGCGGAGCGTCGGCGCAACGTCCTCCTGGAAATCGGCGCCGTAGTCCTTGGACGAGAAGGCGACCAGCATGCCCATCTCGGCATCCTGCTGTGTCGCCGAGCCGGCCGCCTTGCCGTTGTGGTTCAGGGTGCCGGTGATCTCCGGGATGTACGTTTCCTGGTCGTCGGCGTTGGCGGCTGCCCGTCCTCTAGCTGCGCTGAGGGGCTTGGCGTACTCCGGGACGAGATGGTTGGCTGCGGCTTCCCGCCGGCCAACCCTGCCGCCACTGCGCTCAGAGCCTGCTCCAAGGCTGCCGGCAACCGCTTGTCCCGCTTGGCGGCGCGGCGGAGGATGCCCGCGCAGGCCTTCGGGCTCAAGTAGTACCGCCGCAGGTGGTCGCCAGTCTCCAAGATATCCGACAAGGAACACACGCTCCCGTCGCTGTGGGACGGCCCAAGGGTGCGATTCCACTCGCACGAATTGAGCGTCCAGGACACGCCAGCATGCCGAATACCCGCACTCCTCCAGGGTGTCGAGGAATGCCCCGAAATCACTGTCCTCGTCGCCTTCCCAGCATTCGCCGGGCGCGAGATCCTCATCCTCCGGCGCACCGGACCAGTTGGAATGCACGCCAGGGACGTTCTCCCAGACCACCCACCGGGGGCGCAGTCGCCGAGCAAGCCGACAAAAGTCGAGCGCCAGGTTGCTACGCGGGTCATCCAGGCCGAGGCGCTTGCCGGCGACGGAGAAGCCTTGGCAGGGGGTGCCTCCAACGAGAAGGTCGATTGGGCCGACATCGGCTGCGGTGATCCTGGTGAAGTCGCCGAGGTTCGGCACATGGGGGAAGCGGTGGGCGAGGACGGCGGAGGCGAACGGATCGATCTCCGCGAACGCGGAAGGCGTCCAGCCGAGCGGCTCCCAGGCAACGCTGGCCGCTTCGATGCCGCTGCACACCGAGAGATACCGCAAGCTCACGGCCCCACCCTCCCCGACCGCGTATAGCTCCGCGCATGCCGCACCTTGGCCGACTTCTCCGCCGGCGTAGGCCGTACCAGGGAGGAGACCCGCACCCGCCCTGCCTTGTCGGGGAATGGGTAGCGGCAGACCATCGGCCCCGCTGCCGGCGTCACGCTGCGCCTGGGCGGCGCTTCCGCCGCCGGCGGTGGCACCAAGATGGCCGATGCCGGCCGCCACCCCTCGATCCGCTCCAGCAGATGGGCGGCAAGGCGCGCCAAGTCCGGATCGCCGGCGCGCAGCGCGGCCTCGGCCCGGCGCGCGCCCTTGCGCACCGCGCCATCGGGCTTGTCGAGCACGGCCGCAATCGCTCCGACCGCAATGCCCTGCCTTCGGGCGAGGTACATGGCGAGGTTGCGCACGCGGGAGACGCTCGGCGTCTTCTCCGATCCGCGCATTTCCGACAGGGTGAGGCCGGCCTCCCGGGCTGCGATCTGCATGATCGCGTAGGCGTTGGGCTTGGCGTTGTGGCGGCCGTCGACGGTCATGCGCGCTCCGCCTCCGCCTCGGCGATGGCCTGCTCCAGCCAGTGGAGCGCCCCCGCTGCTGACGTGGCAGGGGCGTCAGCCACGCCGTTCAGGAGGCGCAGCACCGCCTGGCGCCGCGGCCCGGCGAGATTGAAGGCATCGACGATCACATGCGGCAACTGCCACTCCTCGCCAGGCGGCGTGCGCTCGGGCTTCCCGCCGCGCTCAAACGTGAGTTTGCGGATGGCACGACGGATGCGGTGGATCGTCTCCGCCCACCAATGGCCGTCCTGGTGCGCCTCGATCCAGCGATTGATCCACCACCGCGCCTTGCGCAAGTCCTCGAGCAGATCGCCCTTCTTGCCGGCCCGGAGCAGGTAGGCCATGGCGGTGCCCAGGTGCAGGCCGAGGCCATAGCGCTCCATCACGTCGATGGCCTCGATGCCGGCCTCGGTGATGTAGTGCGGAGGGGAATTGATCATGTCCGGCTTGGGTGCTGACACGACGCGCACGGCGGCCGGTTCATCAGCAGGGAACGTGTCGCGCTCAGACACGGGCCGCAGCGCGTCCTCCATGACGAGGTCTCCCAACCGCTTTGTCTGTGTCTTGCTCATACGGTCTCCCCTGCCATCATCCGCGGTGATTGCTCAGACGCGGCCGTCTCGTCCTTCACCGCCTTGGCGACGGTGCGATGCCTTGTGCCTGCCGGCTTGTTCCAGGCCGTGGCGATCCTCTTGGCTTCGGTGGCGGTGAACAGGCCCATGGGCCCCTTGGCCCCCACGAACCCCCAGCGGGGGAACCCGTTGGGGAAACTCGGGCCGGTGCGCTCGGCGTAGTCCATGACCCGGTAGGTGAAGCGATCGCGGAACTCCACGCGCCACACCTGGGCGTTGCGCGGGGTGGGATTGGAGGACTTGGTCACTCGCACCCCCTCCCGATCTTGGCGCTGTCGCCGGTGGTGCCCGCCGCCGTGAAGTCCTTCCAGTGCACCCAGCGCCGATCCGTCGGCACCGCCACGACGCCGCCATTGCCGTCGTAGCCCACGGCCTGCTTGCCGGGGCACCAGAAGCCCCACTCCCGCAAGCGCGGGCCGGTGATGAACAGGGTCCAGGCCTCTCCAGGGGCCGCAGTGGCCTTGGACAGGAACAGCCGGTGGGAGAATTTCGCCCTACGCCAGACGGTCGCGCCTGGCGCCAGGAAGCGCACACGCTGCACCGGCACGCCGAGCCCGTCCTCGTCCACCTCGTAGACTTCGCCCAGCAGGCCGGCCAGCATCAGGGACAGGCTCTGCCACGGATGATCATGGCAAGCGCGGTCGTCGTCGTCCCGGACCACGTGGTGCAGGTAGACGTTGAGCCACCGGTTGCGGGGGATGACGTACCAGCGGTGCATGTAGGGGGTATCGGCCCCGCCGATGATGAAATCCGCCGGCCGCTTGGCGACGACGTTGCACATGAGGCTGGCGTAGAGGCGCCGGGCAAGCCAGCGGGTAAAGCGGTTGGCGATCACAGGGGCAGCTCCGGTCTGGCGTTGGTCTCAGCCGCCTGGACGGCGGCCCGTTGCGCGGCCTCGGCCTTGCGGCGCGCCTCCTGCGCCAGCTTGGCCACGTCCCGCGCCGACAGCGGCCGCTCGATCGGCTTGGCACCGGCCCTCTCATGTCCCTCGGCCGCGGCCTCCGAGCCGTCGTCCACGATGGGGTGGGCGAGGTGGGCCGGCATCTGCCGGCGGAACCGGTGGGCGATCTTGGCCATGTAGGCGGCCTGCTTCGCCGTGAGAGGCACCTGCGGGGCGTGCTCCATGTGGGCGATCATGTTGCGGGCGAAGCGCTTGGCGGCCGTCGCCGGCGGGAAGGACACGTTGCGGAAGGCGCGGGCGATGGCGATCTCGCGGGGGGTCATGGGCGGACCTCCGTTGCCTGATGGGTGGGTGGGTGCATGGTCGGCACCCGCACAAAGCCGTGCCGCTCCATCAACTCCACCTTGCGGTCCTTGCGCTCCCGGTAGTGGGCGAGCCATGCCGCGAAGGCTCCGGGGTGCTTGCGTACTGAGATCGTGGTGAGCCCGTCCGGCTCCACGGCGGCAGCTCCAGGCCTGTCGACGGTCAATGCGACGCCGATGCTGCCCTGCACCGCGCGGACCGCTTCCACGAAGTGCTCGCTGCGGACCGTGACCTTGCGCGCCTCGAGCAGGCGATGCGCCGCGGCTCGAAGCAACGTCTCGGGGAGCGCCGCCTCGGCCGCCCACTTCGCAATCTCGGCGATGACGTAGGCCGGATCGGGCGCGTCGATCTGGCGCTGCCGGAGCACGGGCTCGATCAGGTGCGCCACCGCTGCGGCCCACTCGGCCTTGGTGCGCAGAGAAGCGAGGAGGTGCCCGACCTCTTGAGGAGAATTTAAGTTGTCCCTCCCTCTCTCCCCCCGAGCGCGCTTGCGCGCTTGGGGGGTAGGGGGGCGAGGGTCGACATGATCGATATGATCGATACGCGCGCGTGTAGTCTTTACCGGGCTCTGAGGGGGTGTCGCCTCCAGGGCGACACGGGTGTCGCCTACAGCGGACACTGGTGTCGCCTGTACACGACACTCCCCCCCCTGGGGGGTGTCGCCTGTAGACGACACTCCCCCCCCTGGGGGGGTGTCGCCTGTACACGACACTCCCCCCTCCTCGTCGCGGTCGATCACGATGCGGTAGAGGCAGAAGCTCTCGCCGCTTTCGGCCTGCGATTGCTTCTCGATGTAGTGCCAGTCGACCAGCTCGCGCACCGCGGCGTTGATCGCCTGCCGGCCCACGCCGAACATCTCGGCGAGCCCCGCCTGGGAGAGCCGGCACCAGCCCTTCTTGTGGTTGAAGCGGCCAAGGTGAGACAGGACGCGGAAATGCACCAGCGTCAATCTCAGGTCGGTCGCCGTTCGTCCGGCCATGATCGAAAACCTTGCATCCTCGCCGCGCTCGCCACGGCCGTCCCAAACGAATGTGTGCTTCTTGGCCACGGCCGGGCCTTCCCCTGCGGTTGTGCGTTCCCACCCACCGCTGCGGACACCGGCCTTGCACACCCGAATCAAGGTGTGCTAGACATCAGCCCGTCAGCGGGTACGCCCACTTGTTCCTGACCATCGCTCGGTACTCGAACAGTTACGCGACCCACTCAACGCACCCGCCAAGGTGCGTCAGACCCAAAACCCAAACCCATCATCGAAGGCTCTGGAGCGCCAACTCCGGAGCCTTCCGCATTTCAGGCGTCCGCGGCGGGAGGCATCACGTTCGTGATGACGCCGCCACGCTCATCGACCACCGGCGTCAGCGCGTTGCCGACCACGGCGAAATCGACCGTGTTGCTGTCCTTGCCGTTGACGTGGGCATAGAAGATCACCGGGCTGTCGCTGGTGTACTGCCGCGGCACCAGGCGCACCTCGCCGTTCTTGGCGATTGCCTCCTTCAGGAACTCCTCGAACGTCTGCATGTGCTGTGCTCCCCAATTCGTGAGTAGATGTGAGGGAAGGTGAAGTTAGGTAGTCTCAACGCCTACGCAGACACCCGCCAGTTGGCGCCTTGCCCATCCAGGCTGTCGACGGTGCGGCGGATGCGGTCCCGCATCCGGTCGGCCTGCCGCCGCGTCAGGCCCGCGCCAAGCCGGCCCTCCTTGAGAACGAGGGCGCGCCGTTGTTTACGCGCCGCGTTCTGGTGCGCTCCCCGGTAGCTCTCCGCCGGTCTCGGCTCCTGTCGACGCACGCGTTTGCTGGCGGGTGCCGGCGACATGGACGCGCAGGCCTCGCGGTAGCGAGCCCGCGCGATACGCCCGTGCTCCAGGCCTTGCTCATGGTCGAGCGTGACCTGGTCGAGGTAGGCCTCGTGTACCTCGCGCTTGGCCCTCATGCGCGCGCTACGGACGAGGCGGAGGCTGGCCACCGCGCCGGCGTAGCGCTTCAAGCGGTTGCGCTCGCGCCGTGCCGCGGCCTTGCGCGTGCGTTGGGTTGCCGATGCCATCAGGCGATGCCCTCCTTGCCCGTGAGCATGGGCGCGTCGCGTGGGGTGTCCTCGTCGCCCGGATCCCGGTCGGTGATGAAGGCCGGCGCCGGCCGCCCGCCGTTGCCTCCCCGTCTGAAGGGGAGCGGCATCACCACGATGCGGCCCTCGGCCCTTGCGACGGCCTCCTGCCTCGCCAGCTTCCGGTCGCGCCGAGCTATGAACCACGCGGCGTACTCGTCCGCGTCAGCGGCCGGGAGCACGATGGAGGCCTTTGAGTTTCCGCACGTGGTCGTCACCTGCACGCTGCCGTCCGGCAGCTCCTCGCACAGGTGCCCCTGTGTGATGGGGTGCGCCAAATCCATGTAGGCGTACCGTTTTGCGCTCATGCTGCCCTACGCTCCCTCTGCACGCTCTGCTTTGCTGCCCCTTTGGGCGGGCTCTCGATGTTCACGCCGTGCCGCTTGGCGATCTCGGCGAGCTCCAAGCCCGGCTTGCCGTACCGGCGCTCCAGGGCCTTGATCGGCGGGCCGCCCTTCTCCTGCGATTGGGCCACGCTGCGGGCTACCCTGCGCTCCCACTGGACGCGATCGATGTGCGGAGCGCCTGCGGGTGGGGCGGGGAAGGTGCCGACGAAGCCGTCGATCATCTCGGCGGTGGCTTGCTCGCGGGTCATGCCGCACCCCGCTCGACCAGGTCGCTGCGCGGGATGTGTTCCCGGTAGCGCATGTCGGGAATATCCACCTGCAGGACCACAACACCCCCGGTGATCGCCTCGCACCCGTCGACGCCGACGACGGCGCGCAGGTTGCCCGCTGATTGTTCCCGCCACTCCTCCAAAACACGCCGCTCAAGGGAGTCCGGGTCGAGCCACTTCAGCTCGTTGGAGTGAATCTCAATCTGCACGAAGGTGCCGACGCCGCTGCCCGCCGCTCGATGGGCCTTGGCCAACGCTTCCAGGAGTTTCCCGCGCACCGGCTGCGCCATGGCATGGCTGATCTTCTCGACAACGCGGCCTCCGATCTTGGAGCCGATCACCGCCTCCAACGCCTTCAGTGCCCGCTCGGTCTCAACGAGCTGTACGCGGGTGCGCATCAGTGCCGCCGCCACGGGCGCGCGGATGGTGGCCTCCGCCTGCTCCCGGCGGGCTCGCAGCATGTAGGCACGGGGGTAGCGCTTGGGATCGATGGGATGCGACATCTCAGGCGGCCCTCGTCTTGCGCCGGGTTGTAGACACAGGAAACGGGGTGACATTCGAGGCGGATGGCCCGCCTCCGAGGCCGGGCACATCCTGCGGGTGGGGGAGCACGTAGACGCGCTTGCGGGTGAAGGTCTGCTCCGCCCCCTTCTCGCCGATGTGGTGCCCACTCGAACCGAAGTTGGAGTAGGGCTTGTCGCCGCCGCACAGCTTGCGCAGCGCGCAACCGACACCGCGCGCGCTTCCCCAGGTGATGTGCACCCATCCCCGATCGATGCAGAGACGGGCATACTCCTCCTGCATGGTCCTGGAGGTGATCCGGTCGCCTGGACGGCAGCCGTCACGGAACAGGAGCGCGAGCAGCTCTGCCGCGTGCGCGCGTGGGCTTGCGGCCTCCCCGACGATCAGCTGCTCGCGCCGGCTTGGCACGGCAGCAGCCCGCCTCCGTGCCGGCGATTTCGACCCCGCGCGGCGCCGAGGCGGAGTCGGCGCGGATCCGGAGTCGCACTGGAGCGGAGTCGGATGGGAGTCGGTTGCGCTTTGGCGCGCCGCCGGGGCCGCCTCAATTGCGTCCAGGGCGTGGTCTATGGCGGTGTCGAGCCGGATGGCCTCGATCACCTGGGAGATGGGGGGAGAGGCCGGTGTGCGCTTGGGAGTGCCACGGATGGCGCTGCGGACTGAATCAATGAGCGACATCGAACCCCCTCTCCATGCGGCACCAGATGCAGTCCAAGCGGGCGGGAACGCGGGCGTAGGAGGTGTCCTGACCCACCACGCGTACCTGCGGTGGCCAGCCAGTGCCTGGGCGCCCGCGCCCCTATCTTCACGTGTGGGTCACCACGCGAAGCAGACGCCGCCGCGCCTGACGATCAAACCCCAGACACTGGGAAAACTGGTACCGGCCGGCGTTTCACGTGAAACGCCGTCGCGGCTTCCACGCGACCCCGCGAGACGCCGGCCGAACTCGGACGCGACTTTGCACACATCACGCACCGCACACCGAACCACAGACTACGGGACGCCACGTCACAAAATCTGGTTGCGGGGGTTGGATTCGAACCAACGACCTCCAGCTTATGAGGCTGGCGAGCTACCGGGCTGCTCCACCCCGCAGAACTGAGACTGACGCCGACAACGCAGCACCAGGGCGGAGAGCCAAGGCCGCTCTCGCACCCGCCCGCGCGGCTCGGCCAGAACCGGGCGCGGGAGGTGGGTTTGCGATCCTTGGCTCCCGGCGCTGCCGCCGAGACATCGAATTTGCCGATCGGTCCGGCACTTTTTCTGTGCCGGTTGTTGTCCTGCCGCAACAAGCCGCGGCGTCCTGCAGAGTGGGCGAAGACGCTCATGCTGCGCATCGAGCCTACGGTTGATGCTCCGTGCCCGGTGGCCCGGCTTATGGCTGACTCGACAAGTGCTTGAGCCACCGCTGGCGTGACCAGACGCACCCGGCGACGCAGCGCTGACGGACGCTCCCGGTGCGCCATGCCACGAGCAGGCAATGCGCCCGCTGGCGCTGTGGCATGTACGCTCTGCATCTCCTGGGGTTGCACTGCCTACCTGTCCATGCCTACGTTGCGTGTGACAAGATCATCACGGGAAACGCGATGATCTGAGATTGACTGACGCAAGACGGCAACAAAGTCAGCAAACAGAGAGAGGAGACGCATCGTGCGGACGGATGCGACTGATCCCCACCCCACGCCCCTGGGCCGGCCCTACGCAGCAACATCCCCCGCGTTGTGCGCCTGCAACGCCTGGGACATCCCGCCATGGCGCGACGTGCACCGATTGGCGATGTGGATCGCCTCGACGGTCAGGTCTGGCAGCAGCGACTGCACCAGAGGCCAGTGAATCTCGGGGATGCCGTTGCGATACCACTTGAAGACTGCATCCCTCGTGATCTCCCGGCCTGAACCCCGCGAAGCGTGAGCCACTCGCGAGGCGCCCCCGCAAGCACGCACGATCTCCTGGATCGACGAGAGTTTTGGCGCCGGCACTTGGTGAACCGTCATGGCGAAGCAGTGTATGGAAGATTTATCCATTTTTCAAGCCGACTTTTTCCACTATAGTGGCTTGACCGTGCTGGTAGAGTGCGGCGCATGGAAGAATGGCACACACGTCTTGGGCGTCGGATCGAGGAAAGGGGCTGGACCGTGGCGGAGTTCGCGCGACGCGCGGGACTCCCCGTCAGCCGGGTCTACAAGTATGTCCAGGGCCGCGTTAAGCGTCCGCCGAGCAACCGGACCATCGAAGCGCTTGCACGCGCAGTCGACTGGACTCCGGCCATGCTCATGTACGGCACAGCGGCAAGCTCTCAGGCGAGCCAGGCCGAGGTCCCCGAACGACTAAACGAAGAGCCATTGTCCATGCGCCGCATTCCGAAAATCCAATGGGGGGAGATTGGGATGCTGACTACGTCACCTAATGGCGCTCGGACGGCACGGGTAAAGAGTTCAATGCCAGTCCCACCAGAGGAAGACGTAAGCGAGGGGGCTTTTTACACGATCGCCCCGGATGATGCCAATGCGCCTGAAATCGCCAAGGGCGCGCTGTTGATCTGCGACCCAGGGCTGGAGCCGGTCCCCGGCTACTATGTCATCGCGTTGATCAAGGGGCATGAGAAGCCCGTACTCGCCAAGTATGTGGTCGAGCGCTACCGCGACGGTGCGCCAGCCGACATCGCCCTCGTCCACGGCGACGAGTTGCACTACGGCCGCCACCAGCTCCAGGCCGCGAACGTGCGCATCATCGGGCCGATCACCCACGTGACCTCGCGGATGCTGCCGGCCCGTCGGTAGGGGGCCTCGATCCGCGGCCTCGATCCGCGGCTTCGATCCGCGGAACGTGGCATGCTCACGCCGCAGCCAAGCCTGCGATTTATGCGAGTGCCGACAAGCTGATCCAGGAAAATGGAAAAAACATCCATTTTCCTGTTGACGTGCTCTGATGGTGGAAATATCTTCCACATCACCGGCCCGCAGGGACCTGTCCTTCGCTTCGCTCCGCATGCCCGCACCTGCGGAATGCGGTGTTGGGCAGGCAAGTCCTCAGCCCACCCTGCGGGCCGGCCACCGAGTTTCACCGGGGCACATCCGATGTTCGCGCTGATCCAGGCTGTACCGCCTCCCGCCGACGCCGCCCGTGATGCGGCGCGCCGCCCTCTCGCCCGCATCGGGTTCGTGGCGTGCGCCAAGTGCAGCGGGGCACTGGTCTGGAACGAGGCGCTCAAAGTCTGGATGTGCCCCGCGTGCCAGGAGGCCGTTGACCTGCCGGCCTCTGTCTTTCCCCGTTCGGGTGTCGCCAGCCGCAGCTTTCCCCGTTTGTTGCGCTGCCCCCTGCGACGCCCCGCCTGCCCGGTCTCCAGCATTGCACATGCGCGCACTCCCCCGTCGCATGGGCAGGGGACCGGGCATTTTCGTTTGCGTAACCGCGTAACCGCCGCGCCGCCTCCTTGATGTGGGGCGGCGCAAACGAAACGGCCCGACGCAGCGTCTCGAACACGCCGGCCGGGCCATCATCACCATGATGGAGATAGACCACCATGACGACTGAAGCCGCCACTACCCTGAATGGCGATGACGCCGCA
>Ga0247822_10003145_pt1 | contig 10722 bp, 9 predicted proteins | sample 13C_Cellulose_Da_FD_192423 | JGI IMG/M metagenome (GOLD analysis project Ga0247822, IMG submission 192423) | Soil microbial communities from agricultural site in Penn Yan, New York, United States - 13C_Cellulose_Day30 | ecosystem: Environmental > Terrestrial > Soil > Agricultural land | place... | reverse complement strand
ATGGAGGGGCTGTGCTGTCTCTACTGGCTGGCGCGCTCCGCGTTGGCCCGGAAGGCGTCCCGGGTGAACGCCGCGAGCCCCGCGCGCACCTTCTCGAAGTTCTCCGTGAAGCGTGGATCGCTCACATAGAGCTCGCCCAGCCCCCGGTGAATCTCATGCGAGCACGGGTAGAACCACCGGGTGATGTAGGCGCGGTGGCGCTCGGCCAGCGCCATCACCATTGGATCCATGGGTGCACGCCCGGCCTCCATCTGAGCCACCATCTCGCGCTGGATCTGCTCGCCCTCGGTCTTGATCTGCTCCCAGTCCTTTTGGGTGTAGCGCTTCGTCCGCCGGGCCGACTCCTTGTAGGCCTCGGTGTCTCCCCAGCGCTCGAGGACCTCGTCCTCGTACTTCGCGGGATCGAAGTCCCCGAACACCTCGAACATCTCTTCCTTCGTCATGGCTGTTCCTTTCTCGAGCGAGTCGAGCGCCGCATCCACCGCCCGGATGAGCGCCTGGACGCGGGAGACCCGCTCGGTGAGCAGCCGCCGCTGCATCAGCAGCGCGGCCCGGAGGTCGAAGGCCGGATCCCCGACGATGCGGGCGATCTCCTCCAGCGGGAAGCCGAGCTCCTTGAAGAAGAGCACCTGCTGTAACCGCTGGAGGTCCGGCTGCTCGTAGAGCCGGTATCCCGCCTCACTGCGCCCGGAGGGCACGAGCAGGCCGATCTCGTCATAGTGGTGCAGCGTTCGCACGCTGACGCCCGCAAGCCGGGCGACCTGGCTCACCGTCAGGGACATGGTCCTCACCTCCACGCGAAGAGATAGGGCCTCACGTTGCGTGAGGGTCAACCCCCCTTCTTCTCAGGGTCCACCGGGCGGAAGAGCGCGCAGGCGTGCACCGGCTGGGGCGGATACTTCCCTGGCAGCAGCGGGCAGAGGATGAACGTGGAGCTCTTCGTCCGCACATACCGGGGCGGCGCGGCGCACCGGTGGCAGAGGCTGGTTGGGAAGGGCACCGGCTCGGTGGAGGCGGTCATCGCTGCTCGGGTGGCAACATGAACCGCGGGAGTATCGGGAACCACTTGCGCCGGTCGGTGCGGGCGATGGAGTCGATGAGGGCTGCGTAGAACGCCATCTCGTTGAAGGTGTCCGGCCCTACTCCGATCACATCCAGGTGATCCTGTTGGAGCACGTGCGCCATGGAGGTGGCCTGCTCGAAGGTGGGGGTGTTCACGTTGTCCACGGAGCCAAGCTCGGAGTCGGTGACGATCTGATTGAAGCCAATCAGCCGCTCGCGGAAGCCCAGGCGAGAGCCCACCTGCTGCGAGTTGATCCCGACCACCCCGTCATCGTCCGCCTCGTCCTTCACCCCATTGCCCGAGCCGGCGATCCCGTCGGTGCCGCAGTCGTTCGTGCAGTACCCGTTGCCGTCGATATCAAAGAGGAACGCGTTCATCAGGAACAGGGCCGGGTTCATGTTCAGCCCATCCTGCGCGGTGATCACCGAGGCGTAGCGCGCCGCATACCGCGCATCCACCGGATAGGCCTCGTTGAACGCCTTCATGCCCGTGATCTTGCCGTCATCCGGATCGAAGTCGTCGTAGACGAACTGCATAGCGCCCACGAACCCGTCATTGCCCTGCTCGTACACGGTGTTGCCGAAGTACGTGGCCAGCGTATCGAGGACGTTGGTGGCTCCAGGCCGTTGCTCGAGGATGTACCGGGCCATGGGGGAGCCCCGGTGCGGACCGGACACGCTGACCAGGACCTTGACGGCCGTGTACCCGCGCCGCTCGTACAACACACGCGCCGCCTTGCGCGCGTCGATGGCACCCTGCGAGTGCCCGATGATGTTGACGGAGCCAGCCCCCGTCGTGGCCAGATAGCCCTCGATGTCCTCGGCGAGATCCAGGCCACGCACCTCCGAGGACTGGAACGCCGCCACCTGGGCGATGAACGTCCGCTGCCGATCGTCGATGAACCAGTTGCAGTTGAGCTCGAGGAGGCCGTTGCAGGGATCTCCCACGAAGGTGCCGAAGTCGTCCCCCCAGTAGTCGAACCCCAGGATGTTGTTGAAGCCCCCCATGCCGTGGGCGAACACGACCGGGTGCGCCGTCCTGCGCGCGGCAGCCAGGGCCTGGGAGGAGTTCCCCAGCACCCCGGCCACCACCACCGCGAGCAGCAGCCGCACGACGCGCGGGAGGTGCTCCATCACCTGCTCCTCGCGGTACCGCCGCTGCTGCGAGCACTCATCAGAAACGCTCAGTCGAAGTAGGCGATGTAGTCAATGATGGCTGCGTAGAACTCGGGCTCATCAAAGGTGTCCGGGCCCACGCCCACCACATCCATGTGGTCCTGGCTGATGACGCTCGCGGTGGAGACCGACTGGGTGGAGGTCGGAGCATTCAGGTTGCTCACGTGGCCGCGATCCACGTCCGTGCTCACGCTGTCGAAGCCGAGCAGGGACTCCGTGTACCTCAGCCGGTAGCCCATCTGCTGCGAGTTGATGCCCACCAGCCCGTCGTCGTCCGCCTCGTTGCGGACCCCGTCGCCCCGGCCACCGGCACCGTCGTTGTCGCAGTCGTCCGCGCAGAAGCCGTCGCCATCGATGTCGAAGGCGAACGTGCTCAGCAGGTAGAGCGCCGGGTTCACGCTCAGCCCGTTCTGCGCGGTGATCAGCGAGGCGTAGCGTGAGGCGTAGCGCGAGTCCACCGGGTAGGCGGCGTTGAACGCCTTCATGCCCGTCGTCCTGCCATCGTTCGGATCGTAGTCGTTGTAGACGAGCTGCTTGGCGCCCGCATACCCGTCATTGCCGGACTGGTAGATGGCGTTGCCGTAGTACGTGGCCAGCGCGTTGATGACGCTGGTGACCCCCGGCCTCAGGTCCAGGATGTACTTGGCCACCGGCGAGCCCCGGTGCGGAGAGGACACGCTGACCAGGACCTTGACCACCGTGTACCCGCGCCGCTCGTACAGCACGCGCGCCGCCTTGCGGATGTCGATGCCGCCCTGCGAGTGGCCGATCAGGTTCACGTAGGACGTGCCCGCGGTGGCCATGAAGCCCTCCACGTCGTTGGCCAGATCCAGGCCCCTCACGTCCGACGTCTGAAACGCCGGCACCTGGGCCACATAGGCCTTCTGGTTGCCGTCGATGTCCTCGTTGCAGCCAATCTCAAGGAACGAGCACGGATCACCCACGAAGGTGCCGTAGTCGTCACCCCAGTAGTCGTACCCGAGGAGGTTGTCGAAGCCGCCCATGCCGTGGGCGAACACAACAGGATAGGTCGTCCTCGCCGCTCCGGCCTGAGCCTGCGTGGAGAGCCCGAAGGCTCCGGCTACCAGCGCTACGAGCGCGATCCGTGCTGCTCTCATCTGCCTGCTCCTGAGAATGCGTGGGGGGTGGTCCCGCCCGGGGACGGCGCATTCTACTCGGAGTGAAGGCCCTTGTTGATTGGAAAATCAACCGGACGACTACTACTGGCCGAAGATCTTCCGGAACAGGCGAACCACCGAGCGCGACAGCGGCGTGGCCACGGCCTTCTCTTCCGCCTTGAGCCCCAGGTCCATCTTCGGCTTCTTCAGCTCCGGATCGACCGAGAAGACACTGAACTCGTCGTCCCCCTCGAAAGCGGTGAGCGCCTTGCCCGATTGGGTTGTCGCTGGAGGCTTCAGGTTCTTCGCCATGGTCTTTCCCTCAGTGGCGGACACTTTCCAGGGCGGATTATGCACTGCCCCGCCCGGATTGTCTCACTACATCATCCTACAATCATGCCATCGCTCGCAACCCTCTGCATCAGCGAGGCCGCTTGCTCTCCTGGAAGGTCACCTCGAGCTGAACTTCCTTGCCGCCCCGGAGGACCACCGCGGTGACCGTCTCGCCTGGCTTCGAGGCGTTGAGCACGAACATGAGGTCCTCGACGCCACCAACGGGGTGGGTGCCCAGCCGGACGAGGACATCTCCGCGCTGCATGCCGGCCTTCTCCGCCGCGCCGCCCGGGCGCACCGCGGCCAGCAACATCCCCTTCTGGCCATTGGGCGGGCCCGCGTAGTCCGGCACGGTGCCGAGCGAGGCGTTGAAGCTGCGCATGTCGCCGCGCGGCGTGGGTGAGGCGACCTTGCGATAGGTGAGCGGCGAGCTCCCGTCGAGCGCGAGTGCCACCGAGGAGACGATGCTGGCCACCTGCGCGGTGCCGGCCGCGTTGATGGCATCCGCGGTGTCCGAGGGCTTGTGGTAGTCCGAGTGTGTGCCGGTGAAGAAGTGCAGCACGGGGACGCCTGCGGCGTAGAACGGTGAGTGATCGCTGGGGCCGTAGCCATCACCGCTGGAGTTGCACTGGACGCGAGCCTTCTCGCAGGCGGGGGCGACGACGGCCCCCCACTCCGCGGCGGACTCGACGCCGAACACCGAGAGCCCGCTGTCCCGCAGCCGGCCGACCATGTCCAGGTTCAGCATGGCGGCGACCTGCTTCATGCCGCCATCTCCGCGCAAGTGTGTGAAGTGAGTGGATCCGAGCACCCCCGTCTCCTCGCCAGAGAAGGCCAGGAAGAGCACATCGCGCTTGAGCTGCGCGCGGTTGGCAGCCAGGGTGCGCGCGATCTCGAGCATTCCAGCCACCCCCGAGGCGTTGTCATCCGCGCCCACGTGAGGCACCCGCTTGTCCGGGGCGAGCGAGTAGCGCCCGCCGTAGCCCAGGTGATCGTAGTGGGCGCCAATGACGATCATCCCCGGCTGCTTGCCCTCGCCTGCCTCGAGCAGACCGGCCACGTTGAACGTCTGGCTCTGCTCGAACTCGAGCTGCACTTCGACTCGCCCGTCCACGCGCTTGCCCTCGGACAGCTTGCCCATCAGGGGCTCGAGCGCGGCGCGCTTCACCACCACCACTGGGATGCCCACGTCTCCGGGCCCCTCGGGAGCCAAGGCGGGCATCGCCGCCTCGGACGGCATCTGCCAGTCCTTCACCGGAGGAGAGGGAGGCACAGGCCAGTCAACGACGATGAGCGCCTTCGCCCCACGCTCGCGCGCCGTCCACGCCTTGTAGCGCAGGTCTCCGAAGCGGCGCTGCTTCTCCGTCTCGGAGAAGGTGGCCGAGTCGGGCACGAAGCGCCGCACCACCACGATCTTCCCCTTCACGTTGAGCTTCGCGTAGTCATCCACGCTCAAGGACGGCTCGGCGATGCCGTAGCCAGCGAGCACCACGGGGCCCTGGGCCGCGCCCTGAGCTGAGAACCCGAGCACGGTGTACGCATCGGCCGGGAGCACGGTGCCGCCGAGCTTCACCTGGGTCTTGGGCCCGGGCTTCACGGCGGTCGTTACAGGGAACACCTGGCGGAACGTGCCCCCCTCCCCCGCTGGCTTCAGCCCCAGGCTCTGGAAGCGCGCCTCGATGTGCTGGCCTGCCGCCTCGAGCCCAGGCGTGCCGATGCCGCGCCCTTCGCGCTCCGGGGCGGCCAAGTACTGAATGTCCCTCTCGATCCGATCCGCGGCGGACTCAGCGGCGGGCACGGCCGGCCTGGCATCCTCCACCCAGCGCGAGAGGAAGATGTTGGTGTCCTGCGCCCCAGGCGCCGTGGCTCGGTTGCTGGAGAAGACCAGCCACTTGCCATCGGGCGAGAACATGGGGAAGCCGTCGAAGCCCGGCGCGTAGGTGATGCGCTCCAGGTTCGAGCCGTCGACATCCACCGCCCAGATGTCGAACTCGCGGCCCTTGGGATCGCCGTAGTTGGTCGAGAAGAGGATGCGCCTGCCGTTGGGGTGGAAGAACGGCGCGAACGAGGCGGCGTTCAGCCAGGTGATCTGCCGCGCCTCCGAGCCGTCCGCGTTGGCCACGTACAGCTCCAGCTTCGTGGGCCGCACCAGCCCGCGCGCCAGCAGCCCGTTGTAGTCATCCAGCTCTTTTCCAGGCTTGGGCCGCGAGGCGCGCCAGACGATCTTCGTGCAGTCGGCGTTGAAGAACGCGCCGCCGTCATAGCCAGGCGCCTGGGTCAGCCGGCGCACGTTCTTGCCATCCTTGTCCATGCGGTACAGCTCGAGATCGCCATCCCGCACCGAGGTGAAGACGATGGATCCATCCTTGGCGCAGACGGTGCCCTCCGCGTCGTAGCCCGGGGCCTCCGTGAGCCGCGTCAGCCCGGAGCCATCCGCCTGCACCTTGAAGATGTCGTACGAGTCGTAGAGGGCCCAGACGTAGCCCATGGAGTGGTCGGGCTTCGGAGGGCACGCCTCGCCGCCCAGGTGTGTAGAGGCGTAGATGAGCTCCTGGTTCCCCGGCAGGAAGTGCGCGCAGGTCGTCGCGCCCTGGCCACTGGAGACCTGGCGCTCCGCGGAGGCCTGGGCCAAGGGATCCACCGTCATCCGGAAGATGCGGTCGCAGCCCATCTCCCCTCGCCGGGCCTGGAAGGAGAGCTGCTTGCCGTCGAAGGACCAGTAGGCCTCGGCGTTCTCGCCGCCGAAGGTGAGCTGGCGCAGTTCGGCCAGCCGGACCTCTTCGGGCAGCAGGGTAGCCTTGGGAGCGGCCGCCGGAGAAGCGGACTCCGGGGCCGGTCCGGTGCTCGACGGGGTGGTACAGGAGAGACTGGAGATCAGGACGAGGAAGGGCAGTAGGCAGTGCTTCATGGGGCCGCGACCATGGCACTGCCGCCACCATGGCTCAACTTCCTCGTGCAGGAGGCCGAGCCTCACTGCACGGAGAACAGGCCGCGCAGCTCCTCGGTATTGGAGATGGGGTTGCCCGCATTACCCTTCGCGGTGGCGCGCCACTGGTAGGTGCGGCCCGCCGTCAGCGCTGGCCCGCCATAGGTCACCTCCACGTCTCCTGCGGCATTCCGGGAGTCCGGAGACACGGCGAGGTTCTCCCAGACCTGGGTGCCCTGCGAGTCGAACACGCGCAGTTCGAACGACTTGGCGCTGGAGTACGGCTTCCAGCTGAACTTCGGGGTGCCCGTCACCACCTCGGAGATCTCCGCGCCGGGGCCCACCATCTGGATGGCGCCGGTCACCTTGAACGCGGGGCTGGCGCTGGGAACACCATTGGTCACGGAGATGTGAGCGATCTGGGTTCCAGAGATGTTGGGGTCCGGGTCGCGCACGTTGCCGTCATTCTCGAAGGCCGCCAGCACCACGTACTTTCCATCCGGCACACCCGTGATGGAGTACGCGCCGGAGACGGTCGGGGCGATGCCCGGGTCCGGAGCGCGCAGCCCCGGCGGAACCTCACCGCGGATCAGCGCCGCGTTGAAGGTGCTCTCCACCACCATCACCACGCTGGTGCCCGCCCCATTGGCGCCCGCGACGAGCTGCACGGTGCCGCTCAGCGTCGCGGTGGAGGCCCCCGCCTTGCGGATGGCCACGCCGGTCAGCGCCGCTCCCGCCTGCACGGTGACGTCCGCCGGCGTGTAGTTGGAGCCCTTCACATAGGCCTGGGCCTTGTACCCGCCGCCGGGAGCCACGTTGAACACCTTCCAGTTGCCCGAGGTGTCGGCCACGGCGGAGTACACCTTGCCATTGCCCTCCACCACCACGAGCGCGGACTGGCCCGCGGACACCTCCACCGTGCCCGACACCGCGGGGTGGCCCTGCTCGGCCGCCGCCAGGGCATTCAGGCCCACGTCCGTCTGCGGAGAGGAGAACACCCACGGCTTCTCCTCTCCGGCGCTCGCCGCGGGCGTGGTGTCCAGGGGCAGCGCCACGCGCAGTCCCGAGGGGAACGGCTCGTAGTTCTGCGCGCCGGCTCGCAACGTCAGCCGAGCACCCACCGGCGTGCCCTTGTCATCCGAGCGCTCCGTAGGGATGCGCAGCGAGTACCGGCCATCCACGCCGCTCACCGCTACGCCCGATACGGGCGCGCCGTTGATATCGACCGCGGTGACCTCCGCGCCCGCGACCGCCGCGCCCGAGGCCAGATTGAACACTTTGCCCTCGATCTGCACCGGCGCGACGCACAGGGGCTTCTCCTGGCCGCTCACCTTCTCGCAGACCAGGGTCTCCTCGCACGACGTGGGCTCATCCAGCTGGCACTCCTTGCTGCCTCCGCCGCAGGCCACGGCGAACACCGACAAGAGCGCGGCAATGAATCGCTTCTTCATATTCGGGATGTCTCCAAAAATGAGAAATTGAGAGTGTCGGCGAGAAGACCCGGCCCGGGCCTGAGGCATCCCCTCATATGAAGCCGAAGGTTTCGGAGAAGAAGGGCTGATCACGGACGAGTTGAGCGAAGCGCTCCATGAGAGGAAGGAGGCGGTGCTCGGGCATGTTGGGGATGGCTTGGTAGTACATGTAGCCTTGGCGAAAAAGCGAGTAGGTGCGGCGCTTGGAAGTGTTGGCCTTGAGGTAGCGCTCCATGCCCAGGCTCTCGCCTGCGGCGCCCAGGAGAGTCAGCAGCGCACCGGCCATGGCACCCAGCAGCAACAACCGGTCGCGCCGCTCTGGCTCGGCGACATGCATGGCCGACAGGCCCATGCCGAAGCGCGAGTCCTTGAGGTCGCGGAACTTCTCCTCAATGGTGAATCTGCGGCCATACAACCCGACAATCTTGGCAGCCGAGTCCTCTTGCCGGCTGGTGGCCAAGCACCAGGGCTCCTTCATCCCCTTCTTCTTCACGCACACCACGGCGCCCACTGGGCACCGCGTGGCGGTGACCTGGGCCTTTTGCAGTTTGCGGGCGCGACCCGCCTCGGGCACCCACTGGGCTGCCGTGCGGCGTTCGCTCTGTTCGCTGGTGACGGTAATGCACTGGCGGAAGCGCACCACGTAGTCAAAGCCCAACTTCCCCAGTAGCGCATAGAGTTTCTGGTCGGCGAAGCCTCGGTCCGCCAGAATCGTCACCTTCACCTCGGCGGGGATGCATTCGCGCAGGCGCCACAGGACGGCATCCTCCACCTCGTTGCGCATTCCCTTGAGGACTGACTTCTGGACCGTCATCCACACCAACGGCGTGGAGCGCCCATGCCTCGTCTTCAACGTGGCCATGAGCGTCGTGTGGTCATCGGCGTCAAAGTCCGTCCAGTCCAGGGACACCACGGCCTCGCTGCGCTGGCCCAGCACGTAGGGCACCCACAGGCTGAACAGGTGCCACACGTCGATGCCGTCGTTGGACAGCATTCGGTCCACCTGCTTCACCCCATGCTTGCCCTGGGTGCCTCGCGCCATCGCCAGCGCCTGACCGATGGCGTACACCGACAGGCTGGCCGCATGGACGGCTCCCAGCGTTGCCAACGCCAGCGACAGCACCCGCTTGGCGTGAAGATCTTCCCCGAAGAGACCTGAAAGGAACTCGTGAACCTGCTGCTCGTTGATGGTGGTGCGTCTCACCCTCCAAGTAGTGCAATCCACCCCCTACCCATTGCATCAAACGAGCCAGTCAGCGCTTGCCCGCCTGCCTTCATTATGAGGGGATGCTTCAGGGCCCGGGCTCCATCAGCCACACCCACTAATCCGCAGTTTTACCTACTCGCCTCGGCCGAGCCGCTCGGCGAAGAAGTCGCGCGAGTCCTCGCTGACTGGGAGCGCGCGAATCGCGGCCTGGGTCCGCGTGATCTCGTACGACACGCGGCGGAAGGAGACGAGATCGCCGTCATACAGCGCCCAGCTGGCGCGCGGATCGCGATCCCTCGGCTGGCCCACGCTGCCAGGGTTGATGACCACCTTGCGGCCGTGCAGCCCCCCCACCGTGACCATGCCCTTGGGCACGTAGAAGATCGTCCGGGGCCCCAGGAAAGTGAAGGTGCGATTCCAGTCGTGGGAGACGCTGAACAGCTCCCGATCCTCATAGGTGGTGAGGACGGCAGGAACGTGGGTGTGGCCACAAAAGCCGTGCGGCGTGGCGAAGCGCGAGAGCAGCTCCTGGAGGAATCCATCGATCTGCGAGTTGAGCGCCAGGAAGTGTGTGCGGTAACCCGGCCAGACGTAGCGCACGGTGGGCTCCCCGGGCGCGGCGTGGACCCAGGTGACTTGCTCCTCCTGGCGCATCGCCAGCGTATCGGCTGGGCCCACCGCGAGCGCCGCGCGCAGCCGCTCCCACGGCTCGAGCCCCTCCAGCGCCCCTGAGGACCAGAGCGCCATCTCCCGCGCATCGTCCTCCATGCCCTCGTCGGAGAGCAGCGCCGCCTCCACCTCGTGGTTGCCCGTGAGCACGAGATCCGCCACCTCGTGGACGCGCGCGAAGCACTCCCGGGGAAAGGGGCCATAGCCGACCGTGTCGCCCAGGCAGACGATCCGATCCGGCTTCTGGGTCTCCACGTCCCGGAGCACGGCCTCCAGCGCCGCGAGGTTGCCGTGGATGTCGCTCAGGATGGCGATGCGTGGCATGCACCCTCCCTGGCGGCCAGGAGCACCGGCTCAGCTGGCATCGGGTGGCCTGGAGAGGACCTGCTCGACCATGAAGCGCACCACATCGGATGGGGTGATCATCCCCACGAGCTGCCCTCCCCGCAAGACGGGCAGGTGGTGGATGCGATGCTTCCTCAAAAGGCTCATGACCTCCTCGGTGCGATCGAACTCGTCCACCGCCAAGACCGAGCGTGTCATCACCTCCGCGGCCCGCGTGGAGGGATCCCGGCCCGCCAGCAGCGCATCCAGCAGATCGCTCTCGCTGACAATGCCTTCGACGCGGCCCTCGGCCCCCACCACCGGGACACCTCCGATCCGCGCGGACGCCAGACAGCGTGCGATCTCGGTCAGCGAGGCCTCCGGGCGAACGGACACCACGGGGGAGGTCATCATGTTGCGAGCATGGCCTTTCAT
>Ga0247822_10003143_pt1 | contig 10724 bp, 9 predicted proteins | sample 13C_Cellulose_Da_FD_192423 | JGI IMG/M metagenome (GOLD analysis project Ga0247822, IMG submission 192423) | Soil microbial communities from agricultural site in Penn Yan, New York, United States - 13C_Cellulose_Day30 | ecosystem: Environmental > Terrestrial > Soil > Agricultural land | place... | reverse complement strand
AATATGCCGACGATGCCGAGCCCACCGATGATTGCCAGGCCGATTTCGTCGGCGGTGAAGGAATCGGAATCTACCGACTGTCGTCGTGCGTTTGCCACGGATTCTCCAACGTTTGCTGCGTCAGCCGAAGTAGCCGAAGTAACCAAGAACTGTGATCATCAGAGCTAACATGGTGAGGCCGAACCACGGCATCGCTTTCAGGAAGCGAAGCTCCATCTGGAATCGATCGGGATCATCGGCGCGGCGAATAACCTGCTCTCCCCAACCTTTCAGCCGGTAGCGAAATTCACCCGTTTGCTCGGCTTCGGACACCCAGTTCCGAACGTACAAGAATACGATCACGTAGGTCAGCCCAATGGCGGCCCAGAAGAGCAGCACCTTGCTCACAGCGGGATGTTGTCATGCTTTTTCCACGGGTTTTCGAGCTGCTTGTTGCGCAGCTTCCGTAACCCCAACGCCACCCGCTTACGCGTCGAGTGTGGCATGATCACTTCGTCGATGAAGCCCTTGCTCGCGGCGACGAAGGGGTTGGCGAAGCGTTCTTCATATTCGCGGGTGCGCTCGGCGATCTTCTCAGCGTCGCCGATGTCCTTGCGGAAGATGATCTCGACAGCGCCCTTGGCTCCCATCACCGCGATCTCGGCGGTCGGCCAGGCGTAGTTGAGGTCGCCGCGCAAATGCTTGGAGGCCATGACGTCGTAGGCCCCGCCGTAGGCCTTGCGGGTGATGACAGTGATCTTCGGGACGGTCGCCTCGGCATAAGCGAACAGCAGCTTCGCGCCGTTCTTGATGATCCCGTTATGCTCTTGGCTGGTGCCGGGGAGGAAGCCGGGGACGTCGACGAAGGTCAGGATCGGGATCTCGAAGGCGTCGCAGAACCGGACGAAGCGCGCGCCCTTCTTGGAGCTGGCGATGTCGAGCACGCCGGCGAGCACCATCGGCTGGTTGGCGACGACGCCGACGGTGCGGCCCTCGATGCGGCAGAAGCCGACGATGATGTTCGCCGCGTGGCCGGGCTGGACCTCGAAGAACTCGCCCTCGTCGGCGACCTTCCGGATCAACTCGTGCATGTCGTACGGCTGGTTGGCACTCGGCGGGATGAGGGTGTCGAGGCTGTCCTCGATGCGGTCCCCGGGGTCGGTGCAGGGCCGCTCCGGCAAGTCATGACGGTTCGACAAAGGCAGGAAGTCGAAGAACTCGCGGGTGGCGAGAAGCGCGTCGATGTCGTTCTCGAAGGCGACGTCGGCGACGCCCGACTTGGTCGTGTGGGTGATAGCCCCACCAAGTTCTTCCTGGGTCACGACCTCGTTGGTGACGGTCTTCACCACGTCCGGGCCGGTGACGAACATGTAGGACGAGTCTTTCACCATGAAGATGAAGTCGGTCATTGCGGGCGAGTAGACCGCGCCGCCCGCGCATGGGCCCATGATCAGGCTGATCTGCGGGACCACGCCCGACGCGAGCACGTTGCGCTGGAAGACTTCGGCATAGCCACCGAGGCTGGCCACGCCCTCCTGGATGCGGGCGCCCCCTGAATCGTTGAGGCCAATGACCGGCGCGCCGACCTTCATCGCCATGTCCATGACCTTGCAGATCTTCTGGGCGTGGCGTTCGCTCAGAGAGCCCCCGAAGACGGTGAAATCCTGTGCAAAGACATAGACGAGGCGGCCGTTGATGGTGCCGGAGCCGGTGACGACGCCGTCTCCAGGGAACGTCTGCGTCTCCATCCCGAAGTCGACGCAGTTATGCTCGACGTACATGTCATATTCTTCGAAGCTGCTCTCATCGAGGAGGACGCTGAGGCGTTCGCGGGCGGTTAGCCGCCCCTTCGCGTGCTGGGCGGCGATGCGCTTCTCTCCACCGCCGAGCTTTGCCGCCTCGCGGCGCTTTTCGAGTTCTTCGATTGTCGTAGCCATGTCGGATGCCTTTTCTGGCGGCGTCCTTCCACGATGGCCAAGCAGGGTCAATTGCAGGCGACGCCGTATGCCGCCTTTCAGACGTTCCGGCAGTTCGTCGCGAGCGACTCGCGGCTTGGCGCATGTTGCGCCGCACAACCGGTAAATTCTGGCTAACTTCGGTTAGCCGTTCGGAACCGTAACCATCTCCCTGCCGTTGGACAGAGACGTTCTCATAACAGGAGGTTACACGCGAAATGCTCACCAGCGTCGGGGTGCCAGTTGTGTCTGAAGCCGAGCCCTCGGCCCCGGATTCCGCCCGTTCCACATTGATCTGTTTTTCGCACCTGCGATGGGACTTTGTTTTCCAGCGCCCGCAGCATCTTATGAGCCGTTTCGCGCGCGAGATGACAGTTGTCTATTGGGAAGAGCCCTTTGAAATCGAGCAGCGTGAAGCCGCTTATCTGAAGGTTCGCCAGGCCGAAGATTTCCCGAACGTTCGCGTCGTGACGCCGCACCTTCCGCAGGGTTTGCCGGAAGAGAAGCGCGAAGAGACGCTGAAGCGGCTGCTCGAAGCGCATGTCGCGAGCTTCGAGGGCCCGATCGTCGCCTGGTACTACACGCCGATGATGCTCGACTTTTCGCGGGACATCGAAGCGAGTGCGGTCGTCTACGACTGCATGGACGAGCTTTCGAAGTTCCGGTTTGCTCCGGAGCGCCTGCTCGACCTGGAGCAGGAACTGATCGATCGCGCCGACCTCGTCTTCACTGGGGGCGCAAGCCTTTACGAGGCGAAGAAGGACCGCCATCACAACGCGTACTGCTTCCCGTCATCGGTCGACCTGAAGCATTTCGCCAAGGCCCGCCGCGAGCTTCCGCAACCGGCGGACCAGGCGGATTTGAAGCATCCGCGCCTCGGCTTCTACGGCGTCATCGACGAACGGTTCGACATCGACCTGTTGCGCGAGATGGCGGACATGCGGCCGGACTGGTCGTTCGTCATGGTCGGACCGGTAGTGAAGATCGGCGAGGACGAGCTCCCGCGCGCGGCCAACATCCATTACGTCGGGGGCAAGACCTACGAGCAGCTTCCGGCCTATCTGTCGGGATGGGACGTCGCCTTGATGCCGTTTGCGATGAACGAGTCGACGCAGTTCATCTCGCCGACGAAGACGCCGGAATATCTGGCAGGCGGCAAGCCTGTGGTTTCGACCCCGGTGCGCGACGTGGTACGCAGCTACGGCCACCTGCAGGGCGTTCACATCGCGCATGATGCCGACGGGTTCATCCGCTGCTGCGAAAAGGCTCTCGAGCAGTCCCGCGAGGGTGGTGATTGGTTGGCCGAAGCCGACCTCATTCTGTCCGCAACGAGTTGGGACACGACCCAGGCCCGCATGTCTGGCCTGATTGCCGAAGTGCTTGGCGAACGCCTGGGAACGGGGATACCGGCTCTGCTGGTCGCCGCGGAATGAGCGGCGCCCTTTCTGCCCTCGGAGGCACCGGCCATCGGTACGATTATCTGATCGTCGGCGCCGGCTTTGCCGGGTCGGTGCTCGCCGAGCGCCTGGCCAGCCAGCATGGTGCACGCGTCCTGATCATGGACCGGCGAGATCACATCGGCGGCAATGCCTATGACGAGCCGAACGAGGCCGGCATCCTGTACCACAAATACGGGCCGCACATCTTTCACACGAACAGCGATCAGGTCGTCGACTATCTGTCGCAATTCACGGAGTGGCGGCCGTACGAGCATCGCGTGTTGGCGCAGGTGCGCGGGCAGTTGGTGCCGATCCCGATCAACCGGACCACGCTGAACAAGCTTTTCGACCTGGACCTGAAGACCGACGAGGAAGCGGCCGCCTATCTGGCGTCGCGGGCCGAGCCGGTCGAGGATATCCAGACGTCCGAGGACGTGGTCATCAACGCCGTCGGCGAGGAGCTCTACAAGCTCTTCTTCCGTGGCTACACGCGCAAGCAGTGGGGTCTCGATCCGTCGGAACTCGACAAGCAGGTCACGTCGCGCATCCCGACCCGGACGAATGAGGACGACCGCTATTTCGGCGACACGTTCCAGGCCATGCCGCTCGAAGGTTATACGAAGATGTTCGAGCGGATGCTCGACCACCCGCTGATTACCAAGCGGCTCGGCACCGACTTCCGCGGGATCAAGGATCGTGCCCACGAGCTCGCCGATCACATCATCTATTCGGGGCCGATCGACGAATATTTCGACTTCAAGTTCGGCCGCCTGCCGTATCGCAGCCTGAAGTTCGATCACCAGACGCACGACCAGGAATGGTTTCAGGACGTCGCGGTGGTGAACTATCCCAACGAGGACGTTCCGTTCACGCGGATCAGCGAGTACAAGCACCTCACGGGCCAGGAAGCGCCGGTGACGACGATCACTTATGAGTATCCGTCGGCGGAGGGCGATCCTTATTATCCGATCCCGCGGCCGGAGAATCAGGAGCTATTCAAGAAGTACGAAGCGCTCGCCGACGAGACGGACGGGGTGACCTTCGTCGGGCGGCTGGCGACCTATCGTTACTACAATATGGACCAGATCGTGGGTCAGGCGCTCGCTACGTTCCGCCGCATGGACGAGAAGCGCCAAGAGGAGCGGCCGGAGCCGATCGCCGCCGCAGCCGAGTGATGAGTACCCGGACCCCTTCGGCGGGTCTGGGCGCTCTTCCACCGCTTGAGCTGTGGGGCGGCGTCGAGTGCAGCGTTGTGCGCATCGGCGACGACTATCGCAATCAGCTCGTCGACACCGGCCATGCCTCGCGTCTCAAGGACATCGACGCGATGGCGGAGCTGGGCATCAAGTCCGTCCGCTATCCGATCCTTTGGGAAACGGTCGCTCCGGAAAGCCCCGGCGAACTCGACTTCCGCTGGCATGACGAACGGTTGGAGCGGCTGCGCGGCCATGGCATCAAGGTGATTGCGGGCCTCGTCCATCACGGGTCCGGGCCGCGTTACACGAACCTGCTCGACGACAGGTTCGCCGACCATCTTGCTCATTATGCGGAGCGCGTGGCGCGGCGCTATCCGTGGATCGACACTTGGACCCCGGTGAACGAGCCGTTCACGACGGCGCGTTTCGCCTGCCTCTACGGGCATTGGTATCCGCACAAGCGCGAGATCAACGCGACGTTCCGGGCGACGGTGAACCAGTGCCTCTCGACGCTTCGGGCGATGCGGGCGATCCGCAAGGTCATCCCGGACGCCAAGCTGCTGCCGACGGAAGACGTCGGACGGTCGTTCGCGACCGAGCGGCTCGAATATCAGGCGGAGCATGACAATGGCCGCCGCTGGCTGACCTTCGACTTGCTGTTCGGGCGCGTGGTCGAGGGCCATCAATTCTACCGTTGGCTGCGCAACAAGGCCGCCTCGCAGGAGGTGCTCGACGAGTTAGCGACCGGCGAGGGCCGGCCGGACATCATCGGCTTCGACCATTATCTGACCAGCGACCGCTATCTCGACGACCGGGTTGACCGCTATCCGGGGGTGGAAGCGGGATCGAACGGGCGCGACACCTATGTCGACGTCGAGGCCGTGCGGGTCGCCAAGCTGCGCAGGGTGATCGGGCCGGCGGCTCGGCTGCGAGAGACGTGGGAGCGATATCAAACTCCCATTGCAATCACCGAAGTTCACCACGGTTGCACGCGCGAGGAGCAGGTGCGCTGGCTCAGCGAGATGTGGGCGGCCGCGCAGGCCGAGCGGAAGCGGGGCGCCGATATTCGCGCTGTCACCATCTGGGCGATGTTCGGCCTGATGGACTGGCGATCGCTGTTGACGAAGCGCGAAGGCGCTTACGACGTCGGGCCGTTCGACGCGCGGTCCGACCCGCCTCGTCCGACGCTGGTCGCGAATGCCGCCGCGACGCTCGGTAAGGGCGAGGCGTTCGAGCATCCGCTGCTCGACCTGCCAGGCTGGTGGAAGCGGCCGGGCCGCTGCCATGCACGGCCGCGGTTCGAAACCTTGCCGGCGTCTAGCGCGAAGGCACGGCCGATCCTAATCACCGGTGCGACAGGGACTTTGGGCCAGGCGTTCGCGCGCATCTGCGCCCATCGCGGCCTGGCCTATGTCCTGACCAGTCGTTCGGACCTCGACATCAGCGACGAGGCGTCGATTGCGACGCTGCTCGACCGCCATAAGCCGTGGGCCGTCATCAACACTGCGGGCTTCGTCCGCACGTGGGAAGCAGCGGAGAAGGCCGAAGAATGTTTCAAGGCGAACGTCACCGGGCCCGAACTACTGGCCAAAGCGTGCAAGCTGCACGGCATCCCGCTCGTTACGTTCTCATCGGATCTGGTCTTCGACGGCAAGCTCGGCCGGTCCTACGCCGAGCCGGATACGCCCGCCCCGGCTTGCGAGTACGGCCGAAGCAAGGCTGAAGCGGAAATGCGGTTGCTGGACGTGGATGCGGACGCGCTGATCATCCGCACCAGCGCCTTCTTCGGGCCCTGGGACCGGCACAATTTCCTGTTCAACACCATCGAACAGCTGAAACGCGGCGAGGACGTCTTCGCCAGCGAGAAGACGATCGTGTCACCGACCTATGTGCCGGACCTTGTCCATGCGACGCTGGACCTCTTGCTGGATGACGAGAAGGGCATCTGGCACCTGACCAACCAGGGCGCCGTCAGCTGGCACGAATTGGCGCGGCAGGTCGCGGATCGGGCAAAGCTCGATACGGGCCGCGTCGTGGCGGCCGACGACCAAGCGCCTGCCGACACCAGCCTGACGAGCAAGCGCGGCTTGCTGCTGCGCCCGCTCGATCAGGCGCTCGACGATTTCGTGTCCTTTTCGGAGCCGCTCAGGAACCTCGAAGAAGCCTAGGCGGTCAATTGTCCCACTTGTGATGTTCAGCCGAGACGCGGCGTACCGTGCCCGAGCTGGCTCGCATCACGATGCTTTCCGTGGTTATGCAGTTGGGGCGACGATGGACGCCCTTCAGCAGGGACCCGTCGGTCACGCCAGTCGCGGCGAAGATGCAGTCGCTCTTGGCCATTTCCTCCAGCGTGTAGATGCGATCAAGGTCGTCGATGCCCCAACGGCGCGCACGCGCGACCTCGTCGTCGTTGCGGAAGATCAGCCGGCCCTGCATCTGCCCGCCAACGCAGCGAAGCGCGGACGCAGCGAGAACGCCTTCCGGAGCACCGCCACTGCCCAGATAGACGTCCACGCTGGTGTCGGGGTCGGTCACGGCGATCACGCCTGCGACATCGCCATCGGTGATCAGGTTCACACCGCATCCGAGCGATCGCAGCTCGTCAATCAGCCCATCATGACGGGGACGGTCGAGCACGCAGGCGATGATCTCGTTGGCCGGAACGCCCTTGGCGTCGGCAATCGATCGGATGTTCTCGGTCACGCTCTTCGCCAGGTCGATCGTGCCATCCGGATAGTTCGGGCCGATCGCCATTTTCTGCATGTAGGTGTCCGGCGCGTTGAGCAGGCCGCCCTCCTCAGAGATCGTCAGGACGCAGAGCGCGTTGGGGCCGGCTTTGGCGGTAAGGCTGGTGCCCTCCAGCGGATCGAGCGCGATGTTGATCTTGGGACCTGAGCCCTGCGCCGATCCCACCTTCTCGCCGATGTAGAGCATCGGCGCTTCGTCGCGCTCACCTTCGCCGATGACGACCGTGCCGTCGAACGGCAGTTCGTTCAGCGCCTCGCGCATCGCCTCGACGGCGGCGGCGTCGGCAGCATCATTGTCGCCCCGTCCGATCCACTTCGAAGCCGCCACCGCGGCCGCTTCCGTCACACGCACCATTTCGAGGACGAGGACCCGGTCGAGGATCTGCGAAGGGGGTACGCGCGGACGTTCAAGCATAGATTTTCTGACTCCCTCAGGAGGCGATAGGAGGCGCTCGGGACCTTGTCGACCTACTCCTCCGGGTCTGCCTCGTGTCCGAGAAGTTCGGAGCGGATTCGGACCGAGCGGGAGCCGAGGCGGGTTTCGATCAGGAAGACGCCGAACGCCAATCCAACCGCAAGCATAGACGCAATGAAGAGCAAGGCGACGGCGGTCCCGAAATGCGCTCCGGTCAGGCTCGCGGCGAATAGCAGGATGACAACCGCGCAGGTTAGTACCGCAGCCAGCACCGAGAGAAAGATCGCTCGGCTGACCAGCGCCATTCGGCGGTCGAGGATGCGAATTTCGGCCAGCCAGCGGTCGTGCTCTGCCCCCCGGCTCGCAAGCAGCATCGGCTCTACACTGCGCGCCCGATCGATGATTCGGGACAGGCGCCCGGCACAGACGTTCAGGAAGGCGCCGATGCCTGCGAACAGGAAAACGGGGGCCACCGCCAGTTGGATGATCTGTGCGACGGTGGTGACGGAAGTTGGCGCGTCCGGGAACATGGCAAACCTATCGCCCGAATCGCCGCCGGGGCAAAGCGTCCCGCAGTGAGAATGGCTAAGTGCCTGAAGTCGTTGTTGTCGGGCACTGCTCAGTGTAAAGAACGCGTTAAGAGCGGGGGTTCTTACGATGACTCGATTCGCAATCGGGCTGCTTTTGTTGTCGGGCGCATCGGCCGCGTCGGCCGCGTCCACCGAAACCGATTTTGGCGTTCGCACCGTTTCGGGCGAGCGCGGCGTGGTCCGTGTGGGCACGCATCAGAAGGTTTCGCAGCAGCAATTCACCGGTCAGACGGCGGTTGCTCGTGAAGCGTCGGTTGCGCGTGAGACCTATACGCCGCTGCTTAGCGGTTCGGGCCGGGGCAATCTCCGCGCCGCTGCCGGAATCGGATCGAGCTGGGGCCGGGTGACGAGCACCTATCGTACTCCAGAGCATAATCGCCGGGTCGGCGGGGTCCGCAACAGCTGGCACACGCATGGCCGTGCGATCGACATTGCTCGTCGCCCAGGCGTCAGCCATTCGCAGATTGCAGCGGCGTTTCGCAATGCGGGTTACCGCCTGATCGAGTCTCTCGATGAGGGCGATCACAGCCATTTCGCCTTTGCGTTCGACGGTTCGAGTGCGACACGGGTCGCCGCGTCGATGCCCAGCAAGCGCGAGATGACGCAGTGGGGCGTGGTGACGGTTTCCAGCGCGCTGCTGCGCTAGAGCCTACTTAGCCAGCATCTTCTTCACGCCGCGGGCTGCCTGGCGCAGGCGCTGCTCATTTTCGACCAGCGCGATGCGAACATAGCCTTCGCCCTCTTCGCCGAAGCCGACGCCCGGAGCGACGGCGACCTGTGCCTCGGTCAGAAGCCGCTTCGAGAATTCCATCGCTCCCAAATTGTGGAAGCGTTCCGGAATCGGGACCCAAGCGAACATCGACGCCTGCGGAACGGGTATGTCCCATCCGGCCCGGCCGAAGCATTCGACGAGGACATCGCGGCGCTTTTTGTAGAGTTTGCGATTGGACTCAACGATGTCCTGCGGGCCGTTGAGCGCCGCCGTCGCTGCAGCCTGGATCGGCGTGAAGGCGCCATAGTCGAGGTAGGATTTGACCCGGCCGAGCGCGGCAATCAGCCGCGGATTGCCTACCGCGAAGCCGATGCGCCAGCCGGCCATACTGTAGGTCTTGGACATGGAGGTGAACTCGACCGCCACCTCCTTCGCGCCCTCGACCTGCAGAATCGACGGGGTGGGCGTGTCGCCAAAGTATATCTCCGAATAGGCGAGGTCGGAGATGACGATCAGCTCATGTTCGCGAGCGAAGGCGACTAGCCGCTCGTAGAAGGGAAGGTCCGCGACATAGGCGGTCGGGTTCGATGGATATCCGATCACCAGCACCTTCGGGCGCGGCACGGTGTAGCGCATCGCGTTGGTCAGCCGCTCGAAGAATTCCTCGCCGGGCGCGGCCGGGATGGAGCGGATGGCAGCGCCGGCGATGATGAAGCCGAAGCTGTGGATCGGATAGGACGGGTTGGGCGCCAGGACTACGTCGCCTGGGGCGGTGATTGCCTGCGCGAGGTTGGCGAGGCCTTCCTTCGATCCGAGCGTGACGATGACTTCCGTGTCCGGGTCGAGCGTGACGCCGAAGCGGCGCTGATAGTAGGCGGCCTGCGCCTTTCTGAGACCGGGAATGCCGCGGCTGGCCGAGTAACGGTGCGCGGTCGGCTTGGCTGCGACTTCCGCCAATTTGTCGATGACGTGCTTGGGCGGCGCTCCGTCCGGATTGCCCATGCCGAGGTCGATGATGTCCTCACCTCGGCCACGTGCCGCCGCCTTCATCGCGTTCACTTCGGCGAAGACGTAGGGCGGCAGGCGCTGGATGCGGTAGAATTCTTCGGTCACCGCCCTGTCATGACGGCGATGCTGCACTGCGGCAAGCCTAGCCGCGATAAGCCGGCAACGACCAGCCGCGGGCGATGGCGAGACTCCGAAGGATGAAGCCCGCGACGACGGCGATCGGCGCGGCGACGAAGCCGGACAAGCCGAGCAGGGTCAGGCCGACGAACAGGCCTCCAGCGAGCGCGGCGGCCGTGATGTAAATCTCGTGCCGAAGCAGGATCGACGGTTCTCCGGCGAGAACGTCGCGGAAGATGCCGCCGGCGCAGGCCGTCAGCACGCCCATGCCGAACGCGGGCACGGGCGCAACACCATAGCTCAGGGCCTTGGCGGAGCCGTAGACGGCGTAAGCGGCGAGGCCGGCAGCATCGAACCACAGGACAGCCCTTGCCGGGTTCCATCGTCCACGGATCACCCAGGTGCCCAGGGCGGCACCCATGCAGATCAGCAGCATCTCGTTCTTGTGAACCCAGAAAACGGGCGCTCCGATGAGAAGGTCGCGGAGCGTTCCGCCACCGACGCCGGTGACGACGGCGAAGAAGATGAAGGTGACGAAGTCCGTCTTCTTTTCCGCAGCCGCCAGC
>Ga0247822_10003142_pt1 | contig 10724 bp, 7 predicted proteins | sample 13C_Cellulose_Da_FD_192423 | JGI IMG/M metagenome (GOLD analysis project Ga0247822, IMG submission 192423) | Soil microbial communities from agricultural site in Penn Yan, New York, United States - 13C_Cellulose_Day30 | ecosystem: Environmental > Terrestrial > Soil > Agricultural land | place... | reverse complement strand
CTTCTGCCACCCGCTGGAGCGCGCGGGGGAGTGGGGCCGGGAACCGGCGCGGGTCCCGTTCGCCTGCGACGACCCGGCCGACCCGTACCCACGTGGCCGACCGCATGTGCGGGCGCGCACCTCCCCGCCGGCTCCGCCACGGCCCCGTGCACGCCCGGTGTGACGCGACAGGAGGTGTGACGGGAGGAAATGGGGCCATCAATGAGGGGAGCAGAACCAGTCGAGGCGAGGAGCGTGCGCCCATGGGAACCGTCGTCCGTGTCCCGCAGACCCGGGACATGATCGGAGAGGAACTCTCCGGAGACGAGGCGTTCGCCGCGCTGCGGCACTACGGGAGCCTGCGGCTGCTGACCGACTCCTTCGCCCGCTTCCGCTTCGCCGACGGTTTCACCAACGCCCGCGCCCTCGCCTTCCAGTTCGTGCTCGGCCTGGTGCCGTGCACGGTGGCGCTGGTCGGGCTCGCGACCTCCGTGCACACCGAGAGCGTGGGCCGCGTCATCGAACTCACCCTCGGCCGGATCGTGCCCGGTACCGGCGCCGGGCTCGTCGAGGACGCCCTCGACGGGACCCGGCGCAGCGCCCACGACGACTTCGCCGGCCCGCTCGCGCTGTGGCTCGGCCTCGGCTTCGCCCTGCTGAACCTCGCCTCCGCCATGGGGCAGATCGAGCGGGGAGCCAACCGCATCTACGGGATCGAACGCGACCGCCCGCTCCCCCGCAAGTACGGCAGGGCCGTGGTCCTGGCGCTCACCGCGGGCCTGCCCCTGGTCCTCGGGTTCGTCGTGCTGGTCGCCGGTGACGCGGTGACCGACGCGGTGGTCGAGGTGGCCGGGGACCCGGACGGCGGCCCGGGGTGGTGGACCGCCCTGGAGCTGCCGCTGGGGCTGGCGCTGGCGTGGGTCGCCTCGGCGGTGATCTTCCGCTGGTCGCCCCGGCGGACCCAGCCCGGCTACACCTGGCTGGCCTTCGGTTCTGCCGTCCACCTCCTGCTGTGGGTGGCGGCGACATGGCTGCTCGCCCTGTACGTCAAGGGCAGCGGGGCGTTCGGCGCCCTCTACGGGCCGCTCACCGCCGTCATCGCGCTGCTGCTGTGGGCCTACCTCACCGCCGTCGCCCTCTTCCTGGGCATCGCCTTCGCGGCCCAACTGGAGGCCGCGCGCGCCGGAGTCGGCGAGGCGGTGCGGCCGGACCCGGGACCGGGCGGCTGACCTCGAATCCGGACACGCCGGAGCGGGAACAGGGCGCGCCGCCGACGCATTGTCAGTATGAGGTTGCACAATAATCAGAAAAGGAGATCAACTCCGGGGCCGTGCTGGGTAGACGGTCTGGTGTCCCGGCTCCGGAAAGGTCCTGCTGATGCTCGCCACCGTCGACCGCCCCACGACCCTCGTCGCGCTGCCCACCGCCCGCGGCCGGCGCTCCCGGAGTGCCGCCGCCCCGGTTCCGGCCGTCCGGCCGGCGGGCGCCGCCACCGATGTGCTGCGCATCATCGCCGACCCGCGCACCCCCACCTACGTCACGGTGCACGCGAGCGGCCGCCGCCGGTACAGCTACTGGCGCCCGCTCGACTCCACCACCGGCGCGGGCGGTTGCTACGCCTCCCTGCCCACCGCCGAGTGCGACGCACTGCACGAGGCCGGGCGGATCACCCTCGGCGAGCCCGTGGTGGACCCCCACCGCACGACGTACCGCGTCAGCACGGCCGCCCGCGTCCAGCCCGCCCCGGTCCGCGGCACGGCGCGGGAGGGCTCCCGGGTGCGCGAGGCCTCCCGCCGGGAGGGCTTCCGGGTCGCGTAGCGCGTCGACGGCCGGACCGGGGCGGTACGGTCCGGCGTCAGCCGGCTCGCGACGCCCCGGCGCCCGGGCCGGTAGCGGGTCAGGCGATGGAAGCCGAGATGATCGCCGACACCGCGAGGTTGCAGGACGCCGTCACCCAGACCGCCGGGTGGGGTTCGGGCTCGACCAGCGTGGCGCCCAGGCGCCCCGGCGTGATCAGGTCGACCACCAGGAACGCCAGGGCCATCATCACCAGGCCCAGCAACCCGAACGTCGCGGTCGACGCGAGTCCCTTGCCGAAGTCCTCGTACGTCGTCCAGATCGACGTGAACACGATCCCGCCGATGCCGAGCAGCGAGGAACTGAGGACCACGGCGGCGTTGCGGTTGCGCTCCTGCCAGATCTGCCTGCCGAGTTTTCCGGGCGTCAGCACGTCGACCAGCACGATGCCGAGAACCAGCAGGACCAGTCCGAGTGCGCCGTAGGCGGTGGCCCGGCCGAGTCCGTTGACGATGTCGCTCATGGGGTTGCCGGCTCCGTAGCGTTGGGGATCGTGAGTGATCGCGGTCAAGGGCGAGCAAAAATGTAGCGCACCCGTTCGACGCCTTGAGCTGGTGCCCCGTCATGTCCGGCTGCCGGGGGCGTCCGCGGCGTCGACGGCGAGTCATGTCCGCGCGTATCCGGGGCATCAGGAATCCATCGGACGGACGGAGAAGGGGAACCAGCCATGAGCAGGGGCAGCCGCACTCTCACCGTCATGTACGCCGCCGTCGCCCTCTGGCTCTCCTTCTGCACCGTACGCACCTGGGGCACCGTCCCCGCCTGGACCACCCTCGCCATGGCGGTCGCCTCCCTGGCGCCGGTGATCGGTGTGGTCCGGGAGACCGTCGTCGCCGACGAGCGCCGCACCGTCGCCGTCCTCCGGGAACGGGAGGGCCGTCGCGCGGCGTGGCGCGACGCGGCGGCCGCCGCGCTCGCGCGGGCCGAGGTGGAGGCGGCCTGCTGCGAACGCTGGTGGACCTCCTGCGCGACGTCGCACGACCCCGGCTGCGCACACCGGACCTCCCGGGGCACGACGGCGTGAACCGGGGCTCTGCCCCGGCCTGAGGTCCCGGCCGTCGAATCCTGGTACGTACCAGGGTCTTGACGCCCTCTTATCTCACTTCTTAAATCAAGTGGTTGCACCTACTTGCCCCCCACAACCTCGGTCGGCGCACCCGCACACCGGGTCGCCGTACGGAAAGGGAGAGCCATGTCCTCTCCGCGCAGACTCCGCAGATGGCTGATCGCCGCCGTGTCGGCCGCGCTGGTCGCGTCCGCCGCGGCCGGCACCGCGAAGGCGGAATCGGCGGACGCCACCGCCGCGGCGGCCGTGACCTTCTCGGACACCTTCGACGGCCCCGCGGGCGCCGCCGTCGACTCCTCGAAGTGGCAGATCGAGACCGGCGACAACGTCAACAACCACGAGCGTCAGTACTACACGTCCGGCAACAAGAACGCCGCCCTGGACGGCCAGGGCCATCTGGTGATCACGGCCCGCAAGGAGAACCCGGCCAACTACCAGTGCTGGTACGGAACCTGCCAGTACACCTCGGCACGGCTCAACACCTCGGGCAAGTTCACCGCGCAGTACGGGCACGTCGAGGCCCGGATGAAGGTGCCGCGCGGACAGGGCATGTGGCCCGCGTTCTGGATGCTGGGCACTCCGGTCAACTGGCCGGACTCGGGCGAGATCGACATCATGGAGAACGTCGGCTTCGAGCCCTCCACGGTGCACGGCACCCTCCACGGCCCCGGCTACTCCGGCTCCGGCGGCATCGGCGCCGGCTACACGCTGCCCGGCGGCCAGGCCTTCGCCGACGCCTTCCACACCTTCGCCGTCGACTGGGCCCCCGACTCGATCACCTGGTCCGTGGACGGGAACGTCTACCAGCGGCGCACCCCCGCCGACCTCGGCGGGAAGCAGTGGGTGTTCAACAAGCCGTACTTCCTGATCCTCAACCTCGCGGTGGGCGGCTACTGGCCGGGCGACCCGGACGGCTCCACCGTCTTCCCCCAGCAACTCGTGGTGGACCACGTGTCGGTGACGACGAGCGACTCCTCGACGGGCGGCGCGATCCGCGGCCTGGCCGGCAAGTGCGTCGACGTCGCGGGCGCCAACACCGCCAACGGCACGCCCGTACAGCTCTACGACTGCAACGGCACCGCCGCCCAGAACTGGACCGTGGGCGGCGACGGCACCCTCCGCGCCCTCGGCAAGTGCCTGGACGTCGCCTCCGGCGGCACGGCCGACGGCACCCCCGTACAGCTGTGGGACTGCAACGGCACCGCCGCCCAGAAGTGGGTCGTCACCGGGGCGCGCGACATCGTCAACCCCCAGGCCGACAAGTGCCTGGACGTGACCGGCAACAACTCCGCCAACGCCACCCGCCTGCAGATCTGGACCTGCTCGGGCGGCGCCAACCAGAAGTGGACCGTGGACTGAACCCGTGAGGCGCCCCCGCTCGCCGCGCCCGGCGAGCGGGGGCGCCGGCGACCGTCCGGGCGGCGGCCGATCGTCCCCCGGTCAGCGCCTGAACGCCCAGTGCGGCTTCGGCTCGACCGCCCAGTGGAAGACCCGCCTCACCGGCGCCGTGCACAGCACCGTCACGATCACGGCGGCGACCACGGTGACGGTGATCTCGCCGAGCGGGCGGTACAGCCACTCCGGGTCGTACCAGCCCCAGTACTTGCTGACCTGCGCGACGAAACCGTGCAGCAGGTAGCCGTACATCGTGGCCGCGCCGAGGGCCGTGAACCAGGTGCGCCGGCCCGGCACCCAGGCCAGGAAACAGGCGACGAGGACCAGCGCGCAGCCGAACAGCAGCAGGGTCATCAGGGGGCCGTACCAGGCGGGCGCGGACAACTCCTGTGCGCTGTCGCGGTGGTAGAGCCAGCCGGCCGTGACCCGGGGGACCGCCCAGTACGCCAGGGCCAGCGCACCGGCGAACACCGGTACGGCCAGCACCCGCACCCGGCGGCGGCGCACCATCCGGAAGTGCTCGGAGCGCAGGCAGAGACCGAGCACGAAGTACGGCAGGAACTGCAGGGTGCGCTGTATGTCCAGGTCCTCGCCGAGCGAGGGGGACACGGTCGCCAGCATGGCGACGACGAGCGCGAGCGGAACCGGCCACCGCACGAGCTTCCACAGCGGCGTGGTGAGCCGCCAGATGAACAGCGCGGCCAGGAACCAGGTCAGGTACAGCGGCTCCAGCAGAGTGACGGGGCGGTCGGGCACGCCGTCCGTCCACCGGGTGAAGAAGGTGTACGCCGTCTCGAACACGACGTACGGCAGCGCGACGCCGGTGACCAGCCGCTTGACCCGCTCGGGGCTGCCGTCGAAACCGCGCGAGTGGTACCCGGCGAGGACGATGAACGCGGGCATGTGGAACGCGTAGACCAGCAGGTACAGCGCGCTGACTGCCCGGCTGCCGTCGCGCAGCGGCTCCCACGCGTGTCCCACCGCGACCAGCACGATCGCCAGGTACTTGGCGTTGTCGAAGAACGCGTCACGACGTGGCGCCCGCCGGGAGACGTCGTCGCCTCCGGCGGGCGCCTCCCGCTCCGGCCCGGTCGCGTCGTCGGCCCCGGCGGGGCGCGACGCGGCGAGAGGTCTGGCTGGGGAGGCGGCGGCGGGGACGCGGGGCGACGACATCCCAGCCGCCTCACCCGTCCCGCGGGGGGTTAAACCTGTGATCCGATCGGCAGCTGAGCTGATTTTGCCTTTCTTTTGCCATCGGGGAACCTGGCCGCCACGGTGTCCGTTTGACCGGACGAACCGCGACAGCGACAGCGACAGAAGAGGTGGCACCAAGTGGCGATGTGGGACCGGCTCAAGGAACAGGCCAAGACCCTCCAGCAGTCCCAGGGCGCACGCACCGGGAGCGGCGGTGGCCACCAGCAGGGACAGGGCCCGTCCTCCTCCGGCGGCTCCAAGAACCAGCTGATGGGACTGTTCAAGTCCCAGCTCGCGTCGGCCAAGGCGGAGCTCAAGAGCGGCGCCTACCGCGACGCCAGCATGGCGATGTGCGCGCTGGTGGCCGCGGCCGACGGCCGGGTCGACCCGGCCGAGCGGCAGCGCGTGGAGGAACTGATCGTCTCGAACGAGGTGCTGCAGAACTTCCCGGCCGACCAGCTCCGCAAGCGGTTCAACGAGCACGTGGACCGGCTCACGGCCAACTTCGAGCAGGGCAAGGCCCGGGCCCTCGAGGACATCGCCAAGGCGGCGAAGAAGCCGGTCGAGGCGCGGGCCGTCGTGCAGACCGGCATCGTCGTCGCCGGGGCCGACGGCAGCTTCGAGCCGGCCGAGCAGTACGCCGTCCGCGACGCCTGCTCGGCCCTCGGCCTGTCACCGACGGAATTCGGCGTCTGACGGCGGCTCGGTCACACCGGCGCCCGCTGCGGGGGCGACGGTGTGACCGAGCAGGTGCAGCGGCGCCGCCGTGATCCCTGCCTCCTCCACCGCGTTCCAGTGCGCCCGTGCCACCGCCGCGTCCACCAGCCCGTGCACCAGCGGCAGCCGGGCGTCGGCGGCCCGCAGCAGCGATTCGGCGCGGCAGGAGGCCAGGGTTCCGTCGATCCAGGGCTGGGCGAGATGGCCGGCCGCCGCCGCGGCCGGGAGGTCGGCGGCGGCCTCCCGGTCGGTACGGCCGACGTGCAGCAGCCCGCCGCCCAGGACCAGGACGTCCCCGCGCTCCCGCATCCGGGCGAGGGCCCGCCCGGTGTCGAAGCAGTGCGGGAACGAGTCGTCGACCACCACGGCACCCGGCCGCAGCCGGTCGACGTCGAGCACCGCCGTCGCCCCGCTCACCGCCGTCACCAGCAGATCCGCCCGGTGGACGGCGTCCGGCAGCATCCGCTGCGCCTCGGCGATCTCCACCTCGCCGGCCAGCCCCCGCTCCCGCAGCCGGCGTCCGAGTTCCGCCAGCCGGGGCGCGCTGCCGCGCACATCGCACAGCAGCAGCCGCCGTGGCGGGCGGGCGGCCAGCGACAGCAGCAGTTCGAGCGACGACGCCCCGATCGAACCGAGGCCCGCGAACGCCACCTCCAGCTCCGCGAGGTCCCGCCCCGTCGCCTCGAGCGCGGCGTGCACGGTCTTCACCACCGACACCACCGTCGCCGCGTGCCCCGTCGTCACGGCCGCCGGATACTGCCGGTGACGCAGCACGTCGAAGCCGTACCCGGTGAGCGAGGGGATCATCCCGGCCAGGGACACACAGCGCGCGCCCAGCGAAGCCGCCAGCGACACCGCGCGGGCGGTGTGCTCCACCAGACCATTGCCCCGCCCGAGTTCGTCGGCGAAGAGCGGCACGCACACGAAGCCCGACCGGCCCAGCGGTGTCCGCACCGTCTCCAGCAGCCGCGGACGGCCGTCGGGGAACAGCAGCTCCCGGACCTCGGCCCGGGGCAGTGCGGCCTCGGGCATCCCGGCCAGCCGCGCCAGATGGGCCGGAGCGGGCAGATAGCCCACGAGGGCCGCGTCCATCGTCTCCCGCCGCCTCCTCGGCGGCGGCACCACGATCCGCGGGCTCTCCGCCGCCCGCACCAGACGGCCGCGCACCGCGCGGGCGAAGTCGTCCAGCGCGTCCGGCGAGAACGCGGCGGCGGAGCCGCGGACCGTGACCCGCAGCCCGCCGCCGGCCGGCCGTACCGCCAGGAACAGGTCCGTCGCGGACGACGGCGGCAGGAAGGTGCTGTCGCCGTCCTCCCACGACACCCTCAGCGCGCCGTCGCCCCACGGGGCGAGCGCGGCGAAGTCGAGGTGGGTGAAGAAGAACTGCGACGTCACGGGCAGACCGTCGGCGTGCCGCGGCACCACGTCCTCATGGGCGCGCGCCTCCTCCGCCTCGGCCGCGACCCGGCGCAGCGCGTCCGTGAACTCCCCGTCCGTGAGGGGCTCGTCGGCCGCCCCGGCCGGCCGCACCGGCACCGCGGTGGCGAACGGGCCGAAGACCAGGTGCGCGTCGGGCAGCGCCTGGTCCCGTCCGCTCACCGCGAGGCCCACGACCAGATCGGGACTGCCCGTCACCGCCGCCAGCTCCTGGTAGTAGGCGGTCAGCAGCGGCGCGTACAGCGTCGTCCCCGCGCGGGAGGCGACCGTCCGCAGCGCCGCCGTCACCTCCGCGTCGAGTGTGAACTCCACCGACCCGAACCCGGCGTCGCCGTCCGCGGCGGTACGCAGCACCGGCGGCCGGTACGGAGCGCTCAGCCGGGCGGCCCGGGCCCCCCGTTCCACCGTGGCGGGGGCGCCGGAACCGGACCCGGCCCGCGCCAGGGCGTGGTCCCGGAAGCGGCTCCGCGGCCCCGGCGTCGCGGGCGCGGCACCACCGGCCAACCGGTCGTAGGTCTCGGTGAGTTCCCGTATCAGCAGGGCCGAGCTGTATCCGTCGCCGATGAGATGGTGCGCGTGCACCAGCAGGACGTGGTCGTGCGGGGCCAGGGTGAGCACCCGCAGGCGCAGCAGGGGCCACGCCCAGGGCTCCAGGCGCCGCTCCGCCTCGGCCGCGGCGTGTGCGTCCACCTCGGCGGGGCCGGCGGCCTTCTCGAAGTCGACCGGCAGCCGCAGCGACCGGGGCAGCTCCTGCTGGACGGGTGGCCGGGCGCCGGCCGGGAAGACGGTGCGCAGCATGCCGTGACGCTCCACCAGCAGGTCCACCGCCCGCTGGAAGAGGCCGGGATCCAGCGGCCCGGTGAGCCGAAGCCGCGCCAGCCACGTCCCGCCGCCCGGTGAGAGCGCCTCGGCGAGGAGGAAGCCGCGCTGGCCGGGGGTGACGGGGAACGGGCCCTCGGCGCCGTCCCCGACGGCGTCCCGCACCTCTTCCTCCACCCCGTCCCTGACACCGTCCACAGCGGGCGGAGCGGCGGCCGCCCCCGCGGGGCCGGGGTCCGCCGCGGCGGCGTCCACGGCCTCGGCGAGCGCGGCGAGGGTGCGGTGACGGTAGATCACCGTCGGCCGGGGCAGCGGTCCCGCCCGGTCGTCGAGCCGGGCGAACACCTGCAGCACGAGCAGGGAGTCGCCGCCCAGCTCGAAGAAGTCGTCCTCCCGGCAGACGGAGGCCACCCGCAGCACCTCGCGCCAGACCGCCGCCAGCCGCCGCTCGGTCGCCGTCGCGGGGGGAGTCCTCCCCGCCTCACCGGCCGGAACGCCGGGGACGCCCCCGATGTCCACCGGCAGCGCCGTCCGGTCGACCTTGCCGGTCCCGGTCAGCGGCAGCGCGTCGACGAACGTGATCCGCGCCGGGACCATGTACGCCGGCAGCAGCCCGGCCAGCCGCCGGCGCAGTTCCCCGGCCGCCGGCCGTACGGCCCCGGCCCGGGTGGTGACGAAGGCCAGCAGCCGCCCCTCGTGCGCGAGCACCACGGCCCGCGCGACACCCGGGCAGGTCTGGAGCGCCGCCTCGACCTCCCCCGGCTCCACCCGGTTCCCGCGGATCTTCACCTGGTCGTCGATCCGGCCCAGGAACTCCAGGACGCCGTCCGCCGACCGGCGCACCCGGTCCCCGCTGCGGTACCAGCGCCGCCCCTCGCGGAGCGTGAACGCCCGTGCGGTCAGCTCCGGTTCGCCCAGATAGCCGGGGGTAAGACCGGTGCCCGCGATGAGCAGTTCGCCGGCCTCGCCCGCCCCGCACACGGAGCCGTCGGCACCGATGACCTCCAGCAGGGCGCCGGCGGCGGGGAGCCCGATCGGCAGCCGCCGCACCTCGTCCCCGGGGCGGGAGTCGACGATGTGGCAGGCGGCGTTGATCGTCGCCTCGGTCGGCCCGTACAGGTTCGCGATCCGCGTGCCGCTCCCGAACAGGTCGAACCAGCGGCGCACATGGTCCACCGGCAGTGCCTCACCGCCGACGTGCACCCAGCGCAGCGCCGACAGGTCCACCGGATCCCCGCCCCGTGCGGCCCGCGCCTCGGCGGCGGACAGCAGCTGCTCCCACAGCGTCGGAACGGAACTCCACACGGTCACCCGCGTCCGCTCCATGTGCGCCAGCAGCAGCTCCGGGTCGCGCAGCAGCGGCCTGGGCACGGTCACCACCGTGCCGCCGGCCAGCAGCGGCGCGAGCAACTGGCGCACCGAGGCGTCGAAGCACGGCGACGCGGTCTGCGCGAGCCGGTCGCCCGCGCCGTAACCGAAGGTGCCGACCGCCCAGTCGAGGTAGTTCTCCATCGCCCGGTGGGTGACGGGAACCGCCTTCGGGCGTCCGGTCGACCCCGAGGTGAAGATGACGTACGCGATCGCCTCGGCCGCGGAGGGCACGGAGACGGGCACGGACGGGCCGGTGGTACCGCCGTCGTCCGGCGGGCCGTCGGCCGCCACCGCCCGTACGCCGGTCAGGGCGTCCGCGAGGTGCCGGGTGGGGGAGTGGCACACCACCACGGCGGCGCCGGTACGGGCCAGCTGACCGTCGAGCCGGGCGCGGGGGTGCTCCGGGTCCAGCGGGACCCAGCCGGCGCCGGCGCGCAGGACGCCCACCACGCCCACCACCGTGTCCGGGCCGGGTTCGGTGAGCAGCCCGACCAGGTCGCCCCGGCGGACGCCGTGCGCGCGCAGCCGCGCCGCGAGGGCGGCGGAGGCGCGGTCGAGCGCCCCATAGGTGAGGGACGCCTCCCCGGCGTCGACGGCTGTCGCACCGGAGCGCGTGCGGAATGTTTCGAGCAGCCGGTCGACCAGGGAGCCGGCACCGCCTGTTCGCGGGGACGGCGCCGGTCCGGCCGGCGGGGGCGCGAGGGCGGCCAGTTCCGCGCGGAACTCCTCGTCCAGACGCGCCACGGTCGCCGAATCGAACAGTGGGGCCGGGTAGTTCCACGACATGCGCAGCACCGGACCGTCCGCCCAGCACAGCAGCGTCAGCCGGGTCGCGGCCGACCCGGTGCCGGCCGCCGGCTGTCCCGTGGAGGTGCGGGCGACCGCGGCC
>Ga0247822_10003141_pt1 | contig 10727 bp, 10 predicted proteins | sample 13C_Cellulose_Da_FD_192423 | JGI IMG/M metagenome (GOLD analysis project Ga0247822, IMG submission 192423) | Soil microbial communities from agricultural site in Penn Yan, New York, United States - 13C_Cellulose_Day30 | ecosystem: Environmental > Terrestrial > Soil > Agricultural land | place... | reverse complement strand
CGAGCCCGCTCCCACAGGATTTTTGTAGTGCTAAAAGCAAAAAACCGCCTGCCGGTGAGGGCAGGCGGTTTTTCGTACAGCCGCTGGGCTTAGATCGACAGGCCGAAATGCTCTTCGTCCATCGCCATCAGGTTGCCAGCGCCGGACAGCATGGCTGCGACGTGGGTGCGGGTACGCGGCAGGATGCGCTGGAAGTAGAAGCGCGCAGTCTGCAGCTTGGCGGTGTAGAACGCCTCTTCGCTGGTGCCAGCAGCCAGTTTCTCAGCGGCCAGGCGGGCGATGTCGGCCCAGAAGTACGCAAGGCAAGCGTAGCCGGAGTACATCAGGTAGTCGACCGAAGCGGCGCCGACTTCCTCACGGTCCTTCATGGCGGCCATGCCGATCTTCATGGTCAGCTCGCCCCATTCCTTGTTGATCGCCGCCAGTGGCTCGACGAACTCCTTGACCGACTCATTGCCTTCCTGAGCCTGGCAGAACTTGTGGACGATCTTGGTGAAGCCCTTGAGCGCTTCGCCTTGGGTCATCAGCACCTTACGCCCGAGCAGGTCCAGGGCCTGGATGCCGGTGGTGCCTTCGTACAGCATCGAGATACGGCTGTCGCGCACGTTCTGCTCCATGCCCCACTCGGCGATGAAGCCATGGCCACCGTAGATCTGCACACCGTGGTTGGCGGCTTCGAAACCGACTTCGGTCATGAACGCCTTGGCGATCGGAGTCAGGAACGCCAGCAGGGCGTCGGCCTTTTTCTTGGCCTCTTCATCCTGGCTGTACTTGACGATATCGACCTGCTGGGCGGTGAAGTAGACCATCGCGCGGTTGCCTTCGGCGAAGGCCTTCATGGTCAGCAGCATACGCCGCACGTCGGGGTGGACGATGATCGGGTCAGCGGCCTTGTCCGGAGCCTTGGGGCCAGTCAGCGAGCGCATTTGCAGGCGATCACGGGCGTACTTCAAGCCACCCTGGAACGCCACTTCAGCGTGGGCCAGGCCTTGCAGCGCGGTACCCAAGCGAGCGGTGTTCATGAAGGTGAACATGCAATTGAGGCCCTTGTTGGCGGGGCCGATCAGGTAGCCGGTGGCGCTGTCGAAGTTCATTACGCAGGTGGCGTTACCGTGGATGCCCATCTTGTGCTCGAGCGAACCACAGCTGACGCCATTGCGCTCGCCCACGCCGCCATCGGCGGTCGGCAGGAACTTGGGCACGATGAACAGCGAGATACCTTTGGTGCCCGCTGGGGCATCGGGCAGGCGAGCCAGGACGATATGGACGATATTATCGGCCATGTCGTGCTCGCCAGCGGAAATGAAGATCTTGGTGCCGGACACTTTGTAGGAGCCATCAGCCTGTGGTTCGGCTTTGGTCCGCAGCATGCCCAGGTCGGTGCCGCAGTGCGGCTCGGTCAGGCACATGGTGCCGGTCCATTCGCCAGTCACCAGCTTGGTCAGGTAGGTCTCTTGCTGCTCGGCGGTGCCGTGCTCGGAGATGGTGTTCATGGCGCCGTGCGACAGGCCTGGGTACATGCCCCACGACCAGTTCGACTCACCGACCATCTCGCTCACCGCCAGGCCCAGCGACTCAGGCAAGCCTTGGCCGCCGTGGTCGACGTCATGGGCCAGGCTCGGCCAGCCACCTTCGACGAACTGCTTATAGGCCTCCTTGAAGCCGGTGGGGGTTTTAACGCCCGACTCGCTCCAGGTGCAGCCTTCCAGGTCACCAACGCGGTTCAGCGGGGCCAGCACCTGCTCACAGAATTTCGCGCCTTCCTCAAGAATCGCGTTGACCATATCGGGCGTGGCGTCCTCGCAACCCGGCAGGCTTTGATAGTGCGCTTCATAGCCGAGCAGCTCGTCGCGAACGAAGCGAATATCACGCAAGGGGGCTTTGTATTCAGGCATTGCGATGAACCTCTTGAGGAGTCCGGTGGGGTGACCGCTGATACCGACCAGCTCTTGGTGGCTTTCGGTCAAACAGTTGTTTGAAACTTACGTTTAGGGGCCGGTAATGTCAAGGAGGGACTATGGTGCCATTTACGTCGCGAAACAGGGCATTTATGCCACGGCCAAACAAACATGGGAGCGGGCTTGCCTCGCGATGACATCCGAGCCTTCGACCACGTGATCAGGGCTGGCGCAATCGCGGGGCAAGCCCGCTCCCACGAGAACGTTTCCCACGAGAAAGTTTTGATACCTGCAATCAGGCGTAGGTGTCGATGAACCTGCCGAGCATTTCATCGGAAGCCTTGGCGACTTTGACGCCCAGTTCGACTTCGTTTTTTCCCAGCGCCAGTTGCACGGTGCTGGTGGCCAGATCCATTTGCTGACTGCGATCGACAGCGCGCAGGCGCTCGGCTTGATAGTCGCTGGACTGGCTGGTGGCGTTGCGCTCAACGCTTTGGTTGGCGATCTGGCTGGCGGCCTGATCGACGCGGTTCTGCCCGGCCTGAATGGCGCCGAGACCCGCGTAGTAGGCAGAGCTACCGGTGATTTCCATGTCAAAACTCCAATGACGCTGGATAACGGACAGGCTTCATTAAAGCAGCCCTAGGGCGAAAAGGCCCGTTTAAATCCCTAATAGCCTAGTGCCAGCTGATAGACCCGAGGCATATCCGCCAAACTCCGCAGCCCAGCCTTGTCCAAACTAATCCAGCAAATCCAGCTGCAGGTATTCAGCCACCGCAGCACCACTGGCCTGCTTAAGCTTGGGCACCCGCCCCAGACAAGGCGCCGGGAGCCGCTCAGCCAGGCTGGCAAGGTTCTCTTCCAAGCGCGAAGTCCGTGGCTCGATGATATTCGCCACCCACCCGGCCAGTTGCAGGCCATCCCGAGCGATCGCTTCGGCACTGAGCAGCGCATGATTGATACACCCCAGGCGCACTCCCACCACCAGAATCACCGGCAGCTTCAGGGCAATCGCCAGATCGGACAGATTGGCGTGATCAGACAGCGGCACCCGCCAGCCACCGGCGCCTTCGATCAGGGTGAAGTCCGCGTCCTGCTTGAGCACAGCCTGCATAGCTGCCAGCAGCGCAGGTACGCCAAGCGCGATTCCAGCTTCCCGCGCCGCCAGATGAGGGGCGATGGCCGGCTCGAAAGCAAACGGGTTGACCTGCTCATAGGCCAGCTTGAACGTGCTTTCGTCGATCAGCGCCTGCGCATCGGCATTGCGCAACCCCTTGGCAGTCACCGCACACCCGGACGCTACCGGCTTGGCGCCGAGGGTGCTCAGCCCTTGCAGCCTGGCCGCATGCAAAAGGCCGGCGGCGATGGTGGTCTTGCCGACGTCGGTGTCGGTTCCGGCGATGAAATAGGCCTTGCTCATGTCACTCCCCAGGCTGCAATGGCTTGCGCAGCACACCATAAACCACTTGATAGGTGGCAGGCAGGCCCTGGGCCTGGCGGAACTGCTCGTAGGCCTGCAACAAACCCTGCATCCGCGCCCGCCCGGTCAACCCCGAGGGGCGTCCGGGGTTGAGGTTGTGCGCGCCGAGGGCTTTGAGCTCATGGGTCAGGCTTCGTACATCCGGGTAATGCAGGACATGGGCGCGGCGCTCAAGGCCAAGCAGGTGCAGGCCACTCTCGCCGCACAGGCGCTGGTAATCCTCGAAACGGCGGAAGCGGTTGACGTGGACCATGCCATCGACGGCCTGCCAGCTGGCGCGCAGCTCCTCCAGGGTGCCCACGCATAGACTGCTGAACGCCAGCACACCGCCTGGGCGCAATACCCGCTGCGCTTCGCTGAGCACACTGGAGAACTGGCTGCACCACTGCACCGCGAGGCTGGTGAACACCAGGTCGACGCTTTCTGCCTGCAAGGGCAGGCGCTCGGCATCGCCGGCTACATGAAAGTGAGCACCACCGTGGCCGCGCGCGTGGCCAAGCATGCCTTCGGCGATGTCCACCGCCACCCCCAGTGCTGCGGCAAAACGCTCGGCCAGGGCGCGGCTGAAGTAGCCGGTGCCGCTGCCCAGGTCGAGCCAGCTCGACGGCGTCAGATCAGCGGGCAGCAGTTCGAGCAACGCCTCGCCGACCGCCCGCTGCAACGCCGCGACACTGTCATAGCTGGCTGCCGCCTTGGAAAATGATGCCGCTACCTGGCGCTTGTCGGGCAAGCTGCCGGGCAGGCTTGGCTGGGAAAGATCAGTCATCACCACTCTCATGCAAAAAACTCTTGATGCCCGCCGCAAGCTCCTGTGGGTATTCCAGCAGGAAGGCGTGGGAGCTTTCTTCGACCAAACCCACCTCGACATCGGGCAACAACTCGCTCAAGGCTTTGGCCGCCTCAGCCGGCACCAGCGCATCGCTCCCGGCGAACAGGTGCAGCTGTGGCCCGGCGTACTGTTCCAGGGCTGTACGGGTATCGAGCTTGGCCAACACCTCAAGGCCGCTGGCCAGGTACAGCGGGTCGGTGTCCGGCACTCCGACGCCGAGTTGGCGCAACAGAGTGCGCGGCATCTGCGCGCCTTCGCTACACAGGCTGCGAAAGCGTTTCAGGGTCACCTGGTGATGGCTGCGGCAGCCATCGAGAAAAGTGCCGAAAGTGTCTGGCGCCATGCCGTGGGGCCAGTCAGCTCGGCTGATGAAGCTGGGGTTGCTGGCCAGGGTGAGTAACCCGCAGCAGTGGTCGCCGCGCTTGTGCGCCAGCTCGCTGGCGAGCATGCCGCCGAGCGACCAGCCGCCCAGCCAGGTGTCAGTGGGCAGTTTGCGGTCCAGGTAGTCGATCCACGCCTGCACATCGCCCTCGGGCAACTCCGGCAACGGCATCAACTCGACCTGTAGGCGTGAGTCTTGGGCGCGCAGGCTGGCAGCCAGCGGCTCCAGTGCAGCAGTGCCCAGGCCCCAGCCGGGCAAGAGGATCAGTCGGTTACGCATCGGCGGACTCCAGCTGTGGATAACACTCGGCCAATGCATTCAACAATAGCTGGACCTGGGCCTCACTGTGCGCGGCGCTCAAGGTAACGCGCAGACGCGCGCTGCCGGCCGGCACGGTCGGCGGACGAATGGCCGTCACCAGCAGCCCGCGCTCACGCAACATGCGCGACAGGCGCAAGGCCCGCGCGCTGTCGCCAATCAGGATCGGCTGGATCGGGGTTGGGCTGTCCATCAGCTGCAGGCCGATCTGCTCGGCGCCTTGACGGAACTGGCGGATCAGCGCAGCCAGATGCTCCCGGCGCCAGCTTTCGCGGCGCAGCAACTCCAGGCTCTTGAGCGTGGCGCAGGCCAGGGCTGGTGGCTGGCTGGTGGTATAGATGTAGGGCCGGGCGAACTGCACCAGCGCCTCGATCAGTTCTTCACTGCCGGCGACAAAAGCCCCTGCCGTGCCGCAGGCCTTGCCCAGGGTTCCGATCAGCACCGGCACGTCGTCCAGGCCCAGACCGAAGTGCTCGACGATGCCAGCACCGGTGGCGCCCAGCGTGCCCAGGCCATGGGCATCATCGACCATCAACCAGGCACCGCGGGCCCGAGCGGTCTCGGCCAGTGCAGGCAGGTCGGCGAGGTCGCCATCCATGCTGAACACGCCATCGGTGACCACCAGGGTGTTGCCGGTCGCTTTGTCCAGGCGCTTGGCCAGGCTGTCAGGGTCGTTGTGCAGATAGCGATTGAAGCGCGCCCCACTGAGCAGCCCGCCATCGAGCAGCGAGGCATGGTTGAGGCGGTCTTGCAAAATGGTATCGCCCTGCCCTACCAGCGCGGTGATCGCACCGAGGTTGGCCATGTAGCCGGTGGAAAACAGCAGCGCGCGCGGGCGCCCGGTGAGTTCGGCCAAGGCTTCTTCGAGCTGGTGGTGCGGGGTACTGTGGCCGATGACCAAGTGCGAAGCACCACCGCCGACACCCCAGCGCTCGGCACCGGCGCGCCAGGCGGCGATCACCTCCGGGTGATTGGCCAGGCCCAGGTAGTCATTGTTACAGAAGGCCAGCAGCGGTTGGCCATCGACCACCACCTCCGGCCCCTGCGGGCTTTGCAGCAGCGGGCGTTGCCGATACAGGTCGGCGGCGCGCCGTTCGGCCAGGCGCGCCGTCAAGTCGAAGGCCATGTTCAGGCAGACGCTGCGTCGTAGAACATCTCGCTGCTGCGCTGCTCGACCAGTGCCTGTTCGATGGCCGCCTGGTGCACTTCGTCGGCGTGCTCTTCGCGCGCTTCGGGCTTGATTCCCAGGCGGGCGAACAGTTGCATGTCTTTGTCGGCCTGCGGGTTGGCAGTGGTCAACAGCTTCTCGCCATAGAAAATCGAGTTGGCTCCCGCCATGAAGGCCAGGGCCTGCATCTGCTCGTTCATCTGCTCGCGGCCAGCCGACAGACGCACATGGGATTTAGGCATGAGGATGCGCGCCACCGCCAGCATGCGGATGAAGTCGAACGGGTCGACATCTTCTTCTTCGGCCAGCGGGGTCCCGGCGACTTTGACCAGCATGTTGATCGGCACCGACTCCGGGTGCTCTGGCAGGTTGGCCAGCTGGATCAGCAGGCCGGCGCGATCGTCGAGCGACTCGCCCATGCCGAGGATGCCGCCCGAGCAGATCTTCATCCCGGCGTCACGCACGTAGGCCAAAGTCTGCAAGCGCTCGCTGTAGGTACGGGTGGTGATGATGCTGGTGTAGAACTCAGGCGAAGTGTCGAGGTTGTGGTTGTAGTAGTCCAGGCCCGCCTGGGCCAGCGCTGCGGTCTGCTCCTGATCGAGGCGACCGAGGGTCATGCAGGTTTCCAGCCCCATGGCCTTGACCCCTTTGACCATCTCCAGCACATACGGCATGTCCTTGGCCGACGGATGCTTCCAGGCCGCGCCCATGCAGAAGCGGGTCGAGCCGATAGCTTTGGCGCGGGCGGCCTCCTCCAGCACCTTCTGCACTTCCATCAGCTTCTGTTTTTCCAGGCCGGTGTTGTAGTGACCGGACTGCGGACAATATTTGCAATCTTCCGGGCAGGCGCCGGTTTTGATCGACAGCAACGTCGAGACTTGCACCCGGTTTGGGTCGAAGTGCGCGCGGTGTACGGTCTGCGCCTGGAACAGCAGGTCATTGAACGGTTGCTGGAACAGTGCCTTCACTTCGGCCAAGGCCCAGTCGTGACGTGTTGTTGCAGTTGTGCTGGCGCTCATCGGCGTTTCCTTATCTAGGCTCTGACTGGCGCGGGGACAGCAAAGCCGCCAGCGCATCACGGATAGCGGCAATAGTTACGGAAGGCCTATGGACTGTCAACCACTCATGAGACAGCTGGTTTACAAGTGTACAAATATTGATCATAGCTGTTTGCTGTGCGATGAACCGGCGCATCAAGCCTATCCGCTGTGCACCAGCTGCGAGCGCGAGCTGCCTTGGTTGGAGGAACAGTGTCTGCGCTGCGCCTTGCCGCTAGCGATGGCGGACTTGACCTGCGCCCAGTGCAGCCGGCGCGCGCCCGCCTTTAGCCAAGTCGTGGCGCCTTGGCACTTCGGCTTTCCGATCGACACGCTGATCAGCCGATTCAAGCACCGCAGCCAATGGCCACTGGGGCGACTAATGGCGCAACTGCTGGGGCATGAGCTACAGCATCGCTACGCCGAAGGGTTGGCGAAGCCTGACCAATTGTTGCCCGTACCACTTGCCGCACGTCGACTGCGCCAGCGGGGGTTCAATCAGGCGGGGATGTTGGCGCGCTGGCTGTCGAAGCAGTTGGGTATCCCTTGCGATGAACGACTCCTGCAACGAACGCGGGATACTCCAGCGCAACAGCTACTCAGCGCGCGCGTGCGCCGGCGCAATCTGCGCCAGGCGTTCTGCCTGGCAGCGAAGGCAGACGTCGAAGGCCAACACCTGGCGCTGATCGATGATGTGTTGACCACCGGCGCCACCGCCCAAGCGCTGGCCCAGCTATTGCGCCAGGCCGGAGCGCGGCAGGTGGATATCTACTGCTTGGCGCGTACCCCCAAACCTGGCCAGGCTTGACTCGGCAAGGCGTGGACGGCAACGTCGCAGCAACTTTGTGTACCTCTGGCAGCCCCCATGTCTTTACCCACCGTGCTCACCCAACACATCGCCCGTCGGCCGCAGCGTATCGCGCTGTTGCAACATGTCGCCGAACAGGGCTCGATCACTCGCGCTGCCAAGGCCGCTGGGATCAGCTACAAGGCGGCCTGGGATGCCATCGACGAGCTCAATAACCTCGCCAGTCGGCCACTGGTCGAACGCAGCACGGGCGGACGCGGCGGTGGCGGCGCTCGGTTGTCCGAGGAAGGCGAGCGGGTGCTGCGCTTGTACCAACGCCTGCAAGGCTTGCAGGCGCAAATCCTGGAAGCGGCCGAACAAACCAGCGACCTCGACTTGCTTGGCCGGCTGATGCTGCGCACCAGTGCGCGCAATCAGTTGCAAGGCGAAGTCAGCGGGTTACGCCGAGAAGGCCGGCACGATCGCGTCAGCCTGGCCTTGGGCGGCGGGCTGGAGATCGAGGCATTGATTACCCGCGACAGCACTGAGCGCCTGGAATTGGCCTTGGGCAGCATGGTGGTGGCGTTGCTCAAGGCCGGTTGGGTGCAGCTGCTTGGCGATGAAGAACCGCCGGAGCCAGGGAGTAATTGCCTGCGCGCCAGGATTGAGGAAGTGCTGGTCGACGAGGGCGGCAGCAGTGAAGTGCGCTTGGCATTGGGCAATGGGCAGACACTGTGTGCGTTTGTTGAGGCTGATTGGCTGCAGCAGCGCAAGGTTGGGCCGGGCAGTGAGCTGCGGGTGCAGTTTCATCCCTCCTTCGTTTTGCTCGGAGTGCCGGTGTAGCCTGGCCGGGCGCAGCGCGCCCGGTTCGCGGGGCAAGCCCGCTCCTACACTCTACAAAGCAGCGTGGGAGCGGGTTTGCCCCGCGATGGGGCCGGCGCTGATTACCCATGTGTCGCAGGTGAATGCGATACCATGGTCGCCACGACGCCGCCCCTCTGGAGCTCCAATGTCCCACCCTTTCGACACCCTCACCCCCGACCTGGTCCTGGATGCCGTAGAGAGCCTCGGTTTTCTCAGCGACGCGCGGGTACTGGCGCTCAACAGCTACGAGAACCGTGTCTATCAGGTGGGTATCGAAGACCAGCAGCCGCTGATCGCCAAGTTCTACCGCCCAGGGCGCTGGAGCGATGCGCAGATTCATGAGGAGCACAGCTTCACCGCGGAACTGGCCGATTGCGAAGTGCCTGTGGTCGCCCCCATCGAGCACGATGGCCGTAGCCTGTTCGAGCATGGTGGTTTTCGCTTTGCACTGTTCCCGCGGCGTGGCGGCCATGCCCCGGAGCCGGGCAATCTCGACCAACTCTATCGCCTCGGGCAGTTGCTCGGCCGCTTGCACAAGGTTGGCGCCACCCGGCCCTTCGAGCACCGCGAAACACTGGCTGTGGACAACTTCGGCCATGCCTCGCTGAACACCCTGCTCGAAGGCAATTTCGTCCCCAAGGAACTGCTGCCCGCCTTCGAATCGGTCGCCCGCGACCTGCTCAAGCGCGTCGAAGCGATCTACGCGCGCACTCCCCATCAGCTGATCCGCCTGCATGGAGACTGCCACCCAGGCAACCTGATGCACCGCGACGAGGCCTACCATGTGGTCGATCTGGACGACTGCCGCATGGGCCCCGCCGTGCAAGATCTGTGGATGATGCTCGCCGGCAGCCGCGAGGAGCGCCTGGGGCAGTTGGCCGAGCTGATCGACGGCTACAACGAATTCCACGACTTCGACCCCCGCGAACTGCCGCTGATCGAACCGCTGCGCGCCCTGCGCCAACTGCACCACAGTGCGTGGCTGGCGCGGCGCTGGGACGACCCGGCGTTCCCGCGCAGCTTCCCTTGGTTTGGCCAGCCGCGTTATTGGGGCGATCAGATTCTGGCCTTGCGTGAGCAGATCGCCGCCCTGGATGAACAACCACTGAAATTGTTCTAGAACCCTGCGAGGGTCTGTCTACAATAGGCGTCGCTTTATTTAGCTACCTAAGCAAGGATTCTGCATGCACGCCGCCAACCCGCGCCGCGGGTACATCCTGGGCCTTACCGCCTACATCATCTGGGGGCTGTTCCCCCTGTACTTCAAAGCTATCCAGAGCGTGCCGGCGGTCGAGATCATCGTCCACCGCGTGCTCTGGTCAGCGCTGTTCGGCTCGCTGTTGCTACTGGTGTGGAAACATCCAGGCTGGTGGCGCGAGCTGCGCGACAACCCCCGCCGGCTGGCGATTCTGGCGCTCAGCGGCGCGTTGATCGCCGGTAACTGGCTGACCTATGTCTGGTCGGTGAACAACGGCCGCATGCTCGAAGCCAGCCTGGGTTATTACATCAACCCGCTGGTCAACGTATTGCTCGGCATGCTGCTCCTGGGCGAGCGCCTGCGCCGCCTGCAATGGCTGGCGGTTGGGCTGGCGGCGGTGGGGGTGGCGCAGCAGGTATGGCAGGTCGGTAGCCTGCCGTGGGTGTCGCTGGTTCTGGCGCTGTCGTTTGGCTTCTATGGCCTGATCCGCAAGCAGGCGCCGGTAGCGGCGCTGCCTGGGCTGGTGGTGGAAACCTGGATGCTGGTGCCGCTGGCGATTGGCTGGCTGCTCCTGCACCCGGCTGCGAGCAGTGTGCAAGGCGACTTCTTCAGCACCAGCCAAGCGCTCTGGTTGATTGCCGCAGGGCCGGTGACGCTGGTGCCGCTGGTGTGCTTCAACGCTGCGGCCCGCCATCTGCCGTACACCACCTTGGGCTTCCTGCAGTACCTGGCGCCGACCCTGGTGTTGCTGCAGGCGGTACTGCTG
>Ga0247822_10003140_pt1 | contig 10727 bp, 5 predicted proteins | sample 13C_Cellulose_Da_FD_192423 | JGI IMG/M metagenome (GOLD analysis project Ga0247822, IMG submission 192423) | Soil microbial communities from agricultural site in Penn Yan, New York, United States - 13C_Cellulose_Day30 | ecosystem: Environmental > Terrestrial > Soil > Agricultural land | place... | reverse complement strand
GGCCCAGGCCATGCGCGCCCTCGAGGGCGCGCATGGCCTGGGCCTTCTCGGCCAGGCCGAGGGCCTCGGCCTTCATGCGGGCCTCGATCGCCGCGGCCTCGGCCTGCTTGGCCGCGACCTCGGCGAGCAGCTTCTCGCGCAGCGCGATCGCCTCGGCCAGGCCCTGCTTCTCGATCGCGGCGGCCTCGGCCTCGCGACCGGCGGCGGCGGCCAGCGCCTGGCGCCGCACGTTCTCGGCCAGCACGGTGCCCTCCTTGTCGGTCACCTGGACCTGGGCGTCACGCACCCGCGCCTCGGCCAGGCCGGTCTTCTCGATGGCGATCGCGTCGGCCTCCTTGACCCGGACCGCGGCCAGGCCGGCGGCGGCGTGCTCGGCCTGCGCGCCCTCGCTGCGGCGGATCGCGGCGCGGGCCTCCTTGTCGGACGCCTCCATCGCCGCCTCGGCCAGGATGAGCTGCTTCTTGGCGTGGGCCTGGGCGACCTGCTGCTCGGCCTCGGCCTTCTTGATGTCCTTGATGAACACCTCCTGGGCGGCGGCCTCGGCGTGGACCACGGTCACGTGCTTGTGGCGCTTGGCCTCGGCGTCGGTGCGCAGGTCCTTGATCGCCTCCTCCTCGACGGCGACGGTCTTGTCGACCGCGACCCGGGCCCGGATGATGTCGGCGATCGACCGCTTCTCGGTCTCGACCGCCTTGTTCATCTCGATCTGGCCGAGCTCGACCTCGCGCTTGCGGCCGACCTCCTCGAGGTCGTGGGCCTTGGCGACCCGGACCTTCTCGACCTCGACCTCGCGGATCCGGCCCTGCTCGGACACCTGGACCGCGCGCAGCTTGGCCTGCTCGGCCATCTGGATGGCCTCCTCGGCGCGCTGGCGCTCGACGTGGGTCCGCTTCTCCTCCTCGAGGCGGAAGCGGTTGGCCTCGTTCTGCTCGCGCGCGTTGGCGATCTCGATCTCCTTGTTCTTCTTGGCCTCGGCCTCGGCGCGCTGCTGCTCGAAGCGGAACACCGCCTCGTCGGAGGTCAGGTTCTGCTTGCCGATCTCCATGCGCTCGCGCTGCTTGAGCTGGTTGGTGTCGATCGCCGCCAGCGTGGTGATCGAGGTGATCTTCTTGATGCCGAGCGAGTCGAGGACGTTGTTGGGATCGAGGACCTCGATCGGGGTCTGCTCGAGGTAGTCGATGGCGGCGTCGTCGAGGACGTAGCCGTTGAGGTCCTTGCCGATGACCGCGATGATCTGGTCCTTGAACACGTCGCGCTGGGTGTAGAGCTGCTCGAACTCCATCTTCTTGCCGACGGTCTTGAGCGCCTCGGAGAACTTGGCCGCGAACAGCTCCTCGAGGGTCTGCTGCTGCGACGCGCGCTGGCAGCCGATCGACTGGGCGACCCGCAGCACGTCGTCGACGGTCTTGTTGACCCGCACGAAGAACGTGACCTTGATGTCGGCGCGGATGTTGTCGGCGCAGATCAGGCCGTCCTTGCCCTTGCGGGCGACGTCGATGGTCTTGACCGACAGATCCATGATCTCGGCCTTGTTGATGATCGGGTAGACCACCGCGCCGGAGAACGTCACCTTGGGCTCCGACGCCATCCGGTTGATGATCATGGCCTGGCCCTGGGCGACCTGGCGCCAGCAGCGAGCGATCAGCACCAGGATCCCGACCACGACCAGGCCGATGATCCCGCCTCCGACGATGAGCATCTCGTTCTTCATGACAGTGACTCCTCGGCTGGCCCCCGCCAGCACGACTCCAGAGACGGCGACGTTCCGGTCCTAGGCGGACAGGCCGTCGACGGGTTCGACGACGTACGCGGCGCGCGCGTCGTCGTAGTCGATGATCAGGGCGCGCTGGCCGCGGGCGAGCGCCCGCACCTTGTCGCAGCGGACCGGGATGACCAGCACCGTGCCGCCGTCCTCGACGGTGGCCTGGCCGAAGCCGTCGTCGACGTGGCCGGTGGTGATCGTGCAGGTCGCGCCGACGTAGTCGCGGTTGGTCTTGCCGCCCTTGACCGCGAACAGCGGCGCCAGCGGGCGGACCAGCACGCCGGCCAGCGGGATGCCGACGACGATCACGACCAGCAGCACCAGCGGCGCCAGCCAGCCGCCGAGGCCGAGGCCGCGCGCGCCGTAGTCCATGGCGAGCAGCGAGCCGACCCAGCCGAGCAGCATCACCACCGAGAACGAGATCGTGATCGGCACCGCGGCCAGGCCGAGCGCGTGCCAGAAGCCGCCGTCGAGGTCGGCGGAGTGGCCGTCGCCGTCGCCGCCGAGCCCCTTGATCGCCTCGGCGCCGCCCTTGCCGGCGCCGGCGACGTCGCCGTGGAACAGGTCGATGTCGAGCGCGCCCAGCACGACGAACAGCCAGTAGACCAGGGCGATGCAGAGCCCGACCGTGAAGATCACGGTCGGAAAGCGCAGCGAGGCGTCGAGCAGCTCGATCACGATCAGCGTCCCTCCTGATCGATGCAGTGAAGACCGCCAAACGTATCGCGGTCCGGGTACGACGTCTGTAGCAAGACGCCTCTTCCTGTAAGGATGGTCCCGAGGCCTCGCCAGCCCGATTCGCCTCGGGAGCTGCAGGATTTCACCTGCGCTGCACCACGGCGGCACGAACCGGCACGGCCGAGCAGATCCTGACCCATCCTCGCGGCCGGGACCGTCTATTCTCCCCCGCCATGACGACGGGGGGACTCCCGGGCGCGTCCGGTGTCGCGCGCTGGGGCGTGGCGATCGGACGGCTGTACGCGCCGCTGGCGGCCGCGTCGATCGGCATGGTGCCGATCGTGTGGGCCACGGCGCGCGGCGACGCGCCGGCCACGATCGCCATGATCGGCCTCCTGGCCGAGGCGGCGCTGCTGCTGGTGCTGCGCGGGCTCGACCGGTTCACCTCGCCGGGGCCGCTGGGGGCGTCGATCGCGCTGCACGCGCTGCTCGGCGGCGGCACCACCGCGCTCGGCTACTTCCTCGGCCCGCACTCGGGGCTGGCCGGGTTCTTGTCGGCCCTGCTGGTCCTGATCGGCCTGTCGGCCGGCGGGCCCGGGGTGCAGCGCAAGGCGTGGGTCGCCGGCACGTCGGTCGCGGTGGGGCAGGCGGTGCTGGTCGGCCTGATCGCCGGCGGGGCGGTGCCCGATCGCTCGATGTTCCCGCTGCTCCCGTCCGGGTTGCCGGTGTGGAAGGTGGTGGCGATGCACGCGGCGGTGCAGGTGGTGTACCTGGGCGCGTTTCTCACCGGCGGCACGATCGCCCGCCGCTACGCCGCGCTGGTCCGCGCCGCCGACGACGCGACCCGGGCGGCGATCCAGCGCGAGGCGCTGGTGGCCGAGGCGCGGGCCGAGCACCAGCGCGCGCTGCACGCCGGCGGCTACGGCGTGTTCGCCGGCCAGCGGATCGGCGGCTACCGACTGCGCGGCCTGATCGGCCGCGGTGGCATGGGCGAGGTCTACGACGGCGTCGGCGACGACGGCGTCGCCGCCGCGGTCAAGGTGATGCGCGGCGACCGGCTGGGCGATCCCGACGCCGCGGCGCGCCTGCAGCGCGAGGCGGCCGCGCTGGCCCGGGTCGACAGCCCGTACGTGGCGCGGCTGTACGCCACCGGCGGCGCCGAGCACGAGCTGCCGTTCGTGGCCATGGAGCGGCTCGACGGCGACTCGCTCGAAGCACTGGCCCGGCCCGGCCGGCCGCTCGACCGCGCCGCGCTCGCCGAGCTGATCGAGCACGCGACCCGCGCGCTCGAGGCGGTCCACGCCGCCGGGCTGGTCCACCGCGATCTCAGCCCCGGCAACCTGGTCCGGGTCACCGAGGACGACGGTCGCCGGTGGAAGCTGGTCGACTTCGGCATCGCGGCGCCGCCGGGCGGCGCGCGCGACCACGCCCCGATGGGCACGCTGCGCTACATCGCGCCCGAGCAGCTCGCCGGCGGCGACGTCGACGGCCGCGCCGACGTCCACGGCCTCGGCCTGTGCCTGTACCTCGGCGCGACCGGACGGGCGCCGCGGGACCAGGACACCCGCGAGGCGCTGTGCACGGCGGTGGCCGGCGCCTTGCCGGTCGCGCCGTCGGCGCCGACCGCGGTCGGCGCCGATCTCGAGCGGGTGATCCGGATCGCGATCGCCAAGGCGCCGGCCGATCGCTTCGCCGACGCCGGCGCGCTGCGGACCGCCGCCCTGGCCGCGCTGGCCGGCGAGCTGCCCGACGACGTCCGCGCCCACGCCGACCGGCTCATCGCCGCCCAGCCGTGGGCGACGCGCCCGGCAGCGGCGGCGGCGGCGCATACCTCGGGCGACGACGTCGCCACGCTGGCCGACGGCGCCGGCTCGCCGTCGTGGACCGGCGCCGCCGAGGACGCCCTGGTGCCGACCCGGACCCGCGACGGCGCCCGCGAGCCCGGTGGCGCGGCCGCGTCGTCGGACGCGTCGAGCGACGTCGATCTCGGCACCAGCCTGCCGCCGCCGAGCCCGTGGGACCGGGCCTACGTCGCCAAGATGATCCAGGCGTGCTGGGGCCTGCTCGGGCTGTCGGCCGGCGGCGGGCTGCTGCTGCTGGCGATCGCCGCGCGCACCACGCCGCTGGTGATCGCGTGGGGCTGCATCGCCGGCGTGGCGGCGGTCGCGGTCGCGGTCCTGCGCGAGACCCGCCGCGCCGGCCTCGCCGCCGCCCACCGGTGGTTGTGGGGCCTCCTGCCGCTCCTGGCGATCGGGCCGAGCTACTTCTTCGGCGTGACGTCGGCGTTCTCGGCGGTGGTCGGCGCGTTCGTGTTCCAGACCGGGCTGCTCACCCGCGCGAGCACGCGGGCGTCCTTCGACTCGGCGGGCGCGCCTGCGCCCGCCTTCGCTCAGGATGACCGGTTCTTCGACGGCCGGCCCGGCGTGCCGTGGTTCGAGCTGCAGATGTTGATCGGCACGGTGATCGCGCAGAGCGCGACCTTCGCGGCGATCATGGTCGGCGCGATCGACGACGCCGGCCTGTACCCGGTCCGGGTCCCGGACGCGCCGGGCTGGGAGCTGTGGGGCTCGCTGGCCGGCGTGCAGGCGGTCTACGTCGGCGCCATGGTGATCGGCTGGGGCATCGACCATCGGTTCCAGGTCCAGATCCGCACCGCCGACGCCGCGGCGCGGGCCGGCGCGCGCGCCCAGGCCCTGCTCGAGACCGCCCGCCGCGAGCTGCGCCGCGCGCTCGGCGAGGCCGGGCCGGGGCTGTTCACCGGCCACCTGATCGGCAACTTCCGGCTCGGCGCGCTGGTCGGGCGCGGCGGCATGGGCGAGGTCTACGACGCCACCCACGCGGCGACCGGCCGGCGCGCCGCCGTCAAGCTGCTGCGCACCGATCGGCTCGGCGACCGCCGCACGCTCGAGCGGTTCCTGCGCGAGGCGGTCGCGCTGTCGCGGCTCGACAGCGATCACGTCGCCCGGGTGTTCGAGGTCGGCGGCCTCGACGGCGAGCTGCCCCACATCGCCATGGAGTTCCTCGACGGCAAGGACCTGGGCGCGCTGCTGCGCGACGGGCCCGGCCTCGATCGCGCCGGCGTGATCGCGCTGATCGTCGACGTCACCCGCGGCCTAACCGCGGCCCACGAGGCCGGCGTGGTCCACCGCGACGTCAAGCCGCGCAACCTGGTCCGCGTCACCGGCGCCCGCGGGCCGCTGTGGAAGGTGGTCGACTTCGGCGTGGCCAAGCTGGTCGATCACGGCGCCGGCACCACCGGGGTCGCGATCGTCGGCACCCCGGCGTACATGGCGCCCGAGCAGGCCGCCGGCCGCGGCGTCGACGCCCGCACCGATCTGTACGCGCTCGGCCTGGTCGTCTACCGCCTGGTCGTCGGCCGCGCCGCGTTCGCCGGCGACGCCGTACCGGCCGGCGGCGAGCCGCTCGATCCGCGCTCGATCGCCGATCTCGGCGAGGATCTCGAGCTGGCGCTGCGCATCGCGCTCGCGCCCGAGCCCGCGGACCGCTTCGCCACCGCGGCCGAGCTGGGCGCCGCCTTCGTCGACGCCTTCGCCGATCGCTTGTCGCCGGGGCTGCGGACGCGTGGCCGCGCCCTGTGCGAGCGCCATCCGTGGCGCGCGGCCTGACCGCGTACCGAGCTCTGCCGGCCGGACGCTCCCGGCACCCTTGCCGCGCGCGAGGACCCGGCCGACGATGCCGGGCATGTTCCGCCGAGCCAGCCTGATCGCCACCCTCGTCCTGCTGGCGCCGCTCGCGGCGCGGGCCCAGACGACCTACCAGGAGGCGCCGGCCGGCCTCCGCGAGGTCGTGCGCGCGCCACGCACGCCGCTGACGTACGTCAGCCCCGACGGGCAGCAGCTGGCGATCGCGCGGCCGGCGTCGTACCCGCCGATCGCCGAGCTGGCCGCGCCGATGCTGGCGCTGGCCGGGGTGCGCATCAACCCGCGCACCAACGGCTTCCACGGCTGGAGCCACTTCGAGGGCACCTACACGCTGCGCCGCTTGCCCGACGGCAAGGACGTGACGGTGCGCCTGCCGGCCGGGATGGCGTTCGGCGCGCCGTTCTGGAGCCCCGACAGCAGCGCGTTCGCGTTCGCCAACATCGCCGCCGGCTCGATCGAGCTGTGGGTGGTCGACGTCGCGACGGCGCGGGCGCGCAAGGTGCCCGGCGTCGCGCTCAACCCGCTGCTCGGTGACTGGCTGACCTGGATGCCCGACGGCCACACCCTGCTGGTCAAGACCGTGCCGCCGAAGCGCGGCCCGGCGCCGGTCGAGCGGCCGCCGGTCGGGCCCGACGTCCGCGACTCGGCCGGCACGACCAGGGCGAGCAGCACCTACGAGGCCCGCGATCTGCTGCGCACGCCGCACGACGCGGCGCTGTTCACCCACTACGCGACCGCACAGCTCGCCGCGATCGATCGGCGCTCGCTCAAGGTGCGCCGGTTCGGCGCGGCCGGCGTCCTCGGCCACGTCGAGGCGGCGCCGGGCGGCCAGCACCTCCTGGTCGAGTCGATCCGCCAGCCGTACTCGTTCACCCGGGCCTGGCAGCGCTTCGCCCGCGACGTCGAGGTGTGGAGCCTCGACGGCAAGGTCGTCGAGCAGGTCGCCCGCCTGCCGGTCGCCGATCAGGTCCCGATCGACGGCGTCGAGACCGGGCCGCGCGACGTCGGCTTCGTCGCCACCGCGCCGGCGACGCTGCACTGGGTGGAGGCGCTCGATCAGGGCGACTGGGCGGTGAAGGCGGCGCGCCGCGATCGCCTGATCCTCAAGGAGGTCGGCAAGCCGGCGCGGACCTGGCTCGACCTCGAGCAGCGGTACAGCGGGATCGACTGGGTCGAGGGCGGCCAGGTCGCGCTGGTGTCGGAGTGGGAGCGCGACCGGCGGTGGACGCGGACGTTCCTCGTGCCGGTCGACGGCGGCGGCGCGCCGCGCACCCTCTGGGATCGCAGCCTCAACGATCTCTACGGCGATCCGGGCAGCCCGCACTACCGGGTGCTGCCGAGCGGCGTCTGGGTGGTGCGTCGCGACGGCGACGCGATCTTCCTCACCGGCAGCGGCGCGACTCCCGACGGCAACCGGCCGTTCCTCGATCGCCTCGACCTGACCACGCTGAAGACCACCCGGCTGTTCCGCGCCGACCGCACCACCCTCGAGTCGTTCGTGGCCTGGCACGACGTCGCCGCCGGGACGTTCTTCACCCGCCGGCAGTCTCCGGCCGATCCGCCCAACCTGGCGCTGCGCACCCTCGGCGCGCCGGTGGCGAGGCCGGCCGGCGGCGAGGCCGGCCGGACCAGCGAGGTCCGGATGCTCACCAGCTTCCCCGACCCGATGCCGCAGGTCCGCGGCGTGACCAAGCGCCTGGTCACCCTGACCCGACCCGACGGCGTCAAGCTGTCGTTCACGCTGTACCTGCCGCCCGGCTACAAGGCCGGGACCCGGTTGCCGACCGTGTTCTACGCCTACCCGACCGAGTACTCCGACGCCGGCACCGCCGGGCAGGTCGCGGCGGCGCCCAACGCGTTCACCGCGCCGTACGGCGCGTCGATCGTGCTGTTCGCGCTCGCCGGCTACGCGGTGATCGACGTCGCGATGCCGGTGGTCGGCCCGCCCGAGACGGTCTACGACACGTTCGTCGAGCAGATCGTCGCCAACGCCAAGGCCGCGATCGGCGCCGCGGTGAAGGAGGGCGTGACCGATCCCGACCGCGTCGGCGTGATGGGCCACAGCCACGGCGGGCTGATGACCGCCAACCTGCTCGCGTACTCGGATCTGTTCCGCGCCGGTATCGCGCGCAGCGGCGCCTACAACCACACCCTGCGGCCGTTCGGCTTCCAGAACGAGCACCGCACCCTGTTCCAGGCCCGCGACACCTACTACAAGCTGTCGCCGCTGCTGAACGCCGACCGCATCGACGAGCCGCTGCTGATCATCCACGGGGCGATCGACGCCAATCCGGGCACGGTGCCGCTGCAGTCGGAGAAGCTGTTCGAGGCGGTCCGCGGGGTCGGCGGCGTGACCCGCCTGGTCATGCTCCCGTTCGAGTCGCACGGCTATGCCGCGCGCGAGTCGATCGAGCACGTGGTCGCCGAGCAGCTGGCCTGGTTCGATCGTTACGTCAAGGACGCGCCGCCGCGCGGCCGTAAGCCGGCTCGCAAGCCCTGACCGGGCGTCACGTCCCTCCGCGGCCCTCGGCAGCGAGAAATCGGGTGCCCGCGGGCGCCCTTTGCGGCTATCGTCGAGGGGGCGGACCCGCTGCGGAGGGCGCATGCGCAGGTTGCAGAGGACGATCGAGGAGATCGGATGGACGCGAGATGTGCCTCGCGTGGCCGACACGGAGAAGGTCGCGTGGGCGTTCTCGATGATGAGCCGCGCCGCGTACGACTGCGTGCTGGTGATGACCGGCGGCGCGCTGGCCGGCATCTTCACCAGCCGCGACTTCGTCAACCGGGTCGCCGCGATCCGCGCCGACGCCGCCGCGCTGACCCTGGGCGCGGTGATGACGCCGGCGCCGCGCACGCTGCGGCCGCGCGACGGGGTGGTGTTCGCGATCAACTGGATGGCGATCGAGGGCTTCCGCAACGTCCCCATCGTCGATGACGACGGCGGCGTGCTCGGCGTGCTCACGGTGTGGGACGTGATGCGCCACCTCGGCGCGATCTTCGACGACCTCGACGCCGCGCCGCGCGCGGTGATGCCGGGCAGCGACACGTCGAAGGTGGTGTCGATGATCGACCTCGGAGGCGACTCGTGAACCCGGACGCGTCGGGCTCGCTGGCGGCGGTCAGCGTGCTGGCCGCCACCTCGGTCGGCGACCTGAGCCTGCGGCCGCACGCGCGCATCGACGCGTCGGCCTCGGTCGGCGACGCCGTCGACGAGATGCGCGTGTGGCGGCGCGGCGCGGTGCTGGTCGAGGACGGCGGCGCCCTGGTCGGCATCTTCACCGAGCGCGACCTGCTCAACCGCGTCGATCACCGTGACCCCCGCTGGGCCGAAGTCGGCGTGCGCGAGGTGATGACCGCGCATCCGGTGGTGACCCGCGCCGGCGCCTCGCTGGCCGAGGCCCTCCACTCGCTGATCGAGGGCCGGCGCCGTCACCTGCCGATCGTCGACGAGCACGGCCAGGTGATCGGGCTGCTGTCGATCCGCGACATCCTGGCGTACGTCGCCAGTCGGTTTCCCGAGGAGATGATCAACCTTCCGCCGGATCCCGATCACGAACGGTAGCGATGCGGTGGCGGCCGGGCGTCGTGACGGCGCTGTGACCGGACCCTGACAGGCGCGCTGCTAGCCTGCCCCGGATGCTCGATGTCGCCGTGATCGTCAACCTCCGTGCGCGCCGCGGCTCCGAGCACATCGGCCGCCTGATCCGCGATCGCCTCCCCCGAGCCCGTCTGACCGTGACCCGGTCGCTCGACGACGTCCGCCGGTGGATCGATCGCGAGCTGGCGCCGTCGCCGCCGGACCTCTTGCTGTCCGGCGGTGGTGACGGCACCGCGGTCGCGCTGCTCAACGAGCTCCGCGACCGCCGCGTCGGCTTCGGCCGCCTCGGCCTGCTGCGGCTGGGCACGGGGAACGGCTGGGCCAACGTGACCTCGGCGCCGGCCGCCGGCCGCGCGATCGATCACGTCGCCGCGACCGGGGGGGCGCTGCCGACCCGCCGCTTCGCCCTGGTCGAGACCGATCACCGGATCGCCCCGTTCGTCGGCACCGGCTGGGACGCCGAGATCATCTCGGACTTCAAGCGTTACGTCGACGGCCTGCCGGCGCCGCTGCGCGGCCTCGGCAACGGCCTGCCGGGCTACCTGCTCGGCATGTTCACGCGCACGATCCCGCGCCACGTCCGGTCGGGCGAGCTGGCCAACGTCGTGGTCACCAACCTCGGCAACGACGCCTTGACCGTCGACGAGCGAGGCCGGGTCGTGCCGCTCCCCGGCGGCGAGCGTGGCGCCGTGCTGTATCGCGGCCCGGCCAGCGTGGCGGCGGTCGCGACCACCGAGGAGTGGGGCTTCGGGTTCCGCGCGTTCCCGTTCGCGCACGCGGCGCCGGGGCGCCTGTCGGTGCGGGTCTACGGCGCGCCGGTCCTCGAGGCGACGCGCAACATGTTCCGCCTGTGGCGGGGGGAGCACCCGGTCCCGAAGATGCACGACTGGTTCCTGACCCACGGCCGCATGGACTTCGATCGCGAGGTGCCGTTCCAGGTCGGGGGCGACGTCGCGGCGCCGCGGAGGAGCTTCGAGTTCCGCATCGCGCCGGACACGGTCGATCTGGTCGACTGGAGTCGCCTGGC
>Ga0247822_10003139_pt1 | contig 10728 bp, 6 predicted proteins | sample 13C_Cellulose_Da_FD_192423 | JGI IMG/M metagenome (GOLD analysis project Ga0247822, IMG submission 192423) | Soil microbial communities from agricultural site in Penn Yan, New York, United States - 13C_Cellulose_Day30 | ecosystem: Environmental > Terrestrial > Soil > Agricultural land | place... | reverse complement strand
CCTGATTGAGCCGGTTGCGAGCGTCACTGCCATCGCCCTTCTCGACAGCGATGCAACCGAAGGGCACGGATTGCCCCGGCCGCGGCGAGGAATTGCCGACGATGATGCCAAGCCACCAGTCATCGACCATGCCTTCCTGCATGTAAATGCTGGTGCCGTGAATGCCGATGGTCCAGTCGACCGTTGTGTTCTCGCCGAAGGAAGCCTTCAGCGGATAGGAGTGGCTCCATTGCTTCCACTGGACCAGGTCGTGCGGATCGGCGCCATGGAAGTTGAATCCATGTACCACCTTGATGTGCTGCATGTCTGGGGTATTGCAGCAGATCGTCCAGCCATCGCAGGCGTACGGCAGCATCGAGTAAGTGTGGAACACCAGCTCGCTATCTGGACGCTCGAAGCCCGGCAATGGCCACAACGGCTCGGTGCCGTTGAAAGCCCACACCATTCCGTAGCGCTCGCAGGTGGGAAAAGCGAAGAGCTTCGCGACACGCGGCGCCGGGTCCCCGACTCCGGTACGGACGCAGGCGCCGTTGCGATCGAACTCCCAGCGGTGGAAGGCACATTGAACAGAGTTGCCGACTACTGTCCCACACGCGAGATTCGCACCGAGATGCGGGCAGAAGGCGCTGGTTACGCTGGCGACACCATCCTCGCCCCTGAACACTACGACCTTGCCGTCGAGAAAGTCGCGGCCGATAACCGCGCCGCGCTCGACCTCGTTGGACAGGCAGATCGGATACCAGCTCTGGTGAAAGAGCCCGTCCTCACCTTGGCCGAGCGGCCTGGGCGGTTCCCGCTCCGTCCGCGCCTCGGATTCGACCCGTGTCCCCGGTTTCGTCATGACTCACCTCGCCTCGCTGAATTCCACCGGCAGCGAGCCTAGCGGCCCGGCGCGATCAGGCAGAAGTCATCGAAACAGGCGACACGAGCGCTGTTGCCAGTGACCGGCGTGCAAGCCACACTGCGTCGAGGCTCTCCCGACGCCGGATATCACCAGTGCAGCAGCTGCCATCGGGCCGAATCCCAATCGCCACGTCGGAAGTCATCCGCGCAAGGCTGGCTCCTCCGCCTTACGCCTCGAACCTGCTCTACCGTAGCCGGCTCATCGATCTGATCGCGGTGGGCGAGGCTCGGCTCACGCTCCTGGAAGCGCCGGCGGGGTACGGCAAGACCACGTTGATGTCGCAATCGCATGAGCACTGCCACTCGCGTTCGGTGACAGCGGCCTGGCTGTCGATCGATGAGGAGGACAGCGATCCGGTCACGTTCGTGAGTGATCTGGTTGCAGCCTTCGGTGCCACTGGTTTGGATGTTCGAGGGGTCCTCACCGAGCGCGACCCTCACCCCGCAGCGGCGCATCCGCGCCACATACTGGCAGCGCTTCTGAATCGCATATCGTCCTCAGCAAGCGCCGGGGTGATCTTCATCGACGACCTGCACCGCGCGGACAGCGATGCGTATGCATCCTTCCTGCAGACCTTCCTCGACAACTTGCCCGCACCGTGGCGCGCAGTGCTGGCGAGCCGGGTGCGCCCGCCGCTGGCACTGGCAAAGTACTCCGGTGCCGCGACTCTCTGCCGGCTCGGCATGCATGATCTGCGCTTCACTTTTGTTGAAGCGCAGCGACAGTTCGGCGAGATCCCGGGCCCGCAGTTACGCACTCTGATGCATCACGCCGACGGATGGCCGGTGGCCTTGCAGCTCGCGCGAGTCTGTCTCTCGGCCGAGCGGCCGACGCAGAGCCTGGATTCTTTCACCGGCAGGACGCCGGAGGTCACCACGTATCTCGCCGAGCAGGTATTCACCAGCTTGCCGACCGCGCTTCAGGACGTACTGACCAGCATTGCCTTCGCCCGGCGCTTCAATGGCGAGCTGGTGAATCGGCTCTGCGATCGCCGCGACGGCTGGGAACTCTTGAGTGAGATGGAGCGGCGCAATCTGTTCGTTTCGCCGGCCGATTCGGAGCACACGTGGTTCACTCTACATCAGCTGTTCACGGACTTCTTGCAGGAGCGGTACCGTCGCGGCCGCGGAGATGCATCGATCCGGCAGTTACATCGCATTGCCGGCGAATGGTTTCTCGAAACCGGGCACGTTCAGGAAGCGATCTACCACACGGAGCTCGCTGCGGATGCCGAGCTAGGCCGCCGTATCATCGAGCAGGCCGGCGGCTGGCGCGTGATTCTCAAGGGCGGAACGTCTGCCATGCGCCAGCTCACGCAGTTGTCGGCCGACCTCGCCGGAGAACGCTCGCAGCTGCAACTCGCGCGCACCATGCTGCTGGCAAAGGAAGGACGTTTCCACCTGGCACGCGTCGCACTCGAAGAGCTGCGCGCGCGCACTCAAGGCTTCACCAGCTGGGAGGAAGGCGAGCGTGATCTGTCCGCCGATGGCTTCATCGTCGATCTGATCCTGTGCGGGTACGAAGATCGCGCTGCAGACATCCCTCGCCTGCGAGTGCTGGAAAACGGCCTGCAATCGGAGCCGAATGCGGATCCAGCCGTTTCCGCGGTGATTCACCTGCTGCATTCGCAGGCCGCCTACGCGACGGGTGACTATCTCGAAGCGTCCCGCCACGCCGAGGCCGGTCTGATACGCTGCCGCGCGATCGACGCTGGCTATCTCGAGATCTTCGGACACCTCAATCTCGGACTTGCTCTTCTCGGGCGCGCGCAGATCGAGGCTGCCGAGGCCACGTTCTGGACAGCCATGAGCCTCTCGACGCGTGTGCTGGGCTCGGACAATAGCCTCGCTTGCCCACTATCGGTCTTCCTGGCAGAGACCCGCTACTTCAGGGATGACTTGAACGAAGCCCGCGAGTTGCTCGATGCGGCCCTGCCACAGCTCGAGAGTTCCGACACCTGGTTCGATATCTGGGCTTCAGCAGTACGCACCGATGCATTGCTGGCGATGGCGACGGCTGGAATCGATGCCGCCCTCACACGCCTGAAGTGGGCCGACGACGTTGCACATCGACGCGGCATGGGTCGACTGAGAGATCTCATTCTCATCGAGCGCATCCTGTTGTTCACGCGAGCCGGACGCCTTGCCGAAGCAGAGCACAGTGCCAGCGATGCGCGAATGATCGAGCTCACCGCTGCTCGCGGCCCCAGCTCCAGCTTCCGCTTTGGCTTATGGGCCCAGGCAATGCACGCAAATGCTGTGCTGTCCGTTGCGCGAGGTCGCTATCACGATGCGCTGCGCGGCCTCGATGCACTCGAGCCCGCGTTGCTGAAACGTGGCCATCTCCAACTCCTTGTCGGCGTGCGCGTGCAGAAGGGCATGGCTCAGTGCGCGTTGGGAAACCCGCGCTCTGCGCTCGAATCGCTTCGCTCGGCGCTGCAGGACGGAGTGCCCGCCGGCATGCATCGCTCCCTCATCGACGCGGCAGGTGGCGCCGCAGATCTCTATCGCCTCGGCATCGAGGCCGAGCACCTGCTCTCACCAACCGAGCGCGCGCTACTGCGCACCGCCCTAGCTACCACAGTGTGTGTCGGAGGCAGCAACGCGGATCCGTCGACTGCCCTCCCTGCAAGCACCGTTCAAAGACTCGACGGCTGCAATTTGTCCACGCTCAGTCCCCGCGAATCCCAGATCCTCTCGTTCCTGGTCGATGGTCTGACCAACAAGGAGATGGCGCGGCATCTGTCGATCTCCGAAAGCACGGTCGTCACTCATCGCAGACGACTCTACCGCAAGCTCCACGTGACCAGCCGCTCCAAAGCGATCGCCGCCGCTCGCGGCCTGGCAGCTCGTCGCTGAAACCAACCACGTCATCTGTTTCAACGACTCGCGCCGCGGGTCGGGTCCGTCGATAGTGGCTCGCGTCGTAGCGCGTCCGGGGAGGCGGCAATGCACGAAACCACGGTGCTGGAGTGGATCGACAAATTGGCCATTCAGGAACTGCTTTATAAGTTCGCGCGCGCCGCCGACCGTTGCGACCGGGACTTGCTAACGAGCCTCTATCACGCGGATGCCACCGCCGATCACGCCGGTGTGTTCGTCGGCCCGGCGTCCGGCTTCATCGAGTTAGCCATGACGATGCTCGGATCGATCGGCGTGACGACCCATCACATCCTCAACACCTTGGTCGAAGTTCACGGTGATCAGGCTCAGTGCGAAGCTTACGCGGTTCATTTCCATCGGCTCACTCATGAGGGTACGCCACTCGATTCGATGATCGCGCTGCGCCACCTGCACCGCTTCGAGCGCCGCGCCGGCGAGTGGCGCATCGCTCATCATCACATCGTGTTCGACTGGAACCGCGATAGCCCCACCAATGAAGCCTGGGGCGCGGGACTGTTGGGCTCGAATTTTGTGCTCGGACGCAAGGACAAGTCGGATCCCGTCTATGCAGTTGATCGACGCTGAACAGATTCGCCGGCTGCCGTTCGAGCTGCTGATCGAAGGACTGCGACAGGGCTTTCGTGCGGTTTACAACGCGCCAGCCCGCTCGATCCTGTCCTTGGACCCCTTGAATGGCCGCGACGAGTTGTTTGCACTCATGCCGGCATGGGACCGATCGTCCTTGCTCGGAGCGAAGCTCGCGACGGTGTTTCCCGGCAACGCCGCGCAGTACCGCCCGAATCTTCATTCCCTGGTCGTTCTCTTTGATCGGCAAACAGGCACTCCCACTGCGGTGCTCGACGGCACCGAGCTGACACGGCGTAGGACGGCCGCTGTGTCGGCGCTCGCAGCGAGCTACCTCGCCCGCGACGATGCCCGTCGACTGCTGATAGTTGGGACCGGACCGCAAGCGATCACACAGGCGCTCGCCCATTGCGAGGTTCGCCCGATCGAATCCGTCGCGGTCTGGGGCCGGAATGCCGACAAAGCCGCGCTGGCGTTGCAAGCGCTGCACCCCTTGCTCGGCGGAAGGCAACTGAGTGTAGCTCGCGATCTGCCGCAGGCGGCGCGCGCAGCCGACATCATTTCCTGCGCCACTTCGAGCACGCGGCCAATTCTCGAAGGGGCTTTCATCAGCGCCGGAACGCATGTGGACCTGGTTGGAGCCTTCTCCCCTCGAGCACGCGAGTCGGATACGGCCCTGATTCGCAAGTCCTTGGTCTATGCGGATGTCACCACGAACGTGCTGGCCGAAGCTGGCGATGTGCTGATTCCGATTGCCGAGGGCGCCATCGACGAGCACGCGATCGTCGGAGATCTGCGCGCTCTGACCGATAAAGCGATTCCCGGTCGCGTGAGCTCCACCGACATCACTGTTTTCAAATCGGTAGGCACTGCGATGGCCGATGTGGTCGCAGCCTCGTGTGTATTGACCAACCGATGTTGAATCAATTGGTGCCAGGCATAGAGGAGGCATTGATTGAGCGACCTCCCGGCAGACTGCGCAATGCTTTGAGTTACCGCGCCTGCGGAAATGCATCCAGAAATTAGCTATGTCGATGAAATGAGATTGCTGAACCGCGGCACACCCACTGCCCGCGGGCCCGAAGCAGTCCTTCGAAATACATGTGTGTGGCGAATTTCCAGTCAATCGGTAGCGGTGAGCTGACATGACCCGAGGCAGCGGGTATCGCCACTGATAGTCGTAAGGCCAATCACCTTCGACCAGCAGCGGCGACCTGACAGAGCTGAACTCCGCCGCGCTGGGAATCGCTCTGTATTCCGATTCTCATTTGACAAAGATTGCCAACAATAGCTGTGGTCCGCAACTATCTCAGCCGGACCGCTCTTGGCCGAACCGATCTTGTTCACGCGCGCGCCAACGAGTACTCGTGGTGTAATCCAGCGAGTATTGGGTTGGCCTGAACCAAACGAAAATCATCGAGCCGATGCCGCGACTTCGACAACGGCACGGTCGAATTCGCGGGAGGGTCGGGAACGCCCGGGCCCAAGGCTGAGTGAGGACGGCCGCGATTATAATGCGCTACCCAGGTTTTCAGCGTCTGCCGCAGATGCGCTTCCGAAAGCGGAATGAGCCAGTCCAAACATTCGCGGCGAAGGGTACCCAGGACACGTTCACAAATGGAATTCGCTTTTGGACTTCTCGGCGGGCTCTTCAATACACGCAGACCCAGCCGCTGGATGGACGCATCAACCTCGGACGAGAAAATGCTGTCGCGATCGTGCAGCAGGTATTGTTGAGTAGCCCGAGCCGCTTGCGCAGCCCGGGCCCTCGCCAGATCCGGACATGGAGATTTCCACCATCCGGCTCTTCCGCTGTTGTGGCTTGCGATTCACGCACCATAGGTCACTGCCAAATCGACACTACGATGCGGAGCTTGGGCAAAGGATAGACCTTCTCGAGGTCTGCGAACTTCTCCCAAGTGAGACGAGTCCGTTGGCTACGACGACAGAGCCATCGGAACCACTTTCGGCGAACCTGATGTATGAACATACGCAGGCTCCTCATGTTTCCATTCACCCCGAAGTAGTTGATGTGCCCCTGCACTCGCCTCTTGAGCGCTGCGTGCTGCTCTTTCACGGACATGTGGCGATGCTCCTTGCACCACACATGCACCGCTCGTATGGCTCGCGCCAAACGCGCACGCCGGGTTTTGCATCGGACCGACCAGCGCCCTCCTTCGATTCGCTGCCAATACCAAGTGAACCCCAGGAAGTCGAAAGTGGCCGGACTCCTGCCTTCCTTCCGCTCCTCTGAAGGTCTGCGAAAATCTAGCAGTCGAGTCTTTTCTGGGTGGAGAGTTAGGCCAAAGCGCTCAAGCCGCTTACCCAGCACCGCCATCACCCGCCGTGCATCCTCTTCATATTCAAAACCGAAGACGCCGTCATCCGCGTAACGGACAAACATGGCTCTGCCATGCAGCCGCGGCATGACCTCCTCGGCGAACCAGAGGTCCAACACGTGGTGGAGATAGACGTTGCCGAGCAGTGGCGACAGTGTCGAGCCCTGCACCGTACCCTCGGACGGCTCCGAGAGTTCCTCCCCCTCCAATACACCCACATGCAAACACTTGCCGATGAGCCGAAGGATCGATCCATCGGCAACCCGCTTCTGGAGCATCTTCATCAGCTGTGTTCGGTCCACGCTGTCGAAGAAGGACTGAATGTCGAACTCCAGTATCCAGTTCGCCTTGCGCCAATTCACCGCTCGGGTCAGCGCTCGCACGGCACCGTGCGCGTTGCGTCCGGGGCGGAATCCGTGAGAGCAGCCTAAGAAGTCCTGCTCATATACGGCTTCCAGTACCTCGCGCAGCGCGTTCTGAACCATCTTATCTTCGATGGTCGAGATGCCGATGGGGCGAGTCTTCCGACCCTGTTCCTTGGGAATTTGCACCCGTCGGATTGGCTGATGACGATATCGCTTCGTCCGCAGCCGTTCGTGCAAGTCTTTGAGATTGCTCTCTAGCTCCTGCCCGTATTGCTCCTTCGTGATGCCGTCCACGCCGACCGCCGCATCTCTGCGTAACCGCCGGAAGGCTTTGGTTAGCAGTTCCTCGTCGATCAGATGGGCGAGCGAGTTGAACCGAGCCGCAGGCTCCCATTTCGCTCGTTCCGCTACCCTCCGGAGTTGCGGTGACATGTCCAGTGACGTCTGTGCGTCGGTCATGTTTCCCTCCGAAAGTTCACAACAACACGGGCTGCCTTCGCTCGTTCGGGTCCTAGTGCCTCTCGTTCCCCGACATCGTCGCTACTATTCAGCCCTCCGACTCCCTGCACTGCGTCGTGTTCGAACTCTGGTTTCCCTTGCTCGAACCTACCTGTGCTCGAATCGATCTTGCACAGGACAGACAGGGTCTCCCGGATAACAAGTCCATCCTCTTGAGTACGCGCCATAGTCCGAGACCCCGCCGGTTGTGCCGTCCGCTCGACCGATCTAACGCGAACGACGCTGCTGCCTTCAGCTGATACGAAATCTTGGGCACCGGGATCAGAAGTATTACGGGGCTGCATTTCGTACGGCTCACACTCTCGCATGCCTACGTTTCACCGCCGCAGTTACCCACGACCTTGCAAGGCTTGCTACCGACCTGCGGGTCTTCGCTTTGGCCGGGTGGGATTCGCACCCACTGGACAGATACTCCCAATTTCTGGGTATCACCGTAGATTCCCATCCTTCAGGACTTGCCGTTTCCGGTCAGGTCCGTATCGAACTTCCTGACACAATCGTTGCAACAGGAAGTGCTGTTCTTCTCGCTGCCGTTTCTGTTCGGCTCGCTGCAGCAGGACCTGGGCCAGATCGCCTTCATCTCGATCGCCGGCGGTGCAGCTCTGCTTACAGCTATCGATCCGCTATATGAGCGCTGGATCGCTGCGCGGGCCGCGACACGTTTGCTGTTTCATGCCTATTGCAGCTTGATTGCGGCAGTCGTCGTCGTGCCGATGGTCGTGCATCTGTCGCTCGAAGAAGCGCTGCCGCTCTCGCTCGGCGCCGTCGGCGTCTGGCTGTTGTTGACGGCGCCGATGTCGCTGCGCTCCTTGCGATCGACTCGACACAAACTGATCTGGGTCGCCTGCTCGACGCTTGCACCGTTGCTGGTGTGGGTGCTGCGAGCACATGTACCGCCGGCGGGGCTCGCAGTGACTCAAGCCGTGATCACCCAGTCCATCGTCGATCGAACGCCCGGCCCGCCCGTACGCACGCTCACGACAGCCGAATTGAGCGCCGGCGTCGTGGCCTTCGCCGCCATTCGCGCCCCGAGCGGGGTCGCGCAATCCATCATCTTCGAGTGGCGCCATGCCGGCGAAGCCGAACGCATCAGCTCTGAAATCCACGGCGGCAACGACAGCGGCTGGCGCACCTATTCCCGCAAAGAGAAATTCCCCGCCAATGCGGCCGGCCGCTGGATCGTGGACGTGCGAACGCCTCAAGGGCAGTTGCTCAGGCGGCTGCGGTTCACGGTGAAAGACGCTGATAGTTGAACGCCGCGCCCCAGGTGGAAGTCTCGGTGGAATAGGTCCTCGCACCGAGCACGAAGTAACGGCCGCTCGAGGACAACGAAAGTGAGCTCGCAAAGCCCGTAGCGACGGGAACGGCTGCCGGGGATTCGAACACTGCGGTCTGCTGCCACTGGCTGTGTCGCAGATCGAACGCGATGACATAGGGATGACCATAGGCACCATCATCGCGATCGGCGAATGCGACCAGTGATGTACCCTGCGCGCTGAGCGTGACGCGCGTGCCGAACGAGCGGCGATCTGGAAGTGCCGGCGTGAGCACGGTGCCGGTGGGCTGCCAGTGATTGGCTGCTCGCCGATACATTCTGATGACTCCGGTGGAGCCGTCCGATGCCGTCGCGGATGGCGATCCAATGACGAGCGTGCGGCCGTCCGCGCTCAGATCGAAACCTTCGCTCTGTCCTTCGGGCTCATAAGCCGTGCCGCCGAAATGCGGCTCGCTCGCGGAGCCTTCGAGCCCGGCGGCAAGAGTCCAAGTGACATCGTCCCTGTGGAATACATAGATGACGTTGGCTCGATTCGGCCAACCGCCGGTCTCCCAATCTTCCGTATCGGGATTCTGCTCGGCCGCGAGTACCGCCAGATCGCGACCGTCATCGCTCAGGCGCACGCCCCAGCCGAACAAATCATTGCTCTGCGGAGCGGGCGCGGTCACCGCCTGCTGTTCGGTCCAGGCGCCTGCTTGCTTCTTGAATACATACACGGCGCCGGCGGCCGACTGGGTCACGCCTGCTGAATCGATCGATTCATACGGTGCACCGACGGCAATCACATCTCCTGCCGAGCTCACCTCGACGGCTCGTCCGAACGACGCCATGTCCTGCGCATGACTGGCCCGCAACATGCCCTCTTGCGTCCAGCCGCCATTGTGACGTTTGTAGACGAACACCGAGCCCGGCCCCGCATCCTGGCTCGGTGCGTCGTAGCCTTCGTACTGCGTGCCGACCACGAGGACGTCGCCGGCCATGCTGAGCGCCACGTCCGAACCGAAGAAGTCATAGCCGCGTGCTGCCGGCGGCTCGAGCTTGGCCTCCAACTGCCAGCCGTTGCTGTCGCGTCGATAGACATAGACGGCGCCCGAGCCATACCAGGGCCACTCGCTGCCGCCGAAGTACCAAACGTCGGCAACGGCGAGCGTTTCGCCGTCGCCGCTCAACGCAACCTGCCCGCCGTACTGCTGATTCCTGGATTGATTCGTCGGCTCGTGATACTCGTACTCGGAAGTCATGATATCCGGCGTCGGATTCCACGCTTGCCCGGGCACTGCATTCGACTGCACGGCCCGACTCGCGAGCGGTATGGGCCGGGTGAGCGGGGACGCTGAAGCCGTCCCCATCGCCATTGTCAACGCAACCGAACCTGCCAGCCAAACTCCCGCAATTCTGGTGCACACGATGAGCTCGCTCCCCATGGTCGACATTCTGGCCGGCACTCACCGACGTAGCCTTTGTAATGTTTGACCATGGACGCGGGTTCCTCGCGGCCGAGACTACCGATCGCTCAACTTCTGAAACGACACCGCTGGTGTGTTCGGATTCTTGTACTGCGCAGACGTCTGATCCGACACGTGCGTGACTCCCTGCACTTTCGCCCACGCTTGCGCTTCCGATCTGGAGTTGGCGATCACCAGCACGCGCCGATGGCCGAGATTGCCAAAGGGCTTCTTCACATAGTTCACATGCCAGGGATTCAACGGCTTCGGGTGCTCGATCACGACGCCATCGAGATATTGCTCTGCTTCGACCGCACTCATCTTGCCCGCTTCCCATACATTGTTGGACACAATGATGAAGTCCGGCTTGATCGCACGACGCCGCGCGTCCAGGCGACGGACCAGATCCATAT